>FYBJ01000050.1_pt1 | contig 89359 bp, 94 predicted proteins | sample 1134611 | NCBI WGS metagenome assembly FYBJ01 (sample SAMEA104116008, study PRJEB20421) | marine metagenome | isolation source: marine
GCCCATGCCCCGCCGCCTCGACGCCCAGCATCTTCACGTCCGGATCATCGAGGAAGGGGTGGAACAGCCCGAGCGCATTCGAACCGCCGCCAATGCAGGCAACCAGCAGATCGGGCAGGCGGCCCACGCGATCGAGCATCTGCTCGCGCGCTTCCTTGCCGATCACGCTCTGGAAGTTGCGCACCATCTCCGGATAGGGATGCGGCCCTGCTGCCGTGCCGATGATGTAGAAGGTGTCATGGACGTTCGCGACCCAGTCACGCAGCCCTTCATTCATCGCATCTTTGAGAGTCGCACCGCCGCTGGTGACGGGGACAACTTCCGCGCCGAGCAGCTTCATACGGAAGACGTTGGGCGATTGCCGCTTCACGTCCTCTGCGCCCATGTAGATCACGCAAGGCAGACCAAAGCGCGCGCAGACGGTCGCGGTGGCGACGCCATGCTGGCCTGCACCGGTTTCCGCGATGATCCGCGTTTTGCCCATGCGGATCGCGAGCAGGATCTGCCCGATGCAATTGTTGATCTTGTGCGCGCCAGTATGATTTAGCTCGTCGCGCTTGAACCAGACTTGCGCGCCGCCCAGCGCCTCTGTCAGCCGCTCGGCGAAATAGAGCGGGGAAGGGCGCCCAACATAGTGCTTCATCAGGTCGTCGAACTCGCGCGCGAATTCAGGGTCGGCCTGCGCCTTGCGATATTCCTTTTCCAGATCGAGGATCAGCGGCATCAGCGTTTCGGCGACATAACGCCCGCCAAACTGGCCGAAATGCCCGCGCTCGTCAGGCTGGTTGCGAAATGAGTTTGATTGGTTCATCGCCGCAGCGATTGGCAGAGCTTGCGCACTCTGTCTAGCGCCAACCCGCAAGTTGGAAACTTTGGAAATCCGTGTCCGATTTGCCTCTCCGGCATTATCGCCAAGACCCACATCTATGCATTTATGCATGGACGATGGTCTATTTTCGGCAATTTCTATTCATTTTTGTTCAGGCTAGCTGGCCTCAATTCGTCGCCCCCGGGTGAAGCGAGATCAGAGAATGAAGGAAAGATTGATGAGTAAGTTTGTAATTGCCGCCGCAACAACGGTGGCTTGCCTAGCTGTGCCTGCAAAGGCCGATGAAACGCGTGTCGAAGCGCGTGGTGGCGTTGTTTGGGCCGAAGGCCAGGAAGAAGCGATCATTGGTATAGCAGCCGGACACGATTTTCACCTCGATGAAAGCTTCTTTGTCGGGATCGAAGGATCCGCCGACAAGGTGCTCGCAGAGGGGGCTGAGGTTTTCTTTGGAGCAACTGCTCGCGCGGGATTTATTGTTGCCGAAGATCTCAAGCTGTTTGTTGCAGCGGGTTATAGCTTCAACGATGGTGATGCGGTTCACGCAGGTGGCGGGCTTCAATACAATGTCAGCGAACAGGTCTATCTGAAGACCGAATACAGAAGATACTTTGATGGTTTTTCTGGAATCAATAGCGCTGTGGCCGGTGTCGGCATTCGTTTTTGAGCGTGCCTAGCTAGTTGAACGAAGGGTGCGCCACGAGCGCATCCCTCGATCAATTATATGCAACGAGCCGCTTTGCAGAACGCGCGGATCAAGTCCACATCCTTCACCCCCGGCGCGCTTTCCAAGCCGCTCGACGCGTCGACCAGCGGCGCGCCGGTTGCCCGGATCGCCTCGGCGACATTGTCGGGCGTCAGACCGCCCGCAATGCCCCAATCGACCAGGTGCTTGTGCCCCGCCAGAAGGTTCCAGTCGAAGGCGATGCCATTGCCCCCCGGCAGCGCTTTTGCAGGAGCGTCAAACAGCAGACGGTCGACCTTGCCGACATATGCTGCGCTGCGTTCCAATGTGCCCGCATCTCTCAGGCCCAGCGCTTTCCACACTTCGAGCTGTGTCTTTTCGCGGACCATTCCGGTCCACTCGGGGGTCTCGCGACCATGGAACTGGACCACATCGGGTTTGACGGCGGCGAGCGCCTTGGCGGTCGCATCGGGTTGCTGATTGACCAGCAAGAGCACAACTTTGACGTTGGTCGGCACACGCGCACGCAGCTTGGCCGCGTCTTCCAGCGAGACATGCCGCGGGCTCGGCTCGAAATGCACGAGGCCGACATGTGTCGCGCCCGCATCTACAGCGGCGTCGATGGTCTCGGGCGTCGAAAGCCCGCAGATTTTGATCTGAACCGACATGCCTGGCCTCTAAAGCTTCGCTTCGATTGCGCGAGCGGCCTCCAGCGGGTCATCCGCCTTGCTGATCGGGCGGCCAATCACCAGCACGCTGGCGCCATCATCACGAGCCTTGCGCGGAGTGACCACGCGTTTCTGATCGCCGGTGGCCTTTCCGCCGGGGCGAAGGCCGGGCACAACGAAGAAGCCGTCTTTCCATTGCTTGCGTACCGCGCCTACTTCTTGCCCTGAGCAGACAATTCCATCGAGCCCGGCATCATGCGCGAGTTCGGCCAGCCGCATAACCTGATCATGCGGCGAACCCTTAATGCCAGTGCGGGTCATGTCGCGCTCATCAAGGCTGGTGAGCATAGTCACCGCAACCACCTTGCACCCGTCAGCCGCTGCGGCCTTGGCATCTTCCATCATCGCGCGCCCACCGCTGGCGTGAATCGTGACGATCGCTGGTTCCAGAACATGGATCGCCTGCATCGCTCCGGCAACGGTGTTGGGGATATCGTGTAGTTTCAGGTCAAGGAAGATCGGCAGGCCGGTGGCATGCGCGATTTCGTGCACCCCGTGATGGCCATGCGCGCAGAAGAATTCCAGGCCCAGCTTTACTCCGCCAATATGCGATTTCACCTTGTTAAGCAGCGCCTTCGCCGGCTCAATCTGAGGCAAATCCAGGGCAAGGTAGACGGGGTTGCTCATCAGTTGCTGTCTGGTTTCAGTGTGTCGTCAGTAGGGGCAGGATCTGCGGCTGGCGGCGCAGGCGCAGTTGACGTCGGAGAGGGCGGCGGCGCGCTATGGCGGCTGCTGAGAGCGTTTGAACGCACCGCGTTTTCCAGACTCGCGATCCGGCGGTTGAGGCTCCATTTCGCGCCACGATGGTACAGCCACATCGGTACAAGTCCGAGCAGGAATGACACGATGACCAGAACCGGCACCTTCGTTTCGACCACGAAGTCTCCCCAAAGGTTCACGTCAACAGCCTTCCAGTTGATGGCCGAAAACAGTGCGATCCCGACAAAGATCAGAACCCAAAGAATCGTGCGGACAATCTGCATTGTTGTATCCCCTCAAACCTTTGTATCCGAAGCCTAAGCGTTTTCGCAAAGGAGTCTAGGCGGCTCGTCTCAAGCGCCTAGGAGCCAAACACACGAGCAAAGACAGTGTCGACGTGCTTGAAGTGGTAATCCAGATTGAATTTTTCCTCGAGTTCCTCGGTCGAAAGCGCTGCGGTGACTTCCTCATCGGCTTTCAAAAGCTCGAGCAGAGACAGCTTGCCGTCCGATTCCCACACCTTCATCGCGTTGCGCTGAACCAGGCGGTACGCATTGTCGCGGGTGATTCCCGCTTGCGTCAGCGCCAAAAGCACGCGCTGCGAATGAACCAGACCGCCCATCATATCGAGGTTCTTCTGCATACGCTCCGGATAGACCAGCAGCTTGTCGACCACGCCGGTCAGGCGAGCCAAGGCAAAATCGAGCGTGATCGTCGCATCCGGGCCAATAAAGCGCTCAACCGAACTGTGCGAGATATCGCGCTCGTGCCACAGCGCGACATTCTCCAGCGCAGGCACGGCATAGCCGCGGATCATGCGGGCCTGTCCGGTCAGGTTTTCTGTAAGGATAGGGTTGCGCTTGTGCGGCATCGCGCTTGAGCCCTTTTGTCCCGGCGCGAAGTATTCCTCGGCTTCCAGAACTTCGGTGCGCTGCAGATGTCGTACTTCGACCGCAAGGCGCTCGATCGAGCTGGCGATGACAGCGAGTGTAGAGAAATACATCGCATGGCGATCACGCGGGATTACCTGCGTCGAGACTGGCTCCGGTGTCAGGCCCAGCTGCTCGGCGACATATTCTTCAACCGAAGGATCTATATTGGCAAAGGTGCCTACCGCTCCGCTGATCGCGCAAGTCGCGATTTCGGCGCGTGCATTGACGAGGCGCGTCTTGCATCGATCGAATTCGGCATAGGCTTGCGCGAGCTTCAGTCCGAAAGTGACCGGCTCTGCATGGATGCCGTGGCTGCGCCCGATGGTTGGAGTGAACTTGTGCTCCTCTGCGCGGCGTTTGATCGCCGCAAGCAGTGCATCCATATCTTCCAGCAGAATGTCGGTTGCCCGCACCAGCTGCACCGCGAGCGTGGTGTCGAGGACGTCGCTGCTGGTCATGCCTTGGTGCATGAAGCGTGCCTCGGGGCCGACTTGTTCTGCCACCCAGTCAAGGAACGCGATCACATCGTGCTTGAGAACGGCTTCCTTGGCATCAATTGCGGCCACATCGATCTTGGGTCCGGTTGCCCACCAGTCCCACAGCGCTTTCGCCCCGCTTTCCGGTACAACGCCCAGATCGGCGAGCTTCTGCGTCGCATGCGCTTCGATCAGGAACCAGATTTCATATTTGCTCTCCGGCTCCCAAATCGCCGTCATGGCAGGGCGGGCATAGCGAGGAACCATCTTCGAACTCCGATCGAGGCATTAAACGTGTGAGGCGCGGCTATGCGGTGCAGCCAAGAATGGCAAGGGGGTAGGGGTACGGAACTTGCGCTTTCCCCTGCTACCATGCTGCTGCAATGTAACGGTCCTGCATCTGGCGCGAACCAGAGGGGGCAGGAAGGAAACAGCAGATGGCCGGGCAGGCAAAGACCGCGGAAACAGGCGTGCAAGCGGGCAAGGAAAGTACGCTTTGGCGTAAACTCGCCCGCGTATACGTCGGCACTACGGTCGTGGCCGCATTCATGATCAGCGGAGTGCATCCAAGTGTCACCCTGTATCCGGTACTGCTGCAAGGATTGTACGATGCTCGAGGCGCGCGCGCTGTCGGTCGATCAAAGCGTCGAGCGCCTTTGGCGAACAGATATCCGTCTTTAAACGAAGACGACATCGATCAGGATGATTGGATCGGAACACTTAAGGGATGGTGGGAAGACATCCGCGATTATTACAATTCCTGGAAGCAGAGCCGCTAACTTCAAGCCTAATGCGGAACAACGGCACTTTGGGTTCTTTTGGCCGCCGGATTTAGCGATTTGCTAGATCAGGCCTTTGGAGCGCAGAGACACATGTCCTTCCCGGCCAATGGTAACATGATCGTGCACGGTTACGCCTAAAAGGCGTCCTGCTTCGGCGATCCTTTGCGTGATCTGTATGTCTGCACGGCTTGGTTCCGGGCTGCCGCTCGGGTGATTGTGAACCAGTATTAGCGCGCTGGCACCCACATCCATCGCGCGGCGAATAACCTCGCGAGGGTGGATCGCAGCCTCGTCGATTGAGCCATCCCCGACATGGTGATCATCAATCAGCCTGTTTCGCGCGTCTAGGTAAAGCACGCGCACGCGCTCGACCGTGAGGTGTGCCATGTCGATCGCCAGATAGTCGAGCAGGGATTGCCAGCTGCCCAGCACCGGCTTGTCTGCCACTTCGCTGCGCGCCATCCGGCGGGCTGCAATCGCTACGCTTTTCAGGGCCGCTGCGCTTGTCTCGCCGATCCCGTCAACTTGCTGCAATGCCGCAGGGTCAGCGTTCAGCACGGCCGACAGCGTTCCGAACCGTTTGAGCAAAGCCTTGGCGGCGGGTTTGGTGTCTCCCTGGCGCATTGCGGCGTAGAGCAGGTATTCCAGCACTTCATAGTCGGCTAGCGCCTCTGCGCCGCCCGGCAGCAATCGCTCACGCAGCCGTGCACGATGCCCCGCGCCTGCATGCTTTGGCTTCGGTTCGTCCAATCTGTCTTCAGCTCCTGGCAATGGGGGCCCCGTTATCGCTACTGCAACACAGCATTGCCTTTGTGCAGTGAAAGGCGCAAGAGTGCTCGCAAATGGCTGATGCCGAGGAACCCCCTGATACTCTTCCCAAATCACGGCGATATTGGGCGCAGCGCAAGCGATTCCAGTTACTCCTGATTTTGCTCATTCTGTTGCTGATAAGCAGCTTGCTGACCTGGCGGGCACGCGAGGATATTGCCGATGATCTGATTCTTACGCAGCTTGATGCGCTGGGAATTGAAGCGACCTATGAAATCGTAGATATCGGGCTGACGCAGCAAATCTTGCGCAATTTCGTGGTTGGTGATCCTGATAACCCTGACCTGTTCATCGAGCGGGTTGAAGTCATCCCGGTGGTCGGTCTTACGGGCGCTGGCGTTGGTACACTTACTTTGGTCAACCCGCGGCTACGCGCAACCTATATCGACGGCAAATTCAGTTTGGGCGCATTGGACGCAGCCTTCGAAGGCGATCCGGATCAGCCCGCCAACCTTCCGAACTGGTCGCTAAATCTGGTCAATGCACGCGCGCAGATCATCACGGAGTATGGGCCGGCAGGCCTGAAGGCTGATGGGCAGGGGCGTCTCGATGGCGGGTTTCAAGGCATCTCGGCTTTGGTCGCGCCCGATTGGAAAGTTGGCGATTGCAACTGGGCAGCGCTGAAAATGGTGGGCGAAGTCACCACGTCGCGCGGGCAACCGTTTTTCAACGGCCCGCTTTCCCTGGAATCGTTGTCCTGCCAACAGGGCGATGTCGCAATGGCGCAAGCGACGATTGGCACATCACTGGCTGGCAATGCAGATTTGGCAGGAGGTTCAGGTGCACTGACTCTGGCCGTGCCCAGGATTGCCGCGGCGGGCAGCACGCTCACTAAACTGGATGGGACGATACATTTCGATTTGGCCGATGACTTGGCGAACATACGTTACCAATTAGCAGCGGAAACAGCAGTGACGTCTTACGCTACAATCGATCGGCCGCGCGCCGACGGTGGAATGCGGTATCGGTTCGCGGATGGTCGGTTCGAACTTGATGGCGGGTTGGCGGGCGACACGTTGCAATTGGGGCCTGACGCGCGGGACTCGCTCGGTTCGCTGCGCATGGCGAGCGATGGAACACTGGCAGCACCGCTGATTGCGCAATTGGAACGGGCCTTGGAAAGCAACCTTTCAGGCAGCACGATGGCGGCGGAAGTCCTGGTCCGCAGCAATAGTGAGAGCATGTCGGTTGTCGTACCTTCCGCTCGTTTGCGAAACGCGGAAGGGGAAGGCCTGCTTGCCCTGTCGCAAGTGCAGGTGTCCAGCGACGGCGATGATGGTGGCCAGCTCCGTATTGCTGGAAATTTCGCTACTGATGGAGCCGGGATGCCGCGTATTCGCGGGCGAATGGAAAACGATTCTGCGGGCAATCCCACTGTCCGCATCGACATGGCGCCTTATCGCACGGCGGGGTCAAGCTTTGCAATCCCGCAGATAGTGCTCGCGCAATCGCGCGGCGGCTGGTCATTCAATGGCGAAGCCTTGGCTAGCGGACCAATACCTGGTGGGACGATCCGCGATTTGCGCTTGCCAATCGCAGGCGAATGGTCGGATCGGCGCGGGTTGGCCATGTGGCGGCGCTGCACCGATATTGGCTTTGAAAGACTGGAGCTGGCCGAACTTCGGCTGGGACGGGACAATCTCTCCCTCTGCCCCGACGGTAGCGGTGCAATTGTTCAAAGCGCTGGCTCTGGCACGCAGATTGCGGCGCGAATTGAGGGCCTTGAACTTGAAGGTCGGCTTGGAGACAGCCCGGTACAGCTCGCGTCGGGCAGGATCGGCTTCAATACGGCTGAAGGACTTGTTGCGGAGCAAGTCGGCGTCCGCCTCGGAGAGAAAGAGGCAGTAAGCGAGCTGTCAATCGCGACCTTGACGGCCGGTTTTGGGGAAGGTGCTTCGGGTACGTTCAGCGGCATCGCTGGCGGCCTTGATGCGGTGCCGCTCAATATCGAAGCGGGTGAGGGGAACTGGAGCTTCGCCGATGGAGTGCTGGAACTTAGCGGTACCCGCTTTGACATTCTTGACCGTGCTGATGAAGAGCGTTTCGAGCGGCTCTTCGCGCGTGATGCATCGCTAACGCTGGCGGACAATGTGATCGTAGCCAATGCGCTGATGCGGCATCCCGGATCAGACCGAGCCATCGTAGATGTGAACCTGACCCACAATCTTTCCGATGGTACAGGATTTGCCGATCTCGATGTGCCCGGCATTGTGTTCGACGATAAGCTGGAGCCCGGCGCGCGGATAGACCAGTGCGACGGCGATCTGCCGCGGGCGTCCGGGCCAACTGGCCTGACCTGTCTGGCGACCGGCGTTGTGGCTCTTGCGCAAGGTATCGTAACTGGAAGCGGCAGGATTGACTGGAATCCGGAGGATATCGTCAGCAGCGGCACGTTTCACACCGATGATTTTGACTTTGCCGCTGCCTTTGGACCGGTTGAGGATGTGTCCGGCACAGTGCATTTCAGCGATCTGCTCAGCCTGACGACCGATGGGACGCAGCAATTGGCGATCGGCTCGATCGACCCCGGGGTTGTCGTATTCGATGGAACGCTGGATTTCGCCATCATTGACGGATCGCTGGTTTCCTTGCGCGGCGGCCGCTGGCCGTTCTTTGGCGGAACAATGGAATTGCGTCCGACAGAGCTCAACTTCGCGGTCAGTGAAGAACGCCGCTATGTGATCGAAGTCACCGGTATAGACGCGGCGCGGTTTATAGCGGCGATGGAATTCTCCAATATCAGCGCGAGCGGCACATTCGATGGCACGGTTCCGCTGGTTTTTGACGAGATGGGCAATGGCCAGATCATCAATGGTTTGCTGATCTCGCGGCCACCGGGGGGCAATCTCTCCTATGTCGGAGAGCTGACCTATGAAGATATGGGATTGATATCCAATTACGCTTTCAGGTCGCTCCGGTCGCTCGACTTCAACCAGATGATGGTTGAGATGCAAGGACCGTTGACCGGCGAGATCATCACACGCCTGCTGTTCGATGGCGTGCGCCAGGGTGCAGACGCTGACACCAATTTTATCACCCGCCAGATTGCGAAACTCCCGATCCGGTTCAACGTGAATGTGCGCGCATCTTTCTATGAGCTGATGAACGATCTGCTAAAGACCTATGATCCGGCGACCCACATTGACCCGGGATCGCTCGGGCTCGTTCGCGGGGAAGGCGGGCGCATGGTGCGGCGATCCTTGCTCGAAGACAGTGAAACCACACCGGAAGACACGCCTTCCGATGAACCCCTCATTCAGCCACAAGAAAGCGACCCTCTGCCATGAATGCTGCAAGTTTGACCGCAAATCGGCGCGGTGCCACAAGCTTACCGATGAACGGTAGCATTCACGGCAAGCGCGCGGGATGGCTGCGCGGATGGGCCTTGGTCCCGATCGCGATATTGGCTGGGTGCATCACTGTTGAGGCGCCGGACGGGCCGATCGTGATCGAGCTCAACATCAACATCCGCAGCGAAGTGATTTATCAATTGGCTGAAGACACAGCTGAGACGATTGAAGAGAACGCTGACATCTTCTGACTGGAAGATGATTGAACAGGAAGGGCTACGGCCATAAGAAAGATGAAGAACCTTGTATATGCCGGTGTGATGTCCGCCGTCGCGTTTGGTGTCCTTACAGTGCCTGCCATGGCGCAGCGAGACCCGGCCTATGCTGCCGCGCGTTCGTCCGGCCAAGTGGGCGAGAAAATGGACGGCTATCTGGCAATAGTAGGTTCCGCGACCCCCGAACTTCAACGGTTGGTGAGTGACATCAATATCAAGCGTCGAGCAGTCTATGCGGAGCAAGCGCGCGAAAATGGTGTGACTTTGGAAGAATACGCGCTGTCGACTGGTTGCCAGCTGATTCTCAAGACGGTTCCCGGCGAGATGTATCAGGCACCTGATGGTTCGTGGCAAACGCGCACATCGGCCCCGCCGCTTCGCGATTCGCGCTGTCCTCCGGGCTAAATGCTGGCTGAAATCGGGCGAAATACGTTGATTTTTCGCTGCACTGCAAAATAGCGCTGACTTTCAGCGTAAAGCGGCCCGCTTGCGGTTGACTTGCCTATAGGCCTCGCCTAGTGGGCAGGCGCCCTCGGCGGGCACCTTTTTGCGCGTGCTGCGCATTCCATATCTGGAGGCTGGCATGAGTGAAGAAAAACCCGCACGAGAACCCATCGCTGAGGATGCGCGAATTGACGCGCTCGAAGCGCGGCTGAAGGCCGCACGCGAGCGTGAAGAGGAACGCAACCAGCCAAAGGTGCAGGGTGCTGATGCGAATTATCGTATGGGCAACCGGGTGCTGGCGGATCTGCTTGGTGGGATCTTTGGAGGCTTTGTTATCGGCTGGGTGATTGATCACTTCGCTGGAACATCGCCCTGGGGCCTGTTGGTGATGCTGTTCCTCGGGATCATTGTCGCCTTCAGAAACGTTATTCGTTCAGCAAACGCGCACTCTGCCGATCCTGACAAGGATCAGTAACAGTGCCCAAGAGTTTTAGGCGTTAGGGACCAGACGATCGTGGCAGCCGAAGAAGGCAAGGTCGACCCAATGAAGCAATTCGCCATTGAGCCGTTGTTCGGCACAGGCGATTTCACGGTGGCCGGTTACAATCTCGCTTTTACCAATTCCGCACTGTGGATGCTGATTGCCAGTGTGCTGCTTTGGATCTTCGTCGCAGGCGGCATGAAGCGTCAGCTCGTGCCTGGCCGCTGGCAGATGGCCGTCGAAAGCTTCACCGGCTTTATCGATGACATGCTGGAAGCCAATGTGGGCAAGGAAGGGCGCAAATATGTGCCCTACATCTTCAGCCTGTTCATGTTCATCCTGTTCGCCAACCTGCTGGGCCTTTTGCCTGTGGGTGTGGTGCCTGGTGTCCACGCCTTCACCTTTACCAGCCACTTCACGGTAACCGGCGTTCTGGCGATCCTCAGCTTCGCGATCGTTTTGATCGTTGGTTTCTGGAAGCACGGCCTGCACTTTTTCAGCCTGTTCGTGCCGCACGGCACGCCGCTGTGGCTGATCTGGCTTATCCCGGTGATCGAGCTGATCTCTTTCCTCGTTCGCCCATTCAGCCTGGCGTTGCGTCTGTTCGTTGCCATGATGGCCGGCCACGTACTGTTGAAAGTGCTCGCCAGCTTCGTGATTGGCAGTGTCAATGCGGGCGCGGTTTACGGTGGCTTTATCGGTATCCCAAGCTTGATCCTGATGGTTGCCATCAGCGCGCTGGAAATCCTGGTCGCGGGAATTCAGGCCTATGTTTTCGCTCTTCTGACGTCGCTGTACATCAACGACGCAGAGAATCTTCACTGAGTTTTTTCTCACTCAATTTTCAAGTTTCCACCTAAAGGAGTTTTTCACAATGGAACCAGCAGCAGCACAGCTTATCGGTGCCGGTCTCGCAGCGATTGGTTGCGGCGCCGCAGCTATCGGTGTGGGCAACGTTTTCGGCTCTTTCCTTGAGTCAGCATTGCGTAACCCGGGCGCAGCAGACAGCCAGCAGGGCCGTCTGTTCATCGGCTTCGCCGCAGCAGAACTTCTCGGTCTGCTGGCCTTCGTCGTTGCGATGATCCTGATCTTCGTTGCTTAAGACGATTTGCATTATCCGGTCGGCTCCATCAGCCGACCGGGCAGTGTCTCTATTGAATTGATTTTCGGACCCAACGCATGCCTCAGATAGCTCAACTTGCCGAAGTCTGGTCCAGCCAGGTCTTCTGGACACTGATCTTCTTCGGTCTCACTTTCTTCGTCATCGGGCGCGGAATGGTGCCGAAGGTGATGGAGACCGTGGCTTTGCGTGACAAGCAGATCGCAGACGATCTGGCTGCCGCTCAAGCTGCGCGTGACATTGCTGACGAGCAGGAAGAGACATGGCGCAAGCGTGAGAATGAAAACCATGCCAAAGCGCAAGCCGTGATCGCCAAAGCCAAGGCCGATGCCGCGGCGAAGAATGACAAGAAGATCGCCGCCGCGCAGAAGCGACTGGACAAGAAGCTGGCAGAAGCTGAGCAGCGGATCGGTGAAGCGCGCGGTGCGGCGATGGCCGAAGTAGAGGGCGTTGCTGCTGAGGCAGCGCAGGATATCGTGGCGCGTATTGCTGGAGCATCGGTTGATGGTGCAGCTGCAAAGGCCGCGGTGAAGGAGGCCATGACCAATGGTTGATGCTCTCACAATTCTGATCGCTGCGGGCGATAACGAGCCAGCGGCTCTGGGTCTCGACTCCTACCAATGGGTATCGATCGCGATGCTTGTTCTGGTCGGTATCTTCATCTGGAAGAAGGTCCCTGGCCTGATCACGGGCGGGCTTGATTCCAAGATTCAGGAGATCAAGGACCAGCTGGACGAAGCGAAGAATCTGCGGGCAGAGGCCGAAGCCCTTCGCGACGAATATGCTACCAAGATCAAGGATGCTGAAAAGCACGCGGAAGACATGCTTGCCAATGCAGAGCGTGATGCCGACGCAATCCTCAAGAAAGCCGAAGCTGATGGCAAGCTGATGGTCGAGCGCCGCAAGCGCATGGCCGAAGACAAGATTGCAACAGCAGAGCGTGAAGCTGTTGCTGAGGTCAAGTCGGTTGCCGTCAATGCCGCAGCTGCGGCAGCGCGCACTCTGATTGCCGATAGACACGATGCTGAAGCCGACAAGAAGCTCGCCGACGAGATGATTTCTTCGATCTGAACTTAGGCTTGCATCAGAGCAAATGGGGCGGCCAGCGATGGTCGCCCTTTTTGTTGGGCGCTATCCTACTTCGGATCGGAGCCAAATCGGTTGCGATGTTCGAGCGGCGAAATTGAGAGGTGTTTGGTGAAAGCGTGCCGCATTGCGTCACTCGATCCAAATCCCGCCAGACTTGCTACTCTTGCCAAATCCGAGTGCCCGCTTTCGATCAAGATTCGTGCCCTCTCGGTGCGCCTGCGTTCGACATAGGACATCGGCGAATATCCGATTTCTTCCTTGAATCGCCGTGAGAAATTTCGCGGGCTCATCGCTGCGCGTGCCGCGAGTTCGGTGTGGTTGACGGTGCCCGACAGATTGTCTTCAATCCAGTCGAGTATGCGCCCCATCCGATTGCTGGAAGCTTGCGCCAGAAGTGCATCACTAAATTGATTCTGGCCTCCCTGACGTTTGAAGAAAACGACAAGTCGCTTGGCCACCTTCAAACTTGTATCGCGGCCCAGGTCTTCCTCGATAATGTGCAAAGCCAGGTCGATTCCGGCCGTCAAGCCACCTGATGAGTATCGGTTGCCATCCTTGATGAATATCTTGTCGGGCAATACCTGAATTTTCGGATACTGATCGGCGATCTGTTTGCAATCTCGCCAGTGTGTTGTCGCCGCCCGGCCGTCGAACAGGCCCGCTTCAGCACAGAGATGAAGGCCACTGCAAACAGAGACAAGCCGGTTTGCCCGTGGCGCATGTTCCCTCAGCTGTGTGCAATGTTCACCCAGTTCGTTGACCGATCTGTCGCTGACCAGTCCTGGGACAAGCAATGTATCGATCACGTCGATCTGATCAAGGCCCGCTATTGCCGTCATTACAATACCGGACAAGGTCGCTACCGGCCCGGCTGCCTGCCCTACGCATAACAGTTCATAAGGTCGATCGGCTTCTGTTCCATATTCAAGATTGGCCAGATTGAAGGCATCAAACGGGCCGACCACGTCAAGCGCGACGCAATCCGGGTAAAGATAGGCGGCAATTGTGCGCGTTCTGACCATGCCTACAATGATCGGTGATCCCGGCGATAGTTTCAACCAGCTGATGAAGATTGGCCAGAATTGCCGGTGATCTGGCTTTGCCCGTGTGCCTCACCTTGTGGATAGGGTCTTCCCGCTAAATCACAGGAGACTAGTTCATGGCCAGGTTGGCGTACTTGGGAATCTTGGCATCGCTCAGTGTGACTCTGGGGGGCTGCATTGACCAGGCAGCAACGGCGGAAAAGAACGCCAGCGCAAATCTTTCAGATATTCCGCAGTTCAATTCCGATGGTGAACTTGTGCTTCCTGAAAACATCGATGAATGGGTCTTCCTTGGCTCGTCGATTGGCCAGCGCTACGAAGACGTCGAATTTGACTCTGGCAGCCCAGGAATGTTCCAAGTCGTTCGAATGGAGCCAACGGCCTATGCGGAATACAAACGCACGGGCGAGTTTCCGGACGGAACAATGTTCGCGCTATCATTCTACACCGCTGAGACCGACGTTCCTACAAATCAGGCTGGCTTCGTGATGGGAGATAGCCATGGGATCGAAATCCACATGCGTTCGAGTGAGAGGTTCGAGTCGGGCTCGGGCTTCTTCAATTTCGGAATGGGCGATACCGGTCAGCTGATTCCCGCTCCCAATGCCTGCACGACTTGCCATGCTGAACACGCAGAGACTGACATGGTGTTCACGCAGTTCTATCCTGTTATCCGGGACTAAGAGCTAGGCTCAAACACCACTTTGCCGACCAGTTCACGGTTGGCCATAGCTTCGAAACCTTCGCGCCACTGTGAGAGCGGCAGCATGCGATCGATTGCGGGTTTAATGCGATCTTCGCTGGCAAGTTTTGCTATTTCACCACTGATCGCGGCACCGCGCTCTGGGAAACGCCGCGAGTACTCCCCCGCGCGTAGACCTACGATAGAAAAGCCCTTTATCAGCGGGATATTGGTCGCGATGTCAGCCATCCGCCCGCTGGTGAATCCAACCACCACCAGCTTGCCCACAAAGCTGACGCAGCGCGTGCATTCATCGAACACATCGCCGCCCACCGGATCGAACACGACATCGCACAGTTTGCCGCCGGCAATCTCGCTAACCTGTTCGCGGAAGCGGCCTTCGCTAACGATCACCGCATCTGGCGCATAGAGCTGCTCGATCCGCGCGCGCTTTGCATCGACGCCTGTCGCTGCGATTACCTTTGCGCCCATCGCTTTGGCGAGATCAACGGCAGCCAAGCCCACGCCGCCGCTCGCGCCCGTTACCAGTACCCACTGGCCGGCCTTGAGCCCGCACAGCTCGATCAAGCCGGTGTAAGCTGTTGAGTAAGCCGCGCCCATGGCCGCGCCTTCGGCAAAGCTCATTCCAACGGGAAGGGGACTCAGGCCGCGCTCTGGCACGCAGGCAATTTCGGCAAAGGCGCCGGTCTTATTGCCGCCAATCACTTTGTCGCCAGGTTTGAAGACGCTATTAGGGTCTGCTTCAATGACTTCGCCTGCCAGTTCCAGCCCGCTGGTAAACGGCGGCTCGGGTTTGAACTGGTATTTTCCCTGCGTCATCAGCAGGTCAGGGAAGTTGAGCGAAGCGGCGCGAACGCGAACCAGCACTTCGCCGGGTTTGCGTTCAGGCGGCTCGACTTCGTCCAGGGATACGCCTGACAAATCCTCTGAAAGCTCCAAGACGCGTAGCGCCTTCATGATGATTAGAAGTTGTCTTTCGCGGCCCGCAGCGCCGCAAATGTCTCGTGCGGAGCATCTCCGCCCCACTTCGCCATCAGCACCGGATCGTCAGCGCGCAGGAAGGGGTTCGCCTCAAGCTCGCGCGCAAGCTGTGTCGGTACGGTCGGTTCATCCTTAGCGCGCTTGGCATCGATCTCGTCCGAATAGGCTTGCAGCGCCGCATTGTCGGGATCCGCGTGTAGAGCGAATTTCGCGTTGGAAGTGGTGTATTCATGCGCGCAATATAGCATGGTTTCCGGCGGGAATTGCTTGATCCGCGATAGACTGTCCCAGAACTGCTTGGGCTCGCCTTCGAACATTCTGCCACAGCCCAGCGCGAACACACTGTCGCCGACGAAAGCGACACCAGCGTCGGGGATGTGAAACGCGATATGGCCGTTAGTGTGGCCCGAAACATCGATCACATCGGCCTTGAAACCGCCCAGCGAAACGCTGTCGCCATGGGCCACGACCTGATCGATCTCGGAAAGTTTCTCGACTTCCTTGGGCGCGATCACCTTTGCGCCGCTGGCCTCAACGATAGCCTTGTTACCGCCTGCATGATCGGGATGCCAATGCGTGTTCCAGATATGCGTGATGGTCCAGCCTTTGGCCTCGGCTTGCTTCAAATATTTCTTCGCATCCGGCGTATCGATCGCCGCGGTTTCACCGCTTGCCGGATCGTGAATGAGGAATCCGTAGTTGTCGGACAGGCACGGGAACTGGTGGATTTGTAGAGTCATGCCCCGTTACCTAGTGGCCAGAGCGCCAATAGAAAAGGCCCACCTGCTCAAATGAGCAAGCGGGCCTTGTCTGTTTCCGCATGAAAGCGTTGAAGTGGCTTATTCGCCCTTCTTCAAGGCTTCGCCAAGGATGTCGCCGAGCGACGCGCCGCTGTCGGATGAACCGAACTGCTGCACTGCTTCCTTCTCTTCAGCGATCTGGCGTGCCTTGATAGAGAAGTTAGGCTTCTTCGAACGGTCAAAGCCGGTGATCATGGCATCAACCTTCGAGCCGACCTGGAAGCGATCCGGGCGTTGCTCGTCACGGTCACGACCAAGATCGGAACGCTTGATAAAGCCGGTTGCGCCGTCGTCGCCGATCTGGACTTCGAGGCCGCCATCGCGAACTTCGAGGACAGTGACAGTAACGGTCTGGCCCTTGCGCAGTGCACTTGAGTCTGCGCCGTCTGCCGAAGGTGCACCTTTTTCAAGCTGCTTCATGCCGAGGCTGATACGTTCTTTCTCGACATCGACGTCGAGCACGATTGCTTTGACCTCTTCGCCCTTGCGGTGCAGCGCCAATGCGTCTTCGCCCGAGATGCCCCATGCGATGTCTGACATGTGGACCATGCCGTCGACGTCGCCTTCCAAGCCGATGAACAGGCCGAATTCGGTCGCGTTCTTGACTTCCCCGGTGACTTCGGTGCCGACCGGGTGCTTCTGCGCGAAATCTTCCCAAGGGTTGCCCTGAGCTTGCTTGAGGCCGAGCGAAATGCGGCGCTTCTCGCTATCGACTTCGAGAACCAGAACTTCGACTTCCTGGCTGGTCGAAACGATCTTGCCAGGGTGCACGTTCTTCTTCGTCCAGCTCATCTCGGAAACGTGGACCAGGCCTTCGATGCCAGCTTCCAGTTCAACAAAGGCACCATATTCGGTGATGTTGGTGACTGTGCCAGACAGTTTCGCGCCAACCGGATATTTCGCGGCCACGCCATCCCATGGATCGCTTTCGAGCTGCTTCATGCCGAGGCTGATGCGTTGCGTATCTTCGTTGATACGAACAATCTGTACAGTAACGGTCTGGCCGATCTCGATGATCTCGTTCGGGTGATTGACGCGCTTGTAGCTCATGTCGGTGACGTGCAGCAGGCCGTCGATGCCGCCCAGGTCAACGAATGCACCGTAATCGGTGATGTTCTTGACCACGCCGTCGATAACCTGACCTTCAGCCAGATCATTGATCAGCTCGCTGCGCTGTTCCGCACGGGTTTCTTCGAGAACCGCACGACGTGAAACGACGATGTTGCCACGGCGACGATCCATTTTCAGGATCTGGAAGGGTTGCGGCACATCCATCAGCGGAGTGACATCGCGAACCGGGCGGATGTCGACCTGTGAACCGGGCAGGAAGGCTACGGCACCGTCGAGATCGACAGTGAAGCCACCTTTGACGCGGCCAAAGATACGGCCGTCTACGCGCTTGCCTTCGCCAAATTCGTTTTCAAGCTTGTCCCAGGCAGCTTCGCGGCGCGCGCGGTCGCGGCTGAGCATGGCTTCGCCGTCTGCGTTCTCGACACGGTCGACAAAGACTTCGACTTCGCTGCCGACAGTCAAGCCGTGATCGTCTTCGCCACGGAAAAATTCTTTGAGTGAGACGCGGCCTTCTGATTTCAGGCCCACATCGATCATCGCCATGCCGTTTTCGATGGCGGTCACGGTGCCTTTTACGACGCGGCCTTCAAAGCCACCATCTTCTGCACCGCCGAGTTGTTCGTTAAGAAGCGCTTCGAAATCGTCGCGCGTAGGGTTAGGCGAAGTCGCCATAGGTTGAGTTTCCTCGTTCACTGTTTGCTACCGGCCACGGAGTTTTTCTCCGGGTCTTAAACTGCCTCCCACGCACCATTGCGGGGGCTAGCAGGGCAAGAGGCCGACGTCTCCGCGAGGCCGAATACCAGCGCGGAGGTTCTTTCCATCACAGAGATGCAAGAGAACGGCCGCGCGCCTAGGCGAAAGCGGGCAGGAAAGCAAGTGGTTTGCGGCCTAGCGCAGCGCTTGGCGGACAGCTTCTATTGCAGCATCAATCGCCTGCTCCTTGCCGAATGCAGTGGTGTCGATCACCATCGCATCGGGCGCTGCGCGCAATGGCGCATCCTTGCGGTTGATATCGCGCGCATCGCGAGCGGCGATATCGCGTTCGATATCGGCCAGCGGAATGTCGATTTCGCGGCCTTGCATTTCGAGCCAGCGCCGCCGCGCGCGTTCCTGCACGCTGGCAGTGATGAACAGTTTCACTTCGGCTTCTGGCGCGATTACTGTGCCGATATCTCGCCCGTCGAGCACTGCGCCGCCCGGCTGCTGCGCAAAGGCACGCTGACGCTCAAGCAGTGCTTGGCGAACTTCGGGGTGCACGGACACACGGCTCGCGTATCCGCCTGTTTCTTCACTGCGCAGGGCTGAGGATCGCAGCAAATCGCTGCGAAATTCGCAAGCCGCGAGCGCGTCTTCGGGGCTATCCGGATCGCCGCCGTCCGCCACCGTCTGATAACCGACCGCGCGATAGAGAAGGCCTGTATCAAGATAGGGTAGCTCGAAATGCTCGGCGATAGCCTTTGCGATAGTGCCTTTGCCAGAAGCAGTGGGTCCGTCGACTGCGATGATCATGTCTTCGCTTTCCGCGACTTCAGCCCTTTCCACAAGCCCCAGATCGCAATCGCGGCCCAAAAACCTTCGAGCACCAGGCTGGGCCAATTGGTGTGGACGAGTAGAGACACGGTGAGCAGCGCCGCGCCCACCAGATTAGTCCCATGCAGAATGAACGGATTGGGCTCGTCCGTCGCGGTCAGATAGAAATATGCCCCGATAATGCAGGCCATCCCGACGAAGCCGATCAGGCTGTAGATGTCCATGGCTTCGCTCACGCCGCAGCCTTCGCGAGCAGGTCCATGAAGTTCGGGAAGCTCGTCTGGATTGGGGAGGTGTCGTCTACTTCGACTCCTTTGCGGCTGGCGAGTCCGGCCACTGCCATCGCCATGGCAATGCGGTGGTCCAAATGCGTGGTGACAGGCTCATCAGACGTGCCGGGCAAGGGATCGCCGCCGCTGCCGTGGATAACCAAGCCATCCTCGCGCTCTTCAACTCGCGCGCCGGCCAAAGCCAGCGCATCGGCCATTGCGGACAAGCGATCGCTCTCCTTGACACGCAATTCGTCTAGGCCGCTGGTGGTGGTCGTCCCCTTCGCCAAGGCAGCGGCGACAAACAGGACTGGAAACTCATCGATCATGCTGGGGGCAACCTCAGGATCAACATCGATGCCGGTAAGTGCAGAGTGCTTGACCCGCAAATCAGCAACGGGTTCACCGCCAACCTCGCGGCGGTCCAATTCCTCGATCTGTCCGCCCATCGCGCGCAGCACCTCGATCAGACCCGCTCGTGTCGGATTAAGACCGACATTCTCGATCACAAGATCGCTACCCTCGGTGATCAGTGCAGCAACGACAAAGAATGCCGCTGATGATGGATCACCCGGAACGACCACATCTTGCGGCTTCAACTCCGCATCGCCGTGGATTCGGATCACACGCTCTCCATCCACCTGTTCGGCTTCCAGCTCAGCGCCAAAGCCGCGCAACATCCGCTCGGAATGGTCGCGCGTCGGGACGGGTTCGATCACAGTAGTGATGCCCGGCGTGTTGAGGCCTGCGAGCAGCACCGCGCTTTTCACCTGAGCGCTCGCCACCGGCAGGCGATAGGTAATCGGTACCGCGGGAAGGGCACCATGCATGGTCAGCGGCAAGGTTCCGCCGTCGGACGCATCAAAACTAGCGCCCATCTGGCTCAGCGGTGTGATCACGCGGCCCATCGGACGCTTCGACAGGCTAGCATCTCCTGTGAACTGCGCGGTTATCCCATGGCTGGCGATCAGCCCCATTAGCAGACGCGTGCTGGTGCCGCTATTGCCCATGTCGAGCGGAGCGTCAGGTTGCAGCAACCCTCCTACGCCCACGCCATGGATGTGCCATGTCTCGCCGGATTTTTCGATTGTCGCACCCATGGCCCGCATGGCGGCGGCGGTCGCCATCACGTCTTCGCCCTCGAGCAAGCCGGTGACGCGGGTTTCGCCAATGGCCAGCGCACCGAACATGATCGATCGATGGCTGATTGATTTGTCCCCCGGCACGCGCAAGCGCCCCGTCAGAGGTCCTGAAAAAGTGAATCTATGGCTGGGCAAGCGGGTTTCCGGTCCGATTTGAGCTGAGATTTTAGCAGCGCGGCTTTTGACAGGCGCATGACCCTATGGCAAGGCGCGCCGCGCTCTTGATTCGGGCTGAATTACTACCCATCAAGAAAGAGAATTTTTCGCGCGGCCTGATTTAGCAAGAACAGCAGGCCCGACCAAAGGAATACGAAGATATGGCTAAGCCAGAATGGGGCACCAAGCGTTCCTGCCCTAAATGCGGGGAACGTTTTTACGATCTGGGCAAGGATGACCCTGCGACCTGCATCGAATGCGGTGAAGAATGGCATCCTGAGCCGGTTCTCAAACCGAAGCAGCCGATTCCGTTCGAAGACGAGAAGAAGAAGGACGTAGAACCGGATAGCGATCTGAGCGGCGACGATGATGATGATCTGCAGGATCTGGAAAACATCGATGACGCAGAAGATTCGCCAGACAATGATGTTGATCTCGGCGGCGACGATGACCTTGGCGTAAGCAAGGGCAAGGGCGACGACGACGAAGACGATAGCTAAGATTATCGTTGCATAACTCGGGAGGCGCGTTTAACTCGCGCTTCCTGCAGGTCGAAGGGCCTGCAAAATGACTGGCGCGGGGCCTTAGCTCAGCTGGGAGAGCGCTACAATGGCATTGTAGAGGTCAGCGGTTCGATCCCGCTAGGCTCCACCAGTCACCTAACAAAGTCGGATTTCATATGAGATTCGCACGCTGGCCGACGAGTTCTCGTCCGCCGGCGTTTTTCGCATTTGCGAAGCTTTCGAGCTTCGAGACTTGGAGTTGAAGACGATGTTTGACAATTTGTCCGACCGCCTTGGCGGCGTCTTTGACAAGCTCAAAGGCCGGGGCGCTCTCAAAGAACAGGACGTTCGCGATGCGATGCGCGAAGTCCGCATTGCTCTGTTGGAAGCCGATGTCGCTTTGCCGGTCGCGCGCCGTTTCATCGACGCTGTCACCGAAAAGGCCGTTGGTCAGGACGTTTTGCGTTCGGTCACTCCGGGCCAGCAAGTGGTCAAGATCGTTCATGACGAGCTGGTCGAGATGCTGGGCGGGGAAGAAACGCCGGGCCTCAATCTTGATGCCAAGCCGCCGGTTGTGATCATGATGGTCGGTCTGCAAGGTTCGGGTAAAACCACCACTACCGCCAAGCTGGCCAAGCTGATCCGCGAAAAGCACGGCAAGAAAGCGTTGATGGCTTCGCTCGACGTCAATCGTCCGGCGGCGCAGGAACAGCTGGCTGTGCTCGGTGAGCAGACCGACATTGCAACATTGCCAATCGTCGCGGGCCAGCAACCGGTTGATATCGCACGCCGCGCGATGGAATCGGCCAGATTGCAGAACGTGGATGTGCTGCTGCTCGATACTGCAGGCCGCCTGCATGTTGATGAAGCGCTGATGGCCGAAATGAAGGCCATTTCCACCGTTTCAGCGCCGACAGAGGTGCTGCTGGTGGTCGACAGCCTGACCGGCCAGGACGCAGTCAATGTCGCGCAAAGCTTTACCGGTGAAGTGCCGCTGACAGGCGTTGTCCTCACCCGTATGGATGGCGATGCACGCGGCGGTGCGGCGCTTTCCATGCGTCACGTTACGGGACAACCCATCAAGTTTGCCGGCACTGGCGAGAAGCTTGACGCGATTGAAGCATTCCATCCCTCGCGCGTTGCGGACCGCATCCTTGGCATGGGCGATGTCGTCAGCCTGGTCGAGAAGGCTGCGGCGACGATCAAGGAAGAAGACGCCGAAGCACTCGCCAAGCGTATGGCCAAGGGGCAGTTTGACCTGAATGACCTGCGCACCCAGCTGCGGCAGATGCAGAATATGGGTGGCCTCGGCATGCTGGCGGGCATGATGCCTGGCATGAAGAAAGCCAAGGCAGCGCTCGCGGCGAGCGACATGGATGACAAGGTGCTGGTGCATATGGACGCGATCATCGGTTCGATGACCGGTAAAGAGCGCGCGCGGCCCGAATTGATGAATGCCAAACGCAAGAAGCGCGTGGCGGCAGGCAGCGGCACCGATGTGCAGACCGTGAACAAGGTTCTGAAGATGCACAAGGAAATGAGCCGCGCGATGAAGCAGATCAAGAGGATGGGTGGCCTCAAGGGCCTCGCATCGATGTTTGGTGGCGGTGGCCTCGGTGCAGCCATGCCCGGCCTTGGTGGCCCGGGTGGCGGCATGGGCGGCGGCATGCCCGGCCTGGGTGGTCCAAAAGGGCCGTCGGTTGATCCCGACACGCTCCCGCCGGAACTTAGAGACATGTTGAATAAGAAATAATTTTGCTAATTTACAAAGATTTAGACTGGAAAGGTAATACACAATGGCAGTTGCAATTCGTTTGTCGCGCGGAGGCGCGAAAAAGCGTCCTTACTACCGCATCGTTGTCGCAGACGGCCGCGCGCCGCGTGACGGTAAATATCTGGAGCAGATCGGCACCTACAACCCGATGCTGCCGAAGGATTCGGGCGAGCGCGTAAAGCTCAACGAAGACCGTGCGCGTCACTGGCTCTCAGTTGGTGCGAAGCCGTCTGACCGCGTGCACCGCTTCCTGGATGCGGCTGGCATCCTTGAGCGTGCACCGCGCAACAACCCGAACAAGGGTGAGCCGGGCGAAGCTGCGAAGGAACGCGCTGAAGAGAAGGCGGCTAAGCTTGCTGAAGCTGAAGAAGCAGCCAAGGAAGCAGCCGAGGCACCTGCAGAAGAAGAAGCAGTGGTTGAAGAAGCTGCCGCAGAAGAGGCGCCTGCTGAAGAAGCCGCAGCCGAAGAAGCTCCGGCTGAAGAAGCGCCCGCTGAGGAAGCTGCTGAAGAAGCACCCGAAGAGAAGGCTGAGTAAGCCCTTTCATGACGGATACGCCCGTCACGCCGAAGGATCTCGATCTTGCAGCCGTAACTGGCGCGCATGGCGTGGCGGGCGAAGTCCGCTTGAAGCTGTTTGGCGAAGGCGTGGATGCGCTTGCCAAGCATAAGAGCTTCAAAACCAAAGGGTCCGATCAAATTCTGACCCTCAAGAAGATCCGTTCAGACAATAAGGGCGGCGCGATTGCGCGTTTTGCCGAGGTATCCGGGCGCGGCTCGGCGGAAAAACTGCGCGGCACCGTGCTGTGCGTTCCGCGTGACGCGCTGCCTTCGCTGGACGATGGCGAATACTATTTCATGGACTTGATCGGGCTGGCCGTTTTCACCGATGCCGGCGACGCCGTGGGGCGCACCGTGGATGTTCAGAATTTCGGCGCGACCGACATTATCGAGATCGCCAAAGACCCTGTGCCTGCAAAGGGCATGAAGACCTTTATGGTCCCGATGACCAAGGACGCGGTGATCGAGTGGGACGCAGAAAAGCTTGTGATCGCAGCCGATTTCGTTGACGAGTAGGGAATGACCTCTCTCAACGTCGCCATATGCCAAGCCGCACCGGTGCCGCTCGATTTTGCTGGCGGGATCGAGAAAGCGACGCGGATCGCGAAGGAGGCGATCGACAATGGCGCGCAGCTGGTCGCGTTTGGCGAGACGTTCCTTGGGGGTTATCCGCTGTGGCTGGATGAAGCGCCCGGCGCGGCGCTGTGGGACCATCCAGGCACGAAAGCGCTGCATGCAATCATGCTCGAGCAAGCGATTGTGCCCAATGACGAGCGTTTGCTGCCGTTGCAGGAGCTGGCCGACGAAACTGGCGCGTGCATTTCTATCGGCGCGCATGAGCGGGTGCGCCAAAGCCTCTACAACAATCAGCTGATGTTCCGCCCGGGAGACACACCGCTGGATCACCGCAAGCTGGTGCCGACGCATGGTGAGCGGTTGATCTGGATGCGCGGCGATGGCTCGACGCTGGGCGTGCATCAGGCGGAGTGGGGCAAGGTCGGCAATCTGATCTGCTGGGAACATTGGATGCCGCTTGCGAGGGCTGCGATGCACAATCTGGGTGAGAGCGTGCATGTCGCCGCATGGCCGACGGTGCGCGAGGAATATGCGCTGGCGAGCAGGCATTATGCGATGGAGGGGCGGTGCTTTGTGCTGGCGGCGGGGCTGGTGCAGCATCGCGACGACTTGTTCGATGGGCTGGAACGAGTTGGCGGAAACGACGAAGCGCTCGCGTTATTTAACGCCATCGAAAGCGAACAACTCAATCGTGGCGGCTCGATGATCATCGCCCCCGATGCGCGGGTCTTGGCGCAGGCAGACGAGGGCGAGGAAACGCTCTTCGCGGAGCTTGATCTCTCAGAGGTCGGCCAAGGCCTCGCGAGCCTCGACACCGATGGCCATTATTCGCGGCCCGATGTGTTCGAACTGCACGTCAATACTCGGGCGAAGGATGGGGTGAATTGGGCGGATTAGAGTATGTTGTTAATTGGCGTAGCGAAGCGCCCACATGCCTCGCCCTTTCCCTTCGGGCAACGCGAAAAGATCCATTCCACCTTTATACGCGTCAGAATCTGAGGAGTTTTCCTCCAGAGTTTTTCGGATCACGGCTTCGGTGCTCGGAGGAAGTGATCTTCCACCCCGGCTTCTAATCGCGCGGACAGATTTGTAAATTTCAGCCAAGTGACCTTTGCCACCGATATGGTCGAGCGCCAAAGCTACGTCGTCGATCCATGTAATCTTTCCTATGCGGGGTATGGTGATTGTCCTCTCGTGCGATTTAACTTGGATGGTCTTGGTTTCGACATGTTCGGGTTCTGCTTCCACTTCGGCTAGAAATTCTCGTTCGGCAAACATCCTAGCCAGTATGTCATTCTCCGATTCGTCTCCCTCGACGGAAGCGCTCCAAATCTTGCCGAAGATTTCATTCGAGATTTCAATAGTGCGCATCGTTTTTTTCCAGATTTAGAGGGTTTATGAGCTATAAAGAGGTATTTAGAGGTGTTTGGAGGGTTTTGTGAACTTTCGGACCTTCAACTCTTCTGTTAGTCGCCTCGCCATGATTTTCGCTGCCACCATCCTCACGCTTTACCCAGAGATGTTTCCCGGGCCGCTGGGCGTTTCGCTCGCAGGCAAGGCGCTCGAGCGCGGGGACTGGTCTTGCGACACAGTCAATCCGCGCGATTTTACCGAGGACAAGCATCGCACGGTTGATGATACGCCAGCGGGCGGCGGTGCCGGGATGGTGCTGAAGGCCGATGTGATGGCGGCTACGCTTGATTCTGTTTTGCAAATGCAAAAGCCCTCCTCTGAAGTGGAGGGGGCTTCCTCGCCCAAAGTGCCCATCCTCGCCATGACACCGCGCGGGAAACCCATCACGCAGGCGCGCATTCGCGAGATAGCCAACGGCCCCGGCGTCACCATCATTTGCGGCCGTTTCGAGGGGTTTGACGAGCGGCTGTTCGAGGCTCGCCCCGAAATCGAGCAAGTCAGCCTGGCGGACATCGTGCTTTCCGGCGGGGAACCGGCGGCATTAGCGATACTTGATGCTTGCATTCGGCTGCTTCCCGGCGTAATGGGCGCGCCTTCAAGCGGAACCGAAGAATCCTTCGAAGATGGATTGCTCGAATATCCGCAATATACCCGACCTCAAACATGGGAAGGGCGCACGATCCCTGAAGTGCTGCGATCGGGGGATCATGCGAAGGTGGATGCTTGGCGTAAAGCGCAAGCGGAAACCGACACTCGGCTACGCAGGCCGGACTTATGGGAACGCTATAGTGGCGATCCGGTCCGATCTGCCTCTGGTGTGCAGCGAAAAAAGAAGGACTAGGACCAGTGAACCTGATCCAGCAAATCGAAGCGGAAGAAATTGCCAAAGCTGGCAAGGACATCCCCGAATTTCGCGCCGGCGACACCGTTCGCGTGGGCGTGAAGGTTGTCGAAGGACAACGTGAGCGTATTCAGAATTTCGAAGGCGTAGTGATCGCCCGTTCCAACCGCGGAATGGGTTCGAATTTCACTGTGCGCAAGATGAGCTTTGGCGAAGGTGTGGAGCGTGTATTCCCGCTCTATGCACCAATCGTTGACAGCATCACTGTGGTTCGCCGCGGTGTCGTGCGTCGCGCGAAGCTCTATTATCTGCGTGGCCGCACCGGTAAACGTGCGCGTATCGCCGAACGCCGTGAGAATGCGCCGAAGGCGTAAATCTCGCATCAGCGAAATAGAGAAGGGCGGTCCTGCGGGGCCGCCCTTTTTCGTTGGAACTTTGCAATCACTCAAGTTTTTCGTCATGGCATCGCCAAACCGATTTGAGAGAGGTCTGTCCTTGAAATGCGCTTACTCATCGCCGTTGCCGCTTCGCTTGCTCTTGCCACTCCAGCACTCGCGGATGATCACGCGATGAGCGATGCGCCAGAACTGACATTCGAGCGGGTATTCGCTTCGCCAAGCCTCAATGGATCAAGCCCGCGTGAGGCCAAGCTTTCGCCCGATGGGCGCTATCTCACACTGCTGCGCAATCGCGAGGATGACAGCGCGCGCTATGATCTGTGGGGCTTTGATCGTGAGAGCGGCGAGTGGACTATGCTGGTCGACAGCGAGAAGCTCAGCTCAGGCCGCACGCTGTCCGAGGATGAGCTGATGCAGCGCGAGCGGCAGCGTGTCGGCAATCTCAAGGGCATCATCAGCTATCAATGGGCGAGCGATGGCAAGTCCGTGCTCGTGCCGCTGGACGGTGACCTCTATCTCGCAGGCCTTGATGGATCAGTCACGCAATTGACTGACACTGAAGAGAGCGAGCTCAATCCCAAGCTCAGCCCCCGCGCTGGCTATGTCTCTTTCGTGCGCGATCGCCAGCTTTGGGTTGGCGAAGTGGGCTCGGAAGCTACGCCGATCACTCCCAAGGAAGGCGAGAACATCCGCTGGGGCGAAGCCGAGTTCGTCGCACAGGAGGAAATGGCCCGCCTCACCGGCTTCTGGTGGGACGGCAATGACACGCGCATTGCGGTCCAGCGCACTGATGAAACACCTGTGGCGGTTGTGAACCGCGCCGCGATTGGCGCGACTGGCACACGGGTATTTTCTCAGAAATACCCCTTCGCGGGCAGCGAAAATGCGATTGTCGAGCTCTACATCATGAACCCGGACGGGCAGAACCGTGTGAAAGTAGATCTGGGCGAAGAGACCGATATCTATCTCGCTCGCGTCGATTGGGGCCCGGACGATTATCTTTATGTCCAGCGCCAGAACCGCGAGCAGACCGTGCTCGATATGCTGCGCGTTGATCCGAATACCGGGACAAGCGAGGTGTGGTTCACGGAAAGCGCAGCGCGTGATGACTTCTGGATCAACTTGGACGACAATTATCGCTTCCTCAACGACGGATCGCTGATCTGGTGGAGCGAGCGCGAAGGTTTTGGACACCTCTATCGTTTTGCTGAAGGCGAATGGACACAACTCACCAGCGGCGAATGGGTTGTCACTGGCCTTGTGGGCGTGGATCAGGAGCGCGGTCGCCTTTATTTCGAAGGCAATGCCGATGGTGTGCTGGAACGGCATATCTACGCGCTTGAGCTCGACACGCCGGGCGAATGGGCGCGGCTGACCGAGCTAGGTTTCGTCAATTCGGCGAGCATGGACAAGAAGGGTCAGTCGCTGCTGATCTCGCGTTCAGCTTCGAACCAGCCCCCGCAGACCTATCTTGCCGATACGGACGGCAATCGCATCGCCTGGGTTGAAGAAAACGCGCTCGACGCGGATCATCCTTATGCGCCGCATCTGGCCAGCCATGTCACACCCGAATTCGGCACCGTTGCCGCCGAAGATGGCACACCGCTGCATTTCATGATGCTGAAGCCGGAAATGGAGCCGGGCAAGAAATACCCCGTGTTCTTCTACCACTATGGCGGACCTGGCCCGCAGCTGGTCGATCGCGGCTGGGATGGCGCGCTGGCGCAAGCGGTGGTCGACAAGGGTTATATCTGGTTTGCGCTCGACAATCGCGGGTCGAACAATCGCGGGGTCGATTTCGAACAGCCGATCTACCGCGCGATGGGCGGGGTCGAAGTGCGCGATCAGGCGAAAGGCACCGAGTTCCTTAAGACGCTTGAATTCGTCGATCCGGACAAGATCGCGATCTATGGCTGGTCCTATGGCGGATACATGACCCTGAAGCGCTTGCAGGCAGAGCCGGGCGTCTATGCCGCGGGTATTTCCGGCGCGCCGGTAACTAAGTGGGAGCTTTACGACACGCACTATACAGAGCGCTATATGGGCGATCCGCGACTTGTTCCGACGGCCTATGAGGATTCCAATGCGATGAAGGACGCGACCAAGATGTCAGATCCGCTGCTGCTGGTGCACGGCATGGCAGATGACAATGTGGTGTTTGAGCATTCGTCGGAACTGATTGCGGCGTTGCAAGAGGGCAATGTCCCGTTCGAGATGATGCTCTATCCCGGATACACCCACCGCGTGGCGGGCGAGAATATCTCACCGCATCTTTGGAATACCTATTTCAACTTCCTCGAACGGCACGGCGTGACCCCGCCCGAATAGGGCGCGGGGTTTCCGCCAACCATTCAAGCACCTTGGCGGTAACTTCGCCGGGAGCTTCCACCTGGGGATAGTGCCCGATTGTGGGCAGTAAATGGTGGTGCGCATTGGGCAACACGTCGCGCCATTTGCGATAGGCGTGTTCTCCGGACACCGGATCAAGTGCACCGTTGATCAGGCCGATGCGCGCTTGCGAATGTTCTAACGCGCCCACCCAGCGCGCCTCATGTTCGCGGCGATCGGCGATGTAGTGCAGCAGTTTGTGGAAGATCAGGTTTCCGTCATGCTCGCTAATGAATTCCCAAAAGCTGTCCAGTTCGGCTTCGCTCGGCTGAGTGTCAGGCCCGAAAACTTCCGAGAAGCTCTTCCCGAAACCCTTTCGGTTCAGCAATCGGCTGACGATAAAGCCGATGGGCGAAGTGCCCAGTTTCTGGATTGGCCGCGGGCGGTGCTGATCCGGGAATATGCCCCCGTTGAGGAATATCATCTGACCCAATCCGGTTGCGCCTGTACCGTCGACGTTTCGGGCCAGCAATTCCTGCCCCACCGACACGCCGTAATCATGCACCAGCGCATCCCACTCGCTAACCTTGAGGTGTGAGAGCAGTGCTTCCTGAAGATCTGTCTGAAGGTGGATCGAATAGCCTGAGCGGGGTTTTGCCGACAAGCCGAAGCCCAACATGTCGCACGCGATCAGGCTGTAACGTTTGGAAAGCTCTTCCCACACAGGTTCCCAATCCCATGCGCAGGTTGGAAAACCATGGACAAGCAGGAGGGGGGGGGCTCACCGCCGGTCCAATAGGCAATCTGGTGTCCCTCAAAGGTGAAATAGTTCGCGCGGCGGCGCCATTCGGCTGTATTGGCATGCATAGGTTTTCCTCTTGCTATGCAGGGCTAGTCGCGGCAGCGGGGCGTGCAAGCAATTTTATGCGACGGAGAATGTAATTGGGTTATCGGGTGGCAGTTGTTGGCGCGACAGGCAATGTCGGGCGCGAAATGATGCAGATCCTCGCAGAGCGCGAGTTTCCGTGTGATGAGGTCGCGGCAGTCGCATCGTCGCGCTCGCACGGGACAGAGGTGGAATTCGGCGACACCGGCAAGATGCTCAAATGCAGGAATATCGAGCATTTTGACTGGGCGGGCTGGGACATTGCGCTGTTCGCGGCTGGCAGCGGCCCGGCGAAGGAATATGCGCCCAAGGCTGCGGCGGCAGGCTGTGTGGTGATTGACAACAGCTCTCTCTACCGGATGGATCCGGACGTTCCGCTGATCGTCCCAGAGGTCAATCCGGAAGCGATCGACGACTATTCGAAGCGCAACATCATCGCGAACCCCAATTGCTCGACTGCTCAAATGGTTGTCGCGCTAAAGCCGCTCCACGATGCGGCGACGATCAAGCGTGTCGTTGTATCGACCTATCAGTCCGTGTCAGGCGCAGGAAAGGCGGGCATGGATGAGCTTTTCCAGCAAAGCCGCGCAATCTTTGTTGGTGACCCTGTTGAAGCGGAAAAGTTCACCAAGCAGATCGCCTTTAACGTGATCCCGCATATCGATGTCTTCCTGGACGATGGATCGACCAAGGAAGAATGGAAGATGGTGGTCGAGACCAAGAAGATTCTGGACCCCAAGATCAAACTGAATGCCACATGTGTGCGCGTGCCTGTGTTCGTTGGCCATTCCGAAGCGATCAATATCGAGTTCGAGAATGAGCTTTCAGCCGAACGAGCGATGGAAATCCTGCGTGAGGCGCCTGGCATCATGCTGATCGATAAGCGCGAAGATGGCGGTTATGTCACGCCGGTCGAGTGCGCAGGCGACGGTGCAACCTATGTCAGCCGCGTTCGCGAAGACCCGACGGTAGAGAATGGCCTGACGCTTTGGTGCGTGTCAGACAATCTGCGCAAAGGTGCGGCACTGAACGCGGTTCAGATTGCCGAACTGCTGGGCCGAACGCATTTGAAGAAGGGCTGATCGCCTGGGCGAACTGGTCTAGAAGCATGGCGTGAAGACGAAGGCTCTTGCTTGTCTCGGACATCGCCAAGATCGACGCAGGCCTGTCCTGCGTGTCGCTGAGCTGGCAGGTGCACTAAGTCAGATTTATCGCTTGCCGGCGCTCGCTCGATTGCCGCGCATCAGCAGGGTAAGCGGAGCAGCGGCAATGGTGAACCACATCATCAGGTAGAAGTCGTTGATATAGGCTACCATCGCCGCCTGCCGGTTCACTTCGGCATCGATTACTCGCAATACCGTCTCACCCATCACCTGATACTGGTCGATCGTCGACACATCGACAACACTTCCGGTCGCGGCGGTCACGTGACTGCCTAGCTCTTCATGCCCGCGCTGGATGTTGCTGCCGAGGATCGCAGTCATGATCGATATACCGATCGATGCGCCCAGCGAGCGCAACAGGTTGAGCAGGCTCGATCCGTCGGTGCGCAAGCGGGGCGGGAGCGTAGCAAATGCGCTGACTTGCAGCGGGATGAAGACAAGCCCCATGCCAAGCCCCTGGAGTAGCCCGGAAATGATAATGTGGATCTGGTCTACCTCAAGCGACCAATGCGCCATCTGCCAGAGAGAATAGGCGCAAACGAGAAAGCCGATTGCGACGACCGGACGCGCATCGACGCCGTGCCGCATCAGGTATCCGGATACTTGCATGCTGATGAGAATGCCCACACCGCGCGGCATCAGAACAATCCCCGTGTCGATCACGCCATATCCGAACAGATTCTGGAGCATCGGCGGTAGCAGCGCCATCACCGCGAACATCACCACGCCGATCACGACCATGAAGAACAGCGCAATCGCAAAATTGCGATCCTTGAACATCGCGGTTTCGAACATCGGGTGGGAAGCGGTCGCGAAGTGGACGATGACCATCCAGGCGGCTGCCGCGCTGAGTAGCGCGTAGAGCCAGATTTCGCCGGAATCGAACCAGTCGAGCTGCGTGCCGCGATCGAGCATCAGTTGCAGCGCTGTGAGCGCCACCGCCATCAGCACGAAACCGGCTATATCGAAACGCCTCTTCTTGGTCTCGCGATGCGGCAGGAAGGCAAACAGCGCGGAGAGTGAAAGGATCCCGACCGGCAGGTTGACATAGAATACCCAGCGCCAGTTCGCGCTTTCAGTCAGCCAGCCTCCGAGGATCGGGCCAAGGATTGGGCCGATCATAATCCCCATACCCCAGATCGCCATGATCTGCGGATGCTTGCTGGGCTTGGTCACGTCGAGCATGAAAGCCTGGCTGAGAGGTGCAATAAATGCCCCGGTCACACCCTGAAACGCACGGAAAGCCACCATTTCTTCCAAGTTCTGCGCCATGCCGCACAGCATCGACGTGAGGATGAAGCCCGCGACTGACATGATGAACAGCTGCCGCCCACCAATTCGATCAGCCAGCCATCCGGTAATCGGCAAGGCAACAGCTGATGCGATGATGTAGCTGGTGAGTACCCAAGTGACGGTATCGACCGTTGCGCCGAGCGAGCTTTGCATGTGCGGGATCGCGACATTGGCGATGGTCGTGTCAAGTATCTGCAGCAGCGACGCCGCCATGATCCCGATAATCAGCAGCCAGTAGTTATCGGTATGAAGTTCGGCCTCGTCATGGGGAGGCACCGAGGCGGCATTCGCGCCGCCACGCCCATCGCCACTCGCTGGTGCCGCGCGGCTGGCCATCGTCAGTCTTGCTTGTCGTTGCTGGTATAGACCGTCACTTCGCTCGAAAGGCCGGCAATCAGCCGACGCGGGCTTGGCCCGTCAATCGCGATCCTGACCGGGACACGCTGGGTTACCTTGACCCAGTTGCCGGTGGCGTTTTGAGCGGGAAGAACCGAAAACTCGGCCCCTGTGCCTGCGCCGATGCTTTCAACATGACCGGCCAGTTCGACGCCCGGATAGGCGTCCAATTCTATCTTCGCACGCTGCCCCGGTTGCATTTCGGCAAGGTCGGTCTCCTTGAAATTGGCTTCGACATAGGCCGTCTGCTCAGCCACCAAAGTGAGCACAGGCAAGTTCGAGACGATCTGCTGCCCATTCTGCAACCGTTCCGCTTGCGCCACCCGCCCGGCGATGGGCGCGCGGACCTCGGTGCGGCGAAGCGCGAGTTCGGCCTCTGCTTTGCGGGCCTGCGCCGCTGCGACCTGTGGATTGACTCCGGGCACGGCAGAGCCTGTCGCAAGCCGCGAGCGGGCTTCGCGCTGTCTTGCCAGCGCCTGCTTCAGCTCTTCGCGTGCCCTCGCTCTTGCGTGTTCTGCGGCATCAAGGTCGGCCTTCGTGCTGAAGCCGCGATCCCATAGCGCCTTTACCCGCTCGAAATTTGCTTCGGCCAGGTCGATGTCTGCTTGCGCGGCGCCAATGTCTGCGCCGGTAAGGTCGGTATCATTGCTCAGCGCGATCACATTGGCCTGCGCCGTTGCAATGGCAGCATTGGCGTCGGCAATCTGCAGCAGGTAGGGTTCGGGATCGACCCGGAACAGCAGCTTGCCAGCGCTAACCATGTCGCCTTCCGCGACCAGTACTTCCACGATCTTGCCGCTGACTTCGGCGCTGACAGCAACTTTGTCCTGTTGGACATAGGCATTGTCGGTCGAGACCTTGCCTTGCAGCCCCAGCCAGTAAATTCCAGCGCCCGCAAACAGCAGCAGGGGAACCGAGATCATGATCGCAGCGCGTTTCCATCGGAATTTGGGTTTGGCGGTCACGGAATGCGCGTCGTTCTCGATTGGCTCCGGGCGCGTCTCGAAATCTGGATCAGCCTCAGCCTCAGCCATCGACCAGTTCCTTTTTACGTGCGCGCGAGAGGTTCTCACCGATCCGGTCGAGCAACGCGGCGAGTGTCTTGCGCTCGCCGCTTGCCATCCCTGCCAGCATTTCCTCAAACATGATCTCGACAATGCCTTGCAGTTCGTTGACGATCTGCGTCGCCTTGTCGGTCAGATGCAGGATACGCGCGCGGCGATCCGCGGGATCCGATCGACGCTCGAGCCAGCCGGCATCCTCCATTCTGTCCACGATACGCGTGAGCGTGATCGGTTCGACTTCAAGCCGCTCTGCATAAAACGCCTGGTTTTCTGAGGGGTTGCGTTCCAGCGAAAGCAACAGGCGTGCCTGCGCAGCGGTGAGGCCTAAGTCGCGCACGCGCTCGTCGAAAAGTCGACGCAGGACGCGCGAGTTATCCGCCATGCGGTATCCAAGCTCGATTATCATGCGCGCACATATAATAAGTATGCTTAGTATGTGCAAGCGTACTAGCGAGCTTGCCCGATCGCGGCTAGTGTGTGGCTCATGACACTGACTGCAGATCTCTATTTCAGCTTTCGTTCGCCTTACAGCTATCTCGCCATGGGGCGATATCGCGAACTGTCTGAGACTCACAATGTCGATATCGCGCTGCGGCCGGTATATCCGATCGCAATCCGCGATCCCGACATCCTGTTCACCAACGCCTTGCAAGGCCGATACATCTTCATCGATTCCGCGCGTTCGGCTCAGATGCTTGGAATTCCCTATCGTTGGCCGCGCCCTGATCCGGTGGTGCAGGACATGATGACGCGCAAAGTGTCTGACGAGCAGCCTTACATCTACCGGCTGACGCGCATGGGGCAAGCGGCTCAGAGGCGCGGCAAAGGTATCGCTTTCGCCGATGAAGTGTCGAAAATCATCTGGTCAGGTGAAGTCGATAATTGGCACGAGGGTGACCATCTGGCTGAAGCGGTCAAACGTGCAGGGCTGGATCTGGACGAGCTGGATGCCGAGGCGGCAGCTCAGGCAGAGCAGCTCGACGCGGAAATCGCCGCGAACCAAGATGCCTTGGCTGCCGCAGGTCATTGGGGTGTGCCGACGCTGGTGTTTGAGGGCGAACCCTTCTTCGGGCAGGACCGGATCAAGATGGCCAAATGGCGCATGGAGCAAAAAGGGCTGACCAAGCGATGACATCTGTTCTGACCGGCCGGTGCCAGTGCGGCGCTGTGAGCTATCGCGCGAAGGCCGAGGCTAAAGGGTACGCTTGCCATTGCCTCGATTGTCAGAAGCAATTGTCAAGCGCGTTTGGCATCTCACTGCCCATGGATGCGACGGACCTGACCGTTGAAGGCGAGCTGGGCAGCTATACCAAGACCGCTGACAGCGGCGCTCAAACCGATTGTTATTTTTGTCCCAGTTGCGGCAGCCGGATCTATCATGAAGGCAAATGCAGGCCGGGGAAGGTCACGATCAAGGCGGGTACGCTTGACGACACGTCCGCTCTGCAGTTGACCGGCCACGTCTGGGTCAGCCGCAAGCAACCGTGGCTTGATCTTGGAGAGGAATTGCCCGTGTGGCTAACGCAGCCTACAGCGCCGGACGAATGGGGGATGCTCTGGAGCGGCAGACGCGAAGAATGACGTACTATATTGAAAGCTTCGACGGCACCAAGCTTGCCGTTCACCGCACGGGCGAAGGACCGCCCGTGCTGCTGCTGCACGGGCTGTTTTCCAGCGCGGATATGAACTGGATCAAATGGGGGCATGACGTAAAGATCGCCGAGGCTGGGTACGAAGCGATCATGCTCGATTTCCGCGTGCATGGGGAAAGCGAAAGCCCGACCGATCCCGACAGCTATCCGCAAAATGTCCTGGTGCGTGATGTTGCGGCATTGATCGAGCATCTGAAGCTTGAGGACTATGTTCTCGGCGGATTTTCACTTGGCGCGCGCACTTCGCTGCATGCGGTGGCGCATGGCGTGCTCAATCCCTCACGGTTGATTGTCGGCGGGATGGGCACAGCGGGGCTAGGCGAGTGGAACAAGCGCTCGGCCTTTTTCAAACGCGTGATCGATGAATTCGACACGATCGGAAAGGACGATCCAGCTTACTATTCGCGTCAGTTTCTGAAGTCTCAGGGCGTGAACCGGGTCGCGGCTCGCCTTTTGCTCGACACCATGCCTGATCTTGATCTTGCGATGCTTGCCAATGTCACGGTCCCGACGCTGGTGGTATGTGGTGAGGAAGACCGCGATAATGGATCGGCGGAAGAGCTTGCTGGCATGCTGCCAGATGCGACATTCGTTGAAACGCCGGGCAATCATTTGATGAGCGCAACCAAGCCCGAAATGGGCGATGCGATCGCTAACTGGCTTCAGGAGGCGGCATGACGCTGGAGCGTAAGTTCTGGCTGTTCTGGATCGCCGGACTGGTAATTTTCGCGCTGGCGCGCATTCCCCATGCGCCGCTTGCGATCGACGCTGTACCTGAAGGTATTCTGGATCATCAGGCAGCTGGCTCTGCCGCCGTCGTCGATCAGATACAGGCCGCATGGCGATTCGCCGGACTTCGCAGCACCGCTATCTTTGCCATGTGCCATGATCTGGTTTTCATCGGTGTCTACGGTATGGGCAGTTATTGGGGAGGAAGACTGTTCATGGCTGATCCGACACGTCCGCGTCTCGCTTTTCTTGGCAAGATCATCATGCAAGCGGCCATTGTCTTTCTCGTCACCGACTATGTCGAAACCGGTTTGCAATTGATGCAGCTTTTGCGGGACAGCGGGGTGGACTGGATGGCTGCAACCGCTGCCTTTGCGCAACCGATCAAGATTGCTTCGTGGATCATTACATTCGTAGGGATTGTCAGCGCGTTGATCATGCGTCGTTTTGTCAAACAATCAGACTGACGAAAACAAAGCCCCCGCCGCACCTTTGCGCGACGGGGGCCAATATCCTGCCGTATCGGCAGGCTCGCTGATCAGCGTTTATTCTGCGCTGAATGGCAGCGACGAGTGGTGCAGGTTAATCACCACGTCGCCAGCTTCATTGCGCATGTAGCCGAAGGTGTATTCAACCTTGGTTTCATTGCCGTCTGTGCCGGTGAAGTAGTAATTGCCCATCGCCAGCGCGCTGTCACTGTCAGTGATGGTTCCTTCGTTTTCCCAACGCACGTTTGTGTAAGGTGCGATAGCAAAGCCGCCATCTTCCGTGCCTTCGGTGCCGATGAAGTAGCTCAGCGCTTCGCCGAGATCGCCGCGGAACTGGTCTTCAGCAGCCAGGGTCGGCTTGAACAGTACTTCAGCGCCATCTTCGTAGGCGTAGAATGTGTTGATGTGGTCTGTCGCTGCGGCAGCAACGTCGCCACCTTCGCTGTGAACCTTGCCAATATTGACAATGCCTTCGCCCCAGCCTTGCTGAGCTGCTGCCACTTCTTCAGCTGTGATCGGTGCTGCACCAGCAGTAGCTTCAGTGGTTGCTTCGCCACCACAGGCTGCAACAGCAAGGCTAGCCGCTGCAATCGCAGGTACCATTACAATCTTGCGCATTTTGGTCTCCAAAAGAATGTCTGCCCCCACGCGGGGAATATGATAATCATCATCGACTGCGGTCTTTGGAGAGGTCGCATATCGGACCCCGCTCGACCAAAGTCGATACGGTCCGACATCACGTGCGTTTTCTCGTCGCACGCCAGAGGGGCCCGGCCCGTGGTCAAATAACCATGAGAGAAAGGGATGGTTCCATGCTTGTTGTGATTTTCTCGCAATCGCCGTTTGCCCCGCGAATCCGCTTGGGATGGATGGGGCAAATGCTGTAGGGGGCCTCCATTCCGTAACGGCTGGACCAAAGTGGGAGAATTGTGATGAAGGCAAAACTCCATGCCCTCTGCACCGCCTTGATGATTGTTGGCTGTTCGCCGGTCGAGGTTGGCCCGGCTGCGAACTCCAGTGGTGTAGCAAGTCATGCGTCAGGTACGCTTTTTGTCGCCAACAAATTCGGCAACACTTTGTCCAAGGTTGACCTGGCAACAGGCGAGGAAGTGTTGCGGCTCGACAGTTGCACAAATCCGCATGAGCTGACGCCTTCGCCTGATGGTCAGCATGTCGCCCTGGCATGCTATGGCGGTACTACAGTCGACATCTTTGCGACCGACACATTGGAAAAGGTCCGCAGCATTGATCTGGGCGAGAATGCTCGCCCACACGGCATCGTATGGCATGCCAACGGCGATCTCTATTCTACCGCTGAGGGGCGTCAGTCGATCTTCTGGATCCGCGATCCGCTGAGTGATGCGAAGACCTTCGAGTATTCGTCGGGCAAACTCGGTACGCACATGCTGGTCGTGGCCCCCGATGCTCAGCATGCATGGACCACTGATCTGGGTTCAAAGACCGTCACACGGATCGACTTGCGGACACGCCGCGCTCCGATGTCGGTCACTGTCGGGGAAGAGCCAGAGGGCATTGCATTGTCGCCCGATGGGACGGCGCTGTGGGTGTCAGCGCGCGGATCGAACGAAGCTTATGAGCTCGATCCTGATACTATGGCGGTGCGTACCACATTAAAGACCGGAGCGTTTCCGCTGCGATTGGCTATCCGGTCGCAAGGTGACTTTGCCGTCACGTCCGACCTGATGGATGGCGGTCTGACAGTGATCGACCTGGCCAAACGCGAAGTCGTGCGCAAGATTTCTGTTTCCAGCCCAGAGGAAGCCGAGGATCGTTTCCAGGTTACGATCCTGTGGTCGAATGATGGCAAGCGCGTGTATGTCGCTGAAACTGCGAGCGATACCGTGGCTGAAGTCGATTTCGCCTCCGGTGAAGTGCTGAGGCGATTGGATGTCGGCGACGGCGGCGATGGTCTAGCGATTTTGGGAGCAAGATAGTTGGCTGCAAGTCGCCCTGAACCGGCCATTGTCGGATGGCGCGAACTGGTCGGTCTGCCCGATCTTGTATCGGCGCGCATCCCAGCCAAGATTGATACTGGCGCCCGGACATCTTCGCTTCACGCAACCGAGATCGAGCGGTTTGATCGCGATGGCCAACGCTGGGTACGCTTTCTACTCGATCTGGGTGAAGGCCGCAGCGAGCCGGTTACATGTGAAGTCCCACGCGCAGATCGCCGTATCATTACAAGCTCGAATGGCGACGGGCAGGAACGTTTTATCATCAAAACCGCTTTAACACTGGGCAGCCATACATTCCGTGCTGAATTCAGCCTTGCTGACCGATCAGACATGAAATTCCCCATACTGATCGGGCGGACCGCATTACGGCGCAGGTTTCTGGTCGAACCGAGCCGCTCCTATCTCCAATCGCCCTTGCACGAGCGTAAATTGCTGAAAAGCAGAGGATAATTCTTATGAAAATTGCCATGCTAGCGCGAAATCCCAACCTCTATTCTCACCAGCGGCTGGTCAGTGCTGCGGAGGAGCGCGGGCATACACTCGATATTCTCAACACTACCCGCTGCACAGTGAATATCGCCAGTCACCGACCCACTGTCATGTATCGTGGCGAAACGCTGAAGGGGTATGATGCCGTCATCCCGCGCATCGGAGCGTCGATCACCAACTATGGATTGGCCGTTCTGCGTCAGTTCGAAATGGGAGGAGTCTGGTCACTCAACGAAAGTGTCGCGATTGGCCGCAGCCGAGACAAGCTCCGGTCTACCCAGATCATGGCGAAATACGGCCTCGGCCTACCACTGACGGCATATGCCAACGATCCGAAGCAAGCCGAGCAGATTATCAAGGCTGTGAATGGACCGCCGGTAGTCATCAAGTTGCTTGAAGGGACACAGGGTATCGGTGTGGTCCTTGCCGAAACGCTGAAGGGTGGTGCGTCGATTATCGAGGCGTTCCGCGGCGCAAATGTGAACATTATGGTGCAGGAATTCATCAAGGAAGCTGGCGGTTCGGACATCCGCTGTCTCGTGGTCGGAGGCAAGGTGGTCGCCGCGATGAAGCGCCAAGGGGCCGAGGGAGAGTTTCGCAGCAATCTTCACCGGGGCGGTAGCGCGCGCCTCATCAAGATCACCCCGGAAGAACGTTCAACCGCCGTTCGTGCGGCGAAGGCGATGGGGCTGAATGTCTGCGGAGTGGACCTGCTGCGCAGCAATCATGGCCCAGTTATCATGGAAGTAAACAGCTCGCCCGGACTGGAAGGCATCGAGACCGCAACTGGTAAAGATATTGCCGGCCAGATTATCGAATTTATCGAGGCCAATGCGAAGAAGGGTAACACCAAAACGAAGGGCAAGGGGTAGAGCGAATTCGCGGACTTGGCTCTGTCCAGACACAGGCTTAGCCCATCAGCTCGTCCATCTCTAACATGGTTGCCAGCCATGGGGCCCAAACCAGATTAGGTTGAGGAGATGTTTGGCGTTTGGGCTAGCAATCTTTTGCCGCGCGCCTTTCATCAGATGAGCGGTTGAGCTTGCCGCACCCCACGAAGGCTGCCACCAGTCAAGGCATGATTCGTGACCGCTTCTTGCCGACCAATGCCATCCACAACCTGCGTGACTATGGCGGATATGCCGTTGCCGGAGGCGGAAAGGTCAAAACCGGCCTATTGTTCCGGTCTGGCCATCATGCCGAGGCAGGGGAACATGACCTTGCGACGGTCGAAGCGCTGGATTTGCGTTATGTGATCGACTTGCGCGGCGATAGCGAGCGAGAACGGCACACATGCAAGCGACCTGAAGGCTTTGACGGAGAGGTGATCTATTTCTCTGGCGAGACTGCCGGGCTCGCTCCGCATCTGGAGGCAGCCCAAGGCAATGTTGATGCGGCAAGTGCGCATCGGGCGATGGTAGACCTGTATGGTGCGCTGCCCGATCGCGAAGGCGTGAATTGGGTTCTCAGGCGCTATTTTTCCGTATTGGCAGAGGGAGAGAGCGCCAGCTTGGTTCACTGCGCAGCGGGCAAGGATCGCACCGGGATCGCTGTCGATCTTCTCCATCACATTTTGGGCGTGCATCCTGATGATGCGATGGAGGATTACCTGCTCACCAATCACTCGCCGCGCAATGAAGAGCGTATTCGCCACGGCATGGAGCTGATGGGCGACAAATATGGCGGGATCGATGAAGCGACGGTGCGCGTGTTGATGGGAGTTGACGCCGAATTTCTCGAAGCGGCGCGGCGCTCGGTCAAAGACCGTTTCGGATCAACCGAAGCTTACTTGGAGCAGGTTCTGGATGTTGATGCGTCGAGACGCGAGGCGTTAAAAGCCGCGCTTGTGGATGTGTAACGCTTTCCTTGCGTACACGAATTGAAGCTTGTGGTCACAGTGACTAGATCGCTTGGTGACACAAACAGGATTTTATTATGGCTACTCACCGCACCAAGATGCTCATTATCGGCTCAGGCCCGGCGGGTTATTCCGCTGCGATCTATGGCGCGCGCGCCATGCTTGAGCCGATTGTTGTGCAAGGCATCCAACCCGGCGGCCAGCTGACCATCACGACAGATGTCGAGAACTACCCGGGCTTTGAGGATGTGGTTCAAGGCCCGTGGTTGATGGAGCAGATGCAGAAGCAGGCCGAACATGTCGGCACGCGGATGATGTGGGACACCATTGTCGAGGTTGATTTTGACAATGGTTCACCGTTTCGCGCGGTGGGCGACAGCGGCGATGAGTATATTGCAGACACGGTTGTGATCGCGACTGGCGCGCAAGCCAAATGGCTTGGCGTTCCGGGCGAGCAAGAACTGGGCGGCAAGGGCGTGAGTGCTTGCGCGACTTGCGACGGATTCTTCTTCCGCGGCAAGAAGGTGGCGGTGATCGGCGGCGGCAACACCGCCGTTGAAGAAGCACTTTACCTTACCAATCACTCGGACGATGTGACCTTGATCCATCGCCGTGATGAACTGCGTTCCGAGAAGATCCTTCAGGAAAGGCTGTTCAAGTCGGACAAGATCACCCCGCTTTGGAACAAGACGGTAGTACGGTTCGAGGCGGGTGAAGATGGCGCGCTGCATTATCTGGTTCTGAAAGACACGCAGACTGGCGAAGAATCCACTCTGGAAGTCGATGGGGCGTTCGTGGCTATCGGTCATGCTCCCGCGACCGAGCTGTTCAAAGGCAAGCTGGCGATGGACGAGAGTGGCTATCTCGATGTGAAACCTGGCACGCCGAAAACCGCGATTCCCGGCGTGTTCGCAGCCGGCGACGTGACGGACCATGTCTATCGCCAGGCGGTAACAGCGGCGGGCATGGGGTGCATGGCCGCGCTCGATGCGGAGAAGTTCCTCGCGACACTGGAATTTGAAAAAGAGCCCGCGACCGAAGCGGCTGAGTAGAATGCAGGGGGCGCCGTTACAGCGCCCCCGCTTTCATCACATATGAATATCAAACACGCTGATGCTTGCGTGGAATATCAGCGCGATCAGCACAAGGCTCGATAGAGCGAACAGCACAAAGCGAACCAGCACTACATTGGCGGTTGCCTGGACAAGGCTGTGCGCGACGCGAAGCCCAACATATATCCAGGCCAGCAGAGAATTCATGCCGTCGCCCTGGCCAATGATCGCAAGTACAATCGCCACAGCATAGAAAACCGTTGGCTGCTCGTGCAAGTGATTGTAATTATGTGCTTTCCACTGAACTTCGGGTGGTAGTTGAGCATCCAATCCAGCGGAGGTGGGCAGGCGTGAAAGCTCCTTTGGATCGACTTTTGCCTTGCTCATCGCTGGAATACGTGTGGCATACATCCAGAACCACATAACCATCGTCCAGATGGTGAGCGCGACAACAGGTTGCAGGATATCCATTCCGATCATCAAAGTACTCCCGGGTCTGCCAGCAATGTGACCGATACCGCTCGCACAGCAAGCGCGGTCAGTGCCAAGGTTGAAAGAATGAAAAGCAGGAAGCGAATGGCAACAACGTTCACCAGCGCTTGCCAGAGCGAATGGACGATCCGCAGACCGACGTAGATCCACGCCAGCAAAACGTCGATCGCGCCAGCTCCCATCATCGCCAGAATGATGACGGTTGGATAGAAGATGGTCGGCTGTTCCATCAGATGCGAATAATTGTGCGATTTCCAGTTCACCTTGTCGGGAATGGTGCCTTCCAGATCTTGTCCGCGCCCCCCAGGCTTGGCATTTTTCAAGTCCATGCCCGACTTTGCCATGGCCGGAAACCGGGTTCCCGCAGTCCACATCAACATGATTAGCGACCAGACAATAAGCACCGCTGCTGGTGCTAGCATTTGAGCTTGCATGATTAATCTCCCCTCGAAGCGGCAAGACTGCGCAGCACAAGGTCAATTGTCAAACGCAACCTATGCATCCCCGGCAATCGTCTGTGCATAGGCATTCGCGTCGACATTGCCGCCTGTGACCATCAGCACTGTAGCTTCATCAAGCGCCACTTTGCCCGCCAGCGCGGCGGCCAGCGCTGCTGCGCCTCCCGGTTCAACCAAAAGGTGCAGTCGCGAGAAGGCAAAGCGTTGCGCCGCACGTACCTCGTCATCGGTTACAGTCACGCCCGGGTCGCTCCGCCCCAAAAGCAGGTCGAGGTTGATCTGCTTCGTCGCAGTAGGCTGAAGCGCATCACATATCGTTTTGGGCGCGTCGGCTCCGGCGTGCACCAGCGTTCCCTTCGCTAGCGATTGCCCGACCATGTCCCAACCTTCGGGCTCTACCGGCACTATAGACGCATCGGGGCACGCCAGCGTGAGACCGACTGTCAGCCCGCCACCACCACAACATGCAATGATCCGACTCGGTTCGCGGCCCAATTGAGCAGCAATCTCTATTCCGGCGCTGCCCTGACCTTCCATTACCCATGGATCGGCAAATGCGTGCACCAATGTGCCGCCGCGTTCCTTGATCAGCTTTGCAGCAACCTCGTCGCGATCTTCTCCCTGACGGTCATAGGTGACGATCTTCGCGCCCAGTGCCCGCGTCCCTTCCAGCTTCACCTCTGGCGCGTCAGCCGGCATTACGATCGTCGCCGCAATTCCCAGCCGCTTTGCCGCCCAGGCCACGCCTTGCGCGTGATTGCCGCTGGATACCGCGATAACCCCTCCGGCGCGCTGCTCTGCGTCAAGGGAAGACAATCGGTGCCACGCACCCCGGATTTTGAAGGCACCGACCGGTTGCAGGTTCTCTGCCTTTACCCAGCAACGCGTGCCATTGATATCAACTGGCAGCAGCGGGGTAGGGGGTAGAATTGCTGCGATCTTCTCTGCAGCTTCGATTACCCCTTCACGTGTGGGCAGTTTTTCATGTGCAAGGATCATTTTGCGCTCTTAGCGCATTGGACTAATAGCCACGCAAGATTCGAATTCGAAAGGTCCTCTTTATGTCCACAGTCCTGGTTATCGGTGCAGGCGGAGTTAGCTCGGTCTGCGTTCACAAGATGGCGATGAATAGTGAGATTTTCTCTGACATTCATCTGGCCAGTCGCACGAAGCGCAAATGCGATGCCATTGCGGAAAGCGTAAAGGCCCGCACCGGGAAAGACGTCGCCACTTACGAGATCGACGCGGAAGAGGTGCCCGCCATGGTCAACCTCATCCGCAAGATTCAGCCAAGCCTGGTGGTCAATCTGGCGCTGCCGTATCAGGATCTGCCGATCATGGACGCATGCCTTGAGGCCGGTGTTTCCTATCTCGACACAGCGAATTATGAGCCGAAGGACGAGGCCAAGTTCGAATACAAGTGGCAGTGGGCCTATCACGACCGGTTCAAGGATGCCGGGCTGATGGCGCTGCTGGGCAGCGGATTCGATCCGGGCGTGACCAGCGTGTTCACAATGTGGCTGAAGAAGCACAAGTTGAAGAGCATTCGCACCCTTGATATTCTTGACTGCAATGGCGGCGACCATGGCCAGCATTTTGCCACCAACTTCAATCCGGAAATCAACATTCGTGAAGTGACCGCGCCTGCGCGCCACTGGGAGAATGGTGAGTGGGTTGAAACGCCTGCAATGCAAGTGAAGACCGAATTCGATTTCGAAGCGGTCGGGCCGAAGAATGCCTATCTGATGTATCACGAGGAACTGGAAAGCCTGGCAAAATTCAATCCCGAGATTGAACGTGCGCGCTTCTGGATGACATTTGGCGATGCCTACATCACGCATCTGACCGTGCTGCAGAATGTCGGCATGACGCGCATTGATCCGGTGAAGTATCAGGGCAAGGAGATCATCCCGCTGCAATTCCTCGCCGCTGTTTTGCCGAAGCCAGAAACGCTGGGTGAAACGACGAAGGGCAACACCAATATCGGCTGTATCGCGACTGGTGAGGCGCTCGATGGATCGGGCGAAAAGACATTCTATATCAAGAACATCTGCAGCCACGAAGCGGCCTATGAGGAAACCGGCAACCAAGCGGTCAGCTATACCACCGGCGTGCCCGCGATGATCGGCAGCGCGATGATGGTGCAGGGCATCTGGTCAGGCGACGGCGTGTTCAACATGGAAGAAATGGACCCCGATCCGTTCATGGAAATGCTCAACCAGCACGGTCTGCCGTGGACGGTTGAAGAGCTTGATGGGCCGGTCTCCTTCTAGTGGAAACGAAAGCCGGAGACCCAGGCGCCTTTGCCCAGTTTGATTTGAACCGCGTCGACAGCCCCGCTTTCGTTGTGGATGCGGCTAAGCTGCGCGCCAATTGCCAGATATTGGCCGATATTCGCGATGCGGCCGAGATCAAGGTGTTGGGTGCGCTGAAGGCGTTCTCCATGTGGTCGACCGCGCACATCATCGGCGAGTACCTCGATGGAGTGTGCACTTCGGGCCTGTGGGAAGCGCGGCTCGCAAGCGAGTTCTATGATGGCGAAATTGCCACTTACTCGGCTGCCTATAAGCCCGAAGAACTCGAAGAGATTTGCCGACTTTCGGATCATGTGATCTTCAATTCACCTGATCAACTCAAGCGTGCCTCGCTGATATTGAAGAACGCGCGGGCAGGGGGGCAGGACTTTGACGTTGGACTGCGCATCAACTCAATGGTGCCAACCGGCGAAGTGGCGAAATACGATCCGTCATCGCCCGGTTCGCGACTGGGCTTCCCGCTTGACCAGCTGACCGAAGAGCACCTGGAGGACGTGGATGGCATCCATTTCCACAATCTGTGCGAGCAGGATCTGGAGCCATTGAAGCGCACGTGGGACGCGGTGTTTGACGCGCTCGAGCCCTATTTCGGCCAGCTAAAGTGGATCAACATGGGTGGCGGGCATCACATAACCCGCGCCGACTACCAACGCGACGAACTGATCCAGTTCCTGCACGATGCCAAAGCGGACACGGGCGCAGAGATCATCATCGAGCCTGGAGAAGCGGTAGCGCTGGACGCTGGAATCCTTGTTGGCACGCTGCTGGATGTGCAGTGGAACGGCATGCCAGTGGGTATCACCGATGTTTCCGCTACCTGCCACATGCCCGATGTGATCGAAGCGCCCTATCGCCCTGCAATGCTTGGCGAAGTCACAGACGAGGAGCACGTACCGATCCGGTTGGGTGGGCCGTCTTGTCTGGCTGGTGATGTGATCGGCGATTATCGCCTGCCTGTGCCTGCAGAACCCGGTGCACGTTTTGCGTTTCTCGACCAAGCGCATTATTCGATGGTCAAGACCAACACGTTTAACGGTGTGCAACTGCCCAGCATATACCTCTGGGACAGCGAGATCGACCAGCTGGAGCTGGTGAAGTCATTCGGGTACGAAGATTTTAGGAACCGATTGAGCTGAGCGCGTTGGTTTAGAAACGGCCGAACATGAGGGGGATGATCGCGCGCGCGAGGCGTGCTTTTTCATTTGCGATTCGCTGCAGAAGCCCTATATGCGCGCTTCTTCTGCCCCAAGGGACATCCGCAAGGCAGGCTCATAACCGTTTGGTTGAACACTGAACCTTTAGGGGGTCCCTTGAGTTGCACATCTATCCCAACGCTAAGGCTGTAGTTCGCGCGATCGCGCCGGATGAACCCGTTATCCTCAATCGCCCGCAAGCTGCGCATCGCGCGGCCCGCTTTTTTCTGGATAGGTTCCCTGGAAAATCGCTCTATGCGGTAAAGGCCAATCCTTCGCCTGATCTGCTGCGTGTTCTTTGGGATGCGGGCGTGACGCATTACGATGTCGCCTCGATCGCTGAAGTGCGGCTGGTGCGCGCGACGCTGCCCGAGGCTGTGCTGTGCTTCATGCACCCGATCAAGACACCCAGCGCGATCCGTGAAGCCTATTTCCAGCATGGCGTGAAAACCTTGAGCCTCGATAGCGCGGAAGAGCTTGATAAGATCGTGAAGGCTTGCACCAATCCGGAAACGGGTAAGCCTGCGAAGGATTTGCGGCTGTGCGTCCGCTTACGTGTGTCCAGCGAATTTTCCGAGCTCTCTCTGGCGAGCAAGTTCGGCTGTGATCTTGTCGAAGCGCCGCTGCTGCTGCAGCAGACCCGCCAGCATTGTGACTGGCTGGGCGTATGTTTCCATGTCGGCAGTCAGGCGATGAGCCCGTTTGCATTCGTGCAGGCGCTGGACCGGACCCGTGCGGCAATTGCCGAAGCGTCTGTTGTGATCGACATGATTGACGTTGGGGGCGGTTTCCCGAGCTCCTATCCGGGGCTGGAGCCGCCACCGCTGGAAGATTACTTCGCGATGATCGCCAAGCACTTCGAAGCGTTGCCGATTGCCTACAACGCAGAGCTGTGGTGCGAGCCTGGTCGGGCGCTGTGCGCCGAATATTCGAGCATGATCGTGAAGGTCGAAAAACGCCGCGGCGAAGAACTCTACATCAATGACGGTGCCTATGGCGCGCTCTACGATGCTGCGCATGTCGACTGGCGGTTCCCGGTGGTCGCGCTGGAAGATGATCTGCGCGACGCGGCGCAGGATTTCGCCTTCTATGGTCCTACCTGCGATGACGCTGATTATATGCAGGGGCCATTCCCGCTCCCCGGCGACATTCAGGCCGGCGACTACATCGAGATCGGCATGCTCGGCGCCTATGGTGCAGCGATGAAGACCGGGTTCAACGGCTTCGGCAATGCGGAAGAGTACATCGTGGCAGACGAGCCGATGATGAGCCTTTATCGCGGTGACCGCATCCGCCCTGATGCGGACAATGTGGTAAACTTGCGTTGATTGGCCACTTCCGCGTAAATTGCCCTCAGCCTTGACGAAAAACTGATGTGGGCCGATTGTCTCTCTCATTCATAATGTGGGAGACGGTCAATGAAGATGATTTTAGCGTCAGCGGCTGCGTTGGCAGTTGCGGTAGCAAGCCCCGCTTTGTCGCAATCAAGGGCGGTAACGACATCTACTCAAACTACGCCACCGTCGCGTGATTTCCAACCGGTGAAGCCCGATCCGGTTATCACGCGCCTGAATACGTTGCAGCAGGAGCTTGACGCGCTGAAGGAGACTGCCGGTAAACAGGTAGTTGTGCTGCATTTCTCGCCTACCGAGCACCCCGGATCACCGGATAACAACTACAATACCAATCAGGCATTCGCGACTGATGCATGCGAAAAAGTTTTGGGTGATCGGTTTGGTCGGATGATTGGCTATCGAGTATGGACCAACGGAGACCGCTTCTTCCTCACCCATATTTCGTGCGAGACCAAGCTCTAGGTCCGGGGGTGCGCTCAATCAGTCAAAACCGACGAATCTAGCCGCCTCTGGCACTTCACGGCGGACGATTTTTACGGGGTTTGCCGGGAAGTCCGGGTCGGGCCAGCCCATCGCGACAGCTTTCATGATCACCTGATCGTCAGGGATATTGGCATGTTCGCGGACGACAGGTGACTGCATGATGCCTTGGCTGTTGATCACGCAGCCGAGCCCGCGTGACCATGCGGCGTTTACCAGCGCAGTCGTTACCGCACCGCAGTCGAACACCGTATCGTCTGCGTCCGACAGTTCCTTGTCGTAAGTCACGATTACGCAGACGGGCGCGTCAAATTGGCGAAAGCCGCGCAGAACCCAGTCCTGCCGCTTTTCCTTGTCATCACGTTCGATGCCCATCGCTTCGAACAGCTGGATCGCACAGCCGACCTGGCGATCGCGGTGGATACCTTGAAACGGGTGTCCTTTGCGAAATTCACGGCTGTCTGGTTCACCCGCCAGAATGCGCTCGGTATTGCCCTTGCGAATCCGGTCGAGCGGCTCACCGGTGATGACGTGAAAGTAATAGGGCTGGGTATTCATTGAAGAAGGCGAGCGCATCGCCATTGCCAGAATTTCTTCAATCAGCTCTTGCGAAACGGGCTTGTCGAGATAGCCGCGGATCGAGCGCCGCCCAAGAACGACTTCATCATACTTTTGATCCGGATTGCCGTACACGCGTTTCTCTCCTGCAATTTCACACGCGTGCTAGCGCATGAATTGGGGAACGCAAAGGACGTTACGGAACTGCCTACTCACGCTTTGAAGAACGGCTTGTCTCCGGCAATTGTTACGCGCTCCATCACGCGGCGAGCTGGGAAGTAATCCGATACGGCCAAGTGTTGACACACGCGATTATCCCAAAATGCAATTGATCCCGGCTGCCAGCGAAACCTGCATTGGATCTCGACGTCCCATGCGGTCTTGTAGAGATGATCAAGCAGCCACACGCTCTCCTCTTTCGACAGCCCTTCGATATGGCTGGTGAAGCCATTGTTTACATAAACAGCGGGCTCCCCGGTTTCCGGATGCGTGCGGATTACCGGATGGCGCATCGGTGGATATTTTTCGTGAAGTTCTTCGGGCGTCTTGTTCAATCGCTTTGCAAATACTCGGCTGATGTCATGGACTGCTGTCAGCCTTTCACAAAACCGCTTCATCTGCTCGCTTAGACGCTCATAGGCGAGGTGCATGTTGGCGAATAGCGTATCGCCACCTACATCCGGCACTTCGCGGGCCAGCAGGATCGAACCAAGTGAAGGCTTTTCGCGCCACGTCACATCCGAATGCCAGTTGTTTTCCTGGCCTCGGCTCTTTGGGCCGTGCGCGATGCGCAGAACCTCAGGATTGGGCTGATCCTTGGGCGTGGCTGGATGAACCTCCAATTCTCCGAAATGGCGCGCGAAGGCAATGTGCTGTTCCTGGGTCAGCTCTTGATCGCGAAAGAAGATTACACCGTATTTGAGCAGTGCTGCTCGGATTGACGGAATGCTCTCGCGAATGTTGGCTGAACCGAGGTCAATATTCAGAATTTCGGCACCGATTGCCGGTGTCATTGGCCGCACATCAAGCGCGCCGGTATCGAGTGTGGTTTTGTCCACCAATGTCGCCATGATCTCTCCCCTAGCGGGATAGAATGCGCGAGTTGGCGAGCGAGTTCAAGCTGCCTTGCGCAGTTCCAGCTCTAGCCGGTCCCAAATCTCGACCAGTGCCTGAGTCAGTTGATCCATCATTGCTTCGGTGTGAGCTGGGCCAGGGGTGAAGCGCAGGCGCTCTGTCCCGCGCGGCACAGTCGGGAAATTAATCGGCTGCACATAGGCGCCGTATTCCGCGAGCAGGATGTCGCTGATCTTTTTGGCCCGAACGGGATCTCCGACCATGACAGGCACGATGTGCGTGACGCTGTCCATCACTGGCAGGCCGGCGTCGCGGAACTTCGCTTTGAGCATGTTGGCGTTGATTTGTTGAGCGTCACGCTCTTCCGAGCTTTCCTTCAGGTGTTTCACGGCTGCCAGCACGCCTGCCGCGAGAACCGGGGAAAGCGATGTGGTGAAGATGAAGCCGGGCGCATAGCTGCGGATGCAATCGACAATCTTCTTATCGGCCGCGATATAGCCGCCCATCACGCCAAATGCCTTGCCCAGCGTGCCTTCGATAATGTCGATGCGATGCGCGGCCTCGTCACGTTCCGAAATCCCGCCACCGTGATCGCCATACATGCCCACCGCGTGGACTTCATCGATATAGGTGAGCGCGTTGTATTTCTCTGCCAAATCGCAGATTGCGTGAATTGGCGCGATATCGCCGTCCATTGAATAGACGCTTTCAAACGCGATCACCTTGGGTGTTTCGGCATCTTCAGCCGCAAGCAACTCTTCCAGATGCTGCAGGTCATTGTGGCGGAAAACGCGCTTTTCACAGCCCGAATTGCGTATGCCGGCGATCATGCTGGCATGGTTCAATTCGTCAGAGAAGATCACACAGCCGGGCAGCAGCTTGCCCAGCGTTGAAAGCGTCGCATCGTTCGAGACATAGCCCGAGGTGAACAGAAGTGCGGACTCTTTGCCGTGCAGGTCGGCCAGTTCGTTTTCCAACTCGACATGCAAATGCGTGTTGCCGCCAATATTGCGCGTGCCGCCAGAGCCCGCGCCGACATCGTGCAGTGCCTCTTCCATCGCGCCGATCACTTTCGGGTGTTGGCCCATCGCGAGGTAATCGTTCGAGCACCAAACCGTGATCGGCTTGGGCCCATTGTGCCCATGGAAACAGCGCGCGTTGGGAAACGCGCCTTTGTTGCGCATGATATCGATGAAGACGCGGTAGCGGCCTTCTTCGTGCAGGCGATCGATCGCTTTGTCGAAGATTTGGTCGTAATTCACTTCGCGTATTTCCGCTGCGTTGCGCCTTGTTTCCGGCTTCGATTTGAAACGCGATGTAGTGGAGACGAAACGATTTTTCTACTGCGATCTTTGCGAATGACTCGCAGTTCAGAAGGCTTCGATCCCTGAAAAACCATGTTTTTTCAGCGCAGGCAACAGGGCTTGCGCAGATTGCACGTTTCCGGTGGCTATGAACCGGCTTGACTGGCTGGCTGCAAATGACTGGCCTTGTGTTAAGTGTGCGATCCTTCGCGCTATGCCTTGCGCGCCGTGAACAAACTGAACCTCGGGCCCGAATGCCGCGCGCAATTCGTCTTCAAGCAGAGGGAAATGTGTGCAGGCAAGAACGACTGTATCGATCCGTTCACCTTCAGGCATGTCCCGCAATTTTCGCGCTGCAGCTTCGACCACATCCATGTCGACGGCTTCTCCGCGCAGCTTTGCTTCGGCCACATCGACCAGTCCTGGCGCTGCATGACGCAGCAGGCTGTTCCCATTGGCAAATTCTGCCTCGAGCTGGTCGACATAGGGCTGACGAATGGTTGCCGCGGTGCCTAACAAGCCAATCACGCCTGTCTTGCTTATGGCCGCAGCTGGTTTGATCGCCGGAACCGTACCCACAATCGGAATTTCCAGTACATCGCGCACCATGCCAAGTGCAATCGTGCTCGCGGTATTGCAAGCGATGCAGGCCAGGCGCGGCTGGTATCGCTCTGCCATTCGGCCCAGCAATCCAGCGACCCGCGCAGCGATCTGCGCTTCCGATTTCTCGCCATAGGGCAGACCTGCCAGATCGGCAGCATAGATCACCGGCGCATCGGGCAGCAGTCGACGCAACTCTGCCAGCACGGTCAGTCCGCCGACTCCGGAATCGAATAGCAGAATGGGTGAAGCGGCATCGGCCATGGTGTGCGCAAATGGCCGATGCCCTTTGCAAGGTCAATAACTGCGACTTCGGTGAGTTACTTCAGGAACGTCTTGAGCCGCAGAACTTCCAGAATTCCGACACCGTTATGATAGTTTGCGAGAGAAGTTTCCGCGAATTCTGCATAGCTAACGGTGCCATCTGAATTCTGATCGTGGCGATCGAGGAACTCTGTTCGGGCGCGATGATCGTGAACAATGATCGGCCTTCCATCCTCCTCAACCGCAACTGCATCTGGGATTTCAGTGTCTGTGATCGATCCGCTTCCATCCATGTCGTATTTGCGAAACTGCCCATTAAGATACTCGACCAGCTCTTCTTCCGTTGGGGCGTCCTGCCCCGGGCCTTTGCTGGCCAGTCGGAAAATGCTGAGTGCCTCCATCTGGCCCGAATCGTCGACCAGGAATGCGTCAGCTTCGATGCTTACGCTCTCATTGGCTGGTTACGCGGTGAGGTCAGCTTGCATGGTAATGGTAGCCAAAGCGGCAAGAATGATAGTTATAGTTAGTGCTCCGATCTTCAATGATTTGGAGCGCTTCTTCTGATTGGCTGTTGCCGCATCTGACAGGTCCGGCGATTGGGATACGGTCTGACCGTACCCTTCGACGCGTGCCACCATTTGCGCGGCTTCGATCGAAGAACCTACGCCCAGTTTGGCTCTTGCAGACTTGAGCCGCTTTTCGACGGCGTGGTGCGATACATCAAGCGCCAAAGCAATCTGCTTGGCGGTCTCATGATTCAGCCAGCGCCTCAGGCATTCGCGCTCTTTCGACGTAAGGCGGGAAGCCAGATCCGCTTCATCTGCATCGGACGGGGAAGGGGCTGGGAAGACCTGATTCACAGTTGGACGGTAGCAATTTGTTGTCCGCAGACAAGGTACGGCTGAATGGTACCAGGTCCTTTATCGCGTGGACTCGCTACGAATAATAGGGCTGTCCAATTGCAATGATTGCATTATGCATATGTCCATGACTGGCGATGTATCGATCTCAATACTTCTTGCGACACTTGTAGGCTATTTGCTCGGCTCGTTTCCCTTCGGCCTGCTCCTGACAAAGGCGGCGGGTATGGGCGACGTGCGCAGCATCGGCAGCGGCAATATCGGCGCCACCAATGTTCTGCGCACCGGTAACAAGGGTTTGGCCGCGGCAACCTTGCTGCTTGATCTGGCAAAGGGGTTTGCGCCGGTGTTTATCGCGCAGCAAGTGTGGGGCGGCCCGGCGGTCGCTTTCGCTGCGGGCGCGGCTGTGATCGGCCACTGTTTCCCGGTCTGGCTGAAGTTCAAAGGGGGGAAGGGCGTTGCCACCAACGCAGGTGTGGCATTCGGTCTCGCTTGGCCGATTGGTCTTGCTTACGCCGCGATCTGGATCAGCATCCTTGCGATTTTTCGTATATCCAGCCTAGCCGGTATGAGCGCAGTTGTGGCCGCCGCTGCCGCCGCCCCGCTGTTCGGTTTCCCTGAGTATTTCCCCGTATTGGCCGCGATCGCGGGCTTGATCATCTATCTCCACCGCGAAAATATCGGGCGCCTGATGAAGGGCGAAGAACCCAAAGTGGGGGGCAAGAAATGAGGCCAGCGGCAAGCTGATGGAGAGCACGGGGTCGCAGCCAGCTCTCCTCTCCCAGAAAGAGGCATTTGCACGCATTCGCTTGCTGCGCTCACCGCATATCGGGCCGATAACCTATCGCCAATTGCTCGCGAGGTTCGGCACGGCTGAACAATCGCTTGAGGCGCTGCCGGAGCTGGGTGCGAAGGGCAAGCGCAGCTATTCAGCAGCACCTGTCGAGCGGATTGAGCGCGAAGTCGATGCTGTGCGGCGGGCAAGCGCGAAATACCTTTTCCACGACCAGCCGGACTATCCACCGCTGCTAGCGCAGCTCGGCAGCGCGCCGCCGATTGTTACCTATCGCGGAGATCCAGCGCTGGCGGCGAAGCCCTGTGTGGCAATGGTGGGTGCACGCAATGCTTCGGCTGCGGCGATCAAGCTGGCGCGCGAGTTTGCTGCCGAGCTTTCCAGCGAAGGCTTCACAGTCGTCTCCGGTCTGGCGCGTGGGATCGATGGAGCGGCACATGAAGGTGCATTTCCGCGAACCATTGGCGTAATCGCGAGTGGGATCGATATCGCTTACCCGCCGCAGCATGAGGCGCTGCAGGAACGGATTGCTAATGAAGGCCTGATCATTGCCGAGCAGCGTCCCGGCACTGAACCCAAGGGCAGCCATTTTCCCAGCCGCAACCGGATCATTGCGGGATTGGCGGCGGGAACTCTGGTGGTGGAGGCGGCGCCCAGGTCAGGCTCGCTGATCACCGCACGGCTCGCGGGCGAAGCGGGTCGGGAGGTGATGGCGATCCCCGGCTCACCGCTCGATGCGCGTTCGCAAGGCTGCAACCATCTGATCCGCGAAGGCGCAGTGCTGGTGCAATCACCAGAGGAAGTGGTGGAATTGCTGAGCGGCTTCGATGGGACGCCGCGCTCGACCTTCCGTGAGACAACCGTCGGTTTCGACTACGAGCCTGAAGAATTGGCCGAGGCCGAGCCTGCCGATATCGGATCGCTGCTCACCACCGCGCCCGTCGCAGTAGACGAACTGATCCGCCAGTCAGGCGAACCCGCAGCGTCGGTGCAATTGGCGCTACTAGAGCTGGAGATCAGCGGCCAGCTGCAGAGGCATGCTGGTGGGCGGGTGTCGTTAGGCTCTTGACGAATCCGCAGAACCGCTCCCACCCTCGCGCGTACGTACACACGTGAAAGACACGTCAGGGATTCTTAGAACAAAACAATGCAGCTTGTTATCGTTGAGTCGCCCGCGAAGGCGAAGACAATCGAGAAATATCTCGGATCAGACTTCAAGGTTCTGGCCAGCTATGGTCACGTTCGCGATCTGCCGCCCAAGGATGGCAGCGTCCGCCCGGACGAAGATTTCGCGATGGATTGGGAGCTCTATCGTGACAAGCAGAAGCGGTTCAAGGAAATCGCCGATGCGGCGAAAGATGCAACCCGCCTCATTCTCGCGACTGACCCTGACCGCGAAGGCGAAGCGATCAGCTGGCACGTTCAGGAACTGCTGAAGAAACGCAAGGCGCTGCCCACCAAGGTAGACCGCGTCACATTCAACGCGATCACCAAATCCGCTGTGACCGAAGCGATGAAGAGCCCGCGCGAGCTCGATCAACCGCTTATCGATGCATATCTGGCTCGCCGCGCGCTCGACTATCTGTTCGGCTTTACGCTCAGCCCGGTGTTGTGGCGCAAACTGCCCGGCGCGAAGAGTGCGGGGCGCGTGCAATCGGTCGCCCTGCGTCTGATCTGCGAGCGCGAGCACGAGATCGAGATATTCAAGCCAGAGGAATATTGGTCAGTCCTTGCCAAGATGGAGCAGGACGGCACCGAATTTGATGCCCGGCTGGTCAAGTTCGAAGGCAAGAAGCTCGACAAGATGACGCTGGACAATGAAGGCAGCGCGATGGCGGCCAAGACTGCTGTCGAGGGGGCGCGTTTCACGGTCGAGGATATCGAGACCAAACCGCTCAAGCGCAATCCATCGCCGCCGTTCACCACATCAACCTTGCAGCAGGAGGCTGCGCGTAAGCTGGGCTTTTCCGCCAGCCATACCATGCGCTGTGCCCAGTCGCTCTATGAAGCGGGTGCGATCACATACATGCGTACTGACGGGGTTCAGATGGACCCGGGCGCGATCCACGCTTTGCGTGATGCAATCGGTGACCGCTACGACAAGGCATATCTGCCCGAGAAGCCTCGTTTCTATTCGACCAAGGCCAAGAACGCACAGGAAGCGCACGAGGCGATTCGGCCAACCGATTTCCGCCGCGATCACGCGGGTTCTGGCGACGAGGCGAAGCTTTACGATCTGATTTTCAAGCGCGCGATGGCAAGCCAGATGGCCGCTGCGCAACTTGAGCGAACAACCGTAACTATGCGCGACCCCAGTGGACAGCATGAACTGCGCGCGACCGGACAGGTTGTGAAGTTCCCCGGCTTTTTTGCGGTCTATCAGGAAGGCTTTGACGACAAGTCGGAAGATGATGATGACGGTATGTTGCCCGTTATCCGCAAGGGCGATAGCCCGTTGAAAAAGGCGGTGGAAGCCAACCAGCACTTCACTCAGCCGCCGCCGCGTTTTTCTGAGGCCTCGCTTGTCAAACGGCTTGAAGAGTTGGGCATTGGCCGTCCGTCTACCTATGCCTCGACCATTCAGACGCTGCGTGATCGCGATTATGTACGAATGGAGAAAAACCGTTTCTTTGCAGAGGAATCCGGCCGTCTTCTGACAGCATTTCTGGAACGATTCTTCCCCAATTATGTCGCCTATGATTTTACCGCAGGTATGGAAGACGAACTCGACACGGTTTCGGACGGACGCGAAGAATACAAGGACTTGCTCTCCAAGTTCTGGAAGGACTTCAAACCCAAAACCGAAGAGGTGATGGAGAAGCTGCCTTCGGAAGTGACCGAAGTGCTGGACGAGTATCTGTCTGACTACCTCTTCCCTGAGCGCGAGGATGGCGAAAGCCCGCGTATGTGCCCCATGTGCCGGGACGAAGGCCGCGAGAATGGCCGCCTGGCGCTGCGCGGTGGCCGGTTCGGCGCGTTCATTGCCTGTGCCAACTATCCCGAATGCAAATACACCCGCCGCTTTGCTCAGCCAGGCGGGCAGGGTGACGGCGGCGCTGAAGACGGTGTCATGGGAACCGATCCGGACAGCGGCGTAGAGGTGCATCGCAAGACCGGGCGTTTTGGTCCTTATGTCGAGATGGAAGTTGACGGGGAGAAGAAGCGCGCCTCGATCCCGAAGGATCTGGATGACTTCGATCTGGAGTGGGCGATCAAGCTGCTTGGCCTGCCGCGCATCGTTGGAGCGCACCCGGAAACCGGCAAGGAAATCGAAGCTGCGATCGGGCGCTATGGCCCTTATCTTCGCCATGATGGCAAATACGGCAAACTCCAGAGCACGCGCGATGTGTTCGATGTTGGCATGAATGCCGCGGTCACAATCCTGGCTGAAGCGGCCAATCGCAAGGGCGGCGGGCGCGGCAAGGCTGAACCGATCAAGACGCTGGGTGAGCACCCGACCTCCGGCGGCGAGATAAAGGTCATGCCGGGTCGTTATGGCCCATACGTCACCGATGGAAATGTCAACGCGACTATTCCCAAGGATATCAAGCCGGAAGACATCGAAGCGGCCAAGGCCATCGAGCTGATTGATGCGCGTGCGGCCAAGGGGCCGGCGAAGAAAAAGCGCAAGAAGGCACCGGCCAAGAAGAAGGCTCCTGCGAAGAAAACAGCAGCAGCGAAAAAGTAACCTTCTTGCACTGCGAAACTTTCACTCTTTCGCGTTGGTAAATCGTCAAGCTTTGGGCGTTATGCCATCCCCTTGAACCAAGGGGTCAGCAGACGTGATCGAAATCGAAGTACAGAATGAAACGCACCAAACGCAGTCTCGGCTGCGTTTTGCGGCTGTGCCGCGGATCGGAGAGGGCCTGCGCTTGAAAGAGCCTGACGGGATTTGGGCGAGCTATGACGTGCTCGACGTCTGGTATCAAAAGGCCGAGTATGGCGATGTCTGGATCCCCTATCTGCACGTGTGCATGACGCAGGGCGAACTGGCCGATCAGGACACTGGATCACGGGTCAAAAGCGCGTTCGATGTCAATCGGGAGCTGTCGTCATTCAAAATCTGATCAAACGCTCAACGGGCCCGCAATCGGGCAAGCACGGCAGCCAGCTGGAAGGCAAGACGCTGGCTGAAAAGCTCGCCGACGCGCACAACGAGGCGGATGCTTCGGCTGCTGCGCGTGTAGAGCCAGAGCGCGGACCCGATGCCGATATGGATACCGATGCGATTGTGCGCGCCGCCAAGGCGATGCGTGATGTGCATGAAACGCGGGCTGCGCGCGAGCGGGTCTGCCTGATTGTCGATGACAGCCGCGTGATCCGCAAGGTTGCAGCCAAAATCGCGCTTAGCCTGGGTTATCGCGTGATCGAAGCGGAAGACGGCGCAGAAGGGCTTGCACGCTGCAAGCAGGCGATGCCGGATCTGGTGCTAACTGACTGGCAAATGCCAGTGATGAGCGGCCCGGAATTCGTAAGCGAGCTGCGCAAACTGCCGACAACCCACGCACCGACCGTGGTGTTCTGCACTTCCAAGGGAGAGGCGACAGACATCCACGAAGGCATTTCAGCGGGCGCGGATGACTATATCGTAAAGCCGTTTGACGAAGCGGCGCTGGCTGCCAAGCTGGAAAAGCTGGGCGTCGAGCAGAACTAAATCCGCCTAAAGCGCAAGAAATCCGGCGACAAGGCTGATCGTCAGCACGGCCATACTCGCGCCAAGCGCAAGTGCGGCTTGCTTTGCTGCTGACCGGCCAAAGGCAATCGTCACGGCCAGCTTGACTGCCATATTGGCGAAGATCGTTCCGGCGATGGCGAGTGCGGCAAGGTTCTTCGCAATCGTGCCCGGTTCCAGCCCGCCTGCGGTGACAATCGACGCATCCACATCCATGCTGCCCATCAGGAATAGCAGCACCGCAATACCTTGCTCCCCGAAGGCCTCTTGCGCCCAGCGTGCGGCAACCGCGGCTGCCGCGACGACGGCCACGAATGTCAAAGCCGGGAGCAGAGCGATAGGGTTGCCAGGCGGGGCGGGGCCGGTGCTGTGCTCTGCCTTGCGATAGAGCAGGCAACTGACGATGAAACCGGTGATCAGAGCAGGTGATAACAACACGATGAAGTGACTGATCAACGGCGTCGCAATAAGCGCGACCAGCACGATAACGCGCAAATACATTACTGCTGTGGCCAACGCGATCCCGGCATTCTCAGCACTGCCGCCTTGACCGGATCCCAGTCGTTGAGAGAACGACTGTGTTACAGCAGTTGAGCTGTAAGCGCCGCCAATTATCGCCGTGGCGATGGTTCCGCGTTTCGCTCCGAAAATGCGGTTGGCCACATAACCGACGAATGAAAAACCGGTGACAATGATGACCACGATCCAGAGCGTTTGCGCATCCCATGCGTCATATGGGCCAAAGCGATCTTCTGGCAGGAACGGCAAAACCGCGAGCGCGATCACGGCGTATCGAGCAAAGGCCTTCAGATCGGCTTCATCGAGCGCCCCGACGAACCGATGCAATTCCGATCTCAGCGCAAGGATCAAGGTAACAATTGCGCCGCCTGCAACAGCGAGCGCCGGCTCTCCGCTTCCGCCCAGAAAACCGAGCGCGAGCGTGACCATTGCGGCGACAGGTGACGTCGCATCGACCACCCCATCGGTCTTGATCGTGTGCCAATAGCCTAAAGCAGTAATGGCGGCTGCTGCGACGATAATGGCCAGCGCAACCAACTCGTAATCCGTTGCGCCAAGCAATCCCGCCAGTCCGGCGGCTAAGCCCAGCAGACTGAAGGTGCGGATGCCCGCAACCCGCATACCTTCCTGTGCGCCGCGCAGCTGCCACCCGCGCTCGATACCAATCAGTATCCCGACCGCAAGCGCGGAACCAATTTGCAGGAGGAGGTCAGTTGAAGCCATTGCTCGACTACATCACAAGTCTTTTCCTATCGCACCCAATCGAGGCCCATTTCCTCGTAGATTTCCTTGTCCTCGTCCCAGTTTTCGCTGACTTTAACATGCAGGAACAGGTGCACTTTTACACCTAGGATCTCGGACAATTCCTTGCGCGCAGCTTCGCCAATGGACTTGATCTTGGATCCGCCCTTGCCAAGCACGATCGGCTTCTGACTCTCGCGACCAATCACGATTTGCTGGCGGATTTCCACGCTGCCATCAGGGCGCTGGGTATAGCTTTCCGGGCGCACTGCGGAATCGTAAGGCAATTCCTCGTGCAGCTGCTGATACAGCTGCTCGCGCGTCACTTCTGTTGCGAGTAAGCGCTCACTCGCGTCAGACACCTGATCCTCGGGGTAGTGCCAGGGGCCTTCAGGCATCAAGTCAGCCAGCGCCTGCTTCAATTCCGGCACGCCGTCGCCGGTCAGCGCAGATACGAAATAAATCTCCTCGAACGCGACCTTTCCGGACAATTCCTGAGCGAGTACAAGCAGATCTTCCTTCTTCGCGCGATCAACTTTGTTGATGACAAGGAATTTGCGTTCAGGCCGCTTTTCCAGCGCCTCTAGCAGTGGTTCCAGCTCATGCCGGCGTTGCTTGATCGGATCGACCAGCAGCAACACTGCATCGGCGGCTTGTGCGCCTTCCCAAGCGGCGCTGACCATTGCGCGGTCGAGCTTGCGGCGCGGCGCGAAAATACCAGGCGTATCGACCAGGATCATCTGCACATTATCATGCAACGCAATGCCCAGCATGCGCGCGCGGGTCGTTTGTGCCTTGGAACTGGTGATCGCGACTTTTTGTCCTACCAGCTGGTTGACCAGCGTGCTCTTGCCCGCATTGGGTGCGCCAATCACAGCAACGACACCGCATTTCTGGCTATCATTCGAACTCATGCAAATTGCTCCATAAAGGCAGCAGCGGCGAGCCGCTCTGCCTCTTGTTTGTTGCTCGCGGTGGCTTCGGCTTCCCCGACGTTCTTGACGCTGACACGCACAGTGAATCTGGCCGCGTGGTCCGGCCCTTCGCGATTGATTATCTCATATTGCGGAGGGCGACGCTGATTGCCCGCTGCCCATTCCTGAAGCGCGCTTTTGGGATGTTTGGACTTGCCCGCACCGCCTTCAAACTCGGCTTGCCACAACCGCCGGATCAGATCGCGCGTAGACGCAAAGCCATTCTCGACAAAATGCGCTCCGATAAGCGATTCCATGACATCGCCAAGGATATTGGTGCTTTCGCGCGCTCCATCATCGCGTGCTTGCTTGCCCAGGCGGATGTGGTCGCCAAGACCGATCTGTTTGGCGACCCGTGCGCAAGTCTGCCTGCTGACAAGTGCATTCAAGCGCTGTGACAAACGGCCTTCTGCAGATGCACTGGCTTCGAACAACCATTCCGCGATGGTTAGCCCTAACACCCGGTCACCCAGAAACTCGAGCCGCTCGTAATCGGAGCTTTCGCCGGTGCTGCCATGCGTGATGGCTTCGAACCAGCGTGGTTCGTCTGCCGGCTCTATGCCAAGCGAGGCGAGCCATTCGCGTGTCTCGGGTGCGAGATCGGTCACAAGCTATCTCCGATCCGGTCCCAGCGTGCGGCGCTGATCCAGGTCCAGGGCTTCAGCCATTCCGCACTGCCATCGGTTGACCACATGATCAAGCTGGCGCGACCAACCAGTTTTTCTTGCGGGACAAGCCCAACACCCTTGTCCGGTTCAGCGGGGTAGCGGCTGTCATAGGACGCATCACGATTGTCGCCCAGAACCAGCACGCGGCCTTCGGGCACAATGCGCGGCGCGGTTGTATCAGCGAAGCTGGGTTCTAGATCGATTACGTCGTAAGTCTTGCCGGACGGCAACGTTTCGCGGAAACGGGTGTAGCGGCAAACCTCGCTGCCATCTGCGGTGGTTTCAAATGCCGAATCTCGCGAACAGCCGCTGTTGGGCGTGACAGGTATTACGATATCATCAAGCCGGGTTTGCGGCAGGGCTTCGCCGTTCAGCACGACCTGCCCATTGCGCATCGCGAAGATGTCTCCCGGCAAACCGATAACGCGTTTGATATAATCCGTACCGTCGATCGGGTGCTTGAAGATCACCACATCACCGCGTTCGGGCTGGCCTGCAAAAACCCTGCCGGAAATCAACGGCGCCTCGAACGGGAGCGAGTATTTCGAGATCCCGTAGGGCCATTTCGCCGCGAGCAGATAGTCGCCATTCCATAGACTTGGCTGCATGCTTTGCGAGGGGATCGAGAAGGGCGAAAACACGAAGCTGCGAAATATCAGCACCACCAGTGCCAGCTTCAACACGAACAGCGCAAAGCTGCCCCAGCTTTCGCCGCTTCCTTCCGCATCAATTGCGGGCGCATTCGTATCTACGGTCTTCCCATCCATCGCATCCGTCCCTAATCGCGCGGGACCAACTTGTGAAAGGCTTTTCGCGATGAGCGACTACATCTCCTCTGCTTGGACTCATCTGCAATGCCTTCCGCAGCGAACGCTTGCGGAACTGTTTGAGGGCGATGATGCGCGTGTGGACACCCTTTCCGGGCGGATCGAATGGGATGTGGAAGAGGGACAAGCGGGTATATTGTTCGATTGGTCAAAGACACATCTGGACGCTGATCTGATCTCAGGATTTGTGAAGCTGGCCGAGGCGTGTGACTTCGCTGGTCAGCGTGCGAAGCTGCTTGGCGGCGAAGTTGTCAATGTGACCGAAGGCCGCGCGGCAACGCATAGCGCGATGCGCGGCGTCGGGGATGATGCAGATGTAGAGGAGGGCCAGGCGTTGCTCGCACGTATGGGCATGCTGGTCGAGGCGATCCAAGGTGGCGCACTGGGAGAGATCGAGCACCTGATCCACATCGGCATTGGCGGCAGCGCGTTGGGTCCTGCGCTCGCGGTCGATGCGCTGACCCGCGATCTGGCGCTGGTTGATGTGCATGTTGTCTCGAACATCGATGGTGTAGCGCTGGAGGCAGCATTTGAAGCCTGCGATCCGGCGAAGACGCTGATCGCGGTCGCATCCAAGACTTTCACTACAATAGAGACGATGACCAATGCGGCATCGGCGCTGAAATGGCTCAGGGATAATGGCGTGTCAGACCCGACAGGCCGTGTGGTCGCGCTGACCGCATCGCCTGAAAAGGCCGTTGAGTGGGGCGTCGACGAAACGCGCGTACTTCCGTTCCCGGAAAGCGTTGGCGGGCGTTATTCGCTGTGGTCGTCCATCGGCTTTCCGGTCGCTCTGGCGGTAGGGATGGAAGATTTCACTTCGATGCTGGCCGGAGCGCAAGCAGTAGACCTGCATTTTCGTGACACCGATGGCGGGGCAAACCTTTGCCTGCGCGCAGCCTTTGCGGACCAGTATTACACGCGCCTTCGCGACTGCCAGACGCGCGCGTGCTTTGCCTATGATGCGCGGCTGGGCCTGCTGCCCGACTATCTCCAGCAACTGGAGATGGAGAGCAATGGCAAGCGGGTGAAGGCCGATGGTTCGCCTGTCGACGGCCCGACTGCGCCGATCACATGGGGCGGAGTGGGCACTGACGCGCAGCATGCCGTGTTCCAACTGCTGCATCAGGGTACGCATCTGGTGCCGGTGGACTTCATCGCCAGTATTGCGCCGGGCGACGCGCTAGATCCTGCGCATCACGCGATCCTGCTAACCAATTGCTTTGCGCAAGGCGCGGCGCTGATGGCGGGTGGCAATATGGCGGCCGACGGGAAAGATCCCGCGCGAGCATTCCCCGGCGACCGCCCGTCAGCGACGATGCTGTGTGATGATCTGGATGCAGCGACATTGGGCGCGCTGATCGCGTTTCACGAACACCGTGTGTTTGCGAATGCAGTTCTTATGGAGATCAACCCGTTCGACCAGTTCGGTGTCGAGCTGGGCAAGAAAATGGCGAACGAGATTGAATCGGGCGATGGTGACTTCGATGCGAGTACGAAAATGCTGCTGAAGAAGGCGGGGTTGGCGGATTGAACGGTTGAACGTGGGGATAGTCTACGGCCTTCCCAATCATCTTTGCCATTGGATGGGCTATCATCCTTTCAGGCGGAGGAGGGTTACTCACCTCAATCGGCGCGGGGTATTATGAGCCGAAAAACCGAGCTGGCAGCGCCCGGAATGGCTGTTCGGCCCCGCGTGGACAATGATTCCTGACCTTGCGGCTTAGCCTGGAAAATTGTGCAACTTAGCAAACCTTTCGGTGCGCGATCCGCCTGAAGCAAATGCTGCACCGCAGCGAATAACTTTGACTTCTGACAGGTTTGCCCCCATATCGCTCTCAGCGAGGCGCCAGTGCCAGCGTGAAGCAGCGGAAGATTTGAAAACATCCGCTTAGGCCGCACCTCGGTTTTTTCCCAAAGACTTCCCTATTCACGCGGGTCGTTTGACACTCGCGCCGCGCGATGATTCCATCCGGAATCCGCCAGAGAGCAAGTCGTGCGCCGCATTTATTGCGAGTTACTATGACTAAATTTACTGATCTCGGGCTGTCGCAGCCCGTTCTCCAAGCCCTTGATATGAAGGGCTATGACACGCCAACGCCGATCCAGGCGCAGGCTATTCCGCCAGTGCTGGAAGGGCGCGACCTATTGGGTATCGCGCAAACCGGTACCGGCAAGACGGCTGCATTCATGCTGCCCAGCATTGATCGTTTGCGCGAAAGCGACAATCGTATTCCATTCAAGAGCTGCCGCATGCTGGTGCTTGCGCCAACGCGCGAGCTGGCCGGACAGATCGCGCAAAGCGCCAAGGATTATGGCGCGATGGCTGGTCTTAAAGTGCACAGCATTGTGGGCGGCACATCGGTCGGCAAAGACCGTAACAAGCTGCATCGCGGAACAGACATTCTTGTCGCGACACCAGGCCGTTTGCTCGATTTGATCGACCAGAAAGCCTTCAATCTCGCTGGCGTTGAAATCTTGGTGCTCGACGAGGCTGACCAGATGCTCGACCTTGGCTTTGTCCACGCATTGCGCCGGATCAGCCAATTGGTCCCAGAGGATCGCCAGACGCTGTTCTTTAGCGCGACCATGCCCAAGACTATCAAGGATCTGGTCGGGCAATATTGCAAGAACCCCGTCCAGGTCTCCGTGACACCCGCCGCGACGACGGCAGAGCGGATCGATCAGTATCTGTTCATGGTCCAGCAGGACGAAAAGCAGACCTTGCTCGAATTGATGCTGAAAGAGCGTCACCCGGTTCCGGGCAAGTTCGAACGCGTGCTGATCTTCACGCGAACCAAACATGGTGCGGATCGCGTCGTGAAGAAACTGTCGCAGTCAGGCATTCCAGCCAACGCTATTCACGGCAACAAATCGCAGCCGCAGCGGCAGCGCGCTTTGGACGAGTTCAAACGGGCTAAAACGCCCATTCTGGTCGCAACTGATGTTGCGGCCCGCGGGATCGATATCCCGGGTGTTAGCCACGTGATCAATTACGAACTGCCCAACGTTCCCGAGCAATATGTCCACCGCATCGGTCGTACCGCTCGCGCGGGCAAGGATGGTATCGCAATCGCATTTTGTGCCGAGGATGAGCGCGACTATCTGAAGGATATTCGCAAGAACACCGACGCCGAGTTTGAGCGTTTGCCATTGCCGGATAACTTCCGTGCCGTGGTCGAAGGCGTTGGCCCAACCAAGCGCGCAGCGCCTGGGCAGCGTACTCGCGTAAAGCCTAAGCCCAAGAGTGGAGCGCGCGGCGCTGCACCGCGCGGTGATGGACCAAGCGGCCCCCAGGGCAAACCCAAACAGAAGCATACTGCACGCAAGGGCAAGCCCAACCGCTCAGGCGGATTCCGGGGCAAGTCGGGCGGTGGGCGCAGACAGGGCGGTGGCGGAAGCCGCGGCCCGCGCGCAGTCAGCGCGTAACAATCTGCACTTTTTGAACGAATAGCGTTCCGATTGGCGTGAGCGGTTGGCATTTGGCGTGCCAGCCGCCATATCGCGCCAACACTTGAAGGAACGCGCAGATGCCCGAATACGATTACGACCTCTTTACTATCGGCGCTGGCTCCGGCGGTGTGCGCGCCAGCCGTGTGGCCGCTGCCCATGGGGCCAAGGTTGCAGTTGCAGAGGAATACCGCGTTGGCGGAACCTGCGTCATACGCGGCTGTGTGCCCAAGAAGATGCTGGTCTATGGTTCCATGTTCGCAGAGGAGCTCGGCCATGCTGAAACACTTGGCTGGACTATCGAAGGCAAGCAGTTTGACTGGTCGACACTGCGCGATTTCGTGAATGCCGATGTCGACCGGCTAGAGGGCCTCTATGGCAACACTCTGGCCAGCCACGATGTTGAGGTGTTTGCAGAGCGAGCCACCATCACCGGCCCTCATTCGGTGCGGCTTGCGAGCGGGCGCGAAGTAACCGCGAAGTACATTCTTGTTGCAACCGGCGCATGGCCGGCAATGCCCGAATTTCCGGGGGTTGAGCATTGCATCAGCTCCAACGAAGTGTTCCATCTGGAACAGCAGCCCAAATGCCTGATGGTGGTTGGCGGCGGCTATATCGCGATGGAGTTCGCGGGGATATTCAATGCGCTGGGCAGCGAAGTAACGGTGGTGAACCGGACTGACCGCATCCTGCGCAGTTATGACGCACAGATCGTCGATCGTATGCTGCATATCGCGATGGGCCGCGGGATCGATTTCCGCATGCACAGCCAGATCAAATCGGTAGAGAAGGGCGCAGATGGCTGCCTTGTGGTCGATCTGGGGGACAGCAATCCGGTAAAAGTTTATCAGGTGCTGATCGCAACCGGTCGCGACCCCAATAGCGCGGGGCTGGGGCTTGAGAGCGCTGGCATCGAGATGGCCGACAATGGCGCCATCAAGGTTGACGAATATAACCGGACCAGCTGCGACAGCATCTATGCGGTGGGCGATGTGACTGACCGGGTGCAGTTAACGCCGGTTGCTATTCGCGAAGGCCATGCCTTTGCTGACACCGTGTTCGGCGGCAACCCGCGCACGATCGACTATGGCTCCATTCCAAGCGCTGTGTTCAGCCAGCCGCCACTTGCTGGTGTTGGTCTGACGGAGGCAGAGGCGAAGGCGAAATATGGAGACGTAAAAGTCTACACTTCGGACTTCCGCCCGATGAAGAACATCTTCTCACCCCACGCTGAACGCGGGCTATACAAGATGATCGTCGAGGCAACTTCTGAAAAGGTGCTGGGCATCCACATGATCGGACCGGAATCGCCCGAGATATTGCAAGCTGCGGCAGTGGCGGTGAAAGCCGGGCTGACCAAACAGGCGTTTGACGATACCGTGGCGTTGCATCCCTCGATGGCGGAAGAGCTCGTGCTGTTGCAGTAAGTTAGCTGCGCAGGCGGGCGGGCGAGAGCTGGGCGGGCGCAACACCGACTGCGCGCAGTTCTTCTGGCCAGTCGAGCTGACAAATCAGCGCTTCGGCGGCCACAGCCATCGCGGGCGAGGTTTGCAACCCGAAGCCGCCTTGTCCTGCGAGCCAGAAGAATCCCGATGCATCCGGATCGAAACCGACAACCGGTTCACGGTCCGGTGCAAAGCTGCGTAACCCCGCCCATTTGCTGGCGATGCGTTTGATTTTGAGGGTGGTCGCTTGTTCTACCCGCCAGGCGGTCAGCGCAATATCCTCTTCTTCCGGCTGGGCATCGCAAGGATCGCTCAGGTGTTCGTCCATCGGACAGGCTAGCAATCGTCCGCTTCCCTCCGGCTCGATGTAGAAACCTGTGCCTACAGTTTTTGTGAACGGCCAGCGCGATACGTCCATACCGGCAGGCACATCGAAGGTAATTACCGTGCGTCGCAGCGGCTGAATGCCGATAGGTTCAACCCCTGCCAGGCTTGCGACATGGTCTGCCCACGCACCCGCAGCGTTCACGATAACCTTGGCAGAGTAGCTTTGTCCGGGTGTATCCACGATCCAGCGATCGGAATTGCGCTGTATTGCTTTGACAGGCGCGCCAACGGTCAATTCACCGCCCGAGACACGCAGGGCCTTGCGGTGCCCCTCCAACAGGGCGTGCGCATCCAGCTTGCGCCCATCGGAATCAAGCAGCGCGCCGATGATCCCCTCACTGTCTTGCTTCAGAACAGGAACCAGTTCGCAGGCTTGAACAGGGTCGAGCCGCTCGATACCGGGTGCCCATTTGCGGTAATTCGCCTCCAGCTGGTCGAGTTTCTCCAGCTGTCCGTCCAGCGCCACAAATAGCGCGGGATGCGGCTTTGCGCCTGGCTCTTGCAGCAAAGGCAGGCTTGCCGCCGTTAATGCGCGCACAATCGCCGATTCCATGTCGAAGTGGGCAAAGGCAGCGCTACGGCCGGACGCGTGCATACCCACTGCCCCCTCTGCTTCGCATACGATAACGCTGCGGTGCGCAGCGATGCGTGAAGCGGCGGACAGCCCCGCAATGCCTGCGCCGACCACAAGGCAGTCGATCTGCTTCATCGCCGGGAGATTATCTGCGTTGTCATTTGAAACCCCGCGACATATCCTTCGCCTCAAGGGAGAAAGTCAATGACAGGCACTGTACTCGTAACTGGCGGCACAGGCTATATTGGCGGCGAAGTCATCGACCAGCTTCTGGTCAAGGGATATGCCGTTCACACAACCGTGAGGAACGCTGCCAAGAGCGAGCCACGCCTGCGTGAACGCTGGCCGGATGCTGGTGATCGGCTCAAGGTCTTTCAGGCTGATCTGATGAGCGATGAGGGTTGGGCAGAGGCGAATACCCGTTGTCGCGCCGTGGCGCATGTCGCTTCGCCTTTTCCGCTCGCGGTACCCAAGCACAAGGACGAGCTGGTAGTTCCCGCGCGTGAGGGCACTCTTCGCGCGCTGCGTTTTGCCAAGGATGCTGGCGTGAAGAGGTTCGTGCAGACAAGCTCTGCCGCTGCGATTGCCTATGGTTATCCCGACCGGGATCACTTTGACCACACCGACTGGACCAATCTGAACGCTGGCGTAACCCCCTATATCGAATCGAAAACCGTGGCAGAACGTGCCGCGCGCGACTGGGTGGCGGAAAACGCGCCAGAGATGATTTTTTGTTCGGTCAATCCGGTTGCGGTGTTCGGGCCGGTATATGGCGATGACCTCTCAACCAGTATCGAGCTTATCAAAAAGATCATGGACGGTTCGATCCCGATGATCCCGAATATGGGTATCGGTGTGACCGATATCAGAGATGTGGGCAAAACCCATGTCCTGGCGATCGAGGCACCTGAGGATAAGGTGCGCGGTCAACGATTCCCGACTGCTGAAAAATTTCTGTGGCTGCGTGAAATGGCGCACATTGTTCGACAACGCGCGCCCGAACTTGCCGGCAAGGTACCCAAACGACCGATGCCCGACTGGCTTGTCAGCATCCTCGCGCTATTCATGGAAGAAATGAAGCAGATCAAACCAGAGCTGGGCAATGTGCGTGATGTGTCCGGCAAGCACACCGAAGAAGTGCTTGGCTTCCAGTTCATTTCTGCCGAGCAGACACTGGAAGACACGGCACGTAGCCTGGTCGAGCATGGGATTGTGAAACTCTGATGGACTTGAAAGACAAGGCAGTACTGCTGACCGGAGGCAGCGCGGGGATCGGACGCGAATTGGCGCGTTTGATGAAGCAAAAGGGCGCAAAGGTTACGCTAACAGGTCGCAACAAGGAACGAATGGCGGCGATGCAGGAAGAAGGCTTCGAAGTGATCGAGGCCGACCTGTCCAACGCGAAAGGTGTCGATGCGCTGATTGCGGATATTGGCGAGCGCGAGTTCGACATTCTGATCAACAATGCGGGCCAGCTGGTCGATCACGATTTCCGTAAGGGCTTGCCAGACAGTGATGCTGCTGATGATTGTATTTATGCCAATTTGAGCGCGCCGATCCGGCTCACTACGGCTTTGGTGCCTATGTTGGGGCACCGTCCTGAGGCTGTAATTGTCAATGTCACCAGCGGGCTTGCGATTGCGCCTGCTGCGCGCCAGCCGGTCTATTGCGCCACCAAGGCGGGGCTGCGCGCCTATTCGTTGACGCTGCGCGAACAGCTCAAGGACACCAATATCCACGTGATCGAAGCGCTGCCGCCCGTTGTGGACACGCAAATGAATGCGGATAATCCGATGTCGAAAATGCCCGCGATTGAATGTGCGGCGCAAATTCTTGATGCGATTGAGACCAATCGCCCAGAGGCGAATATCGGCATGACCAGATTGCTCAAATTTGCGGAATCGATTTCACCCGCACTCGCACGCAGGATTACTTTGCGTTTCTAGCGCGACTTGGAGTCGCGAACGAGATTCCAATGATGTATTATAGAGGTGTATGGGGCTATCAATACACCGTGATTGGTCGTTGGGTTTTATGTCTGTATTTCTAGCGCTTGCAATGATTTCCAGCCCATTTCTAGCCGAGGACGGCGTGGCTGGTGCAGTCTTCGCCAACTCGGTTGAAAAACCGGACGTAATCGAATTCGGACAATCCGTTGCAGACGCGGCCGAAGCGCTAAAGCCGTTTTGCGACACTCAGGAAATCAGGGAGTTTACTCCGCCCCGCATACCGATCGCCGAGACATCGCATTCTCAGATCGATTGCCGCGGTTTCTGGTTCATGGGTGAACAGCGTTTGGCAGAGTTCGTGTTTGCTGATGACGGGCTTGTTCTGGTCTGGGTTCTTGTCGATGCGGACGATCAGGATCGCATTCTGACTCAGATGCGGCAACAATATGATTCCGATGGCATCGATGTGGATGTTGCGATTGCATTTCCAGAGAATGGCACCGCTTGGCGTTTCGAGCCACCCGAAGTTCTCTATTACAGCGATAAGGCCGCACCCCTGTTCGGATCTCGCCTTTCTCAGCCGTAAACCGTGCGCGAATTCAGCAGCCAGCGTCAGACTGCGTTTTTGATACATTGACGTTCATAGCCCCCGCTCGCTAGGCGATGTCTCAATTCTGTAGTCATCACAGGGGGACTGATGTCCGCAAATATCGCTGAAATGGAACGCCGCCGCGCAGCTGCAAAGCTTGGTGGCGGAGAAAAGCGGATCGCCGCGCAACACGCCAAGGGCAAGCTGACCGCGCGCGAACGGCTGGACGTGCTGCTCGATGAGGGCTCGTTTGAAGAGCTGGACGCCTATGTCGAGCATGACTGCGTCGATTTCGGCATGCAGGATCAGAAGATTCCAGGCGATGGTGTGGTCACCGGCTCCGGGACGATCAACGGCCGCCTCGTCTATGTCTATTCGCAAGACTTCACTGTTTTTGGTGGCAGTCTGTCCAAACGTCACGCGGAAAAGATCTGCAAGGTGATGGAAAGCGCCATGAAATATGGCGCGCCGGTAATCGGGCTGAATGACAGCGGGGGCGCGCGCATTCAGGAAGGCGTCGCGTCACTGGGCGGCTATGCTGATGTGTTCCAGCGCAATGTGCTGGCCAGCGGCGTCGTTCCGCAGATCAGCCTGATCATGGGGCCATGCGCGGGCGGGGCAGTCTATTCGCCAGCCATGACTGACTTCATCTTCATGGTGAAGGACAGCTCTTACATGTTTGTGACTGGCCCGGACGTTGTGAAGACCGTAACCAATGAAGAAGTCACGCAAGAAGAGCTGGGCGGTGCGATCACTCACACCACCAAGACTTCGGTGGCGGATATCGCGTTCGAGAACGATATCGAGGCGTTGATGGCGACGCGGGCGTTCTTTGACTATCTACCGCTCAGCAACCGTGAAGACGTGCCAGAGCGCCCGACCGATGATCCGTGGGACCGCATCGAGGACAGCCTCGACACGCTGATCCCGGACAATGCCAACCAGCCCTATGACATGCACGAAGTCATTCGTAAGACGCTGGACGAAGGCGATTTCTTTGAAATTCAGCCTGCCCATGCAGCGAACATCATATGCGGTTTTGGCCGTGTGGAAGGGCGCACGGTGGGCGTCGTCGCGAACCAGCCGATGGTGCTCGCTGGTGTGCTCGACATCAATTCATCAAAGAAAGCCGCACGATTTGTGCGTTTCTGCGATGCGTTCGAAATCCCGATCCTGACCTTTGTGGATGTTCCCGGCTTCCTGCCCGGCACCGCGCAAGAGCATAACGGGATCATCAAACACGGCGCGAAGCTGCTGTTCGCTTACGCCGAGGCGACCGTGCCCAAGATCACCATTATCACTCGCAAGGCCTATGGCGGGGCATATGACGTCATGGCCTCAAAGCATTTGCGCGGCGATTTGAACTATGCGTGGCCGACTGCGGAAATCGCGGTGATGGGCGCGAAAGGCGCGGTGGAGATCATCTTCCGCCAAGACCGCGACGATCCGGGCAAGATTGCGGAGAAAACCAAGGAATATGAAGACCGGTTTGCCAATCCCTTCGTGGCGGCTAGCCGCGGTTACATTGACGAAGTGATCTACCCGCACTCGACCCGCAAACGCATCGCGCTCGGTCTCAGGAAACTGCGCAACAAGGCGCTCGAGAACCCGTGGAAGAAGCATGACAATATCCCGCTTTAGCTTTTCGCTTCTTGCTTTGACCATCGCGGGACGTGAATAACGTCTTGCGACTTGCAGTCGCGGCACGGCTTCGAACTTGTAAGGATTTGACGACCAATCGGCTCTACGCTTCCTCTTCCAACTGAAGGGTACCTCTGTGATGGCTGAGCTGTTTTCTTATGTCTGTTTTGCAATCGCAGGAATCAACCTGATCGCCTGGCTGCGCAACGATCTGAACGGCGATGCGGGCGAGGGTTTGGGCGAGTTGATGTCTACAGAGAGATTTGAGCGCGGTTCTGATGGATACAAAGGGGCACAGGCTTTTCATTTGTTATTGGCCGTGATTTTTGTTGGACTGGGCGTCGCGAGCTTTTTGGGGCTGCAACTTTGACATCGGGCCTCACCATATCGCTGGATCGATCTTGCGAAAGATGACAAGTGGCGAAGCCTCAAAACAAAGGGCTCGCAACCATGGCAATCTACACTTCGACGGTATCCTGGAATCGATCTGCATCCGAAGACTTCACAGACAACAAATACAGCCGCCGCCATAAATGGGAATTTGATGGCGGGGCCGTGGTCCCGGCGTCATCCTCTCCGCATATCGTGCCGTTGCCCTATTCCGACGAAGCAGGCGTCGATCCGGAAGAGGCGTTTGTAGCAGCTCTATCAAGCTGCCATATGCTGTTCTTTCTCTCCTTCGCGGCTCAGCGCAGTTTCTGCATTGATAGCTACGTTGACGAAGCGTCAGGTCTTATGGAGAAAAACGAGAGTGGCCAGATGGCCATGACCAGGGTTACCTTGAAGCCGAAGATCGGATTTTCCGGCGAGAAGCGACCCACTGCGGAAGAAGTCGATGCGCTGCATCACAAATCGCACGATGCCTGCTTCATAGCCAACTCGGTCAAAACGGAAGTGGTGGTGGAATAATGAAACTGGGACGTCTCAATCATATCGGCGTGGCAACGCCTTCAATCGCAGCCTCAATCGCGCATTATCGTGACACGATGGGTGCGACAGATATCGAGGAGCCCTTCGACTTGCCCGAGCAGGGCGTGAAGGTCTGCTTCGTCAATACGCCGACCGATTCGGGCATGAATGGGACCCAAATCGAGCTGATCGAGCCCTTTGATGACAGTTCCCCGATAAATAATTTCCTCGAAAAGAATCCCCTGGGCGGGCAGCATCACGTCTGCTTCGAAGTGCCAGATATCGCTACGGCGAGGGAGGAATTCGAAGCAATAGGCAAGCGTATTCTTGGCCCCACACGCATTGGTGCGCACGGCACGCCTATCTTTTTCGTCCATCCCAAGGATATGCAGGGCATGCTTACGGAAATCATGGAAACGCCGAAAGACGGAGCGCATTAATGTCCTACGAAACCATCAAGGTTGACCGCGACGGTCCACTGCTCACCATCACATTGAACCGACCAGAACGCCTGAACGCTATGCCTCCCGCCATGGCCGACGAGATCGGGCAGGTGTTTTACGATCTGGGTGATGCGCGTGCGGTGCTGATCACCGGTGAGGGCAAGGGATTCTGTTCCGGCGCTGACCTGTCTGCGCGCGGCTCCGACAGTGCGTTGACCGGCAAAGGCGGCAGTCACGAAGCGCTGAACAACCACTACAACCCGGCGGTCAGCCACCTTATTCGCGCGGATGTTCCGGTGATCTGCGCCGTGAACGGCCCCGCAGCTGGTGTCGGGTGTTCGCTCGCTCTTGCAGCTGATTTTAGCATCGCCAGCAAGAATGCCTATTTTCTGCAAGCTTTCGTGAATATCGGTCTGGTTCCCGATGGCGGTTCTACCTGGTTGCTCGCCCGCGCAATAGGCCGCGCGCGCGCCACCCGCATGATGATGCTGGGCGAGAAGATCGGGGCAGAACAGGCCGAGGAATGGGGTCTGATCTACAAGGCCGTAGAAGCCGAAGACTTGATGGAAGAAGCGCGCGCCTTGGCAGGCAAGCTCGCGAATGGGCCGACGCTGGCCTATGCGGCGATGAAGCGCAACATTGCGACGGCGCTCGATGGTTCGCTCCAGCAAGTGCTTCTCGCAGAAGCGGAGGCACAGCACATTGCTGGCCGGAGCGAAGATGCGAAGGAAGGCGGCATGGCCTTTCTTCAGAAGCGCAAGGCTGAGTTTAAGGGGAAGTAAGCTTGCCGCAGACTTCCGCGCTGATCCAACTGTGCTAAGGGCCGCGCTATGACTGAAAAACCGACCGTATCTGACTGGGAAGCGCTTGCCGACAAGGAAGTGAAGGGGCGCGACCTGACTTGGGAAACGCCCGAAGGCTTCGCTATCAAGCCGCTCTATACTCAAGCGGATGCTCAGGATCCGGGGCTTCCGGGATTTGCGCCGTTCACGCGCGGGGTTAAGGCCAGCATGTATGCGGGCCGCCCGTGGACGATCCGCCAGTATGCGGGTTTCTCTACGGCTGAGGAATCGAATGCATTCTATCGCCGCAATCTGGCGGCAGGCCAAAAGGGGTTGTCGGTCGCGTTCGATCTGGCGACACACCGCGGCTATGATTCCGATCACCCGCGTGTTGTTGGCGATGTCGGCAAAGCGGGCGTTGCGATCGACACCGTCAAGGACATGGAAATCCTGTTCGATCAGATCCCGCTCGACACGATGAGCGTCAGCATGACGATGAACGGAGCTGTGATCCCGGTGCTGGCGTTCTATATCGTTGCGGGTGAGCGTCAGGGTGTCTCGCCTGAACAGCTTTCGGGCACGATCCAGAACGACATCCTGAAGGAATTCATGGTCCGGAACACTTACATCTATCCGCCTGAGCCGAGCATGCGGATTGTGTCGGACATCATCGGTTATACCTCGGCCAACATGCCGAAATTCAACTCTATTTCGATCAGCGGCTATCACATGCATGAAGCCGGGGCGACAGCGGTGCAAGAGCTCGCCTTCACCATCGCTGACGGCAAGGAATATGTGCAGCGGGCGATGGCGGCAGGGCTGGACATCGATGCGTTTGCCGGGCGCCTTTCTTTCTTCTTCGGCATCGGCATGAACTTCTTCATGGAGATTGCCAAACTGCGCGCGGCGCGCACGTTGTGGTACCGCGTGATGCACGGTCTCGGCGCAAAGCAGGAACGCTCCAAGATGTTGCGCACCCACTGCCAAACCAGCGGCGTTTCACTGCAAGAGCAAGACCCCTACAACAATGTTATCCGCACGACGGTGGAGGCGATGGCCGCGACGCTGGGCGGCACGCAAAGCTTGCACACAAACGCACTGGACGAGGCCATAGCGTTACCTACCGACTTCTCAGCGCGTATTGCTCGCAACACGCAGCTGGTTCTGCAGGAAGAAAGCGGCATCACAAACGTCGTCGATCCGCTGGGTGGCAGCTATTACATCGAAGCGCTGACCGCGAAACTGGTTGAAGAAGCTGAAAAGCTGATCGCGGAAGTCGATGAGGCCGGCGGAATGACTGCCTATGTCGATACAGGTGCACCCAAGGCTGCGATTGAACGTGCGGCTGCACAAAAGCAGACCGGCATCGACAAGGGCGAAACCGTGATTGTTGGCGTCAACAAGTATCGCCTTGCTGAAGAAGCGCAGATCGAAACGCTGGACATCGACAATCACAAGGTTCGCACCGGCCAGATCGAGCGATTGCAGCAAGTGCGCGCGAGCCGTGATGAAGCAGCGTGTCAGGCGGCGTTGGCGGCACTGCGCGAAGCCGCCGCGGCTGATCCGGGCGCAAGCAGCGAAGCGCTGAGCACCGGGCTTGACCAGAACGGGATTCCGTTGCCACCGTCAGTGCTGGAGGAAATGGCCCGAAAGGGTGACACCAATTTGCTTGCGCGGGCGGTAGACGCTGCACGCCATGATGCGACGCTGGGCGAGATTTCGGCCGCAATGGAAGAAGTGTTCGGGCGCCATGACGCGACACCAAAGCCGGTGAGCGGGGTTTACAAGACCGCATACGAATTTGATCAGCGTTGGGCTCAGGTAACCGACGGCGTCGACGCCGTTGAACGCCGGCTGGGCCGCAAACCGCGCATAATGGTCGCCAAGATGGGGCAGGACGGGCACGATCGCGGCGCGAATGTGATCGCATCCGCGTTTGCCGATATGGGTTTCGAGGTGATTTCCGGCCCGCTGTTCCAGACGCCGAAGGAAACCGCCGCTCTGGCGCTGCAAAAGCAGGTCGATGTGGTGGGGGCAAGCTCGCTCGCGGCAGGGCACAAGACGCTCATCCCCGAGCTGATACAGCTGCTGCGCGATGCCGGGCGGCCTGATATCAAGGTGACTGCCGGCGGGGTGATCCCGCCACAAGACTATGATTTCCTGCGCGAAAAGGGCGTACAGGGGATTTATGGTCCGGGCTCGAACGTGGTCGAATGTGCGGCAGATATTCTGACGCTGCTTGGCCACAACATGCCCCCAATTGACGAGGCGGCGGAGTAAAGACAAAGCTCGGACAAATCTTTTAAGCCCACGCAATTTACAATCACCTGACTTTTCGCTTAAGTACCACTCATCGGGTCGCATATCCCAAACGGGGGGAGTGAAGACCTATGCGTAAAATTCTACTCACAGCAGCAGCTTTTGGACTGGCGACCACATTCAGTAGCGCGCCTGCGCTTGCTGACGACCATGCCGCAGAAACGCCAGAAATGGCGAAGAAGGACTGGTATGAAATTGTCCATATCAAATTTCATTCCGGAAAAATGCGGGAAGCGATGGGAATGATCGAAGCATTCCAGAAAGTGGACGAAGCACTCGGCCGGGACGGGCCAATGGGATTCCACATGGAAACCGGCGAATGGGATATGGTGGTCGTCTTCAAAATGCATGACGGGATCCAGCAAATGGGTTGGGCCTCCAATCCACGCGGTGCCGAATGGAATGCTGAGCTTGCACGTCAGCTTGGCGGCGAAGACAAAGCGCGCGAGCACTGGCAAAAATACCTGTCGCTTGTGGCCAATTCACGCTCCGAGATCGCGCACATCGATCTTTGATTCCCAATATCCACTAGCTTCAATTCGCTAGCTTGATACGGGCCTCTGGGCGCGGCATAGGCGTAACACGCAGATGCCACATCCGGAGGCCCGTTTGTTTTCCAAGATCCTGATTGCCAATCGCGGTGAAATCGCTTGCCGTGTTATCAAGACCGCCCGCCGCATGGGTATTCAGACCGTTGCGGTCTATTCCGATGCTGATGCACGCGCGCCCTTCGTGAAGATGGCGGATGAAGCGGTGCACATCGGCCCGCCGCCTGCCGCTGAGTCCTACCTCATTGCAGACAAGATCATTGAGGCCTGCAAGCAGACCGGCGCAGAGGCTGTACACCCTGGCTATGGCTTCCTGTCTGAGCGTGCGAGCTTCGTCGAAGCGCTCGCAGCCGAAAGCATCGCCTTCATAGGCCCACCAGCCGGGGCCATCGCGGCGATGGGCGACAAGATCGAATCCAAGAAGCTTGCCAAGGAAGCAGGCGTCAATGTCGTTCCGGGCTTTGTCGGCGAAATCCGCGACACCGAGCACGCGGTCGAGATCAGCAATGACATTGGCTATCCGGTGATGATGAAGGCCAGCGCGGGTGGCGGCGGCAAGGGCATGCGCCTTGCCTATTCAGAGAAAGACGTACGCGAAGGCTTCGAAGCGACCAAGCGGGAAGGGCTGAACTCCTTCGGCGATGACCGCGTTTTCATTGAAAAATTCATTGAAGACCCGCGGCATATCGAAATCCAGATATTGGGCGATAAGCATGGCAATGTGCTCTATCTGAACGAGCGCGAATGTTCGATCCAGCGCCGCCACCAGAAGGTGGTAGAGGAAGCGCCGTCGCCCTTCGTGACCCCCAAGATGCGCAAGGCGATGGGTGAGCAATGCGTCGCGCTATCCAAGGCAGTCGATTACCACTCCGCTGGCACGGTTGAGCTGATCGTCAGCGGTGCGGACACGACTGGCGAAAGCTTCTACTTCCTTGAAATGAACACCCGCCTGCAAGTGGAACATCCGGTTACCGAAGCGATCACCGGCATTGATCTGGTCGAGCAGATGATCCGGGTTGCGGCTGGCGAGAAGCTGGAAATGACGCAGGATGACATCGGCATTGATGGCTGGGCGATCGAAAACCGTGTCTATGCCGAAGATCCCTATCGCGGCTTTCTGCCTTCCACAGGCCGCTTGGTCGAATACCAGCCCCCGCTCGAAGGCTGGACCGACGATGGCAATGCCAATGGCAGGCGCGGCGTCGATGGAGTGCGGATTGACGACGGCGTCTATGAAGGCGGCGAAGTTTCCATGTTCTATGACCCGATGATCGCCAAGCTGATCACTTGGGGCGAAACACGCGACGAAGCGGCTGATCTGCAGATTCAGGCTCTGGACGCTTTTCGCATCAAGGGGCTGGGGCACAATGTCGATTTTCTCAGCGCCATAATGCAGCATGATCGGTTTCGTTCAGGCGAACTGACCACCGGCTTTATCGCAGAGGAATATCCGGACGGTTTTGAAGGCGCTGCAACGTCTGACGAATTGCTGCGCGGATTGGCGGCAATCGGCGGCGTCATCGCGACGGTTGATGCAGATCGCGCACGGCGTATTGACCAGCAGCTTGCTGATGAGATGTATGCGCCGGGCGATTGGTCGGTGAAGATTGGCGAAACCGAATATGCGGTGGTTCTCGAAGAGGATGAAATCACCGTTGATGGCGAAGCGATTGATCTCACATTCGATTACACGCCGGGCCAAACCATGGTGGATATAGAGTTTGGCGAAGAGGCATTAACGATCCAGCTTGCGCGCAATCATACCGGCTATGCAATCACGACACGCGGCGCGACCCACATCTTGCGCGTGCTACCAGCGCGAATTGCACATTTGGCGGGCCACATGATCGAGAAAGAACCGCCTGATCTTTCCAAATTGCTGATCTGTCCGATGCCGGGCCTGCTGATGAAGCTACACGTCCAGGAAGGCGATGAAGTTCAGCCCGGACAGCCGCTGGCGACCGTCGAAGCGATGAAGATGGAAAACATCCTGCGCGCGGAGAAACAGGCGATTGTTTCCAAGATTAACGCGGGCGAGGGCGATAGCCTGGCCGTTGATGCGATCATCCTTGAGCTGGAATAGTGCATCTCACGCACGATCCCTCAGCGCCTGCTGCTGACCAAATCGCTTTTGAAGAATTTCTCAAGGTCGACATCCGCATCGGGACTATTGTCGCGGCAGAGGAATTTCCCGAGGCGCGCAAGCCATCATACAAGCTGCGGATCGATTTCGGCCCGGCGATAGGTGAAAAGAAAAGCTGCGCCCAGATCGTGGCTAATTATCACATCGACGAACTGCCCGGCAGACAGGTGGCCGCCGTGGTCAACTTCCCACCGCGCCAGATCGGCCCAGCGATGTCCGAAGTCCTGACACTGGGCTTCGCTGACGAGGTTGGGGAGGTGGTGCTGTTCGCGCCCGATGTGAAAGTGCCGAACGGTTCGCGGCTATTTTGACTGAGAGCTATTCCCGCTCACTATCAGAATGTATCGGAGAAGCTGAAGTTGCTGATTGTCCAACCCGAAGGCAGATTGTCTAGCTTCAATTGCCATTCTAGCAGCGACTCTTCATGCTGGCAGACATATTTGAATTCTATCCTCAGACTCGAATCGTAAGAGTATTCTGATGGGACACATTTCTTGATCGCTCCATAGAGCAATTCAGCGTTATTCGCCTGACTAACGAGCAGATTGATTTGCTGCGGCTTTTCGCTGATCAACCTGCTTCCTTCAGCGACTTGTCGAATTGCCCGTTCAGTGTCGCCGCTTTCGAGAATCGCTATGAACGCGTCTGTTACGGCTTTGGCATTCGCGATGTCATCTGACGTTGGCTGGGTCAGTCGCGTGACGTCAGTTTCATGCGCAACCGCCTGCCCGGCAAGGGTGACGCTTAGAACACCGGCAGCAAGAAAAGCCTTCACATCAATTCTCCGAAATTGCAGTGGCACAAATCATTCTGCGCTCATGCATTCAGGTTTCATGGCGAAATGAATGAAAGTAAAGGGAAGAAATGAGAATTGATGTCTCATTTTTCACTGAAATCACAGATCCAAGTGATAGCACTGATTGTGCGGACCATTTGAATAGTTGGCAAACGCTTCACCCCGCTCGAATCCGTTCTTGAGGTAAAGCCTCACTGCAGGCATGAACTCGTCACTTGTCCCTGTTTCCAGACTGAGACGTTCAACGCCATCAGCTCGTGCGGTTTCCAGGATCAGATTCAGAACGGCTTGAGCTGCGCCTTTGCCCAGATGGTCTGCATGGGTACGCATGGACTTGATTTCGGCTTCGGTGTCCGACAGTCGATTGAGCGCGCCCACCGCCATCAGCGTGTCGCCCTCCCATGCCCCGAACAGGGAAATCGTCGGGCCAGAGAGCCCGGACAAGTCCAACGCAAATGAAGTGCCAGGCGGAGATATTTCAAACATGTTGCGCTGATGCGCTTCGAGCAAGTCCCTTACCTGGCTATCCGTCAAGGACGCCTTTCCAACCCACATTGACTTACTCCACGATTGCGACCGCACGAATCCAGCCTGCGCTGGCACGTTCAATCTTCACGGGGAAGCAGCTGAAAGTAAAGCCAAAATCGGGCAATGCGGCCAGGTTTGTCAGCTTTTCAATTTGATAGTAGGGGTGGATGCGCCCGGCCTTATGCCCTTCCCAGATAATCGACGGGTCTTTGGTTTCGGCCCAGCGCTTTGCCGTGTGACTGAACGGTGCATCCCAGCTCCATGCGTCGGTTCCCACGACCTCTACGCCGCGCTCGGTCAGCCACAGCGTCGCTTCCGCGCCGAGGCCAACGCCCTGATCGGTGAAGTTTTCCGTTCCATAGACCGCGCCCGACTGAATCAATACGATGTCTAGCGGCTGTAGCGGGTAACCGATCTTTTGGAATGCTTCCTCCAGCTCCGCCGCGCTCACCACATGCCCGTGTGGCAGATGACTGAAGTCAAGCTTTACGCCGGGTCGGAAGAACCGGTCGAGCGGTGCCTCGTCGATGCTCGGGGCAGGGCTGGCTCCGTCGTCCGTGGTTGAATGGTAGTGCCACGGCGCGTCCATATGTGTGCCGTTGTGCGTGGACAATTCAAGGAATTCGACCGCCCATCCTTCACCGTCTGGTAGATCGTCCTTTTCGAGTCCGGGGAAGAACATTGCGATCTGCTCCCACGTGTTCTCGTGGGTCATGTAAGTGACCTTGGGCCGCATCACCTCCGGATCGGAAATCACATCATTGGTGATCGGGATAGAGAGATCGATGAAGCGGGTCATGCGAGCGCGACATCCTCCGGCTCTGCGCTATGCATCAGGCGCGGTGCGAGCAGCAGCTTGAACAGCAGGAACACCACGCCAGCCGCCGCGGCAAAGCCCATGTGGATCAACCAGAACTGCGTAACCGGCATAGTCTCGAACCAGCCGCCGACATAGCCTACCATCGAATTGCCGGCGAAGAATGCCAGGAAGTACAGCCCGATAACCGTTCCGGATATCTGTTTGGGCGCGAGCCGCGCAAATAGTGCAAGGCTGACGGGTAACATATGCGCAAAGCCGATCGAGTTTACGATGTGGAACATGACCGGCCAGAACAGGCCGATTTTCTCGCCCGCAGGTGTCGTTGCAGCGGCCATATAAAGGCAGGCCATGCCGCCAATCGAGAATAATGATCCGATGATGATTTTACTCAGTTCATCGGGCTCCTGCCATTTGGTCTTCCACCAACGGTAAAAGGCGGCAACTCCGGCGAGGAAGCTGACGGATACGACAGCATCGAGCGTAATAAGCCAAGTCGTAGGAAGCTTCTCGTCACCCCAGTAAAGCGCGAATTGCTGATCCCCCCAAACCAGATAGGCATTGAATATCTGGTTATTGGGAACGATTGCGACGGCCAGAACAGGGATCAGCAGCAGCAGTGCAATGGTGGCAAGCCAGTCCTTGCGCGACATCGGATCCTGCGCTGCTTTTGCTGTCTTCACTGCGACGTCGAAATGTTCCTTGGGCAAATATTTCTGACCTGCGACATAGATAACAAGGCCGATCAGCATGCCGACGCCCGCTGCGCCAAACCCCCAATGCCAGCCCATGGTTTCACCCAATGTGCCAACCACCAGCGGGCTCGCAATCACGCCCGCATTGATGCCAAGATAAAAGATCTGGAAAGCATCGGCGCGGCGCAGGTCTTCGGGTTTGTAAAGGCTACCCACCTGGCTGGAGATATTGCCTTTGAACATTCCTGAACCAAGGATCAGGCACAGCAGCGCGAACAGGAAGGTGACGTTGAACGCCATCAGGAAATGGCCGAGCGCCATGGTGACCGCGCCGAGAAGCACGGTGCGCCGTTTGCCCAGAACCCGGTCAGCCAGCAGGCCGCCAAAGATGGGTGTCAGATAAACCGTTGCTGCATAGGTACCGAAGATCGCGCTTGCGAAGGCTTGTCCTTCGAGCCCGCCATAGAGCGCACGAAGCTGTTCGATGCCCGCGACTTGCTCGACATTTCCCGGCAAGAGCAGGAAATTGACCATGTAGAGCACCAGCAGTGCCTGCATGCCGTAAAAGCTGAAACGTTCCCACGCTTCAGTAAAGGCGAGATAGCCAAGCCCCTTCGGGTGGCCGAGAAAGCTTTTATCGTCCCAATCGAAATCAAGCTCTGGTGTGGCTTCGGCAACGGTCATGCAGAACTCCCCTCATGTCTGCTTTTGTCGCTGATCTAGCCCTATTGAAGCTGCTCGTCGAGGAAGCTTGCAACGTCATCCAGAGCTACGTCCTTCGCCAGATATGCTGCACCGATGCCGCGCAGCAAAATGAATGGCAAAGTGCCCGCGTCCATCTTCTTGTCGTGCAACATGTGATCCGCCAATTTGGGGCCATCGCAATCGAGTCCGAGCTGCGAAATCTCCGACGGAAGGCCGGATGCCTCGATAGCGCCGGCAACCAATGCTGCGTCATCAACGCTGATTAGTCCGCGCCGCGCCGAGTACCGGGCGGCGAGTACCATACCGAGTGCGACACCCTCACCATGAAGCAATCTGTCGGAAAAACCCGTTTCCGCTTCAAGCGCATGTCCAAACGTGTGACCCAGATTTAGTAACGCGCGCGCGCCGCTGGTCTCGCGCTCGTCCTCCGCGACAATCCGCGCCTTGGCCGCTACGCTGGTCGAAATCGCATGGACAAGCGCGCCTGTATTGCGGGCGACTACTTTCTTGCCATTTTCGGCGAGCCAATCGAAGAATTCGCGGTCGCCCAGAATGCCGTATTTGATCACTTCGGCATAGCCCGCGCGCATCTCGCGATCCGGCAATGTGTCGAGTGTGGCCGGGTCGATCAGCACGAGCGCGGGCTGATGGAATGCCCCGATCAAATTCTTGCCCGCATTTGTGTTGATTGCGGTCTTCCCGCCTACGCTCGAATCAACCTGAGCGAGCAAGGTGGTGGGGATTTGCACGAAGCCGCAGCCACGCTTCAGGATTGCGCAGGCAAATCCGGTCAGATCGCCAACCACGCCGCCGCCCAGCGCAAACACATGATCGCCGCGCTCTACCCCTTGCGCAAGCAGCCAGTCGGTTAGTTCCTGGAGGCCTTGCCAGCTTTTGGAGGCTTCTCCGGATGCTACCTCAAACCATGTGGCTTTGTGGCCTGCCGCAGCCAGGGCAGCTTCAAGACGCTTGCCATGGTGCGCCTTCGCATTGGTATCGGCGACAATCGGGACAGTTTCCTTGCGCAAAAATGCTGCGCCAACATTTGCGGCATCGGCAAGCAAGCCGTGATCGACCAGCACTTCATAACTTCGACCAGCTAGTTGGACCGGGATCACAGCCATGAGTCGAGCGCCTCCAGAATTTGGGTCACAGTGTAATCGTGCGGGCCGGCGTCGCTCATGACATGGATTTGTGCCTGCGAATAGAAGCCTTTGCGCTTTTCGTAGAGATTGCCGAGTATCTCACGCGGGTCGCCGGTTTTGAGCAGTGGGCGGGTGTTCTTGCGCGCAGTGCGCTCGACCAAGGTATCGATGTCGCAGTCAATCCAAACCGCAATTGCCTGTTCCAGAATCAAGGCGCGTGTATCGTCGTTTACGAATGCCCCACCGCCGGTCGCGATAACGCCGTCGTGTTCTTCGATGAGCCGGGCAATCACACGCCGTTCTCCGTCGCGAAAATAGTCCTCACCGAATTGTTCGAAGATTTCTGAAATCTTGTGCTGGGCGGCGTCTTCTATCGCGTCGTCCGCATCGACAAACGGGCGGCCCAACGCATTGGCCAGCCGCCTTCCGATGGTCGACTTGCCCACGCCCATCAGCCCGACCAATGCGATTGGCCGGTCCAGCCGCTTGATGATTCCGGCAATCCGCTCTTCATTGAGGGTAGGCTGTGCGTCAGTCATTGCAGAGCGGCCTATAGATCGGCTATCGGCCATGCAATATGGTAAGCAGACGCAGCACAATTCTTTCCATGGATGACTCGGTTGGTGTGACTCCGCAAAAGCGCGAGCCGCGCGCCAAGCGAATTTGGCTGGCGGTTGCCGCTTTGGTCGGGATCCTTTGCCTGGCTTGGTTCGATGGCGGAGAAGAGGCATTGCACCCGATCTCGCAGGAAATTGCCATTCCGGAGCTGGCCGAACAATGACCCGCAAGACATGGATTTGCGCAGGCGTGGCTGCAATTGCGCTCAGCGCCAGTTTCGTTGCGGCGCAAGACGCGCCGGAATCTTTGCTGCCGCCTGGCTTTGACGATCCGGAACCAAGGCCGACACCTGCACCCACCGCGCCAGCCGCGCCCACCGCTCCTGTACCGGGGCAGCCGCAGGAACCGGGTGCGCCAACTGTGCAACCGATACCCGGTGCAGGCGATCCGTTGCGCGAACTTTCTCAGTTCGATTTTTCGACCATTCCCACGCTTGAGGAATTGGAAGAGATGTCACCTGACGAGCTGGACGATCTTCTTGGTCTGAGCCCCAGTTACGACATTCCGCCGGCGGCGCGGCGTGCGATGACGCGGGTCGGAGTGATTTCTTCACAGGAAGGCGGGTTTCCCTCCGCCTCGTTGGCGCGGCAACCCGCTGCATTGGTTCAGGCTGCGCTTCGCGGGCTTGAACGGCCAGTCGTCTCGCGCTGGGGCCATGTTCTGCTGCGCCGGGCTTTGGCGAGCAGGCTGCAGGCTCCCGAAGGCATGAGTCCGGTCGAATTCGCCGCTCTTCGGGCTCAGGCGCTCAACAATGTGGGCGAATATCATGCTGCACGATCGCTGCTGCAGGATATCGACACGGGCAATTGGAATACGGCGCTCGTTGACGCTGGGCTCGAAGCGTACATAGCGACGACCGACCTGATCGGTACCTGTCCGGTTGTTCGATTGGTCGGTTCCGAGCGCGAAGACCCACAATGGCGCATGCTTGGTGCAATCTGCAATTCCTATGCGGGCGAGGGTGTATTGGGAGGGCGTCAGCTCGATCGTGCGCTGCGCGACGAAATCGCCCCTGGTATTGATGTCTTGCTGGCTCAACGGATGGCTGGGGCTGCCGGGCGGGGCCGCAGAGCAGTTGATGTCGAGTGGGAAGGCGTGGACGAGATCAATCCGTGGCGATTTGCCATAGCAAACGCTGTTGGAGAGGAAATTCCCGAATCACTTCGAGCAAATGTGGAACCCTATTACGAGCGGGTTTGGGCGGTAACGCCGACACTTTCCTTGCAACAGCGGGCGATTGGCGCGGATCGAGCAGCGCGTGAAGGTATATTCTCTTCGCAGGCTGCGATTGATCTCTACAGCCAAATCTATGCGAACGAGAATATTACAGGCGAAGCCGCAGAGCGCGCCACTCTGTTGCGCGAAGCTTACGTCGCGAACACCGCGTCCGAACGCGTCTCGGCAATGCAGTCGGTCTGGGGGAATGAGGATTCTCCCGACTATGGCCGCTTGGTCCTGACAGCTTATGCGGCCGCGCGGATCCCTGCGTCACCCGATTTGGCGGAACATGCACCGGCTCTGATCGCGTCCATGCTGACTGCTGGTCTGGACCGCGATGCGGCAGCCTGGTCTGAGGCCGTCGAGCAAGGAAGCGATGCATGGGCGCTGATCGCGGTGGGGCGCAACGCCCTTGGCCGAATTGAGCCTCGCGAAGCGATCGATAGCTTCATCGATGAAGATAACAGCGCAGATTACCGCCGTTCGCAGTTTCTGTTGGCGGGATTGGCCGGCCTGGAACGGGTTGCCCCGAGCGATCTCAGTAACTTTACCAGCCGAACAGAGGCAGACCTAACCCGCCAAAGCCGTTGGTCACGTGCCATCACACGCGCGGCAGACGTCAATAACGCGGCATTGGTCGCGTTGCTCGCAGGGTTGGGAATGCAGGGCGAGGGATGGGATCGCATGACACCGCGTCATCTCTATTTCATAGTTTCCTCTCTGCGCCGGGTCGGTCTGGAAGCGGAAGCCAGAATGATCGCTGTGGAGGCGATCGCGCGCGTTTAGACCATGGGCGCGGCCAGCGAAGCCTTTCTCGACATGTTGGCAGCCGAACGCGGGGCAGCGGTCAACACGCTGGCGGCGTATCGACGCGACTTGCAGGGCTCAGAGGACCTGATCGGAGACCTGGCTAAGGCATCGCGCGCAGATGTGCAGAAACTGGCCGCCGCATGGTCTGGGCTGGCACCTTCTACAGTGGCGCGCAAAAGCTCGGCGCTACGACAATTTTTCGGTTTTGCGGTGGATGAAGGCTGGCGGAGTGACGATCCCTCGAATGCGCTTCCCAAGCCGCGTGCGCGGCGACCCTTGCCCAAGATTCTCTCGCATGATGACGTCGACAAACTTTTCAATCGAGCGGAATTGGAGGCGGGCAGCGGCAAACCGGCGGCAGTTCGTCAATTGGCCTTGCTGGAATTGCTTTACGGTTCGGGATTGCGCGCAAGTGAACTCGTTTCGCTTCCTGTCTCTGCGGTCCCTCGCGATGCACCCTTGCTGACGGTAATGGGCAAGGGCGGGCAAGCCCGGATGGTTCCGGTGAGCGAGCGCGCCAAAGAGGCAATCGCGCTTTGGATCGCGGTTCGAGGGGCGCCGTCTGGACCAGCCGCGCGATTCCTGTTCCCGTCGCGCGCCAAGCATTTGACCCGTGTGCGCCTATACCAGATGTTGAAAGAACTGGCTTTGCGGGCCGATATCGATCCCGGATCGGTCAGCCCGCACGTGTTGCGCCATGCCTTCGCAACGCATCTGCTGGAAGGTGGTGCGGACCTGCGGGTGCTACAAACTCTGCTTGGACATGCGGATATTTCCACAACGCAAATCTACACCCATGTCGATGCCGCGCGCTTGGTTGCGCTGGTAAATGCGCGACATCCTCTTGCCCGAAACGCAACATAAGACTAGCGCAGCGGCATGATTTCATATCTCGAATTCGAGAAGCCGATTTCCAAGCTCGAAGAGCGGATCGCAGAACTGCGCGCCGCTGCTGACAATGACGAGGTCAATGTCGGCGCGGAGCTCAAGCGGCTCGAACAAAAAAGCAAGGATCTTCTGGCGAGCACTTATGCCTCGCTAACCCCTTGGCAAAAGACGCAGGTCGCTCGGCACCCGCAGCGGCCGCATTTGCGCGATTACATCAAACACGCCTTTGACGAATTCGTGCCATTGGGCGGTGATCGTTATTACGGCAATGATGAAGCGATTCAGGGCGGATTTGCCCGGCTAAAGGGTAAGCGCGTTGTTTTGATCGGCCATGAGAAAGGCCACGATACCGAGACGCGCCTCAAACACAATTTCGGCATGGGCAAGCCAGAGGGCTATCGCAAGGCAATCCGCTTGATGGAACTGGCTGGCCGGTTCGATCTGCCGGTGGTCACGCTGGTGGATACTTCGGGTGCATTTCCCGGCGTTGAGGCCGAGGAACGGGGCCAGGCAGAAGCGATTGCGCGCTCGACAGAGGCATGTCTGGCATTGCCGACACCGATGGTGGCGACGATCGTAGGTGAGGGCGGTTCTGGCGGCGCAGTCGCTTTGGCGAGTGCGGAGCGTGTGCTGATGCTTGAACACGCGGTCTATTCGGTGATCTCTCCTGAAGGGTGTGCATCAATCCTTTGGCGTACCGCTGAAAAAGCACCTGACGCAGCCGAAGCTATGCGCGTTACTGCGCAACATCTGAAGCGCTTGAAGGTTATTGACCGGATCGTGAAAGAGCCTGTTGGCGGCGCGCACCGCGCGCCTGAAGCGATGGCGCGGAGTCTGGGTAATGCGATTGCTGAAGAGCTTGAGAAGCTTGGCAAGATGTCTTCGGACCAGATCCGGCAGATGCGCGAGGACCGCTTCCTCCAGATCGGCGCAAGTTAAATCGTTTCAAATTGCCGTTGATCGCCCTTGCAGCGAAGGCTGCGATGCGCGATGCTGCGCGTGTTTTCCAAAGCGCGTGGTGGGGCGCTGACGCTGAAAAACGGAGAGAATTCATGGCTTTTTCGCGCAAGGCATTGGCACTGACAACCGCGGCTTCGTTCAGTCTGGCGCTCACCGGTTGTATGGGCGGGGGCAGCATTCCCAGCGCCTCGACCCCGATTACGCAGCAAGAGGCCCAGCAGGGCGCACAATACCACCCGCAATTACTGGCTGAGTTCGGCGGTGCGCTGACCGGACCCCAGGCGCAATATGTTGAGCAAGTGACAAAGAATGTGGCTGTGCAGTCCGGGCTTGGGAATGCGCGCGACAGTTTCACGGTTTCGCTGCTGAACAGTTCGGTGAACAATGCCTTCGCCGTACCGGGCGGCTATGTTTACACCACGCGCCAACTGGTCACATTGATGAATAACGAGGCCGAACTGGCCGGGGTTATGGGGCATGAGGTGGCTCATGTTGCTGCTCGTCATTCGCAGCGCAGGCAGCGTACAGCACAGCAGAATTCCTTGCTCGGCGGTTTGGGAGCGATCCTTTCCGGCGTACTGCTCGGCAATAGCGAGATCGGCAATACGCTTAGTCGCGGGATTTTGCAGACATCCCAATTGCTTACACTCAAATTCTCGCGCAGTCAGGAGCTGCAGGCGGATGATCTCGGCATCCAATATCTGACCTCGGCGGGTTACGATCCCCGCGCGATGGGTACCGTCCTATCCAGTTTGGCCGCGCAAAACGCTTTAGATGCGCAGTTGCAGGGCAGGGGCGATGCGCGTCCGCCGGCGTGGGCATCAACTCACCCCGATCCCGCCAGTCGAGTGCGCACCGCGCTGGCCAAGGCCGAGGGTTTGCCGGGGACGGTCACAAACCGGAACACATTTCTCAACCGGATCGACGGTCTGGTCTATGGCGATGACCCTGAACAAGGGATCATCGAAGGAAGCACTTTTATCCATCCAGTGCTGCGACTGGCATTCACAGCCCCGCAGGGTTTTTACATGATGAACGGAACGCGGGCGGTGACGATCAACGGTCA
>FYBJ01001448.1_pt1 | contig 88471 bp, 88 predicted proteins | sample 1134611 | NCBI WGS metagenome assembly FYBJ01 (sample SAMEA104116008, study PRJEB20421) | marine metagenome | isolation source: marine
AAAGAGCACCTCGCCCGGCGCAGCGGTCAGGGCGTCGGCAATGGCGGCCTCGTCATGGGGCACCACCTGCCTCGGGCTCAGGCTCAACCCCAGCCGCTCCAGCCGCACCGCCAGCGCCTCGCGCCCCTTGGCCGAAGGCAGCCGCGTGCTCACCTGCGTCTCGATCAGGCTGGCACTGCCATAGCGCGGGGCCAGAACCTGCAAGGCCCCTGCCCCGGCGGCCCCGGCCCGGTCGAGATCGTCCATGCTCACCGCATAGGAAATGATCTTGATCGTGGCGACCATGCGACCGGCCGCGGTGCGCTGAAAGGGCGGCACGGTGGCCAGCGTGATGGCCGGATCGACGCTGTTGAGCGCCTCGACCGCCGCGGCCCTGACCGCCACCACGCCCGGGCCCGTGGCGTAGAGATTGACGCGCCCCGCCCCGGCGGTGGAAATCCGCAGACCCGACGCCCCCGGATCGGGCACGACGGAACGCGCCAGCCGCGCGGCGGCGGCGTTTTCCTCCACGTCGCCCGGTTCCAGCCGCGCGACGGTGATCTGCGACCAGCCCGCCGCCGACAGCGCATCGAGATGCGCGCGCGTCAGAACCGTGCCCTTGGCGATCCGGCCCTCGCGCCCCTGCATCGAATGCGCCAGGATCGCACCCTGCGCCTGCGCCAGAGGCACCGCGCCGAACTTCATGCGCCCCGCCTCAGGACGCGGGTGATCTCGGCCAGGATGCTGACGGCGATCTCCGCGGGTCCCGCGGCACCGATATCCAGCCCCACGGGGCCATGGATGCGGGCGATCTCGGCATCGCCGAACCCTGCATCCCGCAGCCGCCCGGCCCGCGCGGCATGGGTGCGCTTTGATCCCAGCGCTCCGATATAGAAAACCTCCGAGCGCAGCGCGGCCTCCAGCGCCGGATCGTCAAGCTTGGGATCATGGGTGAGCAGCACCAGCGCCGTGCGGGCATCCAGCCCGAACCCGCGCACGCCGTCATCGGGCCAGTCATGGATCAGCGTTTCGCCGGGAAAGCGCGTCTCGCTGGCAAAGCTCTCGCGCGGGTCGATCAGAACCGGGTCATAGCCCGCGATCCGCGCCATGGGCACCAGCGCCTGGGCGATATGCACGGCCCCTATGATGAGCATCCGCAGGGGCGGGTTGTGAATGGCGACAAAGCTGTGCCCGTCCTCCTCCACGCCCGAGCGATCCATGCGGAAGCGCTCGGCGAACCCGCCGCGCTCCAGCCGCCCGGTGCCAGCCTCCAGCGTGGTCACATAGGCCACCGGCTCGCGGGCCGCGCGCGCCGCGACCAGGTCGCCGAGCACCGCCTCGGGCATGGCGCCGCCCACCGGCTCGACCAGCACCCGGATCGTGCCGCCACAGGCCAGACCCACGGCAAAGGCGTCGCCGTCGCTGACGCCATAATCCAGCAGGACCGAGCGGCCGGCCGGGATCGCGTCCAGCGCCTCGGCCACCACCGCGCCCTCGACGCAGCCGCCCGAGACCGATCCCGCGATCTCGCCGGTGCCCGAAATGGCCAGCTGACTGCCGACCTGCCGCGGCGCGCTGCCCCAGGTCTCGACCACCGTGGCAAGCGCCGCTCCGGTGCCCGCCCGGTGCCAGGCCAGGGCGGTTTCGGGGATGTCGTCAAAACGCTGCATGGCAGATCTCCGTTTCAGTAGGGATCAACGTATCGGCTCACCGCTGCAACCCTGCCATAAGGCGGGGTTTCTCGCCACCGTCCTGCGCACACGAGATGACCTCGGCCAGATCTTCGAGGCTGGCAATCGAATGCCCGGCCCGGAACGTGTCCACATGCGGCAGCATGGCGCGGATGCCCGACGCCCGGGCGGCAAACCCCTCCCAGCGCAGCAGCGGGTTGAGCCAGATCAGCCGCCGCGCGCTCAGATGCAGGCGCTCCATCTCGTGGGCCAGCGCGTCTGCGTCGCCCCGGTCCAGCCCGTCGGTGATCAAAAGCACCACCGCCCCCTGCCCCATGACGCGCCGTGACCAGTCGCGGTTGAACGCGTGCAGACAGTCGCCGATCCGCGTGCCGCCCTCCCAGTCCTGCGCCTCGGCCCCGGCGGCGGCGAGGGCCGCATCCACATCCCGCCCGGCCAGGTGCCGCGTGATGTTGGTGAGCCGCGTGCCGAAGGTGAACCCATGCACCCTGGCCCAGCCCGCGCCCTTCTGCGACGCCACCGCGTGCAGGAAATGCAGCACCATGCGGCTGTACTGGCTCATCGAGCCGGAAATGTCGCACAGCACCACCAGATTTGGCCAGCGTATGCGCGGCGTCTTGAGCGACAGGCGCTCGATTTCGCCGCCCCGGCGCAGGGCGTTGCGCATCGTCCGGCGGGCATCAATGCGCCCCTGCAGGGCAGCCTGTGTCCGGCGCGACCTGAGCGGGGCCACCGGCAGGCGCAGCCGCGCCAGCATACGCTTGGCCCGGGCGATCTCCTCGGTGGACATCTGTTCGAAATCCAGCGACCTGAGCCGCTCTTCTTCCGAGATCGTCGCACTGGCATCCACCTCGATCAGCGTCTGCTCGCCGGGCGCGTCCTGCATCTCCGGCAGTTCCGGCTCCAGCCCGTCGAGCAGCGCCTCGGCCGCGCGCTTCTCTGCCACCTGGGCCACGCGCTCCTCCTGCACGCCGCGTATGGCGGGCAGCATCATCGCCATCATATGCTCCATGAAGCGCGGATCGCGCCAGTAGAGCCGGAACACCTGGGCAAAGACCGCGCGCTCCTCGGGTCGCGAGATCAGCACCGCGCGCAGGGCATGGAAGAAATCCTCGCGCGAGGTGAACCCCGCCGCCGCCACGGCCCGCACCGCGTCGATCACCCGGCCTGTGCCGATCTTCAGCCCGGCCCGGCGCAGCGCCCGGGCGAAATGGGTGATGTTCTCGGTCAGGCGCGGGTTGTCCGGCAGCTCCAGCGGCAGGTACTCGGGCATTCAAGCAGACTGGGGGCTCTGCCCCCAGACCCCCGGGATATTTTTCGCCAGAAGAAACATCATTCCGGGTCCAGTCCGGCCCGTGCCTCGTCCAGAATGCGCTTGGCCTCGGAGCCTTGCAGCTTGGCGATGTCGTCCTGGTATTTGAGGATCGCGCCCAGCGTGTCGGCAATGACCTCGGGGCTGAGGCTGATCACGTCGAGCGCCAGCAGGCATTTGGCCCAGTCGATGGTTTCGGCCACGCCGGGTTTCTTGAAGAGGTCCTCGGTGCGCAGCGCCTGAACGAAGGCCACCACCTCGCGGCTCAGGGTCTCGGCGGCCTTGGGGGCGCGCGCGCGCAGGATGTCCATCTCGCGGGTGAAATCGGGGTAATCGACCCAGGCATAGAGGCAGCGGCGCTTGAGCGCGTCATGCACCTCGCGGGTGCGGTTCGAGGTGACGATCACGATGGGCGGCTCGGGCGCGGCAATCGTGCCCAGTTCGGGGATCGTGACCTGGAAATCGCTCAGCGCCTCCATGAGGAAGGCCTCGAACGGCTCATCGGTGCGGTCCAGCTCGTCGATCAGCAGCACCGGCGGCCCCGCCGGGTCGGGACGCATGGCCTGCAAAAGCGGCCGCTCGATCAGGAATTCATCCGAGAAAAGTTCGGTGTTGAGCGCCGTACGATCAGTCGTGCCCGCCGCCTCGGCGGTGCGGATCGCCACCATCTGGGCCGCGAAATTCCATTCGTAGACGGCACTTGCCGCGTCCAGCCCCTCGTAGCATTGCAGCCGGATCAGCCGCCGCCCGAGCCCGGCGGCCAGCGCCTTGGCGATCTCGGTCTTGCCGACCCCCGCCTCGCCTTCCAGGAACAGCGGCCGCCCCAGGGTCAGCGCCAGGAACACCACCGTGGCCAGGTCGCGCCCGCAGACATAGCCCTGACCGCCCAGCATGTCCTGTACCGCCTCGATGCTTGCAGGCGTGGTTGCGGTATCCTTCATCGCGTCTCTCCCATGCGCCTATCCTTAGCCTGCACAGGGCCCATGTCCAGCAAACCCCTTGGAATTTCCGCATTTCCGCCCAGATTGCCCACTATCCCCTCACTCCAAACAGCCGTAAAAAGCGGCCCGTGACCCTTGAGGACATACGCGATGCAGGACGCCGCCAACACCTTTGACATGCCCCTTTCGGGCCTGGCCACCCGCGAGGCCTGGCTGGATAAGGTGGCCGAGGTCGTGGACGAGGACGGCTATTGCGAGGTGCTGGGTGACCGGCACGCGGCGATCTTCGTCGAGGAAGGCAAGACGCTTCTGGTCACCTTCGAGACCCATCAGGGCATCGCCGCGCTGTCCGAGGACGCCCAGCCCATGGGCTGGGACATGGTCAAGGCGCTTGGCTGGTCCTCGCTGTGCCTGGTGAGCGACGGCGACACATGGTTCCGCAGCCCGCGCGTCTATGGTTATTTCGACCGTCTCATCGATGACGGGTTCTTCGAGGAATTCGACCAGGTGATCTTTTACGGTGCAGGGCCCTGCGGCTATGCGGCGGCAGCCTTCTCGGTGGCCTCGCCGGGGGCCAAGGTGGTGTTGCTGCAGCCCCAGGCGACGCTCGATCCGCGGATCGCCGAATGGGACGACCGCTTCCGCCGGATGCGGCGCGTGGATTTCACCGACCGCTACGGGTTTGCGCCCGACATGCTGGACGCCGCCGAGCGCGCCTTTGTCATCTATGACCCCGAGATCGAGCCCGATGCGATGCACGCGGCGCTGTTCACGCGCCCCAACGTGACCAAGTTCCGGATGCGCTTCATGGGCGAGGACCTGGAGACCTCGCTGATGCGTATGCAGCTGCTCTACCGCGTCCTGGCCCAGTTCAGCGCGGACAAGCTCGGCACCCTCAGCCTCGCGCGGCTCTTTCGCGCGCGCCGCACCGATGCGGGCTACCAGTTCAATCTGCTGCAGCGCCTCACCACCGATCAGCGCGACTATCTCACCGTGGTCCTGTCGCGCGCCGTGCTCGCGCAGCGCAACGGGCGCCCCTTCCGCAAGGCCTACCAGGCCGCCAAGGCCCGCGCCCGCGAAAGGAACACGCCGCTTCCGCCCGATCTCAACGACGCCGACTGATCCGCGCCTTCGGGCCTGGCTCACATGCCCCGGGCCTGACCCGGGGCCTCTGGCGTCATCGTACCGGGAACGTACCGGAGCACCTCAAGCGGGACCACATCCGTGCCCGGCACCTCTCAGCGCGGGGCGCGGCCCTCAACCCCTCTGGCCCTCGCCCGCGCAGATGTGCTAGCCGGAGGCCATGACCCAGAGCCTCACGATCCGCCGCCCCGATGACTGGCACCTGCATTTGCGCGATGGCGCGATGCTGCGCGCCGTGCTGCCCGAAACCACCCGGCATTTCGCCCGCGCGATCATCATGCCCAACCTGGTGCCGCCCGTGGTGACCGGAGCCCAGGCCGCCGCCTACCGTGACCGCATTCTGGCCGCGATGCCCGACGGGGCCGCGTTCACACCGCTCATGACGCTCTACCTGACCGAGGACACCGATCCGGCAGATGTCCGCGCCGCCCACGCCTCGGGACTGATCACCGCGGTCAAGCTCTACCCCGCCGGGGCCACCACCAACTCCGCCTCGGGGGTTGCGGATTTCGACAAGGTGCGCGGCGTGCTCGAGACCATGGCCGAAATCGGCCTGCCGCTCTGTCTGCATGGCGAGGTCACGGATAGCGACATCGACATTTTCGACCGCGAGGCCGTCTTCATCGACCGCGTGCTCGATCCCCTCCGCCGCGCCACCCCGGGGTTGAAAACGGTGTTGGAACACATCACCACGCGCCAGGGCGTCGACTATGCCCGGGCCCAGGACACTTGCGGCGCGACCATCACCACGCACCACCTGGTGATCAACCGCAACCACATCCTCGTGGGCGGGATCCGGCCGCATTACTACTGTCTGCCGGTCGCCAAGCGCGAGGACCACCGCCTCGCCCTGCGCGCCGCCGCCACCTCCGGCGATCCGACCTTCTTTCTGGGCACCGACAGCGCGCCGCATACCGACCCCCTGAAGGAAAACGCCTGCGGCTGCGCCGGGTGCTTCACCGCCACCAACACCCTGTCGATACTCGCCGAGGTGTTCGAACAGGACAACGCCCTCGACCGGCTCGAAGGTTTTGCCTGCCTGCATGGCCCCGCCTTCTACGGCCTGCCTGCCAACCAAGGCACCCTGACCCTGACCAGGGGCGCGCCCGTCACCTATCCGGAAAAAATCGCCACCGGGGACGGCCCCGTCACCGTCTTCGACCCGCAAATGCCGCTCCACTGGAGCGTCACCTGAGCCTTTCTTTTCGCTCCAAATATCCTCGCCGAAGGCACGAAATCTTTGGCGCACCGCCCGCAAAAGGACCCCACCCATGATCCCCAGCTCCTACCCCCCGAAGGACGAAATCGCCCGTCTCACCGCCCGTATGCTGCTGGAAATCGAAGCGGTCCATTTCAACGCGGACCAGCCCTTCACCCTCGCCTCCGGCCTGCCCAGCCCCACCTATATCGACTGCCGCAAGCTGATCTCCTACCCGCGCATCCGCTCGACGCTCATGGACTTCCTCACCGTCACGGTGATGCGCGACGCGGGGTTCGAGGCCTTCGACAACATCGCCGGTGGTGAAACCGCGGGCATCCCCTTCGCCGCTCTGGTGGCCGAACGCATGGGCCTGCCGATGACCTATGTGCGCAAGAAACCCAAGGGCCATGGCCGGGGTGCGCGCATCGAAGGGGCCATGTCCGAAGGCGAGCGTGTGCTGCTGGTCGAGGATCTGACCACCGATGGCGGCTCCAAGCTCAGCTTCGTGGACGCCATCCGCGAGACCGGCGCCACCTGCGCCCACACGGCGGTGATCTTCTACTACGGCATCTTTGCGGAGACCGAGACAACCCTGGGCGCGCATGGCGTCACCCTGCACCACCTGTGCACCTGGTGGGACGTGCTCGCCGAGGCCCGCGCCCAGGGCCGCTTTGACGCGGCCACGCTCGCGGGCGTCGAGGCGTTCCTGAACGATCCGCGCGCCTGGCAGGAAGCCCGCTCGTAGCGGCGTGTTCACCCCGCCAGGCCAGACCTGAACGCGCGCATGGCGGCCGAAGCGCGGCGCGCCACCGGCTCTGCGGCGGGGAAAACCTGACGCAACGTCACCTGGGCGGCGGCGCTCCGCTTGCCACCACAACATCTTGTTGCCATACTGCGGCACGACCACGACATCCGCGCGGCTGGAGCGTCAGGGGACTATCCACCGGATATCCACAGAAACATACAATTTGCCCCGCCCCCACGGCGCATTCTAAGACCGGTCCCCACGGGAGAACACGGGAATCACGATGAACGAAGTCACCGCCTTCAATGCCACCGGAACCGAGGCCGCCGCCTCCGAACCCATGCCCCATTCCATCGAGGCCGAACAGCAGCTTCTGGGCGCGATCCTGACCAACAACGATGTCTATGACCGTATCGCCTCGATCATCGGGCCACAGCATTTCTACGATCCCGTCCACGCCCGCATCTACGAGACCGCCGCCGCGCGCATTGCCAAGAACAACCTGGCCTCGCCGGTGACGCTCAAGGCTTTCCTCGAAGAGGACGAAGGTCTCAGGGAACTCGGCGGGCCAGCCTATCTCGCGCAGCTCGCCGGGGCCGCGATCAGCTCCTTTGCGGTGCGCGACTATGCCCAGATGATCTATGACATGGCGATCCGCCGCGAACTGATCGAGCTGGGCCACGAGATCGCCGGCAAGGCCGCGCGCTCCGAGGTCGATGTGGAACCGGCGGACCAGATCATCGACGCCGAGCAGAAACTCTACCAGCTCTCCGAGCAAGGTCAGGTAGAGAGCGGATTCCAAAGCTTTCTCAAGGCCGTAACGGATGCTGTTAACGTGGCCAATGCGGCCTATCAGCGGGACGGCGGCCTCTCGGGCGTGTCCTGCGGGCTGATCGACATGGACAAGATTCTGGGGGGCCTGCACAAATCCGACCTGCTGATCCTCGCCGGGCGCCCCTCGATGGGCAAGACCTCTCTGGCCACCAACATCGCCTTCAACGTGGCCCGGACCTACAAGCGCGGCAAGCTGCCCGATGGCACCGAGGGTGCGGTCGAAGGCGGCGTCGTGGGCTTCTATTCGCTGGAAATGAGCGCCGAACAGCTGGCCGCGCGGATCCTGTCGGAGGCCGCCGAGATCCCCAGCCAGAAAATCCGCTCGGGCGACATGACCGAAGGCGAGTTCCGCCGCTTTGTCGAGGCCGCCAAGACGCTGGAAAGCTGCCCGCTCTTCATCGACGACACGCCCGCCCTGCCCATCGCCCAGCTTGCGGCCCGCGCGCGGCGCCTCAAGCGCACGCAAGGGCTCGATGTGCTGATCGTCGACTATCTCCAGCTGGTGCGCGGCACGGGCCGCTCCGAAAACCGCGTGAACGAGATTTCCGAGATCACCATGGGGCTCAAGGCCATCGCCAAGGAGCTCGACATCCCGGTGATCGCCCTGTCTCAGCTCAGCCGCCAGGTCGAAAACCGCGAGGACAAGCGTCCGCAGCTCAGCGATCTTCGCGAATCAGGCTCGATCGAACAGGACGCCGACGTGGTCATGTTCGTTTTCCGCGAGGAATACTATGTCGAACGCGAAAAGCCCTCGGATGACAAGCTCGAGGAAATGGCCGCATGGCAGGACCGCATGGCGCGCCTGCATGGCAAGGCCGAGGTGGTGATCGGCAAGCAGCGCCACGGCCCCATCGGCACCGTCGAGCTTTCCTTCGAAGGCCAGTTCACCCGCTTCGGCAACCTGGTGAAGCCCTGGCAGCAGTCGGGTGAGACCGAATTCTGAGGCACCCGTTTTTTGCGCAAAAAACGACTCGGAAAATGCGCATTTTCCGGCGCCCGGCCGACCCCTCAGAACTCCATTCCGAGCATCGCGCCGAACCCCGCGCGCCCCGCATCGCTCAGCACCAGCGCCCGGCCCATTTCCTGCCGCGCGAGCCAGCCCTCATCCAGCGCCTTGTGCATCAGCGACGACGCCAGCGGCCCCTTGAGATGCGGCCGCCGCTCGCTCCAGTCGAGGCAGGCCTGCACAGGCACCCGGCCCGTCACCGTCAGGCCATGCGCTGCGGCCCAGCCCCGCCCCGCACCGGTCAGCCGGTGATCGCCGTCCGCGAGCCCCCGCGCAATCATGGCCTCGCAAATGGCCACGCCCAGCCGGCCCGCGATGTGGGAGTAGCACGAGCGCGCATAAAGCGCGTTGTCCTCGCCCCCGGCACGCGCCATGCGCGCGCGCTGCAAATGGTCCAGCGGGGCCATCCGGCCGAGGCTTTCCAGCATGTCGGCCACCTGGTCGCCCGCCAGCCGGTGATACACGTTGCGCCCGATCTTCTCGGCCACCACCAGCCCCGCCGCCTGCAGCTGCGCCAGATGCCCGCTGGCCGTCTGCGGCGTGATCCCGGCATCCGAGGCCAGTTCCTTGTTGGTAAAGGCCCGCCCGTCCAGCAGCGTGCACAGCATCCGCGCCCGGCGCGCATCGGCCATGGCGGCGGCGATATGGTGCAGCTTGGGTTCCACGTTCATGGGCCCGAGCATACCCCGGCCCCGGCCCGGCCCCAAGTCCCGACCCTTCGGCCCCGCCCGAACCTTCCGGCGCGGGCCGGCACGGGCGCTTTTCCCTTGACCCCGGCCCCAGCCATGGCATCTACCCAAACCCATGAGCACTGCAACCCTGACCATCGACCTCAATGCCGCCGCCGCCAACTGGCGCGCGCTGGACGCAATGACCGGTTGCGAAACCGCCGCCGTGGTCAAGGCCGATGCCTATGGCCTGGGCGCGGACAAACTGGCCCGCGCCTTCGCCCGGGCCGGGGCCCGCACCTTCTTCGTGGCCGTCGCCGAGGAAGGCGCGGCACTCCGGCAGGCGCTTGGGCCCGGGCCGGTCATTTTCGTCCTCTCGGGTCACATGGCGGGCGATGCAGAGATGGTCGGCGACCTTGACCTCACGCCCATGATCAACTCGCTCGACCAGATGGTGCGCCATGTCGAGGCGCTGCCCGGGCACGCTTTCGGCATCCAGCTCGACAGCGGCATGAACCGGCTCGGGATGGAACCGTCCGAATGGTCCGCCCTGCGCGACATCGCGCTGGCGCAGACGCCCGCGCTGATCATGAGCCATCTGGCCTGTGCGGACGACCGCGACCACGCCATGAACCCCCAGCAGCTGCGCGCCTTTTGCGACATGACCGCCGGGGCCGACTGCCCGCTGAGCCTCGCCAATACCGGCGGCATCCTGCTGGACGAGGCCTATCACTTCGACCTGACGCGGCCCGGGATCGGCATCTATGGCGGCCTGCCGTTTGCCGGTGCACAGCCCGTGGTGACGCTCGACATCCCCGTGATCCAGTGCCGCGACATCGAGGCCGGTGAAACCGTGGGCTATGGCAACGCCTTCACCGCAACGCGCCCGTCCCGCATTGCCACCATCAGCGCAGGCTATGCCGACGGCATAACCCGCGGTCTCGGCCCGAAAACCGGGCTCTTTGCCGACGATACGCTCTGCCCCATCGCGGGCCGCATCTCGATGGACCTCATCGGGGTCGACATCACCGTGCTGGACCAGGACCCCAGGACCCTGCAGCTGATCAACGCCACCCAGACCGTGGATACGCTGGCCGGCAACGCGGGCACCATCGGCTACGAAATCCTGACCTCGCTGGGCGCGCGCTACACGCGGCGATACCTCACCGCATGAGCTGGCTCCTAACCTTCCTCGCCGCCCTCGGACGCGGCGTGCTCGGGCCGCTTTCCGCCCTTGGCCGCCTGGGCATTTACGCGGGCCAGACGCTCACCCATATCGTCCGCCCGCCCGTCTACCCCAGGGAGATCGCCCATGCGCTTTTGTCCGTGGGCTATTTCTCGCTCCCCGTGGTGGGGCTCACCGCCATCTTCACCGGCGGCGCGCTGGCACTGCAGATCTACTCGGGCGGTGCCCGCTTCAATGCCGAGGCCGTGGTGCCCCAGATCGTCGCCATCGGCATGGTCCGCGAACTGGGCCCGGTGCTTGTGGGCCTGATGATTGCGGCCCGCGTCACCTCGTCGATCGCCGCCGAGATCGCCACGATGAAAGTCACCGAGCAGATCGACGCACTGGTCACGCTCTCGACCCACCCGATGAAATACCTCACCGTGCCGCGCGTGCTGGCAGGCCTGATCATGGTCCCGGTCCTCGTGGGTATCGGCGACGTGATCGGTGTCATGGGCGGCTACCTCGTCGGCACCCGCAGCCTGGGCTTCAATGCCGCCACCTATCTCAACAATACGGTGAACTTCATCGAGGCCCGCGACATCCTCTCGAGCCTCGTCAAGGGCGCCGCCTTCGGCTTCATCGCAACACTTCTGGGCTGCTACTACGGCATGAACACGTCCCGGGGCGCCGCGGGCGTGGGCCGCGCCACCAAGGGCGCCGTGGAGGCCGCAGCCGTCCTGATCCTCGCCGCCAACTTCCTGCTCACCAGTATCTTCTTCACGATATGACCGCCCGCCGCCACATACCCCGCGCCCCTGTTTCTTCTGGCCGCAAATATCCCGGGGTCTGGGGCAGAGCCCCAGGACGCCTGCACGGGGCCACCCCATGATCGAACTGCGCGACGTCCACAAGGCTTTCGGATCGAACAAGGTGCTGCGCGGGGTGAACCTGACCATCCCCAATGGCACCTCGATGGTGATCATCGGTGGCTCGGGCACGGGCAAATCCGTGGCGCTGAAATCCGTGCTGGGGCTCGTGACCCCGGACAGCGGCGTCATCACGCTGGACGGCGAGGACGTGACCAAGGCCGAGCGTGACAGCTTCCTCGCCCGCTTCGGGATGCTCTTTCAGGGCGGCGCGCTCTTTGACTCGCTGCCGGTCTGGCAAAACGTCGCCTTCCGCCTGATGCGCGGGTCGCTGAAACGCCCCAAGCATGAGGCCCGCGAGATCGCCATCGAGAAACTGCGCCGCGTCGGCCTCAAGCCTGACGTCGCCGACCTCTTTCCAGCCGAGCTTTCGGGCGGTATGCAAAAGCGCGTCGGACTGGCCCGCGCCATCGCCGCCGAGCCCGAGATCATCTTCTTCGACGAACCCACCACCGGCCTTGATCCCATCATGTCCGGCGTCATCAACGACCTCATCCGCGAGATCGTCGTCGAGATGGGCGCCACCGCCATGACCATCACCCATGACATGACCAGCGTCCGGGCCATCGCAGACAACGTGGCGATGCTGCATGACGGCGTGATCCAGTGGACCGGCCCCGTGGCCCGGATGGACGACAGCGGCGATCCCTACCTGACACAGTTCATCTCGGGAAGCGCAGAGGGCCCCATCGAGGCGGTACGCTGAGCGGCAGGCGAAATCTTCAAAAGATTTCGATCCCCGCCGGCAGCCCGCACGGGCCCGGCAGCCACGGACGCGGAGCGGCCGCAAACCGCATTTCTTAAACCCTTAACACCTCATTGACGGCATCGCCCCGAAACACCGACGTAATACCGACGCAATACCGACGCGTTACCGACCCCGGTAAAACAGGGGGCGGGCCCAATTTCCTTGCACCGCCCGGTCTGGGTCCTTACCTCACCCTGAACGCACCGAACGGACCCGATATGCTGCGCATCGCCAACCTGACGCTCCTCGTCCTCTTCCCGGTCGCCTGGTTTGCGCCACTGATGCGCGCAGGGCTCCTGCCGCTCTTCGGGCTCAGCGAAATCTCAGTGGTCTCGGGCCTGCAATCGCTCTGGGGATCGGACGTGTTCCTGGCGCTTCTGGTGACGTTCTTTGCCCTCTTCGCGCCCTATACAAAGACCATCGGCCTGGCCCTCATCCATTTCGGTTATCTGCGCCGCAAGACCCTGCCCGCCCTGCAAATCCTGGGCAAACTGGCCATGGCCGACATTTTCCTCATCGCGCTGTACATCGTGATTTCCAAGGGAATCGGCGTCGGCAAGATCGAAACCGCCTGGGGTCTTTACCTCTTTACCGGCTGCATTCTGGCCTCGATGCTCATCGGGTATCTCACGCAAAAGCGGGTGCTTTCGTCACAGTAGGTGCCAAATCGTCCGTTTTTCCTTTGTCGAGCAAGAATCCGCCTATAGACTGGCCTCCGGGGTAAGGGAGGATGTCTGATGTCAAACAACATTAAGGATGCTGCGCGCCTGATCACGGCTGTTTTTCAACGACTTTCGGGGGGAATTATCGCGGCGGCGGCCATCGCGCTGCTGATCGCAACCGGACTTTCCGTCGCGGGGATATGGCCCTGGCCTGATCTGTCACTCTCCGTTGCGGGGGTCGAGGTGCCACAGGCCGGCATGTACGCCCAGATCGCGCTCGCTGCGCTTCTGACGACGCTGCTTTTCTATCTGCCGACCAATGCGCGGATGCTGAAACTCGAGACGTCGCACCGCGATTTCAACATCCAGATGCACGATGTCACCCGCGCCTATGCGCTGGCGCACGCGGCAGACCGCACCGGGGCGTTTCAGCTGTCTTCGGAGTTCGACACGGTCCGCGAGCGTCTCGTGCACATGCGCAGCCATCCCGATCTTGCCGGGCTCGAACCGGAGGTTCTGGAACTGGCCGCGCAAATGTCCTTTGTCAGTCACGAACTGGCACAGACCTATTCGGACGAGCGCGTGAACCGCGCCCGGGGCTTCCTGCAGCAACGCCAGCAGGAGCTTGCCGATCTCAACGAGCGCATCGAAATGGCCAAGCAGATCAATTCCGAGCTGCACGGCTGGGTCAAGGCCCTCGAAATGGAGGAGAGCGTCGCGGAAAGCCAGCTCAACCGGCTGCGCGACGACCTTGCCGACATATTGCCCGAACTGGACCGGCTGGATGCCGAGGCCCGCGCCGAGCGCGCGCCCGTCTACGGGATTTCCCGCGCCGCCGCCGAGTGAGACGCATTGCCGTTTGACGACCCGCCGCGCTTGCGGCATCACGAGGCATGGCCAAGTCTGCGTCCTTTTCCTGCAACGCCTGTGGCGCGACCCATTCGAAATGGTCCGGGCGCTGCGAGGCGTGCGGCGAATGGAATTCCATCGTCGAGGATGCGGGCCTGTCGGCAGGCCCCTCCAGGGCCAGCCTCGGCAATGCCAAGGGCGCGCGCGTGCCGCTCACGGATCTGGCGACCGAAGAGCCGCCGCCGCCGCGCACCCGCTCAGGCCTGGACGAACTGGACCGTGTTCTGGGCGGTGGTCTGGTGCAGGCCTCGGCCCTTCTGGTGGGCGGCGACCCTGGCATCGGAAAATCCACGCTGCTCCTGCAGGCCGCCGCAGCTTTTGCCGCCAAGGGGCTGAAAACCATCTATGTTTCCGGCGAAGAGGCCAGCGCCCAGGTACGGATGCGCGCCGAACGGATGGGGCTTGCCGAGGCCCCCGTAAAGCTTGCCGCCGAGACCAATCTGCGCGACATCCTGACCACCATCGAGGCCGAGAAACCGCACCTGGTGATCATCGATTCGGTCCAGACCATATGGTCGGACACGGTGGGCAGCGCACCGGGTTCGGTCGCCCAGGTCCGCGCCGCCGCCCATGAGCTGACCAGTTTCGCCAAGCGCCGCGGCGTCAGCGTGGTCCTCGTGGGCCACGTCACCAAGGACGGCCAGATCGCCGGCCCCCGCGTGGTCGAGCACATGGTCGATACCGTGCTATACTTCGAGGGCGAACGCGGCCACCAGTTCCGCATCCTGCGCGCCGTCAAGAACCGCTTTGGCCCGGCCGACGAGATCGGCGTCTTCGAGATGACCGGACGCGGCCTTCAGGAAGTGCTTAACCCTTCTGCGCTATTTCTGTCGGATCGCGGAACGCCCTCGCCCGGCAGCGTGGTCTTTTCCGGGATCGAGGGCACGCGCCCCGTACTGGTCGAACTGCAGGCTCTCGTCGCACCCAGCCCGCACGCCCAGGCCCGGCGCGCGGTGGTCGGCTGGGACTCGGCGCGGCTGGCCATGATCCTCGCGGTGCTAGAGGCGCGCTGCGGCATCCCGTTTGCCGGGCTCGACGTCTATCTCAACGTCGCGGGCGGCATGAAGATCTCCGAACCCGCCGCTGATCTGGCGGTGGCGGCCGCGCTTCTGAGTGCCCGAGAAGACACAGCGCTACCCGCCGATACCGTTGTTTTTGGCGAAATCAGCCTCTCCGGCGCGCTCAGACCGGTCTCCCAAAGCGAAAACAGGTTGAAAGAGGCGCAAAAACTTGGTTTCACCTCAGCCATCCTTCCCAAGGGCGGCAAACCTGGGGATGCCTCGGGGCTCAGCCTGACCCGGGTCGAGGATCTGACAGGCTTCGTGGGTGACATTTTCGGCGCAGGGTAGCGCCCTGGCAAAGGACGACAGGCAGGCATGGAAGGCTTCACAATCATCGACGGCGTGGTGGCGCTTGTTATCGTTCTCTCTGCTCTTCTGGCCTATTCCCGCGGCTTCGTGCGCGAGGCGCTGGCCATCGCCGGCTGGCTGCTGGCGGGTGTTGTCGCCTTCATCTTTGCGCCACAGGTGGAGCCGCTGATTCGCGAAGTGCCCGTGTTGGGCGAATTCATCGCTGACAGTTGCGAACTTTCGATGATTGGCGCCTTTGCCGCCGTTTTTGCCGTGGCGCTGATCGTTGCCTCGCTGATCACACCGCTCTTTTCGTCGCTGGTGCAACGCTCGGTGCTGGGCGGCCTGGACCAGGGGCTCGGCTTCGTCTTCGGCGTCGCGCGCGGCGTCCTTCTGGTGGCCATCGCCTATTTCGTCTATGAAACCGTGGCCGCGTCCCAGAACATCGCGATGATCGATGACAGCCGTTCGGCGCGGGTCTTTGCGAACCTGACCGGCAAGATCGAGGACGGCAATCCCGAACAGGCGCTTGGCTGGATTACGCAGCAATATGAACAGCTTGTCGGCGCTTGTGACGCGCCCGAAGTCCAGCCCGCCGCTCAACCCGTCGAGTAGACCCGTGCAAAACACCGTATTCTTCGCCTCGGCCCTGATGGTGGTCGTGGGCATCGGCGTGTCCATCCAGAGCCCGATCAACGCAGCACTGGGGCGCGCCATCGACAGCAGTCTGGCCTCAGCCACGATTTCCTTTGGCATCGGATTTCTGGCGCTGCTTGTGATCACCATTCTGGCCGGCCACGGCTCCGGCCTTGCCCGCATGGGACAGGCTCAGACCTGGATGCTGATCGGCGGCCTCTTCGGCGCGCTGTTCGTGTGGTCCTCGCTCTGGTCTGTGCCGGTGCTGGGCATTCTCACCATGACGATCCTGCTGGTGCTGGGCCAGGTCCTGGCCGCAATGGCAATCGATCACTTCGGCGCGTTCGGCCTGGAGATACGCGCCATCACCTGGCCACGTATTCTGGCCGCGGTCTTCCTGGCCGCAGGGGTTGTTCTGTCGCGTTTTTGACCCACATGCGTGTTTGATGGGTGCCGCCACGTCAATTTGTATGATGATTTGATGACACCGGCGCGCCGATTGCTTAAGAGATACCCATCGCGCAACGGATTCGGAGCTGCCAGCCTTGTCCAGCCACATGCCCCCCGCCCATCCTTTTGATGATGACAAGTTGCGGGAGGAGTGCGGAATTTTCGGCGTGATCGGCGTCACCGATGCCGCGAATTTCGTGGCCCTCGGTCTTCACGCCCTGCAACATCGCGGCCAGGAGGCGGGCGGTATCGTCTGCTACCACCCCGATCACGGCTTCAACAATGCCCGCCGCTTTGGCTATGTGCGCGACAATTTCACCAAGCAATCGCTGATGGAAACGCTGCCCGGCCCCCTTTCCATCGGTCATGTGCGCTATTCCACCGCGGGCGGCAAGACGCCGGTGATCCGCGACGTGCAGCCCTTCTTCGGCGAGTTTTCCATGGGCGGCGCTGCGATTGCCCATAACGGCAACATCACCAATGCCGATGCCCTGCGCCGCGAGCTGATCGAACGCGGGTCGATCTTTCAGTCCAATTCGGACAGCGAATGCATCATCCACCTCATGGCGCGCAGCCTGCAGAAAACCATCCCCGACCGGATGGAGGACGCGCTGCGCCGGGTCGAGGGCGCGTTCTCGGTCGTGGCCATGACGCGTACCAAGCTGATCGGCGTGCGCGATCCGCTGGGCGTGCGCCCGCTGGTGCTGGGCCAGATCGGTGATGGCTGGGTGCTGAGTTCCGAGACCTGTGCGCTCGACATCATCGGTGCCAAATATGTGCGCGAGATCGAACCGGGCGAAATGGTCGTGATCAACGGAGAGGGCGTCGAAAGCCGCCGCCCCTTCCGCCCCACCAGCCCGCGCTTCTGCATCTTCGAACATGTCTATTTTTCGCGGCCCGACAGCATCATCGGCGGTCGCTCGGTCTATGAGACCCGCCGCCAGATCGGCATCGAACTGGCCAGGGAAAGTCCGGTCGACGCCGACCTCGTCTGCCCGGTGCCCGACAGCGGCACGCCGGCGGCCATCGGCTACAGCTTTGAGGCTGGCATTCCCTACGCCATGGGGATCATCCGCAACCAGTATATGGGCCGGACCTTCATCGAGCCCACCGAGCAGATCCGCAACATGGGTGTGCGACTGAAGCTGAACGTCAACCGCGCCCTGATCGAGGGCAAGCGGGTGATCCTCGTCGATGACAGCGTGGTGCGCGGCACGACCAGCCGCAAGATCAAGGAGATGATCCTCGATGCGGGCGCGAAGGAGGTGCATTTCCGTATTGCGTCGCCCCCCACTGCCTGGCCTTGTTTCTACGGCGTTGACACGCCCAACCGCGAGAAGCTGCTGGCCGCCACCATGTCGGAAGATGAAATGCGCGAGCATCTTCAGGTGGACAGCCTCAGGTTCATTTCGCTCGACGGGCTCTACCGCGCCGTGGGCGAGGCGTCAGGCCGAAACGCCAAATGCCCGCAATATTGCGATGCGTGTTTCTCGGGCGAATACCCGGTGGAGCCGTCGGACCAGATCGAAAAAGGCTTTCAGCTCAAGGCGGCCGAGTAACACCTTCTCACGAAAATCAACCGACTCCATGCTGCGCTGCGGCATAAATCCGCCGACACCGCGCGCGGCCTCTTTCCCTTGTCCACCCGTACCCATATGTGCCCGTCTCTGCTGTTGAAAGCCGAAGGGAACGCCGACATGGCAAACGACAAGACCACCAAAATCACCCATGCCGAAGAAGCCGCCACGCAAAGCGACAGCTTCCCGCTTCACGGGATCGCCCTGCTGGGCACCTACGAGCGGGCCGAGGGCTCCCAGGCTCTGATCCGCACCAGGCGCGGCGAGATCGTGACCGTGCGCCTGGGCGACAAGGTCGAGCGTCAGCAGGTCGCGGCGATCAACACCGGCCTTGTCGTGCTCATGCGCAACGGCAAGGTGACCAACCTCACGATGCCGCAGAGCTGAGCCGCGAAAAAACGCCGCCCCGGATCGGGACGGCGCTCTGTCGAATACCCGGGCCCCGGACGTGATCCGGGGCCTTTTGCGTCCGGCGTCAGCCCTGGCGTGTGCTCAGGGCCTTCCAGCCGCCCCAGACCACCATCGCGGCGACCACGGCCTTGATCGCGTCACCCACGAGGAAGGGGGCCATCCAGCCGCTCCACAGCGCCGCCCAGGATTTGCCCAGGACGGCGGCGGGCCAGGCAAGGCCGGGAACATAGAGCAGCGCCGAGATCACGATGCCGACAAGCGCCGTCATGACGACGCCGCGCGCCAGGCCCTTTTCCACGGCCAGACCAGCCAGGAATGCCATGCCGACAAAGCCGTAGAGGAAGCCCGCGGTCGGACCCACAAGCGCCGCCGTGGCCATTCCGTTCGAGAATACCGGCAACCCCATCGCGCCCATACCGAGATAGGTCAGCAGCGTCGTACCCCCGAGGCGCGAGCCGTAGGCGAAGCCGATCACCAGGATCGCCAGACCCTGCACCGACATCGGCACTGGCCAACCCACGCTGAGTTGCGCGGCAATCGCGACCACGATCGCGCCGGCCACGGCCAGCACGGCATTTGTGAGAAATGTGTCCGAGCCGATTGCGGCCTTGCGAAGTACGGTAGTGCTCATGATCCCTGGTCCCCTGTGTCGAGTGTGTCTCCTGGCAGTCTTTTTTTGCTGCACGCGCGAAAAAGTCAAGCGAAAGCCCTTGCCTAAAATGGCCGCAAATGGGAATTGGCTGATCATGAGCATTGCTGACACCTCCAAGATCGCCCCAAAGATCGCCCCAAAGATCGCCCTTGTGACCGGTGCCTCGCGCGGTCTCGGGGCCGCATTGGCCGAGGCGCTGGCCGACACCCATCATATCGTGGCGGTGGCCCGTACGGTTGGCGCGCTTGAAGAGCTGGACGACCGGATCCAGGCCAGAGGCGGACAGGCCACGCTCGCCCCGATGGATGTGACCAATGTGGATGCCATGGCGCAGCTTTGCCGGTCGATCCATGACCGCTGGGGCGCACTGGATGTCTGGGCGCATTGCGCGGTTCATGCCGCCCCCCTGAGCCCGGCGTCCCATATCGACGCGAGAGACTGGGACAAATCCGTGGCCTGCAACGTGACCGCGACGGGGACGCTCATCCCGTTCATCGCCCCGCTTCTGGGGCAGACCGGAACCGCCCTCTTCTTTGACGACCCGCATGGCGGTGACAGGTTCTTCGGGGCCTATGGTGCCACCAAGGCGGCCCAGATTGCCCTCGCCCGCAGTTGGGCGGCCGAGAGCGCCAAGATCGGACCCAGAGTGCATGTACTCACGCCGCGCCCGATGCCCACAGCGACGCGCGCGCGATTTCATCCCGGCGAGGACAGCAGCGCGCTGACCCATCCCCGCGACGAGGCCGCCCGCCTTCTGTCCTCGCTTTGACTGGACGCAACGCGGCGCGCCGGATAGACAGATTTCAGGCACAGCTTGGGGCGGATCATGCGCATTCTCATCACCAATGACGACGGGATCAGCGCTCCGGGGCTTGAGGTTCTGCATGACATGGCCACCGAACTGGCCGGACCCGGGGGCGAGGTCTGGACCGTGGCCCCCGCGTTCGAGCAATCCGGCGTCGGCCATTGCATCTCCTACACCAACCCGATGATGGTCGCCCAGATGGGCCCGCGCCGCTTTGCCGTGCAGGGCAGTCCCGCAGATTGCGTGCTGGCCGCGGTGCATGACGTGATGAAGGACACGCCCCCCGACCTGGTTCTGTCGGGCGTGAACCGGGGCAACAATTCGGCCGAGAACGCGGTTTACTCCGGCACGGTGGGTGCGGCTATGGAGGCGGCGCTTCAGGGGTATCGCGCCATCGCGCTCAGCCAGTATTACGGGCCGGCCAATCGTGATCTGGACGACAAATGGGAGGCCGCGCGCCGGCACGGATTGCCCACCTTGCGCGCCCTTTCGGAAAACGGCGTCTGGCCGGATGACGAATATGGCATTTTCTACAACGTGAATTTTCCGCCGGTGCCGGGGGCGGATGTCAAGGGCATCCGCGCCGTGCGCCAGGGGTTTCGGCGCGACATGGGGTTCGGGGTCCAGCCGCACCTGTCGCCCTCGGGGCGGCGGTTCCTGTGGATCACCGGCGCGCCGCAAAGCCAGCCCACCGCACCCGGCTCGGATGCGGATGTCAACCTTCAGGGTTTCATCTCGGTCACACCGATGCGCGCGGACCTCACGGCCCATGACGCGCTGGAGGCTCTCAAGGCAATCGAATGAGCGACGCGCAGCCCGATACCGCCGAACGCAAGATGCAGTTCCTGTTTCAGCTGCGCTCCAAGGGCGTGACGGATGCGCGGGTGCTGAGCGCGATGGAAAAGATCGACCGCGCGCCCTTTATCCGCGGGATCTTTGCCGAACGCGCCTATGAGGACATGCCGCTGCCCATCGCCTGTGGTCAGACGATTTCGCAACCCTCCGTGGTGGGATTGATGACCCAGGCGCTGAAGGTCAGCCCGCGCGACACCGTGCTCGAGATCGGCACCGGCTCGGGGTACCAGGCGGCGATCCTCAGCCAGTTGGCCCGCCGTGTCTATACGGTGGACCGGCATCGGCGGCTGGTCAACGAAGCGGCCGAGATTTTCCGCAGCCTCGACCTGGTCAACGTGACCTGCCGCACGGTGGATGGCAGCTACGGCCTGCCCGACCAGGCGCCCTTTGACCGGATCATCGTGACGGCCGCCGCAGAGGACCCGCCCGGGCCGCTCTTGGCGCAGTTGAAAATAGGCGGTATCATGGTAGTGCCGGTAGGGCAGTCGAATGCGGTGCAGAGCCTGATACGGGTCACGCGGACCGATACGGGCTTTGACTATGACGAGCTTCTGCCGGTGCGTTTCGTGCCTCTCATCGAGGGGTTGGGGCGCGACGGGTGAGTGACGTGACAGGCCCGGCAGCACCGGACAGGCCCTGGTGCATGTGAGTGAAACACGAATGAAGTCCCCGGTTTACAAGGGGTGATGAGGATACGAGCTGATGACAATTCCTGTGAAACCCATAGCCCTGCTGGCCGGTGTCAGCCTCTTTGCGCTCAGTGCGTGCGAGACGCCGATCGACCTGGACCTGCGCAAGGGCGGCAGCGGCGGGACGGCGGCAGCGGCGCGCACGGCCACCGCACAGCGGCCAGCGCCCGATGATCGCGGCATCATCTCCTATCCCGGCTACCAGGTGGTCGTGGCGCGGCGCGGTGACACGCTGGCGGATGTGGCGGCCCGTATTGGCGTCGATGCGCAGAAACTTGCCACGTATAACGGCATCAAACCGGACGATACGCTGCGCCGGGGCGAGATCATCGCGCTGCCGAACCGCGTGGCGGAACCGGCGGGTGGGCCGATCACGCCGGGCGGGGTGGACATCTCCTCGATCGCGGGCTCGGCCATCGACAAGGCGGATGCCGAGCAGGTCGAGACCTCCGCCCTGCCCACTGCCGCCAGCGGCGCGGAACCGGTGCGCCACAAGGTGGCGCGCGGCGAAACGGCCTATACGATTGCGCGGCTCTACAATGTCTCGATCCGGTCGCTGGCGGACTGGAACGGGCTTGGTGCGGATTTTGCCGTGCGCGAGGGGCAGTACCTGCTGATCCCTGTCACCCTGCCGGGCGGCAAGACGAACGAGTTCGACCCGCGCGACGTGCCGCAGACGGTGGAGGCTCCGGGCGAAGGGTCGCCCACGCCGCTGCCGCCCAGTTCGGACGATCCGCTGCCCAAGGATGACACGGTGGCCGTGGCGGCGCTCGACAAGCCTGCCAACACACCCGGTGACGCGCCCGATCTGGGCACCGAGCAATCCGCGCCCGCGCCCAAGGCCACGCGCATGAGCTACCCGGTCAAGGGCGACATCATCCGCGAGTATTCCAAGGGCAAGAATGACGGGATCGATATTTCCGCCAGCCCCGGCGCGACCGTGAAGGCCGCCGACAGCGGCGTCGTGGCCGCGATCACCGAGGACACCAACGGCACGCCCATCATCGTCGTGAAACATGCCAACAACCTTCTCACGGTTTATTCCAACGTCGAAGGCGCGAAGGTGAAGACCGGCGAGCGGGTGAAACGCGGCCAGGCCCTGGCCGCGGTGCGCAGTTCCGGCACGCCCGCGGTGCATTTCCAGGTGCGAGACGGGTTTGAAAGCCTCGATCCGGTGCCGTTCCTGACCAACTGATCCCGGCCTCGCGCCCAGGACATCCACTGATAGACAGCGCGCCGCAGGTCGGGTGTGCCTGATGGCAATGCCGGTGCCTGGTGTCAGGGGTTTGCGCCGCGCAATGCGCGTCGCCCCGCGCGGGCCTTAGGCCCGCGTATTTTGGGTATTTTCAACCAGAAAGAAGCTTGATCAGCTTGGTATCCGAACGCCCTTGCGGCCTGCGAGATCGGTGAAATATTGCCAGGCCACGCGGCCTGAGCGGGCACCGCGGGTAGCCTGCCATTCAATGGCCTCGGCGCGCAGGCTGTCGTCGTCGATCTTGACACCGTAAGCGTCGCAATAGCCGCGGATCATCGCGAGATAGCTGTCCTGGTCACAGGGGTGGAATCCCAGCCAGAGGCCGAACCGGTCGCTGAGCGAGACCTTTTCCTCGACGGCCTCGGACGGGTTGATGGCGCTGGAGCGTTCGTTCTCGATCATGTCGCGCGGCATCAGGTGGCGGCGGTTCGAGGTGGCGTAGAAGACCACGTTGTCGGGCCGGCCTTCGATGCCGCCATCCAGCACCGCCTTGAGCGATTTGTAATGCTGGTCGTCATGGGAAAAGCTCAGATCGTCGCAAAAGAGCACGAAGCGGGTCGCGCTGTTCCTGAGCAGTCCCAGCAGGCGGCCGACCGAAGCGAGGTCCTCGCGCTGCAGTTCGACGATCTTGAGGTCATGCCCCTCGGCCCGCACGGCGGCGTGCACGGCCTTCACGAGGCTCGACTTGCCCATGCCCCGCGCGCCCCACAGGAGCGCGTTGTTCGCAGGCAGCCCGCGGGCGAACTGGCGGGTGTTCTCCAGCAGCGTGTCGCGCGACCGGTCGATGCCGAGCAGCAGGCCCATGTCGACCCGGTTCACACGGGCCACAGGTTCCAGCCGGTCCGGGTCCACATGCCAGACGAACGCCTCGGCGGCAGAGAAATCCGGGGCCTCGAGGGGCGCGGGCGCCATGCGCTCGAGTGCCGCGGCGATGCGCTCGGGCGGAGCGCTCACCTGACCTCGTCCTCGGGATGGGCGTCCTCGCCGTCTTCGTCGGACGCGGCCTCGCCTTCCGCATCTGCATCCTCGTCATCGTCGAACCACAGCCCTTCGGCGCGCAGCTTTGCCTCGCGCTGGCGCTCGACCCGGGCGACGAGGAAAATCGACACCTCGTAGAGCCCGTAGACCACGACAAAGAGGATGACCTGGGTGATCACATCGGGCGGAGTCACGAGGGCCGCCAGCACCAGGATGCCCACAACCGCGTATTTGCGCACCTGCTTGAGCCCGACTGCGCCGACCAGCCCCGCCTTGCCCATCAGCGTGAGCAGCACCGGCAGCTGGAAACACAGGCCGAAGGCGACGATGAACTTGATCGTCAGGTTCAGGTATTCCTGGGCCGAGCCCTGGAACACAACGCTCAGAGGGGCCGCGTTCTGACCGCCTTCGACCACCTCGCCCTCGTTTCCGAACTGCTGAAAACCCAGGAAGAAGTCATAGGCCAGCGGCGTCACCACATAGAAGGCAAAAGCCGCACCCAGAAAGAACATGAAGGGCGAGGCCACCAGGAATGGCAGGAACGCGCCTTTCTCGGATTTGTAGAGCCCCGGTGCCACGAAGCGCCACATCTGGTTGGCGATATAGGGAAAGGCCAGGATGAAACCGCCGAGGAGCGACACCTTGATGGCGACAAAGAACCCCTCCTGCGGGCTGATGAAGATCAGGTCGCAATCCTGCCCGCGCTCGGCCAGCACCTGGCACAGGGGGGCAGTGAGAAAGTTGAAAATCTGCGTGGCCACGGTGAAACAGATCACCATGCCGATGATAAAGGCCACGACACTGCGGATGAGCCGGGTCCGAAGCTCGGCCAGATGCTCGATCAGCGGCGCCGAACTGTCCTCGATCTCGTCGCTCTGCGTCATGAGTTTCGTCCCGATTTATCTTGCATCACATGTGTTCCGTTCAACCTGCCATACCGGGCCGTCGCGCAAGAGCACCTGCCTTGCGCGTCGCGGCCACCAGCATCGGCACCTGCACCAGCAAAGCACAGATCACGATGATGACCAGCGCAAGTTTCATGTTTTCCTGAAGGACCGTCGAAGGCAGAAACACGTCTCGATCCGGGTCAAGCAGCGCGTCGCCAGGCGTCACAAAGGCCATGATCCGCGCCAGAAGAGACGGGACGGCCACCAGCACGGCAAAGGTTGCGCCCGCGATGAACGCGGCCACCGCTCCTGCGTCTAGCGCACGAAGGCTTCGCGCGCCCTCGGGGGCCAGATCAGGGTGATAGATCGTCCAGATGCGGAAACTCGCCACCGGCCAGGCCACCAGCATACCGGCCCAGGTCGCGAGCGTCAGCTGCATGAGAAACGCGTCCTGGGGTGAGGAAAATACCAGTTGGAAGTCCGACGCTTCGGCACCGGCAGAGGTGGCATACCACGCCAGGATTGCATCCGCGATGCCCGAGCGGTCCACGAAGACAACCCCTGACGTGACAAGGAAAACAACCATGGTGGTCACTATGCGCCGCCCGTGCCGTGCACCGGCACCGGGGGCCTGTTCAACGAACAAATCTTCGTCGAGCCGACTCATGCCTTGTCACCGGCCTTGCCACCAGTGTTTTTGGACCGCGGGCGGGCCTTGGATGTCGTGTTCTTGGCGGCTGCTTTCCGGGCGGGGGCCGGTTTACCGGGCGGCTTGCTGGTTGGCTTTTTGGCCGCTGTCTTGGCGGATGCCGGTTTCCGGGCAGCGGGCTTTTTGGCGGCTGGTTTCTTCGCCGCTGCGGGTTTCGCCTTGCCAGCGGCAGCCTTCTTCTTGGTTGGCGTTCCGGCATCTGCGGCGTCAACGGCCTCCTTGGCCAGCTTTTCCTTTGCGGCCTTGGCGGAATGCTCGCGAATCTTGTCGGCCTGGGCCTTGCGCTCGGGACTCAGCCGCGATTTGCCGCTGTTCATGGTGCTTTCGGTGAAGCTCTGGCCAGTCTTCTTGACCTGATCCATGGCGGTGCTGAGCGGCTTGGCGGCGGCGTTCAGCGTCTTTTGCACGTCGCTTACGCCCGCCTCGTCCGCGGCATCGTTCATCGCCCGGCTGAAATCGCGCGCCATGCCCTTGGCCTTGCCCACGAACCTGCCGACCGTGCGGAACATGCCCGGCAGGTCCTTGGGTCCCACGACGATCAGCGCCACGATCCCGATGACCAGAAGCTCGGTCCAGCCCAGATCAAACATGCGCGGCCGCTCAGACCTTGTCTTTGTCGTCGGCGGGCGTCACGTCCTTGGCGGCATCCGCCACCGATTCGGCTTCGTCCTCAAGCTCTTTCTGGCCGTCATTGATGCCCTTCTTGAACGACGTGATGCCCTTGCCCACTTCACCCATCAGCGACGAGATCTTGCCGCGTCCGAAAAGCACCAGCACCACGACGGCAATCAGCAGAATGCCCGGCAGCCCGATATTGTTCAGCATGTAGTTCTCTCCCTAGCTCGGGCCGGACGTTCACCGACCCGGAAATTTCGTCATATGTATCTAAGCCGTGTTGGCGCAGGTTAAAAGAACGAATGCGCCAATTTGCGCAAATTCCACGTTACCCGCGCGGCAGGATACCCGAGGCCATGAACCCGCCATCCACATTCAGGATGTGCCCATTGACGAAGGCCGCCCGGTCCGAGGCCAGAAAACACACCGCCGCGGCCACTTCCTCGGGCTGAGCATAGCGCGGGTTGGGGGTCTGGGCATACCACAATTCGCGGTCCCGGGGTCCGTGCGCGGCGAGGATCATCGGCGTGTCGACCGGAATGGGGGCCACCGCGTTGGCGGTGATGCCCTTGTCGCCCAGTTCGGCCGCCAACAGGCGCGTCAGCATATCCACACCCCCCTTGGTGCAGGAATAGGCCCCGCGGGCAATGTTGGCGATCTGGCCGTTGACCGAGCTGAGCGTGACGATCCGGCCCCAGCCCTTCTTGACCATCTGCCGCCCGGCAAGTTGTGCGCAATGAAAGGTGCCGGTCAGGTTCACATCCAGGATGCGCGTCCAGTCCCCGGGGTCGAAATCGAGGATTCGCGCCGGTTTCACGATTGCCGCCGAGGTCACGAGAATATCCGTACCGCCCCTTTCGGCCACCTGCGCAAAACCCGCCTCGCAAGCCGTCCGGTCCGCCACATCAAAGGCCAGATGCGCCACCGTCAACCCCTGCCCGGCCAGCGTCTCGACGCCGCGCCGACAGGTCGCCTCGTCCACATCCGCGATGATCACTTCGGCACCCGCCCTGGCCAGACCTTCCGCACAGGCCAGCCCGATACCGCCCGCGCCGCCGGTGATCACCGCCCGTTTTCCGCTCAGTTCCATGATCTCCCCCTCATTCCACCGGAAAGACGAAACACCGGTCGCGGCGCATCATCAGCCAAAGCGGCTGCCCCTTTTGCGGAAGAAACACGTTGGGCACGGTGGCGCGCATGACCGACCCGTCATGCTCCATGCGAAACTCCACCAGGCTTTCGCTGCCCATGAAGCGCGCGCGTTCCACGATGCCGCGCACGGGCGTGCCCTCGGCCATGGTCGGGTTCGGCCCGCGCCCCCCCCGGTCAAAGTCGATCTTGACGTGCTGCGGGCGGATGGCGATCTCGACCTCCACCCCGTCATCGACGCCGGGGGTAAAGAACTTGCCAAAGGCGGTTTCTGTCAGCGCGCCTTTAACTGTTCCGCGTATCACGTTGACATCGCTGAAAAAGGACACGCACTCCCGATCCACCGGTGCGTTGTAGATGTTGTATGGCGCACCCTTCTGCACGATCCGCCCCTGCCGCATGAGCGCGATCTCGTCGGCCATGCGCATCGCCTCTTCGGGCTCATGCGTAACCAGCAGAACGGCGGTGCCCTCGTCGCGCAGAATGTCCAGCGTCTCATCCCGGATACCGTCGCGCAAGCGGTTGTCCAGTCCCGAAAACGGCTCGTCCATCAGCATCACGCCGGGGCGCGGGGCCAGGGCGCGGGCCAGCGCCACGCGCTGCTGTTCGCCGCCCGACAGCTCATGAGGGTATTTCTGCCCGAAATGCTCCAGACCGACGCGGTCCAGCAGCTCGCCCACCCGTTGCTGTTGAACCGCGCGGTCCCCCCTGAGGCCGAACCGCACATTGTCTGTCACGTTCAGATGCGGGAACAGCGCGAAATCCTGGAACATGAGGCCGATCCGGCGCTCTTCGGGCGGCACCCGCGTGACCGTGTCACAGACCAGCGCGCCATCCACCCATATCTCGCCGCTGTCCTGCATCTCGACGCCCGCGATCAGGCGCAGCGTGGTGGACTTGCCACAGCCCGACGGGCCCAGAAGGCAGGTCACCTGCCCCGGCGCCACGCTCAGCGACAGATCATCAACCACGGCATACGCCCCATAGCGGCGCATCAGGTGCCGGGTTTCCAGTCGCGGAGGGGCAGTGTCGGGCATGGGACCGGGGTTAATCCGATAAAATCGCTCAAGGTTCCGCGAGCGATAGCAATACCGGTCGCAAGGCGCAATAGCTCGCCCTCTCAGCCCGCGCGCCGCATTCCGGCCAGAGTGGCTGCAAAACCGATCGCGAGGACAAGGACGCTGATCGCCAGAAGCTGCTCGTATTTGTGTCCTTCCGGCAGCAGCGCGGACCAGAATTCCCCCGCGCGACCGAAATAGGCCGCGGCCCCCAGCATGGCCGCGCCAAAGGCCACGACATAGGACCATAGCGCGATCTGACGCCCCCAGACCAGTCCGACCAGCAGGACCGGCGTGAGGAACATGCTGGCCGTTCCGCTTACCGCCACCGCATCAAAGAGCGTCTGGTTGCCCCACAGCGTCAGCGCGGCACCGGCCACCATGAACGCCACCATTGTCCAGCGTCCCGTCGCCAGCGTCCGGGGGCCCAGCCGCAGCTCCTCGACCGCCAGCCGGGCGGCACTGGCCAGAGCCGAATCAAGCGTGCTGAGCGCGCTGATCAGAAGCGACAGCAGAAGCGCCATGAAGAGCCACGGCGGAAACATCCCCGCCCAGGTGCCCAGAAGCTGGCCCTCGTACCCGGCCCCGATCAGCGCCGCCTGAATGCCGAAGAATCCGAAGGCGACGATGCACAGGCTCGAAATCCAGAATGCGTGCAGGAACGAGGCGCGTGTCGTTTCGCGGTCGGCAAGAAACCCGCGATCCATCATCACCGGGTCATGCGCCGGGTAGGAAAAGACTTGCAGGAACGCCACCATCAGAAGGACCTGCCCGTTCCACGCGCCGGAAGCGCCCTTCGCGGTCAGAACGGCACCCAGATCGAACCCCGGCGAAAGGACCAGCGCCAGAAAGGCCGCGCAGAAGACCACGAGGAACACCAGCATCTGCAGAACATCCGTGCGCAAGGCCGCACTCAGCCCGCCCCAGGCGCTATAGGCCAGACCCAAAAGCGCCACGATCACGATGGCGCCCTGCTGTGCATATGCCATACCGGGCAGAACGGCGGCGAAAATCAGCCCCACGACCAGCAGGTTGGCGAAGACCTCGCTCAGAAGACGCAGCGCGATGACAAGGTTGTAGCACCCGGTGCCCACCAGCCCGAACCGTGCGCCCAGCCAGTCCTGCATCGACATCGCGCCGCTTTCGCGAAGGCGGCCCACGATGAACCCACCGGTCAGGAACGAGCCGTAGTAGGCCGCATAGGCCAGCGTGCCCCAGATCCCGTAATAGTAGCCGAGGATCGCCGAATTCATCAGCGAGCGCGCGAAAATCCACGTGGTCACCTGGCTCAGCACCAGCATCCACAGCCCCGGTGCCTGTCCGGCCGCGCCCGCGCCGCCAAAGAACCCCTCGACGGTGGCCCGGCGAGGCGCTGCCAGCAGGCTTGCTGCGATGATCAGGCCGAAAAGGATGATGACGATTGTGGCTTGCATGGCTCTCTCCGCGCTGGGGCATTCCAGCGCACTAGCAGCGCGCCCGCCACCGCACCAGCGTGAATGTCCGCTCCCAACGCGCTTGTGATCACCTGTGGGAGAGGAGGGTGAAACCCGCCTCGGCCCGGATTGTGCCATTCACCTGCACCGCGATCCTGTGCGGCCCCGGATGCAGGGTAAAGGTCGTGGCATTGCCCTTCAGCCTGTGCTGCCTGGTCAGGTTCAGCCGCCCGTCGTGCCCCAGCACCCCGGCCCTGAGTTTGAAGACCTTGCGCCCGGTGCGGCCCCGGGGTCGGTGAAAGGTGATCTCGTAATCCACCATCACCCGCGCCCCCGGCGGGCCGTTCAGCCTGATCTCGATGGGTAGTGCCGCCCCGACCGGCACCATGTCCGCGCCGAGCGACAGCACCGCCTGCACGGCAAGATCAGCGGCGTAGCCCAACGCCTCAAGCGCGCCGGGATGGCCGTTCTTGACCAGCGTGCGCAGGCTGTGCCGCCGCATCCAGTCCAGCTCCTTGGTCTCCTGCGCCGCCGCCCGTTCCCAGGTCGCCAGCCGCGCCAGAACCGCCTCGGGGTCCGTCTTGGCGATGTCGTTGCGGTGGTTGGCCACCGAGCGCGTCACATAGCGCGTCGGATCGCCATGCAGCCGGTCCAGCAGCGGCAGCGTCTCATCGGGCATGATCGTGACAGCCTTGGCCCAGGGCAGCCGGGGTCGCGTGCCTTCGCTCACCAGCCGCCGCACGTGATAGTTGCCATCCTCGGCCCAGGTCCGCAGCCGCGTCAGTATCGCCTCGGGCCAGCGGTTCAGGAAAGGGCGGATGTAGAACTCCATCGAAAAGCGCTGTGTGGCCTCATACAGCAGGTCCAGAGCCCGGTCGCGGTGATGCACCAGCCCGTGCCGCGCCGCCAGGATGCCGGGCACTGCATGAATGAACCGTCCGAAGTCGTCGTCGCCGAGGCCGGGATCCAGCGGCGCAGGCATGGTCGCCTCCAGCTGATCCGCCATGGTCGGGAAATCCGGGGCCAGATGCGGCTCCAGGCAATCCGCGATCCATTCCAGCCGCTCCAGCAGTGCCCGCCCGGGCAGGCCCGCCACGATCCTGTCCGCCATGTCCCGTGCCGGAACGCCCGGCATACCGACGGCATGCTCGCTCGTCAGATCACCGGTACTGATCGCATTAAAGAGCTGATTGGATTGTGAAAATTGCTTTTTATCAGCAACTTACATTGTGGTATTCACAGAGCCACCATCCAGCAGAAGGTTCTGCCCCACGATAAAGCCTGCATGTTGCGAACACAGGAACGCACAGGCCGCGCCGAACTCTTCCGCCGTGCCGTAGCGCCCCGCAGGGATCGTCGCGCAGCGCTGCGCGCGGGCCTCTTCCATGCTGATGCCCTGCGCCTTGGTGACGCCTGTATCCAGCGCCACGGCCCGGTCAGTGGCATGAATGCCCGGCAGAAGGTTGTTGATGGTCACACCGGCGCCTGCGACCTGCCGCGCCGTGCCCGCCACATAGCCGGTCAGACCTGCCCGCGCCGAATTCGAAAGCCCCAATACGGCAATGGGCGATTTCACCGATTGCGAGGTGATGTTGACGACCCGGCCCCAGCCGCGCTCCATCATGCCGGGCAAGAGCGCCTTCATCAGCGCGATGGGGGTGAGCATGTTGGCATCCAGCGCCTTGATGAAATCGTCGCGGTCCCAGTCCGTCCACATACCCGGCGGCGGTCCACCGGCATTGTTAACAAGAATATCAATACCTTGCGCGGCATTGATCATCTTTTCCTGGCCGTCTGCTGTCGTGATGTCCATGGCCAGCGTCTCGACCGAGACGCCGAACTCGTCGCGGATCGCCTGGGCCGACGCCTCCAGCGCCTCCGCGCCGCGTGCGTTCATGACCAGATCGACCCCCTCGGCGGCCAGCGCGCGGGCACAGCCCAGCCCCAGCCCCTTGCTTGACGCGCAAACGGCCGCGCGTTTGCCTTTGATGCCCATATCCATGGTATACCTCCGCGTGTTTTCCCCGTGCAGACCTGCACCGATTCGGCCCATGATGCCAGCAAATGACCGGGATTGCGTCCCGTTGCCGCCACAAAGCGTCTCTAGGCCGGAAAACAGGTTCACGCGCGTATCACGAGTTTTGCCCCGATGTCCGATCCGAAACCAGCTCTTGTCCAGTCCCTGCCGGTCTATCGGGCCGACATGTTCACTGTCGTGGATGGCGCGAACCTGGGCGATGCGATCTCCTTTGCGGCCGAACTTGATCTCGATGACACTTACGAGCTGCGCGCCGTTGCCACGCTCGAGCGTCTGTCGGTGGCGACGGATGCCGCCGGTCGCCTGTCGGTGGCCGAGGAGACCACGCTGGGGCACGCAGGCCACCGTCTGCACCTCGACAGCTGCCTGACCTTCATGACCAGCCAGGCGGGCACGATGGACATCCTTCTGCTGGTCGAAGTGGACGCGAAGGGCGATGTGGAAGGGGTCTTCATGCTGCCCCTCGCGCCTATCGAACCGCGGATGGGCTACACCCTTGTCGGCATCGACGTCGAGGCCAGGGCAAATGCCAAGTTCGCGCAGGTCGCCTGCGTGTCCTTCACCCGGGGCACCCGGATCACCATGGCCTCGGGGGCGCAGCTGCCCATCGAGCTTCTGGAGGTGGGCGACAAGGTCCTGACCCGCGACGACGGCCCCCAGGAAGTGCGCTGGATCGGCGCCACAACCGTGCGCGCGGTGGGCGAATTCGCCCCGATCCGCATCCGCGAAGCGACGCTGAACAACGCGGGCGATCTGGTTGTCAGCCCCGATCACCGGCTCTTCATCTACCAGCGCAGCGACGAACTGGGCGCGGGTCGCCACGAGGTTCTGGTGCGCGCGCGCCACCTGATCAACGGCGACACGATCGTGCAGGAGGATGGCGGCTTCGTCGACTATTTCCAGCTTCTGTTCGACGAACACCAGATCATCTATGCAGAAGGCATCGCCGCGGAAACGCTGCTGGTCAATACCCGCACCCGGGGCGCTCTGCCACCTGAACTGGACGACACGCTGACGCGTCCCCTGCCCGGCCACTCGCCACGCCCGCATCTGGAATTCGAGGTGGGCAAATCGCTGCTGGACCGGCCCGACGCTGCCGAACGGCTGCGCCGTGCCTCGATCCGCTGAGCAACAGAGACGTCAGACAGTGACCAGCACGAAATCGTCCCAAGCACCCCAGTCCTGCCCGTCAAAGCCGCGCAGCCACAAGGTCTGAGCGCTGGCCACAGGGTCGCCCTGGAACCAGATGTCGTTCAGCCCAGAAGTGGTGACATATCCCGAACTGGCATCGACCCGTGCGCCATCGGCGTACCAGTTGTTGGAGCCGTTGCTGTCCCACAGCTCGACCCCGACCAGCGGGTCGCCCTGGGCGTCCACGAAACTCCATACATCGGACGCGCGCGTCCACTCATTGACCGACTTGTTCTGATTTTCCATGGTCAGGCCGGGCGCGGTATTCTGCGGCGTGGTCACCAGGTCGAAGCGCTCCCAGGGGCTCCAGTCCCAGCCGTCATAGGCCCGGACCCAGAGCGGCTGGGTGCCTGGCGTGGCATCGGCCTGTACCCAGACATCCGCGATGTCCGAGGTCACATAACCCGAATTGGCATCCACCAGCGCGCCGTCGGCCCACCAGTTGTTCGCACCGGTCTCGTCCCAAACCTCGATCTGGGTGATCGGGTCGCCGCCGGGGTCCGTGATGGTCATGATGTCGGTGAGGCGGGTCCAGTCACCGGGCGAATCCGTCAGTGTTCCGATCGTCACCATGGGCGCCTGGTTGGGCGGCAGGCTGGTCAGCTTGAAATCTTCCCACGCGCTCCAGGCCACGCCGTCAAAACCGCGCACCCAGAGGGTTTCAGTGACGGGCGGATCGGAGAAATTGGGGGCCTCGAAACCGGTGACGGAAATCTGATCCAGATTGAACGTGTAGACAAACCCCGAAGACGCATCCGGATAGCCGCCGCCAATGTTCCAGTTGCGCATTCCCGTGTTGTCCCAGACCTCGATCTGCGTCAGCGCGTCACCATTGGGATCCGTCACCGTCATGATGTCCGACAGCAGTATCTGCTCGTTGTAGCGCACGCTCAGGTCGGCGATTTCCAGCACCGGCGGGCCGTTGGCATTCAACCGGAACGACGACCACTCTCCCCATTCATAGGGGTCCATCAGCCGCGTCCACAGGGTCTGGTACCCGACACTGTCTTCGGCCTGATACCAGATGTCATCAAACCAGAGGCTGCCCGTCAGATCGACCACATAGCCACTGCTGGCATTCACCCGCCCGACCCCTTCGACATACCAGCTGTTGGCACCGTTACTGTCCCACAGTTCGATCATCTGGGGTGCGCCGCCATCGGGGTCGAACTGCGTCATGTCGGCGCTCAGCTGCCGCCAGCCGCCGGGCGCCAGGGATTGGTCAGGCACCGTGATCGTGGGGAGCCCGTTCGTCACCTTGTCGAATCTCACCCAATCGCTTAGATCGCTTCCGTCTCCGGCCTTGAACCACAGCTTGCTGATGTCACCGGCCGATTCGCCCCGGAACCAGACGTTGTTCACGTCCGTCACCACGTGTTCGACGCCCGAGGCCAGGTACCCCATGCCATCGACCCACCAGTCGCCATCATCCTCTCCGTCGAACAGCAGCAAGGACTGCAGCGTGTCTCCATCCGCATCCGAAAAGGTCAGGATATCCGTCAGTCTGACCCATTGATTATACGCCACGACGCTGGCCGGATACGCGCCGATATCCGACATGATGCCGGCCACGGGCGGTGTGTTCGAGCGAACATCGTTCAGCGTGACGCCGCCCATATGCACGATCAGCCCGCCACCGAAATCCAGCCGCAGACCGTTCGCCCCGTCGACCCCGGCATCGAGAACCGCCTGCATCGCGGTCCCCGTCACCCCGTCGACGGCCAACAGGTCCGTGCCCCACTGGAAATCGGTGATGAAGTTTTCGTCGTCGCCCGCAAAGAACTGAAACCGGTCGAACGCCGCGCTCCCGGTCAGCGTGTCCGTGCCCGCGCCGCCCCGCAATGTGGCATTGCCGCCGGTTCCCGAAATCTCGTCATCGCCCGCGCCGCCGTCGAGGCTCATACCCGCCGTTGCCGAGATGATCGTGTCATTGCCGCCCCGCCCGTCAATTTCGATCGCAGCGGCGCCCCGGTACTCGATCCGGTTGTCGCGCGCGGACCCGAAGATGTCGGTCACATTCGGTGCATCGAGAACGATGACGTCATCCAGCGAGGCGGGCAGCTCGAAAAATCCGGGAATGCCGTCCTCGGCACCGTATTGCTGCTGAATGCCAAAAATATCATCCGCCTGAAGCATGGTCTGCGTGAAGGGCGTGTTCATGATCGCCGGAATGCCGAAGACATGATCGAGACCGATGGCGTGGCCCAGCTCGTGCAAAAGCAGTGTCTTGAAATTCGTCTGGCTGAACGCCTGATCATCGAGAAACACATCCCCCGACAGATCGGTGCTGCCGGGAAAAAACGCATAGCCCCAGAACGCCCCGGTATCGGTAAAGGCGATGCGGATATCGGCGTTGCCGCCAAAGCCGGTGGCAATGCCGTTATCCTCGATCTGCATGAAGTCGATCTCGGCAATGGCGGCCCAGTCGGCCAGCGCCTCCTTGATCACGGCCTCCCAGTCGAAGCCGAGCAAGGCGCCGGGAACCAGCGATGTCGTGCCCGGCACACTCGGGCCCGCGCCCGTCAGATTGACGCCGGCCTGCACGATGCTCCAGGTAACGGTGCCACCCATTGTGCCCAGAGTTTGGCTGGGACCCCATTTGTTGGACGTCAGAACGGGCATGATACGGTCCTCCTTGCTCCAAGGCCTAGCACACCAGGTGCTTGACGTCAGGTAAGGATTTCCAGCATGGCAGGGTTTACACGGTGATCAGCTCGAACGCATCCCAGTCGCTCCATTCAATGCCGTCAAAGGCCCGGACCCACAGCGTCTGCGCACCCGCCGTTTCGTCACCCTGGAACCAGATCGCATCGGCATTGGCATTCGTGACTTCATACCCGCCCGAGGCATCCACCCTGCTGCCATCGGCATACCAGCTTGCGCGGCCCTCACTGTCCCAGAGCTCGATCCCCAGAAGGGCGTCGCCATCGGCATCGCTGAAGCTCAGCACATCCGACAGCTTGGTCCATGTGTTCGTTGTGGTGGACTGATCCTCGACGGTTGCCACGGCGCGGGCGTTCACCACGCTGCTGGTCAGCTTGAACGCATCCCAGTCGCCCCACTGAAAGCCGTCAAAGGCCCGGACCCACAGCGTCTGCGCACCCGCCGTTTCATCGCCCTGGAACCAGATCGCATCGGCATTGGCATTCGTGACCTCGTATCCGCCCGAGGCATCCACCCTACCGCCATCGGCATACCAGCTTGCGCGGCCCTGGCTGTCCCACAGCTCGAGCCCCAGCAGGGGGTCGCCATCGGCATCGCTGAAGCTCAGCACATCCGACAGCTTGGTCCATGTGTTCGTTGTGACGGACTGATCCTCGACGGTTGCCACGGCGCGGGCGTTCACGTCCCGGCTGATCAGGTCGAACGCATCCCAGCCGCCCCAGTCCTGGCCGTCATTGCCGCGCACCCACAGCTTCTGCGTGCTGTCGGCGGCATCGGCCCGGAACCAGACATTTGCCACATCCGCCGTGCGATAGCCCGAGGCCGCATCGACCATCCTGCCATCGGCCCACCACGAGTTGCCGCCCACGTCGTCCCAAAGCTCGATCTGTGTCAGGGCGTCGCCATCGGCATCGCTGATGCTCAGCACATCCGACAGCTTGATCCATTTGCCGGACAGGCTCCGCTGGTCATCGACCATCAGCACCGGTGCGCTGTTGGCGCTGGTTCCATCGCTCAGGTCTGTGGCCGTGAGTCCCGCAAAGGTGATGGTGCTGCCCGATCCCAGGTCGACAAGTGCACCTGCGCCTGTATCCACGGCGGCGTTGAGCGCCGCCTGAAGCGCGGAGGCATTCAGCCCCAGGGCCGACACGTCCAGAATATCCGTACCTTTCTCAAACGCCAGGATCACGTCGTTGCCGCCATTGGCCGCAAAGACGAAGCTGTCCGCCCCCGCACCGCCATTCAGGGTATCATCGCCCTGCCCGCCGATCAGCGTGTCATCGCCCCCGGCCCCGGTGAGATTGTCGTTTCCGCCCTTGCCATCAATAAAATCGGCCGTGTCGCGCTGACTGGTGATCGTGTTTGCCGCGGCGTTGCCCTCCACCCGCACGCTCTGACTGGAATACATGAAGGTCACGTCGTTCTGACTGGTCGGCAGCGTGAAGACGGCCACCGCGCCATCCTGGTCGCCATATTGCTGGCGGATGCCCTGTTTGTCATCGGCCTCCAGCTTGTCGGTGTTGAGCGGTGTGGCCATCGCCGCCGTGCCGGTCGTGTGGCCCAGACCGAGCGCATGTCCGATCTCGTGCAGCGCCAACCCCTTGAAGGTCCAGGCACTAAAAATCTGCGTTCCCAGAAATACGTCGCCGGCCAGGTCCGAGCCGCTTGGGTAATAGGCAAAGCCCGCACTGGGCTGCACATCCGTAAAGGCAACGCGGATCTGCGCATCGCTGCCCGATCCCGAGGCCTTGCCGTCATCGGCGATCTGGAGAAACTCGATATTGCCCTCCGCCGCCCAGTCGTCGAACGCATCGCGGAGCAGCTGGAGCCAGTCATAGATCAAACCGGCCCCCGGCGTGGACGAGATGTTTTCATTGGCCCCGGCCGCTGAAATATCAACACCCGCGCCGACGATGCTCCAGGTGACGACGCCGCCTGCGGTGCCACGCGCGCTGCCGCCCCATTTGAAATTCGAAACATTCGGCATGACGGCCTCCTTGAAAGTTCAGGTGAGGGGCAAGGCATAGAAACCCCCGAGCAGAAGCGTCAATCACACCCGACAAATGCGGCAAAGCTTGGCCAAAACCGGGAAATTTCTGCGCGGGGTTCCGCCGTGCCGCGCAAACTTGACGGACCGAAACGGCCCGGGCCGGAACGCGGCATCTTCTTGCCAATCATCCGCGCGCCACCTATACGCCCGGCCATGTCAGACGCCCTTGCAAACCGCCCCGACCTGCCTGCCGAAATTGCGCGCCGCCGCACATTCGCGATCATCTCGCATCCGGACGCGGGCAAGACGACATTGACCGAGAAATTCCTGCTTTTCGGCGGCGCGATCCAGATGGCGGGACAGGTGCGCGCCAAGGGCGAGGCGCGGCGCACCCGCTCGGACTTCATGCAGATGGAGAAAGACCGCGGCATTTCCGTCTCGGCCTCGGCCATGTCGTTCGATTTCGGTGACTTCCGCTTCAACCTCGTGGACACGCCGGGCCACTCGGATTTCTCCGAAGATACCTACCGGACCCTGACGGCCGTGGATGCCGCTGTCATGGTGATCGACGGCGCAAAGGGCGTCGAAAGCCAGACCCAGAAGCTTTTCGAGGTGTGCCGCCTGCGCGACCTGCCGATCCTGACCTTCTGCAACAAGATGGACCGCGAAAGCCGCGACACGTTCGAGATCATCGACGAAATACAGGAAATGCTGGCCATCGACGTGACCCCGGCCAGCTGGCCCATCGGCGTCGGGCGCGATTTCATCGGCTGCTATGACATATTGCACGACCGGCTGGAACTCATGGACCGCGCCGACCGCAACAAGGTGGCCGAAAGCATCAAGATCGACGGGCTCGATGATCCCAAACTGGCCGAGCATATCCCCGCGAACCTCATCGAGAAGCTGCGCGAAGAGCTGGAAATGGCACGTGAGCTTCTGCCCGGGATGAACCCGCAATCGGTGCTCGAAGGCCACATGACGCCGATCTGGTTCGGCTCCGCGATCAACTCATTCGGCGTCAGGGAACTGATGGACGGTATCGGCCTCTATGGCCCCGAGCCGCAGCCGCAACGCGCCGAGCCGCGCCAGATCTCGCCCGAGGAAACCAGAGTGACCGGGTTCGTCTTCAAGGTGCAGGCCAACATGGACCCCAAGCACCGTGACCGCGTGGCCTTTGTCCGCATGGCCTCGGGGCATTTCAAACGCGGCATGAAGCTGACCCATGTGCGCACGAAAAAACCCATGGCAGTGTCGAACCCCGTCCTGTTCCTCGCCTCCGACCGCGAGCTGGCCGAAGAGGCCTGGGCCGGCGACATCATCGGTATTCCCAACCACGGGCAATTGCGGATCGGCGATACGCTGACCGAAGGCGAAAGCTTGCGCGTCACAGGCATCCCCTCTTTCGCGCCGGAGCTGCTGCAACAGGCCCGCGCAGGCGACCCGATGAAGGCCAAGCACCTGGAGAAGGCGCTCATGCAATTCGCCGAGGAAGGGGCCGCCAAGGTGTTCAAACCGGCCTTCGGCTCGGGGTTTATCGTGGGCGTGGTGGGGGCGCTGCAATTCGAGGTTCTGGCATCGCGGATCGAGCTTGAATACGGCCTGCCCGTGCGGTTCGAAGGCAGCCAGTTCACCTCGGCCCGCTGGGTGCATGGCCCAAGGGAGGCCGTGGAGAAATTCATCGCCGACAACAAGCAGCACATCGCGCATGACAATGACGGCGACACGGTCTATCTCACCCGCCTGCAATGGGACATCGACCGGGTTGAGCGCGACTATCCCGACATCACCCTCAGCGCCACCAAGGAAATGATGGTCGCCTGACGCCCGGGGCGCGGAATTTTTCAAAATTCCGGTCCGGAAAGTTGCGATTTTCCGGCTCCGCCGGTGGCACAAGTTTTCGCCAATACCCTCTTGACCCGCACGCGGGCAAACCGTATCAGCAGCCCGGCTTGTGGCGGAGTAGCTCAGTTGGTTAGAGCAGCGGAATCATAATCCGCGTGTCGGGGGTTCAAGTCCCTCCTCCGCTACCAAATCCCCCGGATCACGGCTTGAACGGCTCAGGGTCACGCGCTAGCGTCAGCCCTATGAAACTCGCCGTCTTCCAGATGTCCGCCGCCATCGACCCCGCCGTGCGCCCTGCCCGCATCATTGCGGCCATGCAGGAGGCCGCATCGAACGGCGCCGACATCCTGATCGCCCCCGAACAGGCGCTCGCGGGCTATGGCCGCGGCGAGGTTCTGGCCGAGATCGCCCAGACCCCCGACGGCGACTGGGGGCACCAGATGTCCCGGGCCTGCGCCGAGACCGGCATCAGCCTGGTCGTGGGCTTTCCAGAGCGCGCGGGCGACATCTGCCACATCAGCGCGCTGATCATCGACCACACCGCGCCCGACACACGCCATGTCTATCGCAAGGGCTGTCTCTATGGTCCTTACGAGAAATCCATCTTCACCTCGCCCGGCCCCTCGACCACGCTGGTCAGGATGCACGGGCTGACCTTCGGCTTTCTCATCTGCTATGACGTGGAGTTTCCCGAAAACACCCGCCGTCTGGCCCTGGCCGGCGCGGATGTGATCGCCGTGCCCACCGCATTGCCCGTCTCGCCCGCCTCGCAGTTCGTGGCCGAGCATGGCGTGCGCACCCGCGCCTTCGAGAACGGCGTCTTCGTGGCCTATGCGGACAATGCCGACAGCGACGGGCGCTTTGACTATCAGGGCCAGTCCTCGATCTGCGCCCCGGACGGCAGTGTGATGGCCGCCGCGCCCAAGCCGGGGGACGCACTCATCTATGCCCAGATCGACCCTGCCGCCTATGACGGCGTGCGCGCCGAAATCCCCTACCTGACCGAGGTCGCGCCGCTGCTCTGAGCCGCGCAAATACCCTCAAATTGTCATGAATTGGGGCCGATCCTGCACCTTTTGCGCCCTATCCCGGGTCATATCGACCGCAGGAGGGTGTGCCCCCGTGACCCAGACCATGCCAGGCCGGCGCCACGACCGCCTCTTCGAGCTCATTCGCCAGGGGGCCTATGCCGCCGTGGTGGCCGAACAGATCGAGGCCAGTCGCCCGCCCTTGACCGGCGCCAACCGACTCTTTGCCCGCCGTGCGGCCGCATCGCTGTGACCGCGCAGGCCGGGGGTCACCCCGGCACGCCGCTACCCGCGAAATCCCGACGCCACGACGAATTTTTCCGAACTGTCCGAGCGTGACGAGGGCGGCTTCACATTTGCCACCTTGGTAAACCGCTGCTTGAGAAGCTTCTGCAATTCGCCTTCCGCGCCCCCGGCCAGAACCTTCGACACAAAGGTCCCGCCCTCTTCCAGAACGTCAAATGCGAGATACGCCGCCGCCTCGCATAATGCGATGATGCGCAAATGGTCGGTCTGCTTGTGGCCGGAGCTGGACGCGGCCATGTCCGACATCACCACATCCGCAGGGCCGCCCAGCCATTCCTTGATCTGGTCGTCCGCGCCATCTGCCATGAAATCCAGCACGTGAAGCTCGGTCCCGGCAATCGGCTCGACCTCCTGCAGATCAATTCCGATGATGCGCCCCACGGCCTTGCCCGACTTCTCTGCCAGGGCATTCACCCGCGGCACCGCCACCTGGCACCAGCCGCCGGGCGCACAGCCCAGATCGACCACCCGCGCGCCCGGCACGAGAAAGCGGTACTTGTCGTCGATCTCCATGATCTTGTAGGCGGCGCGTCCGCGATAGCCTTCGTTCCTGGCCCGCTGCACATAGGGGTCATTCAGCTGCCGCTGCAGCCACTTGGTTGACGACGCCCGCCGACCGCGTGCCGTCTTGACCTTCACGGTCAGATCACGCTGCCCGCGCCCGGACGTGTTCTTGCCATCCGGCCCGCCCTTGCTGCCCTTGGTCATCAGTGCTCTCCATCCTGCAACACGCCATCCGCGGCCATCTGAGCGTAAAGCATCCCTTCACGCAGCCCGCGGTCCGCCACCGACAGACGGTCGGTTGGCCAGCAGCGCAGGAGCGCCTGCAGGATCGCCGCCCCCGACATGATCAGCGCCTGCCGGTCCAACCCGATCCGCGGATCCCGCCGCCGCCCCTCGGGGCCGAGTTCCAGATAGGAGCGGATCACCTTGTCGATCTCGTCGCTGGTCATGCGCAGCCCATCCACGCGGTTGCGGTCATAGCGCCTGAGCCCCAGATGCGAGGCCGCCACCGTGGTGACCGTGCCGGAGGTGCCGACGATCTGGAACCCCTCGCGCGCCTGCTCCTCGTTGTAGGGCGCAAACTCAGACAGGTTTTCCTCGAAGAACCAGCTCATCAAGGCGAAACGCGCCGCGTCATCTTCCACGTCCTGGAACTGATCACGCAAGGTGGCCACGCCCAGAGGCACGCTGATCCAGTCGACGACCCGCGCCCGCCCCGCGGGCTCCTGCGGCGCGTCGAAGCCGCCGTATAGCTTCATGATCGCGCGCGCGCGCCCCTTGCTGGGCACATCCGTGAGGTCGATCCACACCAGCTCGGTCGAGCCGCCGCCAATATCCACCACCAACAGCTGATCGGTCTTCCGGCTGACCAGCGGCGCACAGCTGACCACGGCCAGCTGTGCCTCTTCCTGCGGGTCGATGATATCGAGCCTGAGCCCCGTCTCGCGATGCACCCGGTTCAGGAATGCGGCACCGTTTTCCGCCCTGCGGCACGCCTCGGTCGCCACCAGCCGCATGTTGCGCACCTTGTGGCGCTTGAGCTTCTGCTGACAGACGCGCAAAGCCTGTATCGTGCGCGCGATCGAGCCACGCGACAGGCGTCCGGATTTCTCGAGGCCCGCCCCCAGCTGCACAGATTTCGAGAAACTGTCCACGACTCGAAACTGATGGCCCTGCGGTTCGGCAATCAGCATCCTGCAACTGTTCGTACCCAGGTCCAACGCCGCATATAGCGGCCCGGAACGGGCTTTTTTCGGCGCGGTGCTCTCGACCGGCTTCGGGAGTGCGCCCGCACCTTCGGGACGCTTGGGCGTCATCTCGTCACGCCCTCCATTTCGAGTTGTGGTCAAGGTAGGCATTTTGTCGCGCCCCTGCAAGGACCGGGCTTGGCAGGTCTCATCATCTTGATGAATATTTTGGGGTACGGCGTCACTGGCCAATCACGCGGCGGCGCGTCAGGGTATGCCCGCGTCGCCCGCGACGTCCATGATGTCGAAAACCGACGCCGAGGACAGGGCAGTCTGCTTTAGAGAGGGGCAACTGAAATTCGGGGAATCAGCCATGGTTGATGTCACTATCGTATACTGGCGCGACATTCCGGCCCAGGTCATCGTGGGCAAGGGCCGCCGCGGGGCCAAGAAACAGCTGCCCGAGCGGTTCGAGCAGGCCATAGACCGCGCTGCCATGAAGGTGGGCGCCGAGGACACCGATGCCTATCTCGCCGAATGGCGCAAGGCTGCCGCCTACACGGTCGAAGGGGACGCCGCAGAGGTGGCCGAAGCCGAGGCCGCGCGCCTTGACGCAGAATATGACCGCGACCGGATCAAGCAACTGATCGCGAATGATGGCTGGGCATGAGCCCGAAATCTCTATGGGAGGCCGCTATGGCTCTGCTGAACTTCAAACGCCGTGACAAGACCGCATCGACCCCGGTCAATGGCCAGGTCGAAGCGTTTCTCAAGGATTATTCCATCGAGGTGATGCCCCGCACCGCCGAGAAGGTCGAGGATTTCCGCGCCCTTCTGCCCGAGGGCACGCGCGTCTACATCGCCCATATCGAGGGCACGCCGATCGAGGACATGGTCGCCACCGCGAAGCGGCTCAATGCCGAAGGCTATCCCGTGATGCCCCATTTCCCGGCGCGCATCATCAAGGACCAGAAGACGCTGGCCGACTGGATTGCCCGCTATCAGGGCGAGGCGGATGTGAACCAGGCGCTGCTGCTCGCGGGTGGCGTGGCCAAGCCGCACGGCGCATTCCACAGCTCCATGCAGCTCCTGGAGACGGGTGAGTTCGACAAGGCCGGTTTCAGGCGTCTGCACGTTGCAGGCCACCCCGAGGGCAACAGGGACATCGACCCCGACGGGTCCGGCAGGAATGTCGCCGATGCCCTGCGCTGGAAACAGAAATTCTCGGAAACCACCGATGCCGAGATGGCGCTGGCCACGCAATTCGCCTTCGAGGCCAAACCGATCATCGCCTGGGCCGACGGCCTCCGGGACGCGGGCATCGACCTGCCCATCCATATCGGCATTGCGGGCCCTGCGAAGCTGCAGACCCTGATCAAGTTCGCCATCGCCTGCGGTGTTGGCCCGTCCCTCAAGGTCCTGCAGAAGCGCGCGATGGACGTCTCCAAACTGCTCCTGCCCTATGAGCCCACCGATGTCGTCGCCGAGCTTGCCGCGCACAAGGCCGCGAACCCCGACTTCAACATCACCCATGTACATTTCTTCCCGCTCGGCGGGATCAAGGCCAATGCGCAATGGGCCATAGACAACGGTGGCGCATCCACCACGCCCGCAAACCCCTCCTGAAGGACCGATCCATGACCCGCACCATCGTCGAGAGCAAAACCAAAACCGCGATCATCGGATTCGATCAGCCGTTCTGCGTGATTGGCGAACGCATCAACCCCACCGGCCGCAAGAAACTGGCCGCCGAGCTTGAGGCGGGCGATTTCTCGACCGTAGAAGCCGATGCCGTGGCGCAGGTCGCCGCCGGGGCGACCGTGCTCGACATCAACGCGGGCGTGGTCTACAACTCCAACCCCAACCCGAACGAGACCGAACCGCCGCTGATGACCAGGATCGTCGAGCTGGTGCAGGGGCTTGTGGACGTGCCGCTGTGCATCGACAGCTCGGTGCCGGCGGCCCTTGAGGCCGGCCTGCAGGCCTGCGAAGGGCGTCCACTGCTGAACTCCGTGACGGGCGAAGAGGACCGCCTGGAATTCGTGCTGCCGCTCGTGAAGAAATACAACGTGCCGGTGGTGGCCATCTCCAACGACGACACCGGCATTTCCGAGGACCCCGATGTGCGCTTTGCCGTGGCCAAGAAGATCGTGGAGCGCGCCGCCGATTTCGGGATACCCGCGCATGACATCGTGGTGGACCCGCTGGTGATGCCCATCGGTGCCATGGCCACCGCGGGCCTTCAGGTCTTCACGCTGGTGCGCAAGCTGCGCGAAGAGCTGGGCGTGAACACCACTTGCGGCGCGTCGAACATCTCCTTCGGCCTGCCAAATAGGCACGGCATCAATAACGCCTTTTTGCCCATGGCGATGGGTGCGGGCATGACGAGCGCCATCATGAACCCCGTGGCGCTCCCGGTGAAACAGGCCGAGATCGACGCCAAGAAAGCCGAAGTGCTTGCCGCCGGGATGGTGATTCCCGCGGACATGGATGACGAAATATTCTGCCGGCTTTTCGGGCTCGGCTCGACCAAACCACGCGCGGGCAAGGAAATGGAAGCGATCCTCGCCGCCAACTTCCTCACCAATAACGACCCGCATGGCGGCCGCTGGATCGAGTTCAACAAGGTCGCGCCCAAGGCCGGTCACGAGGGCCGCGGCCGCGCAGGCCGCACCGGAGGCCGCCGCCGCCGCGCCTGATCCCGACCCGATGCATCGCCCGAAGCCCCGCCCCTCCGGCGGGGCTTTGTCGTGGGTGTGACGCTTTTGCACGCACTTTCCGGAGAATTCTGGCATACTCAGAACCCCATTTCGATATACTCGTAAATCCGACACGGACCATCCGGGGGATAACACGGCCCATGAAACGCTCCCAGCTCAGCCTCAAATGGCTCGAGGTCTTCCAACTGGCCGCGCGCTCCGGCACGATCCAGTCGGTCGCGCATGAAACCGGACTTTCGGTCAGCACCGTCTCGCACCATATCCGCAGTCTCGAAGACAGCCTCGGTGTATCGCTCCTGGATCATTCCCGCCGCCCGATGACACTGACGCCGGCCGGGATTGTGTTCCTGCGCAACATCGAGGAGGCCCTGCGTCTCATCCGCAAGGCCGAGGTCGAGGCCAAGTCCGGCGTACTCAGCCAGACCCGCGACCTGACCCTGGCGCTGATCGAGGATTTCGACAGCGAGATCGCGCCCGAACTCATCCGCGTCCTGGCCACGTCGATGCCGGACTGCGCCTTTCGGCACTTCACGCGGCCCAGCCACGAGATACTGGACCTACTGCGCAGCCGCGATGTGGATCTGGGCATTGCCACGCGGCCCCAGTTCGACAGTCACGATCTCGTGGAGTACCCGCTGGTGCGCGACCCTTTCGTGCTAGCGGTACCGGCTGGGCGCGAGATCGCGACCGACGCCCTGCTCACGGGTAGTTCCCCGTTGCCCTTCCTGCGTTACAGCCGAAGCCAGATCATCGGCGCGATGATCGAAGGTCAGCTCAGACGGCTGCGCATTACACTTTCCAACAAGTTCGAATTCGAAAGCAACCAGTCGCTCCTGGGCCTGGTGGCCGAAGGCGCTGGCTGGACGATCACCACACCGCTCAACTACATGCGCGCGCGACGCTTCCAGCCGCAGATCGCGTTGCTGCCTTTCCCGGGCAAAGGGTTCGGGCGGACCATCTCTCTCTTTGCCACGGACATCCACCCGCGTGACGTGGCGATCACGATCAGTCAGACCGTGAGCCGCATGATCCGCTCACGGGCTCTGACACCCTCGCTCGACCGCCACCCCTGGCTTCGCGACCAGTTCACCCTTCCGGCCGATCGCACCTGACCGGATCGAGCGCGCTGCCACGCGCACGTCATGTCTCGTCCTTTGCTCTGCGGGCACGTCCTCGGGATTGCCTCCGGCGGGGGTATTTCCAACCAGAAAGAAGCCGGTCTTTCTTCTGGCCGCAAATATCCCGGGGAGTTTGAGGGGCAGCGCCCCTCAACCAACTGTCGAGCGTGGCGCAGCCACTCCTTCAGGTCAAGTTTTCGAACCGTGCGCGGATCGCGGCCTCCTGCTCGACGCTCAGATAAGCCGGATGATGCGTCGCCAATACCTCGCGCGCCCGGGCATTGGCGCGTGCCCAGGCGTCCTTGGCGCCCTGCTCTTGCCAGCTGCGCGGGGTCTCGCGATCGGCAAGGCTGGGATAGACGTAGTCTCGCTCCATTGCCGCCATGGTCTGTGCACCGCCCAGGAAGTGGCCCTCACCCAATACCGCCTCGCAGATCGCATCAAAGCCGAGGTTCTCCTCGCTCACTTCGATCCCCCGGAGCGTTCGATAGGTGGCGGCATGCATTTCGTCATCCAGGATAAAGGCTTCGAAACTGGCTCCCAGAAGCGAGGCGGTCATGCCCGAGCTTTCATAGATCAGGTTCCCGCCCGCCAGCGCTGCGGCAAGCGAGGTGATCCCTTTTTCCGCGCCATATTGCGCGTCGATGGGTTTGGCATCCGTCATGGAACAGGCCACGCCCGACGGCAGCCCCAGCCAATTGCTGACCTGCGCCGACGCGGCGTTGAGCACCGCGATTTCCCCGCCACCGCCGGCAAAGGCTCCGGTGCGCAAATCGATCACCAGCGGCCAGTTGGAGAACACCATCGGATGCCCCGGCTTGATCGCATTGACCATCACCAGGCTCGCCAGCGTCTCGGCAAGGCTCTGCGCCAGAAACCCCGCCAGGGTGGCAGGTGCCGTCGCGCCGGCCTGAGCGGCGGTGATGCATGAGACGGGGATGTTGTGCCTGAGGCACTCGAAGGTCACATCCACCGCATCCTCGCCGAACCGCATCGGCGAAATCACCGGGCTGATATGTGCCTTCACGAAGGGCCGCTCGGCAAACCGCCCCGGCCCTCCGGCCGCAATGTCGAACATCCCGACCAGCGGCTCCACATGTTCAGCCAATGTAAAAGCTGTGGCCACAGGCTTCGTCGTGTTCTTCAGGAGCGCATACGCCGTGTTCACATCCATGTCCCACGGATCGGGGCAATCGGTGGCGATACAGCAGCGTGTGAACCAGCTCACATTGGTCAGCGTGTCCTGAAGCCGCGTGAAATCATGCAAGTCGCGCAAGGTGGAGACACGGTAGAGCCCGCTGTCGAGGTCCAGCACCTGCACCGCGGCGCCCCCGGTACCGAAATGCACCGCATCCCCGCCCACCTGGATCGAACGCGCCGGATCGCGCCCGTGAAAAGTGAAACTCTTGGGGGCCAGTGCAATTGCGTGCTCGACCACCCCGCGCGGTATGCCAAGGCGATCCGCACCGATCCGCGTACACCCCGCTGCCAGCAAAACGGTCTCGAGGCGTGCCGGCACCTCGCCCATGCCCAATTCATCCAGAAGCCGCAGCGCTGTGTCATAGATCGCCCCGCATTCCGCGTCACTCAGGGGCCGATAGGCCCCGCCCCTCTGCCCCGGCGGTGCGGGGTTCACCGCAGGCGGCGCGGCACGCTGGGCATGGCGCGCCTTGCGGCCTGAGCGGCGGCCGGATTTTGTCTCTGCGTCGCGCATGGTCGCCTCCGTTCCAGTCCACAGAAGGCCGGCACCCGCCCCACGACAAGCGCATTCCCTCTGCCCGGCAATATCTCAAATTCCAATTTCTATTTTTTCGCATCGGGTATGCAGGGTTTGACGCCGCGCTCGCCCTCCCTCTTCTAGGCATAAAGATCAAAGGATGGCCCGATGAAAACCCAGACCCGTTGTGTCGTGATCGGCGGCGGCATTGCCGGCTGCTCGACGCTCTACCATCTGACCCAGGAAGGCTGGACCGACGTGGTCCTTGTCGAGCGCGACGAACTGACCTCCGGAACCACCTGGCATTCCGCGGCACAGGTCTCCAATTTCGGCATGAACCAGACGATGGTGGGACTCAAATCCCACTCCATCGCGCTTTACAAGAAACTGCGCGACGATCCCGACTACCCGGTGGGCTACCATCACGGCGATGGCGGTATCCGGCTGGCCAATACGCAAGCGCAGATGGAAGGCTACCGGCATTTTGCCTCGATGGCGCGCGGCATGGGCGTTACCTATGAAGTTATCGACGCCGAGGAATGCGCCCGCCGACATCCGCTGATCTCGACCGAGAACCTCCTGGGCGGACTCTGGGATGGCGAAGACGGCGACATCGACCCCGCACAGCTCTGTCAGGCGCTGGCCTTCCATGCCCGCCGTGCAGGCGCCGAGGTCTATCGCGATACGGCCGTCACGGGGCTGACCCAGCACCGGGACCACAGCTGGACCGTGCACACGGCAAAAGGCGACATAGATTGCGAAGTGGTGGTCAATGCCTGCGGTTACCGCGTGAACGAACTGGGCGCGATGATGGGCGTGCATCACCCCGTCGCCTCGATGGAGCATCAGTATTTCGTCACCGAAGATATTCCAGCCATCGTCGAGGCGGGAAACCGGATGCCGCTGATCCGCTGTCCGATCAGCGATTACTATTGCCGGCAGGAGAAAAACGGCCTGCTTGTGGGATTTTACGAACAGGACTGCAAGACCTGGGGGCTGGACGGCATCTCGCCCGATTTCTCCAACGACCTGTGCCCCGATGATCTGGACCGCGTGATGGACGTGCTCGAAGGTGCCTTCGCCCGTATGCCCGCGCTGACCGAAACCGGAATCAAGCGCGTGGTGAACGGCCCCATCACCTACACGATCGATGGCGCGCCCCTGGTCGGGCCCATCCCGGGCAAGCGCAATGCGTTCTGCATCATCGGGCTGCGTGCGGGCCTTGGCGAAGGCGGTGGCCATGGCTGGCTGCTGGCGCAACAGATCGTGCATGGCGAGGCCTGCTATGACACCTGGCCGATCGATCCGCGCCGCTTTACCGGTCACGCCAATGTGGAGCTGACGGCCTTGAAGGCCATTGAGGACTACCAGAACGAATTCCGCTTCCACTTCCCCCACGAACACCGCCCGGCAGGCCGTCCCGCTAAAACCACGCCGCTCACACCGGTGCTGGCCACCGAAGGCGCGGAATTCACCGTGGTGAATGGTTGGGAGCGTGCCGACTACTTCAAGCCCACGCCTGATTTCACCGAAACACATTCGTTCAGATTCAATGAGGTATTCGACGTTGTTCAAGTGGAAATCGCCGCACTCCAATCCGGCGCAGGCCTCGCTGAGGTCAACGGCTTCAATCGCTTCGAAATCACCGGCGCGGATACTCACGGCTTCCTCAGCCGCATGTTCTGCGGGAATGTGAGCCGCAAACCCGGCCGCGTGGGACTTGGCTATCTCCTGAACCACCACGGCATGATCAAGGGCGAGGCCACGCTGGCCAACCTGCCCGCCTCCGATCGCGGCCCCGACCGCGTCTGGTACGGCTCGGCGGCAGCCTCGGAGTACCACGACATGGACTGGCTTACATCGCACCTGCGCCCCGACGAAGACGTGCATATCCGCTCGCTCACCAATGACCAGACGATCCTGGTCCTCGCCGGCCCCAGGTCCCGCGCCGTGCTCAGCGCCGTGTCCCGCGCCGACTGGTCGGTACAGGGCTTCCCGTGGCTTTCGGTGCGCGAATGCTTCATCGGCTTTGCCCCGGCCACGGTCATGAGCGTCAGCTTCTCCGGAGAACTGGCCTATGAAATCCACATCCCCAACGCGCATCTCCATGCGGCTTACCTCGCGCTCCGCGCCGCAGGTGATCCCCATGGCCTCACTCTCTTCGGCGCGCGCGCGGTGGAATCGATGCGCATGGAAAAAGGCTTCCTGCACTGGAAATCCGACCTTCTGACCGAGTTCGACCCGTTCGAGACCGGCCTTGAGCGCTTCGTCAAGATGGACAAGCCCGACTTCATCGGCAAACCCGCTCTCGAAAAACGCCGTGCCAACGGCCCGCAAAAACGCCTTGTCACGCTGGAGGTCCACGCCGACACTGCGCCCGCGCATGGCGGGGCCTCGGTGATGACCGGCTCAAAAGTGGTCGGTACCGTGACATCTGGTGACTGGGGGCACCGTGTGCACAAAAACCTCGCCTATGCTTTCGTCGATCCGGACCAGGCCGCCACCGGCAGCAATCTCCTTATCGACATTCTCGGCACCCTCACCCCGGCCACGGTCATCCCGCCCGCGCCCTATGATCCGGACATGACACTCCCTCGCGCCTGACCCTTTCTTCTGGCCGGAAATATCCTGGGGGTCTGGGGGCAAAGCCCCCAGCCCTTGCCGCAGGCGGTTTTGATTCAGTCCTCGCCCTGCGCCTCGGCCCGGCTCTTGCCGCTCACATTCATGGCCAGCGTGGCGGCCATGAACTGATCCAGATCGCCATCCAGCACCCCCTTGGTGTCCGAGGTCTCCACATTGGTGCGCAGGTCCTTCACCATCTGGTAGGGCTGCAGCACATAGGAGCGTATCTGGTTGCCCCAACCCGCATCACCCTTGGCCTCATGGGCGGCGTTGATGTCCGCGGTGCGCCGGTCCAGCTCCAGTTGGTACAGTCGCGATTTCAGCGCCTTCATGGCGATGTCACGGTTCTGGTGCTGTGATTTCTCCGAGGACGTCACCACGATCCCCGTGGGATGGTGAGTGATCCGGACTGCGGAATCCGTGGTGTTCACATGCTGCCCGCCCGCGCCGGACGACCGATAGGTGTCGATCCGGATATCGCCCGGGTTCACCTCGATCTCGATGTCGTCATCCACCACCGGATAGACCCAGACCGAGCAGAAGCTCGTATGCCGCTTGGCCGCGGAATCAAAGGGGCTGATCCGTACCAGCCGGTGCACACCCGATTCCGATTTGAGCCAGCCATAGGCATTGTGCCCGCTGATCTTGTAGGCCGCGGACTTGATCCCGGCCTCGTCTCCCGATTGCTCGGATTGCAATTCGACCGTGTAGCCGCGCTTTTCGGCCCATCGGACATACATCCGCGCCAGCATGTTGGCCCAGTCGCAGCTCTCGGTGCCCCCTGCGCCCGCATTGATTTCCAGGAAGGTGTCATTGGCATCCGCCTCACCATTCAGCAGCGCCTCCAGCTCCTTGGCCGCGGCGCGTTTCTGCAGTCGCTTGAGCGCCTCCTCGGCCTCGCGCACGACCTCGGCATCGTCTTCCATCTCGCCCAGATCGATCAGTTCGGCATTGTCGGAAAGCTCCTGCTGAATACCGTCATGGGTCTCCATCGCATCGACCAGTGCCTGACGCTCGCGCATGAGCTTCTGGGCCTTGGCCGGATCGTCCCAAAGGTTGGGGTCCTCGACCCGCGCGTTGAACTCCTCGAGCCTGTGCGACGCGGTTTCCCAGTCCATACGCTGGCGCAACAGCTCAAGCGAATTCTCGATCTCCTGGACAATGGTCTGAATTTCCGCGCGCATCGCCTAGCCTCTCGTTCCCTCTGGAGATTTCGTGTACCGCGTCCTCCCCGCTCCGGCAAGCATGTGCAACAGTCGACCCAGGTGCCGCTTTTTTGCAAAAAGGCGGTCCGGAATTTTGCAAAATTCCGCTCGGGGAACACTGCGTCGGCACAAGGAAAAATGGCGCACCTGAGAGGATTCGAACCTCTGGCCTCTGCCTTCGGAGGGCAGCGCTCTATCCAGCTGAGCTACAGGTGCATTGTGAGGGCGGTATAGCCGTGCACCCCGGCCCGCGCAATCGCGAATTGGCGGGCTCCCCGCAAACGAAAACCGCCGGACCCATCACTGGATCCGGCGGTTGAAAACCTTTGCAGGGCTTACGCCTTACATCGGGTTGCCATATTTGTCATAGACGGGCTCCGGATCGATCATGACCGGTGCGGGCTCGTCCTGCTGCTGTGCGCAGGCAGCGACAAAAAGGCTCAGCAGCAGAGCTGCGGACATTTTGAGTTTCATACTAATGGCTCCAAGTTTAGCAACGCCCCGACCTTATCAACCCTTTCATGGGTTTGTCGATGGGATCGAATACGATTTTCTGCCTCAATGGCACCTCAAACGCATATGTTTGCGCTGCTGTGGCTTCACGCCAACAAATCGTTGGCCAATTCCAGCGCCTCGACCAGCACATCGACCTCGTCCCGGGTATTGTAAAGACCAAAAGAGGCCCGGCATGTGGCACTCAAACCAAGGTGCTCCATAAGCGGTCCGGCACAGTGATGTCCGGCCCTCACCGCCACCCCCTTTTTGTCCAAAATTGTAGAAATATCATGGGGATGCGCGGTTCCATTCAGTGTGAAACTGAAAATTGCCGCCTTGTCTTTCGTGGTGCCCTGCTGGACCAGCCAGTTCAATCCGGAAAACTTTCGAACGGCGTAGTCGCGCAGATCGTCCTCGTGATCGGCGACATTTTGCATCCCCAGTCCCATGAGGTACTCCAAAGCCACACCCAGACCAATTGTCTGCACGATTCCGGGCGTTCCGGCCTCGAATTTCATCGGCGGGTCCGCGTAAGTCACGAAATTCTTGGACACTTCGCGAATCATGTCGCCACCGCCCATGAAGGGCCGCATCTCGGCAAGCCGCTCCTGTTTCACGAAAATCGCGCCCGATCCGGAGGGGCCATAGAGCTTGTGACCGGTGATGGCGTAGAAATCACAGCCCAATGCATCGAGGTCCTGAGGTGAATGCACGGCCCCCTGCGAGCCGTCCACCAGAACCGGCACGCCACGGGCCCGGGCCGCCTCGATAATGGGTTTCAGGTCCACTCTGGTACCCAGAACATTGGAAAGCTGCGTAAGAGCAATCAGCCTGGTGCGCGGCCCGATGGCATCGATGACGGCCTGCGGGTCCAGCGCGCCGGTCACATCCGTGTCGATCCATTTCAGCGCAACGCCCTGACGTTCACGCAGGAAATGCCATGGCACGATGTTGGCGTGGTGCTCCATCACGCTCAGGATGATTTCGTCGCCTTGAGTCAGACGTGGCATGGCCCAGCCGTAGGCGACCATGTTGATCCCCTCGGTGGTGCCCGAGTTCAGGATGATCTGGGCCTCGTCCCTGACACCCAGAAACCGCGCGATAATGCCGCGCACCGCCTCGTATTTCTCGGTCGCGATGTTGCTCAGCGTGTGCAGACCCCGGTGCACATTGGCGTATTCATGGGCATAGGCCGTGGTGATCGCATCAATCACCACCTGCGGCTTCTGGGCGCTGGCTCCGTTGTCCAGATAGACCAGCGGCTTGCCATTCACCTCGCGGCTCAGGATGGGAAAATCGCCCCGTATCTTGTCCATGTCCAGCATCTCAGCCTCCTGCCCCGCCCGCCATGCCGATCATGCTCGCCAGGATCGCCGATCCCAGGATCAGGGCAAAGAATGCCGTGACCAACACGCAGAGCGCCTTGAGAGAATTGTCAAACCTGTGTGCGGCATCGACCATCGACAGGGTCATCCACACCGCCCAGGCCACGTAGGCCAGCATCGCGATGGGCGCGGCCGGCGGCAGAAGAACCGAAACCGCGGTTGCACCAAGGGCCAGCACGAAAAGAACGATCTGCAGCCAGACCATGACCACCACCATGTCCTCGACCGCCGCCTCGCCGCCAAAGATGCGACCGATCCAGGTCAGCACAAAGACCCCGATCACCGCCTGCCCCCATTGCAGAACCGCAAACATCAGCGGTGAGCGGTAGGCCGGGCTCATTCGGAAGAGATCACCCAGTTCGCCCTCGGGCAGTGGCGCCATCTGAAGCATCGCCGAAGCCAGAAGCGACATGACCACAGCCATCGCCGCCAGAGCCAGCCACAGCGCCTGTTTGGGGATGTTCATCGCAATCAGCTGCGCACCCACGATGCGCGGCTCGCTCAGCGTCCGCTTGAAAAGCTCGAACAACAGTGCAGCGGTCATCTTGTCCCCCATTCCGCCTCGCGCAGCCCTGCGATCCAGAACCACAGGAACACTGCGATCCACACGATGCCCACCAGGTTCAGCCCCGGTCCGGCCCCGATGAAGCCCGCAATGAGGCCCCAGAGCAGCAGGATCGGGCTGCCCGCCAGAAACGCCCAGAACAGCGCCACCCGCGCGCCGTATCCGGTGCCGCGCCCGCCTGCAAGCTTGCTCAGCATATGGCTGACCCAGGCGAGGAGATAGAAAAACAGCGGTGCGATAAAGACCCAGCCCAGCAGCGCCCCACCCAGCAGCGGGTTCAGCTCCTGATCGGTCAGATGCGCCTCACGCGACAGTCTTGGCCATTGCGCCACAAAGACCACGACGCAGGCCGCCATCAGGATGGCCAGCGCCCGGCCTTCATTGGGCGCGGCCCCCAGCAGCCGCCGCACCACGCGGCCCGGGCCGCGATAGGTGGCCACGATCTCGCGACTGACAGACATCAGCCGCTCCGCCGCTCCAGCCAGGTCTGAAGCCGCTCGACAATATCCACCCGCAATGCCTCGTTCTCGATCTCGTCCACCGCCTCGGCCAGAAAGGCCAGCGTCAGAAGGTCGGTTGCCGCCTTCTCGGGCACGCCCCGCGCGCGCAGGTAAAACAGCGCCTCCTCGTCGATCGCCCCCGAGGTGGACCCGTGCGAACAGATCACGTCATCGGCATAGATTTCCAGCTCGGGCTTGGCCAGAAACTGGCTGTCTTCGTCCAGCAGCAGAGACTGGCTGATCTGATAGCCATCGGTCTTCTGAGCGCCCGGCTTGACCAGGATTTTCCCCTGGAACACCCCCGTCGCGCCATTGCGCAGCACCTTCTTGAAGACCTGGCGGCTTTCGCAGTTCACCGCGTCATGGGTCACGAACACCGTGTCGTCATGGTGGAAATCCCCGTCGCCCAGGCAGGCCCCGGCAACATGCGCCACAGCGTCGTCCCCGGTCAGCTCGATCACGGTTTCGTTGCGCGTCAGCACGCCGTTGACCGTCAGAGTGAAGGACTTGAACACGCTTTCACGCCCCAGCCGCGCAAACACATGCGTGACTGCCCGGCGCTCGTGATCGCGGCCCTGCGCACGCACATGGTGCAGCGTACCGCCATCGGCGATGTCGATCTCCATGCATTTGTTGAACCGCGCCGCGGCCGGACCGTTTTCCAGAATGGTCGCCTCGGCGCCCTCCTCGATCCGCAGGACATGGTGAAGGAACACGTCCGAAGTCTCTGATTCGTGTGTATAAACCAGATTTATTGGCTTCGATGGCCGCCCCGTCACACGGATTGTCACCCCGTCCCCCGCATAGGCGGTGTTCAGCGCCGCAAGGGGGCGCTCGACGGGCGTCTGTCCCGCAGCCTCAAGCGTGCCATAGAGGTCTTCGGCCCAGTGATCATGGGTGCAGCAGACATCCTCCAGCCGGTCGATCTCGATGCCTTCCAGGCTCAGGTCATCCGACAGCTCGGGGCTATAGACCCCGTCCACGAAGAAGATGCGCAGCCGGTCGACCGCGTCAAACATCCACGCCTCATCGTGACGCAGAACCGCCGCGCGCGGCGGCTCGGCCTGCACCAGCGTATCGGGCCTCGTGAACTTCCAGTATTCGTCGCGCCCCTGCGGCAGCCCCATGGCGCGCAGCCGGTCCAGAGCTGCCGCCCGCGCGGCCGCGGTGCAGCCCACATCGGGCACCTGCATAGCGGCCAGTCGCTCCTCGGTGGCCGAGCGTTTGCGGTCGTCCAGTGCCATCATGCCACCTCGGCCAGAATATCGGAATAGCCGTTGTTCTCGACCTCCAGCGCCAGTTCCGGCCCGCCGGATTTCACGATGCGCCCATCGGCCATGATATGCACCACGTCGGGTTTGATATGATCCAGAAGCCGTTGATAATGCGTGATAACAAGGAATCCGCGACCCTCGTCGCGCAGGGCATTCACACCCTCTGCAACCAGCTTCATCGCGTCCACGTCCAGACCCGAATCGGTTTCGTCCAGAATGCACATCCTCGGCTCCAGCATGGCCATCTGAAGGATTTCGTTGCGCTTCTTCTCACCGCCCGAAAAGCCCACATTTACGGGCCGCTTGAGCATGTCCGCATCGATTTTCAGCGCCTTGGCCTTGGCGCGAATGACCTTGAGAAACTCGGTGGCGCTCATCTCCTCCTCGCCCCGCGCCTTGCGCTGCGCATTCACGGCGGTGCGCAAAAAGGTCATGTTGCCCACGCCGGGAATTTCGACCGGATACTGGAACGCCAGAAAGAGACCCGCCGCGGCGCGCTCTTCGGGCTCCATCTCCAGCAGGTCTGCCCCGTCCAGCGTGGCGCTGCCGCCGGTCACCTCATAGCCGTCCTTGCCCGAAAGAACATAGCTCAGAGTGGATTTTCCCGACCCGTTCGGCCCCATGATCGCATGGACGCGGCCCGCCTCGACGGTAAGGTCAACCCCCTTGAGGATCGACTTTTCCTCTTCTTCAAGATCAACCTTCAGACCTTTGATTTCCAACATTTTATTTCTCCATACAGGCCGGTCAGGGCCGGATCATCATTTCCACGATCGCAAGCAGGTCCGCAGCATTCAGTGCCATCGGCTCCACCTCGAATTCCGCCATCCGCCCATGCAGGCGCGGCGCGCCCAGCCAGCGTTCCACCTTGTGGTACTGCTTGCGTGGCGCATAGTCGTCAAAGAGCAGCGTCACAGGCTTGCGCGTGCGCAGCGCCGTGGCCATCGCGCAGCCCGTGCGGAACCGCCCATCCACCAGCACCACATCGGGCTGGCCCAGCTCCTCCAGATCCCAGACCTGCAGCGGGTAGCGCGCATAGCGCATATACTCGGTCTTCCTCGACGGATAGCCCCAATCCCGGGTCCCGCCCACATCCGACCACAGTATCTCGACCGAGGTCGCCTCGGCGGGCGGGTTCGCTGCAAACCAACCCTCCATCATCCGCGCCCAGGCCTCGTCGCTTTCCACCGAAAAGACGCGCTTGCCCGGCATCTCTGCGGCCATCACGGTCGAGCCGCCCGACCCGTATTCCAGGATCACCGACGCGCCCTCATAGGCGCTGCGCACCCGCGCCGCCTCGGCCTCCGGCAGCGTCAGCTCGGGGCGTGTAAGGGTCGCCGTCCCGGTCATCCCGCCTCGCCCTCGCCTGTTTCCTCGTCGAACCCGTTCCACCGCGCCACCATCCTCTGCGTCGCCGCCGACAACGCGACGGCCAGCATCAACAACGCGACCCAAACCCAGAAGGACGTGAGCGCCATGGGATGCGCAAAGGAGGCCACGACAATGGCCAGGATCACCGCAATGGGAAACACCAGCCCCGCCTCCCGCGTGCCGTCCTGATCGGACACCACGGGCCGCGTGATCTTGCGCCTTTCGGCGGCCGAGGTTGTTTGGTTCATCTGAATCACTGCTGAACCGTGAAATGTAGGGTGGGTGAAAACCCACCACTCCGAACACCAATCAAGAGAGATTTCCTATCAAGCATCATCGCTCTTCCTATTTGCGATTGTAGGCGTTGACCCAAGCCTGAGCAGCCTCTTCCTCGGACATACCGTCAGCAATCAACTGCCGCTCGAATAGCACGCGCCTCTTATTGTCCAAGAAACCTCGTGCAAGCCACTTTGCGATTGCCCCAATCAAGAAAGCGTAGAGCACGTTCCACCAAGGCCACTCAAAAAAAATCGCCCCGACAGTGGCCACGACGATGCCAATACTCGCTGCTATCCAAACCCATCCAAAGATACCGCCCAAGGCTTCATAGACGATCAACGATTTCGAAGCTCTATTTGTCACCCCACCGACCCCTCAAGCGAGATCGCCACCAGCTGCTGCGCCTCCATGGCAAACTCCATCGGCAGCGCCTGCAGCACGTCGCGGCAGAACCCGTTGACGACCAGCGCCACGGCCTCTTCCTCGTCCATGCCGCGCTGGCGGCAATAGAACATCTGGTCGTCGTCAACCTTGGATGTCGTCGCCTCATGCTCCACCCGGGACGAGTTGTTCTTGACCTCGATATAGGGCACTGTGTGTGCCCCGCATTTGTCCCCGATCAGAAGCGAGTCGCACTGCGTATAGTTGCGCGATTCTTTCGCCTTGGGGTGCATCGACACGAGGCCGCGATAGGTGTTTTGCGCGCGGCCCGCGCTGATCCCCTTGGAGACGATCCGCGACTTGGTGCGCTTGCCCAGATGCACCATCTTGGTGCCCGTATCGGCCTGCTGCATGTTGTTGGCAATGGCGATGGAATAGAATTCGCCCTGGCTGTCGTCACCGCGCAGGATGCAGCTGGGGTACTTCCATGTCACGGCGCTGCCGGTTTCGACCTGCGTCCACATCACCTTGGCGCGGTCGCCGCGGCAATCGGCCCGCTTGGTGACGAAATTATAGATGCCGCCCTTGCCGTTTTCATCCCCGGGATACCAGTTCTGCACGGTGGAATATTTCACTTCCGCGTCTTCCTCGATGATGATCTCCACGACGGCGGCGTGAAGCTGCGAGGTATCGCGCTGCGGCGCGGTACAGCCTTCGAGGTAGCTCACATACGAGCCCTTGTCGGCGATGATAAGCGTCCGCTCGAACTGGCCGGTATTTTCCGCGTTGATCCGGAAATAGGTGCTCAATTCCATCGGGCACCGCACCCCCGGCGGCACATAGACGAACGATCCGTCCGAGAAGACCGCCGAATTCAGTGTCGCATAGAAATTGTCCGACACCGGCACGACCGAACCAAGGTATTTCTTCACCATCTCCGGATAGTCGCGAATGGCCTCGCTGATCGAGCAGAAGATCACCCCCGCCTGCTTCAGCTCTGCCTGAAAGGTCGTGCCCACGGACACGGAATCGAACACCGCATCCACCGCCACCTTGCGGCCCTCGGCAGGCACCTCATCTGCCCCCTCGACACCTGCCAGGATCATCTGCTCCTTCAGCGGAATGCCCAGCTTCTTGTAGGTCTCGAGAAGTTTGGGGTCGACCTCGTCGAGCGATTTCGGCTTCACCTCCATCGACTTGGGCCGCGCATAGTAATACTGGTCCTGGAAATCGATCTCGGGGTAATCGACCATGGCCCAGTCGGGCTCTTTCTTGGTCAGCCAGCGCGCATAGGCTTCCAGCCGCCACTCGGTCATCCATTCGGGCTCTTCGTTTTTCTCCGAAATCAGCCGCACGATGTCCGGGGTCAGGCCTTTGGGCGCGTAGTCCATCTCGATATCCGTGGACCGCTGCGCCTCGATCAGCTCGGTCACTTCGCGCACCGCATCGACGGTCTCCTGATCCACGCCATCCTTGACCTGGTCTACCCGCGCGGGGCTGTCATCCAATACCGCCATTTGCCTCTCCTGTTTCGCGCAGCTCAGGCTTCGGCCCGGTTGCGATACCTGCGGTGCAGCCTTGTCCATCCTTCGGCAAAGCGCAGCACCTCGTCCTCTGTCGTCTCCAGCCCCAGCGACACGCGCAACGCACAGCCTGCCTGGGCTTCCGAATATCCCATCACGCGCAGGACATGGCTCGCCCGCGTCTTGCCGCTGGAACACGCGCTGCCCGCCGACACTGCGAAACCCGCGAGGTCCAGCGCCATCACCTGCGTCTCGCCTTTCCAGCCTTCGGTTATGAAACACGACGTGTTGGGCAGGCGCGTCTCCGATTTCCCGACAAAAATAGTCTCATTTGCCGATTCCTCAAGCGCCTTTTCTAGAATGTTTCTAAGTTTTTCGACATACAGCCATTTCCCGTCAGCAAGATCGCGCGCCGCCGCCGCCGCCGCTGCGCCGAAACCGGCGATCCCGATCAGGTTCTCTGTGCCCGAACGACGCCCCATTTCCTGCCCGCCGCCCCGGATCCGGGCGGCCAGATCGGTGCCGCGTCTGATCACCAGCGCGCCCACGCCCTTGGGCCCGCCCAGCTTGTGCGCCGAAATCAGCGCCATTTCGCAGCCCGCCCAGTTGAAGGCGATCGGCAGCTTGCCAAATCCCTGCGTCATGTCACAGACCGCCAGCCCCTGCGGCAGGTCCTGCACGATGCCCGTCTCGGAATTCGCCAGTTGCAGCGCCGTACGCGCCGGATCGTCAACGCGCACCCGGCCACCTGCATCCACGCCCAGCGTCTCCTCCACCCAGGCCCGCACCGCGTCATGTTCGATGCCCGCACCAACCAGGGCGCGCCCGGCACAGGCCAGCGCCGCCGCCTCCGTGGCCCCGGATGTGAAGATCACGTCGGCACCCTCAGCGCCAAAGGATGCCGCCACCTGCGTCCGCGCGCGCTCCATCACGGCCTTGGCGGCGCGCCCTTCGCCATGCACGCTCGACGGATTGCCCACGACGTCCATCGCCGCCACCATCGCGTCCCGCGCCTCGGCCCGCAAAGGCATGGTCGCATTGTGATCGAGGTAAACCCGGCTCACAGGCGCTCTCCGACGTCATCTTGGCAAAAATACCCGCGCCGCAGGCCCGAAATCACGGCAAAGCCGCCGCCCGGCGACGCGGAACGCGGCGCAATGCCTCTGGTGGTCACGACGCTCACTCTTCATCCACCACGGAAAACAGGTTCGGCACCGCCGGACAGGGCGCCAGCGAATTGCCCACCACATCGCTCAGCCGCGTCTGGTGCAGGAACACATAGACCTGCGCGCTCAACCCCTCCCACAGGCGGTTGGTCATCGACTGCGCGCGGCTTCCGGATGTGGCCCCTGATGCTCCCGCGCCCTTGTGCAGCGCGTCCACCGTCTCATCCACCGCGGCCAGAACTTCCGACACCCGTATCTCCGACGCCGCCCGCGCCAGACGATACCCGCCGCCCGGCCCGCGTACCGATGTCACCAGATCGGCGCGACGCAGCTTCACGAAAAGCTGCTCGAGATAGGGCAGCGAAATGTCCTGACGCCTCGACACATCCCCGAGTGTCACCAGCCCCTCGCCCTGTTCCAGCGCAATGTCGGCCAAAGCGACCATGGCATAGCGCCCCTTTGTGCTCAGCTTCATTCCGCCCCCTTTTCCACGCCTCCGATCCGGCGCAACTCATTGACCTTCCCGGATGCTTTTCGTATTGCCATGCAACCGTGCCGCGGCCTGCGGCATTTAGAACCGTTCTAAAGTAGCTGAGCAAATTCGTCAAGAATGCCGCCACGCGGCTTCACGACAGCAAGAGGACAAAGGGGACCCCATGCCCGAGGTTATCTTTCCCGGCCCCGAAGGCCGGCTCGAAGGCCGCTACCATCCGCAAAAGGAAAGAGACGCCCCCATCGCCATCATCCTGCACCCGCACCCCCAGTTCGGCGGCACGATGAACAACAAGGTGGTCTACAACCTCCACTACACGTTCTACAACATGGGCTTCACGGTGCTGCGCTTCAATTTCCGCGGCGTGGGCCGCAGCCAGGGCGAATACGACCAGGGCGTGGGCGAGCTGTCCGATGCCGCCTCGGCGTTGGACTATCTCCAGTCGATGAACGCCAATTCCAAGCATTGCTGGGTCGCAGGCTTCTCCTTTGGCGCCTGGATCGGGATGCAGCTCCTGATGCGCCGCCCCGAGATCACCGGCTTTGTCTCGGTGTCACCACCCGCCAACATGTACGATTTTTCCTTCCTCGCGCCCTGCCCCAGCTCGGGCCTGATCATCAACGGCACCAATGACCGCGTGGCCCCGCCCGCGGACACCCACACGCTGGTGGCCAAGCTTCAGGAGCAGCAGGGCATTACCGTCACCCACGAGGAGCTCGACGGTTCGGGCCACTTCTTCGAAGAGCCCTACATGGACACGATGATCGAAAACGTCACAACATATGTCAAACGACGTCTCACCGAAGGGACGCGCTGAGCCATGGGTGTGACCGAAGACCTTGCGGATGAGCTGGCCAAAGACACGATCAAGTATATCGAGGCCACGGGCGACGAGCAGATCATCGCCGATCTGGTCAAGCTGATGGGTGCCTCGTCACAAACCGCAGAAGAGGCCTTCCTCACCGCAATCCGTGTTCGCCGCGCCAACATCAAGGCGCGCGCCCTGCTGGTGCAACGGGCCAAGGACTTCAAGGACGGCAAGGCCCCTCCGGACGCCTTCACGGACTGAAGCGGCACCCGGCTTCCTGCCAGGCGCAGCAGTCAGCAGTCAGTCCGAATCCGTGGCGGCCTTCTTGAGCTTGCGCTCGCCCACCACCTTCTCGGCCAGATCGCGGGCAATCGCGAACGCGCCCTTGATCTTGTCGCCGTCCTTTTTCCAGTCGCGCCGGACAACGATCTTGTTGTCGCGGACCTTGGCCAGGCCCCTTTGATCGTTGATGAACTCCACCAACCCCCGGGGCGAGGCGAACTTGTCGTTGTGGAACTGGATCGTCGCGCCGCGCGGGCCGCCGTCCAGCTTGGCGATCCCCGCCTTCTTGCACATCGCCTTGATGCGCACGATCAGCATCAGCATGTTGACCTCGCGCGGCAGTTTCCCGAACCGGTCGATCAGCTCGGCGGCAAACCCTTCCAGTTCAACTTTGTCCTGCAACCCACTGAGCCTGCGATATAACCCCAGGCGCACGTCGAGATCGGGCACATAATCCTCGGGGATCAGAACCGGAACGCCCAGGTTGATCTGCGGCGCCCATTGGTCATCGGCCTCGCTCAGGCCCTCCATTTCGCCGGCCTTGATCTTGGCAATGGCCTCTTCCAGCATCGACTGGTAAAGTTCATAGCCCACATCGCGCATCTGGCCCGATTGTTCCTCGCCCAGAAGGTTGCCGGCGCCTCTGATGTCGAGGTCCTGGCTGGCCAGTGTGAACCCGGCCCCCAGCGTGTCGAGAGACCCCAGTACCCGCAGCCGTTTTTCCGCGGCCGGGGTCAGCGTCATGCGCGGTTTTGTCGTCAGATAGGCATAGGCGCGCTGCTTGGAGCGGCCGACCCGGCCGCGGATCTGGTATAGCTGTGCCAGCCCGAACATATCCGCACGGTGGATGACCATCGTGTTGGCAGACGGAATATCCAGCCCGGATTCAACGATCGTCGTGGCCAGCAAGACATCGTATTTCCCGTCGTAAAAGGCGTTCATCCGGGCGTCCAGCTCGCCCGCGGCCAACTGCCCATGAGCGATCACGCAGGTCACTTCGGGCACCTGGGCCTTCAGGAACTCCTCGATCTCGGGCAGGTCGCTGATCCGCGGCACCACAAAAAAGCTCTGCCCGCCCCGGTAATGCTCGCGCAGGAGCGCCTCGCGTATGGTCACACCGTCAAACTCGCTGACATAGGTGCGAATCGACAGCCGGTCGACGGGTGGCGTGCCGATGATGCTGAGGTCCCGCACGCCAGACAGGGACAATTGCAGCGTGCGCGGGATCGGCGTCGCGGTCAGGGTCAGCACATGCACGTCACTGCGCAGCTGCTTGAGCCGCTCCTTGTGGCTCACGCCAAAACGCTGCTCTTCGTCCACGATCAGAAGTCCGAGATCCCTGAACCGGATATTCTTGGCCAGAAGCGCATGGGTGCCCACCACGATGTCCACCGTTCCGCGTGCCATCGCCTCGCGGGTCCTGGCGGCCTCGGCGGCGGACACGAACCGCGACAGGGGCCGCACGGTGACCGGAAATCCCCGGAATCGTTCGGAAAAGCTCTGGTGGTGCTGCCGCGCAAGCAGCGTCGTGGGCGCGATGACGGCCACCTGTCGGCCGGACATGGCCGCGACAAAGGCCGCGCGCATCGCCACCTCGGTCTTGCCAAAGCCCACATCGCCACAGACCAGCCGGTCCATCGGCGTACCGGCCTCGAGATCGCTCATCACATCCTCGATGGCGCGCAACTGGTCATCGGTCTCCTGATAGGGAAAGCGCGCGGCGAACGTCTCCCAGGCGTGATGCTCCGCGCTCAGCACCGGTGCACTGCGCAGCGCGCGCTCGGCCGCCACCCGGATCAGCCGCTCGGCCATCTCGCGGATACGTTCCTTGAGCCGCGCCTTCTTGGCCTGCCACGCACCACCGCCCAGCCGGTCCAGCAGGCCCTCTTCATGGCCATAGCGGCTCAGCAGTTCAATATTTTCGACCGGAAGGTAAAGCCTTGCCTGCTCGCCATATTCCAGCACCAGGCATTCATGCGCGGCCCCCGCGGCGGTAACCACTTCGAGGCCCTGGAACCGTCCGATGCCGTGATCCACATGCACCACCAGATCGCCGGGGCTCAGGCTCTGCGCCTCGGTCAGAAAATTCTCGGCGCGCCGCCGCCGCTTGGGCGCACGGATCAGCCGATCGCCCAGAATGTCCTGCTCGGAAATCACCGTGAGGCCGGGCGTCTCGAACCCGTGCTCCAGCGCCCATACGGTCAGATGCAGCCCCGTCTTGCCCAGCCGGTCCGCGCTCTTGACCGTGACGGCCCCGATCAGGCCCTCATCCTCGACCAACCCCTCCAGGCGCTCGCGCGCCCCTTCGGAATAGGCAGCCAACAGCACGGGCCCCGCGCTCATCTTAGCCTCAACATGGCCCTTCAAGGCCTCGAAAAGGTTAATGTTTTCCTGCTGTCTCTCGGGTGCAAAATTTCGCCCGAGCCGCGCACCCGCATCGATCACACCCGGCCCCGGCGCCCGTGCCAGCGGTGAAAATGCCAGCACCCTGCGGGTGCCTGTCGCGGCGTCCCAGGCCGCATCGTCGAGATAGAGATGCGCGGGCGGTACCGGTTTGTAGATCGTGTCACCGCGCCCCTTGTCCCTGAGCGCGATCAGGCGGGTCTCGTACTGGTCCTCGATGCTCTCCCACCGCGCGATCCGCGCGGCATCCACCTGATCATCCAGCGTCACGGAGGCGTCGGGCAGGTAATCGAACAGGGTCTCCAGCTCCTCATGGAAGAACGGCAGCCAATGCTCGATCCCCGCATGTTTGCGGCCCGCGCTCACCGCCTCGTAGAGGGGATCATCCGTGCCCGCGGCGCCAAACTCGATGCGGTAGTTCTGCCGAAAGCGCGTGATCGACGGCTCGTCCAGAATGACCTCGCTGACCGGGGCCAGCTCCACCGCGTCAAGCCTGGCCGTAGTGCGTTGTGTCACCGGATCGAACCGCCGCACCCCGTCCAGAACGTCGCCGAAGAGATCCAGCCGCACCGGCCCGCCTTCGCCCGGCGAAAAAATGTCGATGATCCCGCCGCGCACGGCATAATCCCCCGGCTCGGTCACCGTAGGGGCCTGCGCGAACCCCATGCGTGCCAGGAAATTCCGCAGCGCCGCCTCGTCGATCTGATAATTCACCCGCGCGGAAAAGGCCGCCTCTTTCAACACCTTGCGGGCGGGCACCCGCTGTGTGGCGGCGTTCAGCGTGGTCAGGAATACAAAGCGCTCGGGCATCCCGTGCACCAGCCCCGCAAGCGCCGCCATCCGCGTGGCCGAAATGTCGGCATTGGGCGACACCCGATCATAAGGCAGGCAATCCCAGCCCGGAAACCGGATCACCGGCATGTCGGGGGCAAAAAACCGCAAGGCGGCCGCCATCGCTGCCATCCGCTTGTCGTCGCGCGCCACATGGATGACCGGACCGCGTCCGGAGACCTCGTCGAGGATCAGCCGCGCGTCATAGCCCTCGGGCGCACCGCCCACGGTGATATGGGTCGCCCCCGCCATTCCGGGATCACCCGAAGGCCGAAAAGGTGACGTTCTGATACATGCCCCACATGGCCGTCAGGAACAGACAGATCATGCCCAGCACCTGTGTCGTCAGCCGATGCCGCCCCATCCGCGCGACCAGGGCCGCGCCTTCCAGCTCCTGTTCGCGGATGATCCGTGCCGTGCGCGTGGACAACACGGCCACCAGCGACAGCGGCGCGCCCAGCAGGAACAGCGCCTGAGCAAACTCGCGGCCATAGACAAAGCCCAGCAGCAGCAGGCCGGTCAGCACGAAGAACGCAAAGGCGGTGATCAGCACCCCGCTCTCGGCATGGATATGCAAGAGCCGGTTCACGTTGATCCGCACCATGTCCTGCATGTCGGCCATGGGTTGCGCCTCGGGGTTGCGCCGCGCGCGGATCACCATGTCCCACGGCACGCCCAGAACCCAGTGGTTGACCGACGACCACATCACGGCCAGCGCGATCCAGAACCACAGGTTCGAGAAACTGCGCATGTCGATCAGTTCGAAAACGGCTGTGTACCAGTCCAACGGCTCGCCCCGGGTCATTGCCTCAGAGGCCCCTATTACCGTCGCGGCGCGGCAATTCCTACCCTTGAGGTGAGGAATTTTCCATGTCACTCATGACATCGCCGATCCGAGCCGAAAGACCACACCATGCGTCCGACCCAAAGCCCTTTTCCCGCCACCCGCCTGCGCCGCACCCGTGCCACGCCGGCACTGCGCGACCTGGTGGCCGAAAACACGCTGTCACCGGGGGATCTGATCTGGCCGGTCTTCGTGCGCGAGGGCGACAATGTCGCGGAACCCGTGCCGTCCATGCCCGGCGTGTCGCGGCTGTCTGTCGATCGCGTCGTCGAGGCCGCGGCCGAGGCCGCCGACCTGGGCATCCCCGCGATCTGCCTTTTTCCCTATACATCGGCCGACAACCGCACCTCGGATTGCGCCGAGGCCTGGAACCCCGAGAACCTCTCGAACCGCGCCACACGCGCCATCAAGACGGCCGTTCCGGGCATCGCCGTGATGACCGACGTGGCGCTCGATCCCTATTCCGACACCGGTCATGACGGGTTCGTCGTGCAGGGCGAGATCGTCAACGACGAAACCGTCGAGGCGCTGGTCAGACAGGCGCTCAGCCAGGCCGAAGCCGGTGTCGACATCATCGGCCCCTCGGACATGATGGACGGCCGCATCGGCGCGATCCGCGGCGCACTGGAAAACGCCGGCCACAAGAACACGCTGATCCTCAGCTATGCGGCCAAATACGCCTCCGCCTTCTATGGGCCCTTCCGCGATGCGGTGGGGGCTTCGGGGGCGCTCAAGGGTGACAAGCGGACCTACCAGATGAACCCCGCCAATTCCAACGAGGCGCTGCGCTGCATCGAACGCGACCTCGCCGAGGGCGCGGACATGATCATGGTCAAGCCGGGGATGCCCTATCTCGACATCTGCCGCCGCGCCAAGGACAAATTCGGCGCGCCCACCTTCGCCTACCAGGTCAGCGGCGAATACGCGATGATCATGGCAGCGGCTCAGAACGGCTGGGATCGACGGCGACCGCGCGATGATGGAAAGCCTGATGGCCTTCAAACGCGCCGGCTGCAACGGCGTGCTGACCTATTTCGCCCCCCGCGTCGCGCGGGCATTGGCATAAGGTGGCGTTCAAAAGGCTTTTCAGCCAATCGTAATTAAGCTGACATTCTGCTTTCGAGGGGAGTGTATTTTCTTGATCAGAGGGAATGTGTCTTGAAGAAACGAAAACCACCATTCATCTGTTTCAACAGTGCAGTGCGCATTTTCGCCATTGGGCAAAATAGTGCCTGCTGGTCGGGTGCAGATGTTGAAGTAGACGAGATGTGAGATGCTGGCGATATCGGAAATGACATTTTGCATATCCTCTTTCGCGATATGCTCCAATACGTCCGTGCAAATTACCGCGTCGCATTCCTTGAGGGGCAACGTTGAAAACTCGGGGATCGCAGGATCGTAGCGGTAGGCTCGTGCATCCAACAGCTTTGCCAACCAATCCACCGTACGCGATCGGCCGCATCCGTAATCCAGGATGGACCCAATGCCCTCGAATTTGGAAAACGCACGCATGATGGGGCCAAGAATGTCCTCGGACGAACATCCGTAGTTCGATTTGCTCTGGTGGATCAGTTCGTATTGACCAATCAGTTCATTGCGTCGATCCATGATCGGGTCAGGTGCGCTCATTTCGCCTTCTTTCTCTTCTTGATCCGTTGCATCCGCGCAAAAATCGTCCTCCTGTCCGCGATCGTCAATTGAAGCATGGCCCGCGCCAAAGGGGCAATCACTGCGTCTTCTTCCGACAATGCCCAGAGACGGCTCAGCATGTTCTCATCCAGGTCCCCCATCCGCAGCGAATAGGGTTCCATGTCAAACGGCATCAAGTCGATATCACGACCGCGCTTGCGGCGGAATGGGCGACGGCCCGGTTGGCCCGAAAGTCGGCGTTCGGTTTCATGTATTTTGATCATATCGAACATCACCGACAGCCCCATACCCAGGCTGCGCTGCGTCATGTTCAAGCCGTGATCGGCAAACGTCGTCGCCGCAGAAATCTGCCACCGCACATTGAGTTGCTGCACCAGTTCGACACCGCGTTCCGCCCAAATCCTCTGAAACAATACCTCTGCGCGTGCTGGGGCCTCACGTCTGCGAAGCGACGCGATTACGAGGGCGTGAACGAACAACAGCTTGGACTTGCCCGCGAACTCAACCTGCATGCTCGCAGCTTTTCCACGGAAATCGTGCTTGTCAAAATCGTCCGCATTTGCAGTCGGCGATTCAACAGTTGCCTCTTGCAACACCGAGAGATCGGCATCCCTCGCGGGCAGGACATCTACGACGTTTGAGTACGGTCTCTGGCGCATATCGCGATTGCGCATCAGCGACCAGAATCCGCCGGGGTATATCTCATCTAAAATGGTGTCTTCCAACACGATATTGCCCCTCCGACTATCCCTAGTCACAGCCTGTATTTTATGCGATGCGTTCTTTTCTAAGGCTGTTTTCGGTCAATTTCGTGAGACGCGCAACGAAAACTCCAATGGCTGGATCGACGGCGACCGCGCCATGATGGAAAGCCTGATGGCCTTCAAGCGCGCCGGCTGCGACGGCGTGCTGACCTATTTCGCCCCGCGGGTGGCACGGTTGCTGGCAGGCGCGACGCCGCGGACTGACCCGCCGCCGAAACGCCCGGACCTGCGCAATTGTGACATGCCGAGCCGCCTCCGGCCGTCATGCAGCCGCTGACACGAACGCCTTCACGGCTTCTGCCAAGGCATCCCAATCGGTGAACTCATGCTCCTGACTGCGCGGGTTGATCTTCTTTGTGCGCAGGATCGCGTGCCGCAGGACCTCGGTCTCGTAGAACCCATAGCTGCTGGGCCGCACCGCCCCGGCAACCAGCAACTCGGCATCCGGCTCGAAATTCGTCCGCATCTTCATTTCGGTCAGGTACCCCTGGGCCTCTTCCCGAAGGTCCGCAAATGCAGCTCCCAGACTGACCGAGATCATCAACGTACGGCGCGCGGCAAGATCGGCACGGCTTGCCGCCAGCAGCAGCTCGAAATTGGGCGGATGCCGGCGCTCATGTACCGGAGCGGCCAGAATGACCGTATCAAACCCCTCGAACGTGACCTCGGCCATTTTTTCCGACGCATCCACCACCGTGGCGTCGACACCCGCGCGCTTCAACTCGGTCTCGACAAACCGGGCGATCTTGCGGGTTTGACCCTCGATGGAGGCAAACAAGACGAGTACCGGCATTCAGCTTTCCTCCTTTATCCTATCGCGATCCTGTCGCGGCACACAGCGCGCGAACGATGCCCCTTGGATACCCCGGTTTGACCACGCACACATTGTCCAAGATCAAATACGAGGCCATTTCCTGCGCCACGAAGGCACTGCCACTACCTTCGCAGCATCCCGCCGACCGGCGGAAACCCGCGTGACAAGGTACGACACCCCGCCTATAGTGCCCGCAGACCGGTCACACACAAGACCGGCAGCAGTCAGGCAACAATACAGGCAGAACCAATGAGCATTCTTTCCAGACGCAGCTTCACGCTGGGCGCCTTGGCGACCACCCCCCTGTTGGCGGCTTGTGGCAATGGCGTGGGCTCCAAGGGCTCGCAGCGCATTGATGCGCGGGTCGATACGACGATGAACTATCTCTACTCGAACTACCCCGCGACCCAGGATCTGGCCGCGAAATCCACCGGTATGCTGGTCATGCCTCTGGTGACCGAGGCGAGCCTTGGCCTGGGCGGTGGTTACGGGCGCGGCGCACTCAGGATCGGTGGCTCGACGGTGGATTACTATTCGGCCACCAAGGGCAGCATCGGGATCCAGATCGGCGCCCAGCAATTCGCCCACGTCCTGTTCTTCATGACCGAACCGGCGCTGGAGAAATTCCGCCGCGCCTCGGGCTGGGCCGCAGGGGCGGACATCGAGTATGCTTTCCGCGACCAGGGCGAGAACATCCGCGCCGAGACGACCACCTCGACAGCCCCCGTCGTGGCGGTGATTTTCGGCCAGGCGGGCCTGCTGGCGGGCGCATCGCTCGAAGGCATGAAATACACCCGGATCATCCCCTGATCCGAAACGGATCGCTGCGCGGGCCTCTCGCGCAGCCCCGCTCCTGACAGGTAGCTGTCAGGAACCATGGTCTAAGCTGCCTCATACCCAAGGCAGAAAGGACCAAGAGATGCACCCGCTCGACAGCTACACCGCAACATCCGGCCGCCTCGTCCCGGTCTACCGGATCACGATAAACACCCGCCCCGACGATGCCGCACGGCTTCTGGATGCCGTTCATGCCGTGCATCCCCTGAACGTGGGTCAATACAGGCGCAACGCGACACTGACCGCTCCCGGGGCCGAGACCGGACGCCCCGGCGCGCAGACCGTCACGCGGCTGCATCAGGACGACTTCCCGGCAGACGGTACGGAAAGCTACCCCTCCGTTGAGCTCAAGATTGCGATCGAACGCGACGTTACGGTCCTTCAAAGGGTCATGGACGCCATACTCGACGCGCATCAATACGAGGAGCCCACGGTGCATGTGCGCGAGGAATGGGCCAGCCGCGCGGCCTACAGCACTGACAACACCAATCCCAACCGCTGGTGGAATGACGGGCGTGGAACCCCGGGCATGGTGCCCTTTGGCGAGAGTAACGTCCCGCCTCGCCCTTGACGCCGCCCGCCTCCGTCGGCACTCTTCCCGACACGCCTGTTGGCGGAATTTCAGGGGGGACTGAACATGATGAAATCCATAATTTCTGCCATCGCCGTGACGGCACTGTCGTCCGGCGTGGCGCTGGCGCAATCGGTCTCGGCCGGTTTTCCCGACACCGTGACCCAGGCCCTCAAGGATTTCGGCCACAACGCCGAAACCACCGAGGACAGCTACGGCGACCCGATGATCGAGGCCAATTACGGTGATCTGAAATACGCGATCCTGTTCTACGGCTGCAAGGACAACGCCAATTGCCAGGACCTGCAATTCCGCGCCAGTTTCGAGCGCGGCGACGGCACGACCGACGAGCAGATATTTGGCTTCAACGGCGAATGGATGGTGGGCAAGACCTATGTCGGCACCACCGGCAGCGCGATCATCGAGCACCCGATCATGGGGGTCGACGGGATGGCACGCGCCAGTTTCGAGCGCACTCTGACGCGCTGGGTCAGCGCCATGGAAGATTTCTACAAGCTGCTCTACGAAAGCTGACGCTTTGGCAAGTCGCCTCTTCATCTTTCCAAAAATACTCGACTGCTCGACAGTCGTTCCAGACACGCCGGACCTGTCAGAACGGCCCCCTCAGTGAAGGGTAAATTCTCCTACGACCTGCCGCCACTCGCCGGGGCTGATCATCTTGCGATGGGTGAACTGCACCGAATGCAGCGGCCCGTCGATCTCGCGCTGCCAGAATTCCACGAATTCGAACAGGCGCGGATGATCCGGCGCAATGTCGTAATCCTGCCAGACAAAGCTGTTGAGGACGTGAATGTGATCGGGCATCCGGTAGAAGAATTCCGCCGTGGTCAGCCCATAGCCCCTGAGCATCATCTCGGTCTCGGACATAGCGTCTGATCTGGTGTCTGTGATGGGCATTTTCCTGCTCCTTTTTCCTGCTCTGACGACAGCATGGCACAATCAGGTTACTTTTCAATCACGCGCTTTGCCTTGAACTGATTTTTTCATCCAGGGCCAATGCGCCTTCAACATGTCAGCATGACATGGCGTTTTCAAAACTTTTTTCACGATGAGATTATTTGAAACACTTTGAAAACAGTGTGTTGGCAACGTACGGTGCTGGCTGCCAACGCCTCGGCGCATCCGCCATTGCACCCCATATCCTGCCTCTGATATAGTCCGCAGAACAATATATAGAGCGCGAAGAGCAGAACGGGCCCCTACATGAGCGATACGCCTCAACACCCTGAAGATATGGAAGAAAAAACACCCGAGCGCCCGCCTTATGACGGGCCGGTGGTGTCCATCTCGGACGAGATGAAAACCTCCTATCTCGACTATGCCATGTCGGTGATCGTAAGCCGCGCGATCCCGGATCTGCGCGACGGTCTGAAACCTGTGCACCGGCGTATCCTCTATGCCATGCAGGAGGGCGGCAATACCCATGACAAGCCCTATCGCAAGTCGGCCCGTGCCGTCGGCGATGTGATGGGCAAGTACCATCCCCACGGAGACAGCGCGATCTATGACGCTCTGGTGCGGATGGCACAGGATTTCTCCATGTCCCTGCCGCTGCTCGACGGTCAGGGCAATTTCGGCTCCATGGACGGGGATAACGCCGCCGCCATGCGCTATACCGAAGTGCGCATGGACAAGCCCGCTGCTTTCCTTCTGGCGGATATCGACAGGGACACGGTCGATTTCCAGGACAATTATGACGGCAAGGACAAGGAGCCGTCGGTGCTCCCGGCCCGGTTCCCGAACATGCTGGTCAACGGGGCCGGCGGCATCGCAGTGGGCATGGCCACCAACATCCCGCCGCATAACCTGGGCGAAGTGGTGGACGCCACGCTGGCACTGATCGACAATCCCGACCTGAGTTCCGAGGACCTGATCGAATACGTGCCCGGACCTGATTTTCCCACCGGCGGCATCATGCTTGGCCGCTCCGGCGCGCAAAAAGCCTATCTGGAGGGCCGCGGCAGCGTCGTCATCCGCGCCCGCACCCGCACCGAGGAGATCAGGAAAGACCGATACGCCATTGTAATAGATGAGATTCCCTATCAGGTGAACAAGGCCGCGATGATCGAGAAAATCGCCGAGGCCGCACGAGACAAGAAGATCGAGGGCATCTCCCACGTGCAGGACGAAAGCGACCGCAACGGCGTGCGCGTCGTCGTGGAGCTCAAGCGCGACGCCACCGCCGAGGTGGTGCTGAACCAGCTCTTCCGCTTCACGCCCATGCAAACGCATTTCGGCTGCAACATGCTGGCCCTCAATGGCGGTCGGCCCGAGCAGCTGACCCTGCGCGACTTTCTCACCGCCTTCATCGCCTTCCGCGAAGAGGTCGTGGCGCGACGCACGGCATTTGAACTCAGAAAAGCCCGCGAGCGCAGCCATGTTCTGTGCGGCCTGGCCGTTGCGGTCAGCAATGTGGACGAGGTCGTAGCGACCATCCGCGCCTCGGCCGATGCGGCAGAGGCGCGCGAAAAGCTGATGACCCGCCCCTGGCCCGCGGGCGACATTCTGGAATACATCGCGCTGATCGACGATCCCACGCACACCGCCAACGAGGACGGGACCTATAACCTGTCCGAGGCGCAGGCCCGTGCGATCCTGGAACTGCGCCTGCAGCGGCTGACCCAGCTGGGCGTCAAGGAAGTCACCGACGAGCTTCGGGAACTCGCCGCCCGGATCAAGGATTATCTGGCCATCCTCGCCAGCCGCGAGCGGATCATGTCGATCATCGCCGATGAGTTGACGGAGGTGCGCGATCAGTTCGCCGTCCCCCGCCGCACCGAGATCGTCGACTGGTCCGGAGACATGGAGGACGAGGACCTGATCGAGCGCGAGGACATGGTCGTGACCGTGACCAGCGGCGGTTATATCAAGCGCACCGCGCTGGCCGATTTCCGCGCCCAGAAGCGCGGCGGCAAGGGCGTGGGCGGCATGGCCACCAAGGAAGAGGACGTGGTCACCACGCTCTTCGTGGCCAACACCCATACGCAGCTACTTTTCTTCACCACCGACGGCATGGTCTACAAGCTCAAGACCTGGCGCCTGCCGCAAGGCGGCCGGACATCCAAGGGCAAGGCGATCGTGAACATCCTGCCGATCCCGCCCGGCGTGTCGATTGCCGCCATCATGCCGGTGGATGTGCCCGAGGAGGAATGGAACGATCTGCAGATCGTCTTTGCCACCTCGCGCGGCACCGTGCGGCGCAACCGGCTTTCGGATTTCACCAATGTGATGCGCAACGGCAAGATCGCGATGAAATTCGAGGATGAGGCCGCGGATATGCGCCTGATCAACGCGCGCATCTGCTCCGAGGATGATGACGTTATGCTGGTCACCCGCTCAGGGCGCGCGATCCGCTTTCCCACCACCGATGTGCGCGTCTTTGTGGGCCGCAACTCGACCGGCGTGCGGGGGGTGAAGCTCTCGGACGATGACGAGGTGGTCTCGATGTCCGTCATCCGCCATTTCGAGGCCAGTGCGGACGAACGCGCCGCCTATCTCAAGATGCGCCGCGCCATGGCCGGGATCGCCGACGACGCCGATCTGCCCGACGAGGAAGACGGCGACGCCAATGCGGCGATTTCCCCCGAACGCTATGCCGAGATGTCAGCGTCCGAGAATCTGATCCTGACGATCACGACCGGCGGCGCGGGCAAGCTCTCGTCCTCGTATGACTACCCGGTGCGGGGCCGCGGAGGCCTGGGCGTCACGGCCATGGACAAGGCGATGCGCGGCGGGCCGCTGGTGGCCTCCTTTCCGGTCGAAATGGACGACCAGATCATGCTTGCCACCTCCAAGGGCCAGTCGATCCGCGTGCCGGTCGAGGGCATCTCGTTCCGCTCGCGCAGCGCGGGCGGGGTCAAGGTATTCGACACCGGCAAGAACGAGGTCGTCGTGTCAGTCGCCTGGATCGCAGATAAGGGCGACGACGAGGTCGACGCCGAGGCCGCAGCTGAGGGCGAGGCACAAGGTGACGGCTGAACACAGCCCGGTCCGAGTTGATACGGACGTACCGCGCCTGGCTTCGCCAGAGCGCGCACCCCTGCGGGGAGCGGGGCGCGCGCTACGCGCGCCTGATTTCGGGCCTCCGGCGGCGGGTATTTTCAACCAGAAAGAAGCGGATGTGACAGTCCTGCCAGCGGCCTGATCCATGCCTTTGGGCCGCGTAAGCGTCCGGAAGGTGACTACGCCAAGGCACCGAACTTTTCTTCGAGATAATCCAGCAGCGGCCCTTCACCCGGCGCAGCGCCACTGGCCTGGGTGATCAGCTCGCGCGGTCTCATCAGCCCGCCATGGCGCTGAACCTTGTCGCGCAGCCATGTGGTGGCGGGTGACGGATCGCCCCGCGCCAGCGCCGCTTCGAGCCCCGGCACATCGGCGCTGAGCGCGCTGTAGAGGCAACCGGCATAGACATTGCCCAGGCTGTAGGTCGGGAAATAGCCAAACAGCCCCACCGACCAGTGCACATCCTGCAAGACCCCCTTCGAGGCACAGGGCACGGAATACCCGAAATCCGCTGCAAACCGCTCGTTCCAGGCCGCTTCCAGATCGCCGGGCGCCAGGTCCCCGGCCACCAGCGCGCGTTCGAGATCAAAGCGCAGCAGTACATGCAGGTTGTATTGCACCTCGTCCGCCTCGGTCCGGATGAAACCGCGATGCAGCCGGTTGACAATACGGTAGAACGCATCCTCACTGGCCACTCCGAACTCTCCGAACCGATCCCGCATCCGCCCGTAGAGCCAGCCGGTAAAGGCGCGGCTGCGCCCCAGCTGGTTTTCGTAGATGCGGCTCTGGCTCTCATGCACGCCCATCGACACGCCACGCCCCAGAGGGGTCAGTCCGTAGCTGGCATCGATCGCCTGTTCGTAGCAGGCATGGCCCACCTCGTGGATCGTCGAATAGAGACAGTTGAAGGGATCGGCGCGGTCTGTGCGGGTGGTGATCCGCACGTCATCGCCGGAGCCGCTGGAAAAGGGATGCACTGCCCGATCGATGCGCCCCCGGTCGAGGTCATAGCCGAAGGCCACGGCAACCTCGCGCGCCAGCGCAAGCTGTATCTCGGGGTCAAATCTCCCCTCAAGCCCCGGGCCGGCACCCATCGCCGCATCCCGCAACGCGATCAACCGTGGGCGCAGCGCATCGAACATGGCCGACAGCTCGGCCGCGGTCGCGCCCGGCTCGAAATTCTCTAAAAGCGCGTCATAGACGCAGCCCCCCTCGGCCAGCGCGGCCCCCTCCTCGCGCCGCAACCGAAGAACTTCCGTCAGGCTTGGCACGAAAGCCGCGAAATCATCGCGGGCGCGCGCCTCGGCCCAAACCCCCTGCGCCAGCGCCGTCTCGCGCGCCAGCGCGCGGGCCAGCGCAACGGGTACTTTTGCCGTGCGCTCGTAGTCCCGCCGGATGTCGCGGATATGTGCGCGCTCGACCGCGTTCCCGGGCTGCGCCGCCTCAAGCCATTCCGCCACACGGGGGTCTGTACGCCGGCCATGCAACACCGCCTGCATCGCCGCACTCTCTTCGGCCCTCTGAGCGGCGGCGCCGCGCGGCATCATCGTCTCCTGGTCCCAGTTGAGACGACCCGCCACCTGTGCCAGCGCGCTGGTTTCGCGCTGAAACGCCATCAGTTCGGCGAGCGCGTTCATCCGCGCACCGACTGCGCATGGGGGTAGAGTGACAGGAAGCGCGCCCGCAGGATCAGCACCCAGAGCACGATCGCCAGCCCCTGATGCAGGATCGCCACCTGCCAGGGCGCGGCTGTGACAACCGTGTAGATACCCATCGCCATCTGCCCCAGAAGCACCACGAAAACCGCATTGAACGCCGCCCGTGTCGCGCCATGGGCCGAAGCCCGTCCGCGCAGCCAGACCGCCACGCCGAACCCAAGAAGCAGATAGCCCGACACCCGGTGTATGAACTGAACCGGGCCGGGGTCCTCGTACCACGCGCCGAAATCGGCGATCCGCTCGGGGAAAATCTGCCCCCCCATCAGCGGCCAGTCGGTGTAAAACCGCCCCGCATCAATCCCGGCCACCAGCGCGCCCAGCAGGATCTGCAGGAACGCGAAATGCAACAGCCCGGTGGACAGGCCGAAGAGCTTCGCCTCCTTGCCGCGCCGCGCCTGCAACAGCTCACGCTCCTCGCGGCCCAGCATCATCACGAACCACGCGATGACCCCGAGGATGACAAAGGCCAGACCCAGATGCACCGCGAGCCGCAGGCTTGACACATCCACCCGGCACTCGTTGACGCCCGAGGACACCATCCACCAGCCGATTGCCCCCTGAGCGCCGCCAAGCGCACCCAGCAAGAGCAGCCGTCCGGTCCAGCCTGCCGGAGTTTTCCCGGTCAGGTAGAACCCGAGAAACCCAAGCGCCCAGACCACGCCGATGAAACGCCCCAGCTGTCGATGCCCCCATTCCCACCAGTAGATGGTCTTGAATTCGGCCAGGGTCATCGAGAAATTCTGTACGCTGAACTCGCAGAGCGTCTGGTACTTGGCAAACTCCGCCTCCCAGATTGCCTGGCTCATCGGCGGAACGGCCCCGGTCACAAGGTTCCATTCGGTGATGCTCAGCCCGCTATCGGTCAGGCGCGTCAAACCGCCCACCAGAATCATCACGACCACCAGCGCAAAGAGCAGCATCAGCCACAGCCGGATCGCCCCCCGCGCCCCGCCGCGCCCCGCGTCGATAACACCTGTGGCGGCCACCTCCCGCTCCAAAGGTGCGTCCTGGCCGACCTCTTCGAAAATGCTGCGCTTCTTGCTCATCGCCCGTCCTCAAGATTTGCCCGAAAGGTAATCCGCGCGCCCCTGCGCTTCAACCGCGATCCTTCCAGCGCACCATTTGCCGCATGACACCGTGCATCATGCGCACATCGCCTTGGGTCAGCGGCATCCGGCTCCAGAAATTGCGCATGGTGCGGCGCATCGAGACCGCCTTGTGCTCGGGGAAGAAGAACCCGGCCTCCTCCATGCGCTCCTCGTAGTGCCCGGCCAGGTGATCGACCTCTTCGCGGGTCGCCCATTCGGTCTCGCCGGGCTGGTGCTCTTCCGGGGCATGGTCCGCACTGGCGCGGCGCCACTCATAGGCCGTGAGCAACACGCATTGCGCAAGGTTGAGGCTGGCAAAATCCGGGTTGACCGGCACCGAGATGATGGCGCTCGCCTGCGCCACGTCATCGTTTTCCAGCCCGGCCCGCTCGGGACCAAAGAGCACCGCCACCTTCTCGCCCGCCGCGATCTTCCCGGCCGCCACCTGCATCGCACGCTCTGGCGAAAACACCGGCTTGGTCATCTCGCGGCTGCGCGCCGTGGTGGCAAAGACATAGTGACAATCGCCCACGGCCCCCGCGACGTCCTCGACCAGCATCGCCTCGTCCAGCAGCCGCCCGGCGCCGCTCGCCATCGCCACGGCCCGTTCGTTGGGCCAGCCATCGCGGGGGGCCACCACCCGCATCCGGTCCAGTCCGAAATTCCACATGCCCCGCGCCGCCGCGCCGATGTTTTCCCCCATCTGCGGGCGCACGAGCACAAAGGCAGGTTGGGCTTGGTCGGTCGGCATCACTGGCTCCCTCGTCTGACCCGAGCCTCTTACGCCACGCTCCGGCCTGCGAAAAGCCCCTGCTTCTTTCTGGTCACAAATACCCAATTCCCCGCCTCTCCAACCGCCCCCATGGTCAGTCGGACATGGACCCGCCCGCCATTCCCCGCTAAAACCCGGCCAAAGACCAGGAAAGAGCCCGACATGGCCGCGCCCGACACCCCCCAGCTCTATCTCATCACCCCGTCCGAGATCGAACTCTCCCGCTTTCCGGGCCTGCTGGCCTCGGTGCTCGACGCCCACGACGCGGCCTGCGTCCGCCTCGCACTCAGCAGCCGCGACGAAGACCGGATTGCACGGGCCGTGGATGCCTGCCGCGAGGTGACGATCGCCCGCGACGTGGCTCTGGTGATCGACAGCCACATCATGCTGGTGGAGCGGCTGGGGCTCGACGGAGTGCACCTGACGGACGGCGCGCGGGCGGTCCGCTCGGCGCGCAAGACGCTGGGTCCGGACGCCATCGTCGGGTCCTTCTGTGCGCAGTCGCGCCATGAGGGGATGAGCGCGGCCGAGGCCGGTGCCGACTATGTCAGCTTCGGCCCGGCGGGCGCAAACCTGTTGGGTGACGGAGCGCAGGTCGAGTCCGAACTTTTCGAATGGTGGAGCCAGATGATCGAGGTGCCCGTGGTGGCCGAAGGCGCGCTCGATGCCGCGCTTGTCGCCAGCCTCGCACCGCATACCGATTTCTTCGGCCTCGGCGACGAAATCTGGGGCGCCGAGGATCCCGTCGCGGCCCTTGCCGCGCTTGTAGAGGCCATGGGCTGATCGTTCGGGATTGCCGGAAGGCGCGCCCTGACAAGATGACCGGACCCTCACTCCGTCAGGTTCAGGCCACCGGAGCGGCCCCCGCGTCGGAACCGGTCAATGCGTCACTCGCCGCTCGGGCGGCATCCCGCCGCGAACCTGGGTCTCCAGATGCCGTGCCAGCGTCTTGCGGTCGGCGAAATCGGCCACCTTCACGGGCGGATGATAGCGCAGCAGAACCTCGCCCTGCCGCCAAAGCGACAGCGTCTTCAGAAGATGCGGCGCGAAATCCATGTCGCCCCACCAGCCATAAATCCGCGCGGACGCGCCTTCGGGGGCCGTGTAGATCACGGTGACAGCCTGAACATGCAGAAACTCATGCAGTTCCGGCGTAAAGAATGCCGCAAACAACGTTGATTTAAATGGCAAAACACGCAATCCATCGGTCGAGGTACCTTCAGGAAAGAACAGCAGCTTGTGCCCGGCCAGAAGCCGCTCTTCAAAGACCTTCTTCTGCTCCGCCGCCTGTGCGGGATCGCGGGCGATGAACACCGTCCCCGTGATCCGTGCGAGCAGGCCGATGCCCGGCCAGGTGGCCACCTCGGACTTGGACACGAAATAGACCGTCTTGGACGCGTTGAGCGAAAAAATATCCAACCATGACGCATGGTTGGCCACCAGCGCACCCCGCTCCCGCATCGGCTGTCCCTCGCGCCTGTGACGGATGCCCAGGATGAAGAAGGCCGCCTTGCACACCGCCACGGTGATCCAGGGACTGGCCGGTCGCCGCGCGCCACAGAATGGTCGTTCCACCAGCCGCACCAGCGTTTTGACCAGCACACCGAGCACCAGCACCCCGATCAGCGCCAGCCCGCGCAGAACCACCAGCACCCAGCCTCCGGGGGAAATCGGTTCCGGGGTCTCCGTCTTGTCCGGGTCCCAGGTGAAGGTCATTTTCCAACAGGCCGTGAATAAATGTTTTTCTTCGAGGTGCTCATCCTGTCGGTGTCGATGATCAGGCACACATCTGTGGTGTTGAACGCGTGATCCACATAGGCGCCTTCCCCGACAAAGCCGCCCAGCCGCAGATAGGCCTTGATCAGGGCGGGCACCTGAACCATGGCGCGGCGGCGGTCGATCTGATCCTCGGGCATCAGATCCATGCGCTGAAAATGGCTATCCTGTGCGCGGGTGCGCAGCGCCTCGGGGGCCAGGTGCCTGTGGTGCAGCAGGGACAAGGGCTCGGCCAGCGCCTGCGGGTCGGTGCCATGGAAACTGGCCACACCGAACAGAATGTCGATCCGGTGCTCGGCGATAAATTGCGACAGCGCCTGCCACAGGTGATGCATCGCCACCCCGCCCCGATACTCCGGGGCCACGCAGGATCGCCCCAGTTCCAGCAGGTTACGCCCCGATCCTGTCAGGGCCGACAGGTCATATTCGGCCTCCGAATAGAATCGCCCCGCCGCCGCTGCCTGATCCGAACGCAACAGCCGATAGACCCCGACCACTTCGCCGCCCCGGGCCTCGTCGATCAGCATCAGGTGATCGCAGTGATCGTCGAACCCGTCGCGCTCCAGCCCGGCCTCGTGATCCACCAACGCACCATCGCTGCCCAGTTCCGTGACGAAAACGCGGTAGCGCAACGCCTGGGCCGCTTCGACATCCGCCGCGCTGGACGCCAGCCGGACGCGAAATTCTGGTGTATCTGCTACGGTCACGGTGCTTCCATACCCCAATTCAGCCCGCTTCTATGGGGCATCGCGCGGTTTGGCAACGCTCGGAGCGGCTTGCGGCCTCGCGTTCATGCCAAGGTTGTGTTAACCTTTTGGTAACCCTCTTCACGGATCAAAGACCGGGAGAAGCATGATCCTGGATGTCTCGATGACCACTTTGCCCGCCTCCGGAAAATTCACCGTGACCCGCCCACCGACATTGGACTGGACCTGGCCGATGCCCCAGTCGGGCCGCTGGGGATGTTCGACCCGCATACCGGGCTCGAGGAAACTGTCGCCATCCATCATCTTCACCTGTCCATCGGGAGGTTCTTGATGACCCATACTAGCCCGGATATCGCCGCCTTGATAGGTTCGCGCATCTGTCATGACCTGATCAGCCCCGTAGGCGCGATTTCCAACGGGCTTGAGCTGATGACGCTCAGCGGTGTCGAGGCAGGGCCCGAGTTTTCGCTGGTCGATGACAGCGCCAGGGGGGCCAATGCCCGCATCCGCTTCTTTCGCGTGGCCTTCGGCAAGGCGTCGGGCGAGCAGATGGTCGGCGCGCCCGAGCTTTCGGGCATTCTCGACGCCATCTACACCGGCCCGCAAAGGCTCGACTGGCAGATTTCCGAGCCTCTGCCGCGACCGCTGGCGCGCATGGCCTTTCTGGCGCTGCTGTGCCTGGAGCGCACGATCCCGCGCGGCGGCACACTGACGGTCACCGGCATCCCCGAGGCGCTTGTTCTTCGGGCCGAAGCCGAGGCGCTCACGATCCATGACGCGCATTGGGACATCCTGCGGACCGGCGTTGTCCCTGACGATCTGCCCCCGGCGCAGGTGCAGTTCCCGCTGCTTCACGCCTATGCAGGCGAGGCCGGTTGCACCCTGCGCCCGGAGATCGGCGAAACTAGCGTCAGGATCACGCTCGAAAGCTAGCCGCGCACCTAGCCGCGCACCGTGCCGTCCCCGGTCACGAGGTATTTGAAGCTGGTCAGCTGGGCCGCGCCCACGGGTCCGCGCGCGTGCATTTTGCCGGTGGCGATACCGATCTCCGCGCCCATCCCGAACTCGCCCCCGTCGGCGAACTGGGTCGAGGCGTTGCGCATCACGATGGCGCTGTCCACCTCGGCAAAGAAAGCCTGCGCGGCCGCATCATCCTCGGTCAGGATGCAATCGGTATGCTGCGAGCCATGACGCCCGATGTGAAAGATCGCCCCGTCCAGCCCCTCGACCTGCTTCACCGCAATGATGCTGTCGAGATACTCCCGCCCCCAATCCTCATCGGTGGCGGCGACAACACCCTGGACTCCCTCGAAATGTTCGTCCGCGCGCACCTCGACACCGGCCGCGAGCAGCGCCGCGATCAGGTCGCGCCCCAGCGTGTCGGCCACGTCCTTGTGGATCAACAGGCACTCGGCGGCGCCACAGATGCCGGTGCGCCGTGTCTTGGCGTTCAGCACGACGTCCAGGGCCTTGGCCGGGTCCGCGCTCTTGTCCACATAGATATGCACGATCCCCTCGAGATGGGCAAAGACCGGCACCCGCGCCTCGCGCTGCACCAGCCCCACAAGGCCCTTGCCGCCGCGCGGCACGATCACGTCCACATGCTCGGTCATGGTCAGAAGCGCCTGAACCGCCGCCCGGTCCCGCGTCGGGACCAGCTGGATCGCCTCTTCGGGCAGCCCCGCCTCGCGCAGCCCCTGCACCAGGCAGGCATGGATTGCCGCGCTCGAATGAAAGCTCTCGGACCCGCCGCGCAGGATCACCGCATTGCCGGACTTGAGACACAGCGCGCCCGCATCCGCCGTCACGTTCGGGCGGCTTTCATAGATGACGCCCACCACGCCCAGAGGCGTGCGCACACGCCGGATGTTCAGCCCCGAGGGCATGTCCCACTCGGCCAGAACCTCGCCAACCGGATCGTCCTGTGCGGCCACTGCGCGCAACCCGTCCACGATGCCCTGAATGCGCGCCTCATCCAGCATCAGCCGGTCCATCATGGCGCTGCTCAGGCCCTTCTCACGGCCGAACTCCATGTCCCGGGCATTGGCGGCAACGATCTCCTTGCGCCGCGCCCAGACGGCCGCGGCGGCGGCCTCCAGCGCCTGACGCTTGTGTTCGGCTGGTGTGATCGACAACTCGGCGGCAGCGGCCCGGGCACAGACCCCGATCCGGGCCATCATCTCGGCGATATTGTCCATGTCTTTCATGTCATGTCCTCCGGCGCGTCCGCGCCCTGATATCATATCCCGGGCTCAGAACGCCATATCGTCGCGATGGATGAGCGCCCCGCGCCCGGCATGACCCAGCACGGCTTCGATGGCATCCGAGCGCAATCCCTTGATCCGGCCCGCATCCTCGGCGCCATAGCGGGTCAGCCCCTGGCCCAGCTTGGCCCCGGCGAGGTCTATCACCTCCACGGGATCACCGCGCCCGAACCGGCCTTCCACGGCGCTCACCCCGGCGGCCAACAGGCTGCTGCCGCCCCTGAGCGCCCTGGCAGCCCCCGCATCCACGATAATCCGCCCGCGTGGCTTCATGCCCGCAATCCAGGCCTTGCGCCTTTGCTGCGGGTCGCCCTGCCCGCGGAACCACGTGACCGGGGCCCCAGTGTCCAGTGCGGCCACCGGGTTCGTCACGCGCCCCTCGGCAATCGCCATGTCACAGCCCGCCGCCATCGCGGTGCGCGCGGCCATCAGCTTGGTCTTCATCCCGCCCTTGCTGAGGCCCGAACCGGCATCGCCGGCCATGGCCTCGATCCGGGGCGTAATCTCGGTGATCTCGTCAAAGCGCCGCGCGTCCGGGTCCTGCGCCGGATTGGCCGAATAGAACCCGTCCACATCGCTCAGAAGGATCAGCCGGTCCGCCCCGGCCGTCACCGCCACCTGTGCGGCCAGCCGGTCATTGTCGCCGTAACGTATCTCATCCGTGGCGACCGTGTCGTTTTCGTTCACGATGGGCACCACGCCCAGGGTCAGGAGCTGCTCCAGCGTGGCGCGGGTGTTCAGGTAGCGCCGCCGGTCCATGCTGTCCTCCAGCGTCACCAGCACCTGCGCGGCCTTCAGGTCATGCGCCTTCAGTGCCGCGTCATAGGCCCTCGCCAGCCGGATCTGTCCCACGGCGGCGGCGGCCTGCGACTGTTCGAGCGACAGCTCGGCCATCGGCAGGCCCAGTTCGGACCGCCCAAGCGCGATGGACCCCGACGACACCAGAACCACATCCGTTCCCGCGCGCCTGAGCCCGGCCACATCCGCCACAAGCGAAGCCAGCCATTCGGCCCGCAACGCGCCGGTATCGCGATCCACCAGGAGCGCGGAGCCGATCTTTATGACAACCCGGCGGGCGCTACTCAGGGACGCCACGGACCCGGCTCCTCGACAAGGTCATGGCGCTGCTTTTCCTCGCGGATCTCGGCCCTCACGGCCCGCAGCACCTCGGTGATCCCCTCCCCCGACACACCCGACATGGTCAGAACCGGGCCGCCCACGGCCTCTTCCAGCTCGGCGCGGATCATCGCGGTCAACTCCTCGTCCAAAGCGTCGATCTTGTTGAGAACGGTGATGCGCGGCTTCCCGGCCAGCACGCCGCCGTAAGCCTCGACCTCGTGAATGATGGTGCGGTAATCGCTGGCCACGTCCTCGGCGGTGCCGTCCACGAGGTGCAACAGCACCGAGCAGCGCTCAACATGGCCCAGAAACAGATCGCCCAGCCCCCGCCCCTCGGTCGCGCCCTCGATCAGGCCCGGAATGTCCGCCACCACGAACTCGGCCCCGTCGACGCCCACGACCCCCAGATTGGGGTGCAGCGTGGTAAAGGGATAATCCGCGATCTTGGGTCGCGCGTTCGACGTGGCGGCCAGAAAGGTCGATTTGCCCGCATTGGGCAGCCCCAGAAGCCCCACATCGGCGATCAGCTTGAGCCGCAGCCAGATGGTACGCTCCACGCCCTCCTGGCCGGGATTCGCCCGGCGCGGCGCCTGGTTGGTGGAGGTCTTGAAATGCAGGTTGCCAAAGCCGCCATTGCCGCCGCGCGCCAGCTCGACCGTCTCGCCCAGCTCGGTCAGGTCGGCGATCACCGTCTCCTGATCCTCGTCGAGAATCTCGGTGCCCACGGGCACGCGCAGCACGATGTCATCGCCATCCTTGCCGGTGCGCTGACGGCCCATGCCGGGCTGGCCGTTTTTGGCAAAGAAATGCTGTTGATAGCGGAAATCGATCAGCGTGTTCAGCCCGTCGACCGCCTCGACGATGACCGACCCGCCCTTGCCGCCGTCACCGCCATCGGGGCCGCCATATTCGATATACTTCTCCCGGCGGAAGCTGATGCATCCGTTGCCGCCCGCGCCGGAGCGAATATAGACCTTGGCGAGATCAAGAAACTTCATGCCGCGTCCTTACGCTGTCGCCGTCCCCGGCTCAATCGGGTTTGTTGCCGGCAGGGTCTTGCGGGGCGGGTTTGTAACTGTAGGTCCAGATGGGCAGCGTCGCCTTGCGCGCGACACAGAACCCCTCGGCATCGCCAAGATACTGGAACCCGCAATTGGTCAGCACCCGTGCCGAAGCCGAATTCTCCTGAAACACGGTCGCATAGATCGCGCGCGAGCTCAGCGGGTTGGCCTCGATCATGCCGCGCACGGCCTCCGAGGCGATGCCCGTGTTCCAGAATTGCGGCGCGACCCAATAGCCGATTTCCGACACATCCTCGTCCACATGCTTGAGCAGCACGACGCCCATCACCTCGGCCCCGCCGCATTTGGTGGCATCCATCGCCCAGGCGCTCTCGTCCCGCCCCGCGTCGCGGACGCGGGCGATATAGGCCTCTGTCACGCCGGGCGGCAGGGGATGCGGGATCGAGCCGGTCATTCTGGCCACCCGCACATCGCCCGTGTGCAGCGCAATCAGCCCCGCATCCGACGGCACCAGCGGTCGCAGGTGAAACCGCGTGGTCTCGACCACCGGCTGGGTGAGAATGGTATCGTGCTTCATGGTCTGCCTCCTCCCAGAAGGACATAGAGTACCGAGGCCACAGTCAACGCCGCCAGGGTCCACATCAGGTGCCTTTCGCCCGGTTTGCCCGCCACCAGCGACGCGATCCGGTCGCCCGCGAGACACCACAGGGGCTGCAGCACCAACTGGCACCCCAACAGCACCGCCGCGATACCCATGGTGGCCTCCAGCGGTCCTGTGCCTGCCGCCACGAACCCGGTAAACCCGGCCACGATCATGGCCCAGGCCTTGGGGTTCAGAGGATGCACCCACAGCCCGGCGAGAAAGCCCGGAGCCGCCGCCTCGGTCACGTTTGTGTTCAGCCGCAGGTTCGCCACCTTCCAGGCCAGCCAGAAGATATAGGCGATGGACGCCCATTTGAGCACCTCGAACGCCAGCGGATAAGCCGACAGCACCCCCATCAGACCGAATCCGATGGGCCAGATAATGAGCTGCTTGCCCATGATCACGCCGCCCAGAAACGGGATCGCGTCGCGAAACCCATGCCGCGCGCCGACCGCCATCAACACCATGTTGGCGGGTCCCGGCGTGCCCACCTGGCTGGCCGCAAAGACGGCAAAACTGGCAATGGCGACGCTCATCGGACGGCCTTCCAGGCGGCATGTGTCAGCTCCATCTGCTGAATGGTGACCTCATGGCCCTCGGCGTTGCAGAACACCGTCTTTGGCACGGTGTCGCGAAACCCCAGCTTGAGCAGAACGCGGCGCGAGGCGGCGTTCTCGGGCCTGTGTCCCGAGCGCAGGGGCGTATGATCCGCGGCAAAGTGCAAATCCAGAACCGCGCGCGCCGCCTCGGTCGCAAAACCCTGCCCCCAGCCCGCACGGCCAAGCCAGTAGCCCAGATGATCAGTGATCCCGACACAACCGACCAGCCGGTTCTCATGTGCCACTGCATAGCACAGCGGTGTGGCAGCGGCGGGCCCGGTTATGAATTCGAGCGCGTCCTGCGCGGTGTAAGGCCAGGGCAACAGCGGCAACATCCGCGCCACATCCCGATCCTGCAACGCCGACACGACAGCAGGCACGTCCGCTTGTAAAAAGCGGCGCAGCGTCAAACGCTCGGTCCGGATTGCGTCCGTCACTGGACGTCTCCCCTGCAATTCCAGTCGGGCAAAACGATTACGGGGACCGGCCCGCGCCGATCCCCGTCCGATTTCTCTCAAAACCCCTAAGGTCGGCTTACTCCGCGGCCTCCGCCATTGGCAGAACCGAAATGAAGGTGCGGCCCTTGAGGCCCTTGTGGAACTTGACGCTGCCTTCGACGGTCGCAAAAATCGTGTGATCGCGGCCCATGCCAACGCCCTCGCCCGGCCACATCTTGGTGCCGCGCTGGCGCATGATGATGTTGCCCGGAATGACGGCTTCGCCACCGAATTTCTTCACGCCCAGACGACGGCCTGCGCTGTCGCGACCGTTACGGGAGGAACCGCCTGCTTTCTTATGTGCCATGCTATCTCTCCTTCGCCCTAGCTGAGTTTCTTGGCCTGGTCGATCCAGCCTTCACGCTCGATCCGGCCCTTGAACGACAGTTTCTCGTCCATAGCAGCCACGTCCGCATCCGTCCATGCCGCGATCTGGGCAAAGGTTGTGACGCCGGCGTCGTGCAGCTTCTTTTCAAGCGCGGGACCGACGCCCGACAGCTGCTTGAGATCATCCGCGGCCGCATCGGCCTTGGCGGCCTTCTTCTTCGGGGCGGCTTTCTTCGGAGCCGCCGCCTTCGGCTCGGCCTTGGCTTCGGTCGTCTTGGGGGCCTCTGCCTTCTTCTCTGCCTTTTTCTCGGCCTTCTTGGCAGGCTTCGTGGCCGCGGCAACCGCCACGGCAGCAACCGAACCGGCACCGATCGCGGCCTTCACGCCCGACTTGTCGGCGCCTTTTTCAAGGATGTCCGTGACGCGCAGCACGGTAAGCTGCTGGCGGTGACCCTTGGTGCGCTGGCTGCCGTGCTTGCGGCGGCGCTTGACGAAGTGAATGACCTTGTCGCCCTTGATCTGGTCGACGACCTCGGCCTGCACGGCCGCGCCATCGACAAGAGGTGCGCCAACGACGGGTTTGTCGCCGCCCAGCATCAGCACTTCGTTGAATTGAACTTTTTCGCCGGCATCCGCCGCAAGCTTTTCAACCTTCAGCGTATCGCCGGATTGAACCTTGTATTGCTTGCCGCCGGTTTTGAGAACCGCAAACATTTGTCTACCTTTTCGTTTCCGCGTTCTGTGGTCCCCGAGCGGGTGTTCCCGGGCCTTCCGGCCCACCTCGAACAGCGCGCCCCGGTCCGGAGCGTCATGTCATGTACCCCGCACGAGACACAGCCCGCCGGGATGCGCGCTTATTCAGGAGGGCGGGATGAAAGTCAAGGGCTCTCGGACCGCTTCGGGTGTGGTTTTTTGCACGGGCTTCAGGCTGGCCGGGATGCGGCAGCCCCGAGGCCGCGCTTCTGCCGTGACATCCCCTGGTGATCCCGGCCGCAGCGACGGTGCGGGGCTGCGGAATGGTGCCGGAAACGCTCGCAGATGTCACCACGAGAGACGGCGCGCCAGTGGATCAATATCCACCCTGTCTCTTATACACATCTGACG
>FYBJ01000135.1_pt1 | contig 88202 bp, 85 predicted proteins | sample 1134611 | NCBI WGS metagenome assembly FYBJ01 (sample SAMEA104116008, study PRJEB20421) | marine metagenome | isolation source: marine
TTTGTGTCAGTTCACTGTAGCGTTGGTTTGCATAGTTTTGGGCAGGCATGACCCAGTTATCATGGTTTTGTTGCATTGTTGCGAGTTCGTCAGCAGCAACCAGACCTGGTGCTACCAAACCCATCATTGCAATTGATAAGGTTTTCAGCTTCATAAAGTTATCCTCTATATTTTTTTGTAGTCATGATGATCAGCAATGGCTGTACATTCATGAGATTCGGACTTTATTCCGGTTTTGCCTCAAAATCATTAGGAGCGAATCCCTTGGTAATTAGGAATTTTTCCCGAGCAACGCTGAAAACCCTGAAAACACTGACTCGCCACCAAAAAACAAAGCGGGAAAAATATCCCGATTAATCGTTATTGATAACTTTGTATTTTATTGCCAAACGCACCAATTCAACTGATGAATTGAAGCCCAGTTTATGTTTGAGCACCGTTTGGTAATTGGCAACTGTTTTATGACCCAGACTGAGCTGCGCAGCAATTTCTTCTAATGGCAGACCTTCAGCCAATAAACGGAACACTTCAAACTCCCGAACCGTCAGCCGACGGGTCGGATCTTCACTGCCCGAAACACTCTGCAAAGCAATTCGCTGTGCCATATCGGCGCTAAGATAATTTTTACCGGTTAACACTACTTGGCGTATGGCATGTAGCAAGTCATTGGCATCACCGGATTTAGACACATATCCCATCGCGCCGGCACTCATCGCCTGAACTGCCAGCGTGGCGTTTTCGTGCATGGAAAACATAATGACTTTGGCTTGCGAATAACGCACCCGGATCCGACGTAACGCTTCCAGGCCACCAATTCCCGGCATGGTGATATCCATTATCAGTACATCCGGATCTAATTCTGTAAACAGTTGATAAGCCTGCTCACCACTGACGGCTTCACCGACAACCTGCATATCCTGATACCGCTCAAGCATTCTGGCCAGTCCGGAACGCACCACTTCGTGATCATCAGCCAGTAAAATTCGTATTGCGTCCATTAAATAGCGTCCATCATTGGGGAATGCTTAAAGTCACCGTCAAACCGACACCCGGCGCTGATGATACCGTAAACGCTCCTGCCAGTGCTTCTACCCGCTCACGCATTGCCAGCAATCCAAAACCAGCGTTTGCGTGCTGTAAATCACAGCCCTTGCCATTATCACTAATGGTTAAAAACAACTTATTTGCACTGGCTTTCAGGTGGATATTAACACTGACCGTATTACCGGCATGGCGGATTATATTGGTCAAAGCCTCTTGAACGGCGCGGTAAAGCGTCAATTTGACGGTATCTTCTAGGCCGGTCAGATCGCCATCAATCTGCAATTGCAGATCATGCTGCGGATGCCGCAGCTGCCATTCCTCGGTGAGTTCTGTCAGGCTGACTTCCAGACCCGCAATATCCAGAGAAGGTGGCCGAAGCCGTTTTAACATCGAGCGGATAATATCGGTTAACTGACGGTTGATTTTGTCGATAGATTGGCCTGCTTGTTTGGCTTCTGCCAAATCTACCGCTGAGGCGATGGTTGCCGTGTCAAAGCGAATCGCCGTTAAATGCTGCCCAATTTCATCGTGCAATTCGGCTGACAGCCGTTTACGCTCTGATTCATGCATCGTCTGCATCTGAACATTTAATTCCCGTAGCTGACGGTTGTAGGTTTGTAATTGACGACCGATACCATCGAGTTGATCACCGGCGCTCAATAAACCCGACATACTGGCAAAAGCCCCTCGCCGGCCCGACGGTTCACCCGTCAACTCTCTGCTGACATTGAGTAATTTTTCAGCAGGACGGACAACCAGTGATGCTAATAAAGCAATCAATAAACTGCCGAAAAAAAACACCAGCAACAATGGCAAAATCATATCTTTACTGGTTTGCCAGATCTCATTAACTTCACTGCTGAGATTATGGCTGATATGAATTTCACCCAGTTGCTCCCCAGCCAGATTGACCGGCTTAATCACCGGCGCTTCGTCAAGATAACGTGCCAGAAAGCTGTACAGCCAATCCGGCATTGCCGCCGGAACCACAAAATCACTGGGCTGATTGCTATCCAGTAACTCGCCGCTTGTCGCGATAAAACGGATATCAAGATGTTTCAACTGCTGCATACGCTGCAGATCAAATATCTGGCGTAGTGCGGCCCCCTCAGGAAAGTCACCGAAATTCTGGAAATCGAAATGCAGGCGCTGCGTTTGCGACTCAATCAGGTAATCAGCCAATGCCGAAGTCATCACTAAATCGGCGTGCACCCGGGCCCGGATATCCCGCAATGCCATATACTCGGCCACCACGAGACCAATCAGAAAAATCGCCATGGCGATCAAGTTGAAGCGCAGCAGCAAGCCCATTATTTAGTGCCCATTAAACGTAACTCTGTAGTCCTCAAACGATGAGTCAATATACTGAGCGTGCTGTGATTTTGTAAATGAATCTGCCGGACGGCAAATTTGAGGCAAAAAAAAGCCCCGAATAAATCGGGGCTTTTTTGAATGCGTTATCTGCGTATTAACGGTTGCAGATGTACATGGTTACTTCAAAACCGAAACGCATGTCTGAATATTCTGGTTTAGTCCACATGGTAATCACCTCCACTAATTTTTTCGGCCAATCCGAAAGCTACGATTCAGATAATACGCATATTGAAAAAAAGGCTATAGCGTATTTTGCTTGTTATGACTCAGGATTTTCCTGATGTCGGTAGTCAGGCATCCAATAGACCACTGCGGATGGCTAAACGCGCCAGTTCAGCCGAATTTGATACATTCAATTTTTGTTTGATATTGGTGTGATGCGTACCCACGGTTTTCGGGCTGAGACTTAAAATATCGGCAATCTCGTTGACTGTCTGACCTTCTGCCAATAAGCGGAACACTTCAAACTCACGCTGGCTGAGCACATCCAGCGGATTTTCGGAACCGGTCAGTTTTTGCATGGCGATCTGCTGGGCAATTTCCGGCGCGATGCAGGTGCGGCCCTGAGCGACCATTTCGACAGCTTTAAGCATTTCTTCAGGCGCACTGCGTTTGGGAATAAACCCTAAGGCACCGGCCTGCATAGCGCGGGTCGTAAAGACGCTGTCCTCGTGAACACTGAGCACTAAGATTTTGGCACGCGGCTCGCGGGCAATAATCCGTTCAATGGCACCCACGCCGCCAATCCCCGGCATGGAAATATCCATCACCACCACATCGGGGTGATGTTTATTGAAATCCTGCACCGCCTGTTCACCACTGCCGGATTCGCAGATCACTTCAAACTTATCGCCGTCTTCCAGCAAACGCCGGAATCCGGCCCGCACCAGCTCATGGTCGTCAACCAGCAATACTTTGGTTTTGTTCAAGCTCATGTCAGTTTTGTGCTCCAAGAGGAATGGTCACCGTGAGGTTTACACCTTCACCGAGACTGCTGTCCAGTGTAAATGTGCCACCAAGACTCTGCGCCCGCTCGCGCATGCCCAGCAGGCCAAAATCAACATCTGAATGAAAATCATGGACTTCCATACCTTTGCCGTTATCGCGGATATTGATTTCCAGCTGATCGCCGGCAGCCACCGTTTCGCGATGAACAGCGACACTTATCCGGCTGGCAGCGGCATGGCGAACGGCATTGGTTACCGCCTCCTGCACCACCCGGAAAACTGTCATATTGGTTGACTCATTCAGACCACTAAGATCGCCCTGCACATCGAGACTAAAAGTAATATCCGGCTGGCGGTCCTGCCACTTTTTGATGGCTTCTTCGAGTGTGGCAAACAGCCCCAAATCATCCATCGGACTTGGCCGTAGACGGGTGATCATGTTGTGGACCACATCATATATATGGCTGGCGGTATCAATAATCGCCTGCGAGCTCTGATATAACTTGGGTTCAGTTTCCTGAGTGCGGTTACGGATCAGTACAGCATCGGTTTTGATGGCGGTTAGACACTGGCCCAACTCATCATGTAATTCACGAGCCAGATGCCGCCGCTCGGCTTCCTGCGCTTCATCCATATGTTTGGTCAGCATGCGGGTTTCATGTAACTGAGCGCGGGCTTTTTCGGCTTGCCGGTGTTCGGTGATATCACGCAGCGTACAAATCACACCTATCACACAACCATCTGTTTCTAGCAGCGGTACTGTCGACATCAGCAGTGAGATCTTTTCACCACTGGGCTGTAGCAGACTGGTTTCCAGATTTTCCACCGCCCGACAGCCTTCAATGACTTCAATGATCTGATGACGGTTTTCATGCAAGCCCAACGTGGTCAGAGACTCGCCGATCAAAACCGGCGTCTGCTCGGCAAATAGCCGTTCGGCAGTGGCATTACAAAAGGTGATGTAACCAGCATGATCCAGTGACAAAATGGCATCACCGGATTGTTTGACCAGCGTTGCCAAGCGGCGGTTTTCTGCACTGCTCAGTTCCAGCGCTTCACCCATACGGTTAAAGGTCTGACTGATTTGATCCATTTCTGCCAATGCAAAACGCGGCAGTCGTAAATGCAAATCACCGCGCTCAAACGCCGACAACGCATCCAGTAATCGCTGTAGCGGCCGCATTACCCAGCCGACGCCCCAATACAGGAAAACCGCCAGCACGATAAAAATCACGATGCCCAGCGTCATAATGTCGCGGATATCACGCCAGCGCTCGGCGATTTCCAGCATTGGCGCGGCATAAATCACCATATGGCCCTCACCAAAACGGCGTGACAGCGGTTTGATTTCCGGAAATAAATATTTCACAAACCAGTCAGGCGGGGTGTCCTGCATGTTTTTGTCTGGCTGGCCTTCAAACATCAGCCCCTGCTGGTCAAACATCAGAATATGCAGGCTGCGCATTTCACTGAGCGCCATGACCAGTTCTTTCATATGTTCGCTGACCGCCCGATCCCGGTTCAGTCGCGCCCCGGCCAGCGTTACGGTAATGATATGCGCCGTAGTGTCCATCGTATTTTGCACTTCGGCTTTAACCGATTGTTTGGCATTGGACATCAGCACCCAGCTGCTGGCCAGCACCGATAACAACAGGATCAGCGCAAAAAACAGATTGACCTTGACCTTAAGACTCATTGCACCAGGGTTTCCGCACGGCCCTTAGCGCCGGTATTATCTACCCAGCGCAGGGTGATCACATCGCCTTCGGCGCCACCTTTAAGCTGAAAAGCAAAAAACGGATTGCGCGCAGTCGCTGTGCCGCATTTGATGGTCAGCACTTCTTTTTCATTGCGCCAGCAGCGAATGTCCTGAATAAACTCCGCCGGGATCAATTCATCCTGTGCATCTTTGCCGCGACCGGTATGCATCGGATGCGCCAACAAAATCCTTACCAGCGTGTCGCCATCCTGCAATTTGGCGCGGATCCGATCTTTGCCTCTGACGGCCATCAGGCGCAACCTCCGATATCAATTTCGACATAACGCCGGGTGACATACAATTTGCCCTCGGCGCGAATCACCGCCAGCATATCCGAGTCTTCGGCCATTTTTAGCATGGTTTTAAACGGCAGCATGACATCCTCATCGGGGACAAAGCTCATCGCCAGTGGTGAGGGGTTTTTCTCAACCAGCAGAGCAATATGCTCGATATTTTCCAGTGTGGTGTTAATTTCCACCGGTACCGTTGCACCATTGACGGCATAGGTCGGTGGTGAACCGACACTGAAATAAACGGCATCATCGTCAATTAAATCGGCATCACCCAGCAATGCCCGTAATGCATCTTCAACCGATTTGGCGTTGTAGGCATCACGCGGCCAATGCGCCAGCACTTGTTGTGGCAACAATAAACCACTGGCAGCCACCATTGCTAACGTGGTCGCTGAAACCCCACGTTTCAGCCAATAACGGCGCGCTGCATCAAACTGTGCATTCATTAATAATTTTCCATTGTTGCCAATTGCGTTTCGATCTCACGCAGTCGCGAGCTGATTTTAGCCCGCTGATATTCATCACCACGCGCATAATCGGCAGCAATACGCAGCTGATCGGCGGCGGCGGCCAACTGACCGCTCTGATAATAAGCTTCGGCCAGCCACATATGTGACTCGCTTTTGTTGCCCATCTGTTCATGCGCTTTGGCCAATAAGCGATAAAGCTCGCGGGAATTTTCACCCACATCGAGCTGACGCTGAAGTACATTTGCTGCTTCGCGTGGCTGACCAGCCCGCAACAGTGCTTCGACCTGTTTCATGGATAAAGCCCGGTCATCAGGATACAAACGCTGATAATCCTCATAAATTGCCAATGCTGCCGAGGTATTACCGACTGCCATCTCAATATCCGCCAGCGCCAGCTGGTAGGTTAAACGATCTTCATCTTTTTCAACCAACGGCATCAGTGCTTTGCGCGCCTCGGTATGATTCTTAACTTTAATCAGTGCCTGAACGTAACCGTAGCGGCTGATATCGGCATCTTCGGCGCCGCTTTCCGCCAGTTTTTCACGGTAAAGGCTAGTCAACTCACCCAGGTCTTCAGTGGTCATTACCCGTAGTTTTTCACGCATTAAAAAGAACTGCTTGCTGTCACGACTATCGTCAACATGCGCCGGGTAATCTTCTGCACGGGCACGGGTTTCGGCTATACGGGAACCTGTGATCGGATGCGTCCGTAAAAATTCCGGCACATGCCCACCACCATAAAAGCGGCTGGCAACCTGAAGTTTTTCAAAGAAACTAGGCATTGCATAAGGGTCAAAGCCAGCATTGACCAATGTTTGCATACCGAGGTTATCAGCCTCTGCCTCATGTGCTCGGGTATAGTCGATTTGCATTTGAATGGCACCGCCCTGCACCGCCATAATGGCCGCACTACCGGCACTGGGATCGGCAATCCCCAATAACGCCGCCGCGATCATGGCTGCCGTTAGCGGCACACTCATTCGCTCGCTTTTTTCATAACTGCGCAAAATATGCCGCTGGGTAACGTGGGCGATCTCATGCGCCATAACTGATGCGATTTCGCCTTCACTGTCAGCGGTCAGCATCAGCCCACTATGCACACCGATAAAACCGCCCGGTGCCGCAAAAGCGTTAATCGATGGATCCGGCACCATAAAAAAGGTAAACGGCAAAGTTGGTGCATCACTGCTGGCAACCAGCCGGTTGCCCAAGCCTCTGATGTAATCATTGATTTCCGGATCCTGAATCAGATCCACCTGCTGCTGTAATCGCCAGAAAAATGTCTGACCAACCTGATACTCTTCCTGAGGCGACACCAGTGCACCAGCACTGTCACCCATTTCTGGTAAGCGTATATTGGGATTGGCGTAGCTGATCATCGTTGTCAGCGCCAGAATCAACGTTAAAAAAAGTTTTTTCATAGAACCTTTAGACTCTGGCCGGTTTACCCGGTTCCGGCATCAGTATCATGCGAAAATACCGTAATGTGTTTATCATGACAGACCAGAATTCAATTTTTCAGGGACTCAAGTATGTCAGATTTTGCTGCAGAAATTGACACCTCAGGACTCAATTGTCCGCTCCCCGTGCTCAAAGCCCGCAAAGCCCTTTCTGCACTATCAACCGGCCAAAGATTACATCTTATCGCAACCGATCGCGGCGCAAATAAAGATATCCCGGCATTTTGCAAAATGACCGGCAATCCGCTGGTTGCCAGCCATGAAACAGATGCAAAGCTGCATTTTATAATTGAGAAGGGTTAATCATGGCCAAAAAACTTGCCATTATCGCCAGCAAAGGCACGTTGGATGGTGCTTATCCGCCATTTTTACTGGCCTCAACAGCGGCAGCGCTGGGTTTTGAAGCCAAAATCTTTTTTACATTCTATGGCCTGCAATTACTGAAAAAAGATCTGTCTTTGCAAGTTTCACCACTGGGTAATCCGGCCATGCCAATGCCAGTTACAGTGCCGAATTTGTTGCAGATTATTCCGGGTATGGAAGCTTTTGCCACCTGGATGATGCGCCGAAAACTCAAGCAAAAAGGTGTCGCCAGTATTCACGATCTGCGTGAAGCCTGTCTGGAAACCGAAGTAGAGCTTATCGCCTGCCAGATGACGGTCGATTTGTTTGATTTCAAGGACAGCGACTTTATTGATGGCATCAGCCACGGTGGCGCGGCCAGCTTTCTGGAATTTGCCAGTGAAGCCGACATTACGCTCTATATTTAAGCCCTGACCGGCGGGAGATTTGCGATGGATTTCATCTGGAAAACGTTTCTTAAAGGTCTGGCGACACTGCTGCCGGTCGCGCTGACTTTTTATCTGATTTACTGGCTGGCCGTTTCAGTAGAAAAAGTGCTGAGCCCGATACTGAAATCATTTTTGCCCGAACATCTTTATTGGCCGGGTATGGGCCTCCTGGCCGGTATTGGTCTGATTTTTGTCATCGGCATCGCTGTTAACGCCTGGCTGGTGCAGCGTTTATTCTCCATGGGCGAGGCCATGCTCGACCGGATCCCGCTGGTCAAATCAATTCATGGCGCACTGCGTGATTTTATGCACTTTTTTTCACGCGACCGGCAACGCGAAAACTTAAGCAATGCCGTTGCCGTGACGATTGGTGATATTCGTTTGATTGGTTTTCAGGTACGGGATGATTTAAGCAACCTGCTTGATGAGGCCGACAACGATACCAGCGATAAAGTCGCCGTTTACCTGCCGATGAGTTACCAGATTGGTGGTTACACCTTATTACTGGATCGCAGTCAGGTGCAACCGCTGAAAATGGGCAATGAAGATGCTATGCGCTGGATCCTGACCGCTGGTTTATCTACCAGTGACAGAGACAGCCGGCAAAAAATTGTCATCGAAAAAGCCAGCTAAAACTGGTGCCCCCGTCAGGATTTGAACCTGAGACCTTCCCCTTAGGAGGGGGACGCTCTATCCAGCTGAGCTACGAGGGCAAACCGGCTGGCATTATAACAGGCGTTTTTCGGGAATTTGGCTTGCCGTTATTCGTAGCATTGTTTAACGGCAGTTGGATAAAAAAGAAGTCAGGCCGCTGACCTGACTAAAAAGTAACAGAGAGAAACTTTAAGAAGCTGTGGCTTCAATTTATATATCGGCCTTTAATGCTAAAGCTGCAAGTATTGTTTGTGTGTTTTGAGATGCGTCTCACAATTTTTACAAATATATTGTTATCACATCGATTTATTCACGCGCTGTCGCCGCTTTAAGCAATAAATCATGCATCTCCGGCAATGCGCCAATATGTAATTGCAGCTTAATCTCGATGTCAGGTAATTGCTGACGGGCTTTTTCAATCTCGGCCGGAATGTCCTCAGCCACATGGCGACCGCTGTTTAAAAAATAAGGCAGCACCACCACACTCGTCGCACCAGCGGCTACGCAAGCAGCCACACCCTCAGGAATGGTAGGTTCGGCCAATTCCAAAAAAGCCGATTTAACCAGCATAAAATCAGCTTGCAAACTGGCCTGTAATTGCCCGGCAAGTTGTGCAACTTCAAGATTAGATGCGGTTCGCCGGCTGCCATGGGCAACCAATAACAAGGCTTTTTTGGGGTGATGTCTTTGCATTAATGCTCACTTGCTCCATGCGCGCCAATACCCGTCTGAGACCGAATATATTGATATTCAAATAAATCTCGCGCCTGTTTTGCCTGTGGGCTGCGGTCGGTGACAGAAAAAAACCAGATCCCGATAAACGCCACTGTCACTGAAAATAATGCGGGGTATTTGTAAGGGAAAACCGCCTCGGCAAAACCGAAAATATCGACCCAGACTATCGGCCCGAGAATCACCAGAATGATCGCCGTTGATAAACCGGCAAAACCACCGATAAACGCGCCTCGGGTGGTCAGGTTTTTCCAGTACATCGACAATAACAAAATCGGGAAGTTGGCACTGGCGGCGATGGCAAATGCCAACCCCACCATAAAGGCAATATTCTGTTTCTCAAACAAAATGCCTAGCAAAATCGCCACCACACCCAGCGCCACAGTAGCAATTCTGGAAACGCGCATTTCAGCAGCGCCACTGACCTCACCTTTTTTAATCACACTGGCATACAAATCATGTGAAATGGCTGAAGCCCCCGCCAGCGTTAAGCCGGCCACCACCGCCAGAATCGTCGCAAATGCCACTGCCGATATAAAGCCCAAAAACAAATCACCGCCAACGGCAGCCGATAAATGTACCGCAGCCATATTATTGCCGCCGAGCAGTAAACCTTCAGCATTGAGAAACGCCGGATTGGTGGATACCAAAACAATCGCGCCAAAACCGATGATAAAGGTCAAAATATAAAAATAGCCGATAAAACCAGTGGCAAAAAACACACTGCGTCGTGCCTGTTTGGCATCAGCCACGGTAAAAAAGCGCATCAGAATATGCGGCAGCCCGGCGGTGCCGAAAATCAGTGCCACGCCAAGTGAGATCGCAGAAACCGGATCTGATACCAGCCCGCCCGGTGCCATGATCTCACTGCCCTTAGGATGAACTGCAATCGCTTGCGTGAATAACTCGGTGACATCAAAACCGACATTTTTCAGCACCATAAAGGCCATAAATGTCGCACCGGATAGCAGCAACACCGCTTTAATGATCTGCACCCAGGTAGTCGCCAACATGCCACCAAATGTGACATACAGCACCATTAATACGCCTACTAATACCACCGCCAATTCATAAGGCAGGCCAAACAAAATCTGGATTAATTTACCCGCGCCGACCATTTGCGCTATCAGATACAAAGCCACTACGGCCAGTGCGCCAAACGCCGATAAGGTGCGGATCGGCAATTGCCCCAACCGGTAAGACGCCACATCAGCAAAGGTGTAACGGCCAAGATTTCGTAGGCGTTCGGCAATCAAAAACAGGATCAGCGGCCAGCCAATTAAAAAACCGATCGAGTAAATCAGCCCATCATAACCAGACATAAACACCAAACCGGAGATCCCCAGAAATGATGCCGCCGACATATAATCACCAGCAATTGCCAGTCCGTTCTGAAAACCGGTAATACCGCCGCCCGCAGCATAATAATCGGCGGCCGATCGGGTACGCTGTGCAGCCCAGTAAGTGACGCCTAAGGTCGCGCCAACAAACAACAGAAACATCACCACGGCTGAAACATTCAGTGTCGCACCCGCCGCATTACCATCGATAACATTTGCCGCCCAAACACCTGATGCGAGCATGCTGAGTAAAATGAAAACAACCGATTGTTTCATTGCAGGCTATCCTTTATTTGCTGGTTAAGCGCATCAAACCGTGTATTCGCCTGATGAACATAAACACCGGTCAAAACAAAAGCCAGTAAGATAATCACCACACCGACCGGAATCCCCACCGTTATCATGCTGCCAGCAGCAATCGGTTTCGCCAGAACTGAGGGTGCAAAAGCAATCAGCAGGATAAACGCGAAATACATCAGTAAAATCAGTGCTGACAAACCCCAGGCCCAACGCGCACGGGTTCTGGTTAAAGCCGTAAAGCGGGGATCACGTTTTACTTGTTCATAAAGATCAGCGCTCATATCATTCTCCAATCGGGTGGCATGGCTGGCTGGATTTTTTCGCAAATTGGCTCGAGTATAACAGCTGGCAAACCGTGCTCACTGTGTAGTACTTTACAAAAAAGTGTGAACCACTTCGCATAATGATAAAAACTGTTTATGATGAAATCACCTTAACTAATCCGGACTCAGGGAACCGCGTCCGCGGAGTATGTTTGGCTTGTTGCGGGAGGCGACCTGAAAAACGTCACAGTAACGAGGACATCTGACCAGATGACCGAGCAAAATAAAAACAGTGTGCTGGCTCCTTATGAAATGGCACGCAAGCTTAGTATTCTCAAAAAAGCCAAGCAGGTTTTGATCATCGACGATCAATCTACCGGCCGGACGATTCTTGAAAAAGTCATCCAGCAAATCGGCGACAACATTCATGTCACGGCCATGAGTAATCCGTCTACTGCGTTGGAATGGCTGGATTTACATGGCGTTGATTTGATTGTCACTGATTACCGGATGCCGGAAATTAACGGCATTGAGTTTATTCGCCTGGTCCGGCAAAAAGCGCACTGCCTGAATGTACCGATTGTCATGATTACCGTGGTCAGCGAAAAAGCCGTGCGTTATGAAGCGCTGGAAGCCGGTGCCACCGCGTTTCTAATGCGACCGATTGATCAGATTGAATGCCGCACCAGTTGTCGTAATCTGCTACAAATGCATGAACAGCATTTGATTATCGAAGACCGCGCCAATTGGCTGGAACGGCAGGTTGAACTGGCTACCGAACAAATTGTGCAGCGTGAAAAAGAAACCATTATCCGTCTGGCCAAAGCCGGCGAATACCGCGATGAAGGCACCGGCAACCATGTTATTCGTATGGCCAAATATGCGCGGCAAATCGCCGAAGCACTGGGCAAGTTTGACGAACAGGAATGTGAAGATCTGGAATATGCTGCGCCCATGCACGATATCGGTAAGATCGGTATTCCGGATGGCATTTTGCTAAAACCGGACCGGCTCAATCCCCATGAATGGGAAATCATGAAAACACACACATTGATTGGTCATGAAATCCTCTCTGGCAGCCAGTCAAAATACATGCAAATCGGTGCAATCATTGCGCTCAACCACCATGAGCGTTTTGATGGCAAGGGCTATCCTAATGGCTTGAAAGGCACCGAAATTCCTTTAATCGCACGCTTGGTCTCAGTCGCCGATATTTATGACGCGCTGGTTTCAGAGCGTCCCTATAAAAAAGCTTGGTCTGAAACCGAAGCACTCAGCTATATCGAAGCACAGGCCGGCACGCAGCTCGACCCGGATTGTGTACAGGCATTTTTTGATCGCTATCAGGCGATTCGTGATATTCAGGCAGCCTATGCGGATGAGTAACTGACTTGATGCAGCAGGCAGATAAAGCAAACGGCTGGCTGGGCTGGCTCAAATTACGACTGGCGCAAGCCAGTGATACCGAACCGGAACAGGCCATTAAAATTCGTCTGCCGATCAGTATTGCGATGCTAATTTACTTTTGCTTGCCCTGGCAGTCAGAACTGGCATTTCAGCAACATATTTTTTCCCTGCCCAGCTTGATGGGTATGACTTACTTTACCAGTGCGCTACTTATTGCTGCTGCACTGCTAATCAATCCTGCACCATCCCCTACCCGGCGTATTCTGGGCACGCTGGCTGACTTAGGTTCGCTTTCAATAGTGATGTTTATGTCAGCAGACAAAAGTGTGTTTCTGTTTGTTTTCTACCTATGGGTCATCCTTGGCAATGGTTTCCGCTACGGAATTACTTATTTATATATTGCATTTTTTATCGGTATTGTTGGTTTTAGTTTTGCCATCAGTTTTGGCGAATACTGGCAACACCCACAACACAAACCTTTTGGTCTCAGCCTGCTGTTCTTATTGGTATTGATTCCACTTTATTCGGCATTTCTGATTACCAAACTTCATGCTGCCATCGCCACAGCCAAACAAGCTAACGAAGCGAAAAGCCGCTTTTTGGCCAATATGTCCCATGAGTTACGGACACCACTAAATGGTGTCATCGGTGTTGCCGATCTGCTCAGTGAAACCCAGCTTAATCATCGCCAACGTGACTTTGTCAGCATCATGCGGGCATCGGCGCATACTCTGCTGGGCTTAATTGAAAACGTTCTGGATATTGCCAAAATTGAAGCGGGCAAAATCCTGATTCGTAGCGAATATTTTGATTTACACCGGCTGGTGCATGGCGTCATTGCCATGCAAATTCCTATGGGAGATGCCAAAGGCCTTCGGGTAAGTTGTTATATCGATCCCACACTGCCTTACAGCCTGGAAGGCGATCCCCAACATCTTCGCCAGGTGCTCATAAACCTTGTGGGCAACGGGATCAAGTTTACCGATAGTGGCAGTGTTAAACTTCTGGTTGTGCCGGCCGCTAAACAATCAGCTAAAGCATTATCAATACGTTTTGAAATTACCGACACTGGCATCGGCATCCCTGAAGAAGCGCAAAATACCATTTTTAACGACTTCACTCAGGTGGCCAGCTCAGGACAACGTAACGTTGGTGGCACCGGACTGGGCACGACCATTGCCAAAGAACTGGTGGAATTGATGGACGGGCATATTGGTTTTGACAGCAAGCTCGGTGATGGCACCACTTTTTGGTTTGAACTGCCATTCAAACCATTGGATACAGATAATACGCAACTGGCGGCAACCCCTATGCTTATCCTCAGCAGCCAAGCAATTCAACAACAGCTCACGCCAACACTGAATGGCTGGCAAATCCAGTATCAATATGTTGATACCACCGCTAAAGCCTTTGCTGAATTAATGCGTCTCAGTGACAGTGAGTCGGCTTACGACAGTTTGATGATTGATCAAGCCTGCATGCAGGATATTAATCCGCAGCAGTTTGCCAGCATGATTCATGCTGAACCGCTGCTCGCCCATTTGTCACTGATTCTGATTAATCCGACACAACAAAGCCGTCAGGATCCAAGGCTGCGTGAACATTTCGTTAGTATCGTGCATGACATCAATGCCAAACCGCAGTTATTTAACGCTATTCATGCTGCGCAGAGCAGCCATTATGTGCAAGATGAAAAAGTAACTTCTCTGGCACAACACTATGCTGCCCAATCGCATGCACGACCACTAAGGATCCTGATCGCTGAAGACAATAAGGTGAATCAGCAAATTTTGGCCGGCATTCTGGAACATGCAGGTCATCAGATCCATGTTGCTGAAACGGGTGAGAAAGCACTCGATATGCTTACAGAAAATCTGCATGAACTGGACATGCTGATTGTTGATATGAATATGCCCGACTACTCAGGCACCGAAGTGGTTCGTGTCATGCGTTACATGGACACGCAGTTTCATTTACCGGTCATCATGCTAACCGCTGATGCAACGCCTGAAGCCCACAAACGGAGCCTTGAAGCCGGCGCCGATGTTTTTCTGACCAAGCCAATAGATTCGCGGGGATTGCTGGAATCAATCGCTAACTTGTCAAAAACACAAGTCCCTCAGCAGATTAAGAAAGCCCTACCAGCCGCATCGTCTGCTTCTGCAACATCCGAGTGGTTTGATGCACAGGTCATTCAGGATCTATCACAACTAGGCAGTGATAATAAGTTTCTGACGGCTTTGATTGATGGTTTTGCGATGGATGGTCATAAACATCTACAGATAATCCATTCAGCATTTGAAAATAAGGACTTCATGTCACTCCGGGAAAGCTTGCATGCCCTAAAAGGTTCAGCAGCTGAGATGGGTGCTAAACCTTTAACGGAATTATGCAAACAAGCCGAACAACTCAAACCGAGTGACATAAACCATAACGACAGCCATAAATACTACACCGAGCTCGCTGACACTTTTACACAGACTGTCGACGCACTTAAAGCCGCCTCAGCATCACTTAATGTCGGTTTTAACCAACAGTCGTAATAGCATTCATAGTTTGTCTTTTCACCAAACGATGCATCAATCGTAAATCTTTTTCGGTGAGTTTCAGTGCGGCATCAGCCCAGATTTCGGCAATATCCAATAACTCCTGATAAGACAAATTGTTACAGACATCCTTAACCTGCTGCATCGCCCGATAGCTATTGGGGCATCTTTTCACAGTTTTAATAAAATCGTAAACGGCTAATTCACCCTGGCCAGGCTCGGCCAGAATATCCACCGCCCCCATTTCATAAAACTGCTCAGCAGTATATAAATTGCCGGACATGATGACTTTTTCAGCTTGAGCTGCACCAATTTTTCTGGAAAGAATTGAGTAAGCTCCCATTCCCGGAAACAGATTAAACAATGCTTCCGGACAGCCTAATTTGACACCTTTTTCGGCGATGATCACGTTGCCGGATAAAGCTGCTTCCAGTCCGCCACCCAGTGCATCGCCCTGAATCAGAGAAATGGTAATAAGATCTGAATCAAAATGTTTAATATTGGTATGAACCAAATCTATACCTTTGATGGCATAGTCTAGTAATGCGGCCCGGTCACCCCGCAGGATAAGCTGCGAGAATAAATCTAAATCCCCACCTAAATTGAATACACCATCGATGCTGGAGCCATAAACCAAAAAGTCATACTTTTGCTGGTTAGTTTCCAACATTTCACGCTTCACCATGGCAACATATTTAGCCAAATCATCCAATAAGGTATGCGTGAAGCATGGTCTGGGTTCCGACCCCATAAAAAACCAACCAATACGATGTGCTGCTTCGTAATAACTACTTAACTGGTTGAACTGTTCACCTTGAAAAACTTCTTTTACTGCATTTAATCTGGCCACCGCATTCATTATCATCTCCTTGAAAAAGCCGTAATCCCAACATTAGCCGTTCTTAAAAAAATGGCGTGAGCTACAAACTCTTCAAAGCATGAAGTGTGCCGCAATTCAAAAAAATGGTTTTCTCACTGAGAACCGCAGTGCCGGGAAAAGAAGCTGGAACAGGTATTTTTAAATTTTAAATCAGCTACATACGACCAGACAAAGCTTTGACATGCGCCAATACTGCCTGCTGTAAACCAGAGACCTGATAGCCGCCTTCCATTACTGAAACCAGCCGGCCCTGGCAATATTTATCGGCCAGTTGCATCATCAAACGGGTAAGCGTCTGAAAACCGTCATCGGTAATGTTATGACAGCCGAGAGGATCATCGATACGGCTGTCAAAACCGGCAGACAGTAGAATTAAATCCGGTTGAAAAGCTTCAGCAGCCGGTAGCAAATATTGCTCAAAAGCCGACAGGATCTCTTCATCACCACTACCACACGGTAAATGTACATTGATGTTAAACCCCTCACCTTTACCGTTGCCAGTTCGCTCTGGCAGACCGGTGCCGGGATAGGCATACATGTCGTGCGTTGAAAAAAACAACACGCTGGGATCATCGTAAAACGCCCATTCCGTGCCATTACCATGGTGATAATCCCAATCCGCAATGAGGATTTTTTTCAGTCCGTATTGCTGCTGAGCATAGCGAGCAGCAATGGCAACATGATTAAAAAAACAAAAGCCTTCTTCCCGTCCGGTATTAGTCGCATGATGCCCCGGTGGTCTTGAAGCACAAAAGGCGTTCTTTACCTGCCCCGCCATTACCGCATCAACACAGGCCAGCAAACCTCCTGTAGCCAGACGGGCAATTTGGTACGCGTTGGGGGCGTGACGTTTTATTGACGCACAATGTTGCTGGGAGTGAACTGTTTGCAACCAGGTTTCGCTGGCAGGTGTGGCCGTCAGTCTTAACAGTTGCCCGGCAACATCAGCATTGCTGAGCGTTTTGGCCACTGCCTCATAGCGGGCCGGTGATTCCGAATGATCAATTGAAATCTTATATTCGGCAAAACGCTTATCCAGAAGCAACCCGGTTAATGCCTGCGACTGTGTTGCCTGCAGCTTCACGGGCAACAACGCCAGCGTGCCTAATTTGAGTAAATCACGTCTTTGCATCCGGCCACCGCTCGGGGTGATTTCTAACCAATCTTATGTTGCCATAGATTTAATTGGCTTGCGCTTTCAACCTCAAGAACCGTTGCAATGGGTGCAGGCTTACCCAAGTGATAACCCTGTACAAAATCGACGCCAATATCCTGCAGTTTGCTGAGAATGGCAGCGTTTTCTACAAACTCTGCGATCGTCTCAAGTTGCATGACATGACCGATTTCATTAATGGCTTTAACCATTTCGGCATCAAATGGGTCGTCGATAATATCGCGCACAAACATCCCATCAATCTTAATGGCGTTGACCGGCAGGTTCTTTAAATAACCAAATGATGACAAACCGCTGCCAAAATCATCCAGAGCAAACTGGCAGCCCAGTTCTGTCAGTGAATTAATGAAATAAGTAGCTTCACGCAAATTGGCAATAGCTGCGGTTTCAGTGATCTCAAAACTAATTAATTCTGGGTTGAACCGGGCTTTATTGAGCACTTGCACAATATGCTCCAGCAAATGCCGGTTACCCAATGACGCACCGGATAAATTAACCGCCAAATGCTCAATATGAGACAGTTGCTGATGATGCTGATTCAGCCAGTTGACCGTTTCGTCAATTACCCAGCGATCGACTCGTTCGGACAAGTTAAATCGCTCGGCAGTCGGTAAAAAAGCGCCAGGCGTAATCAAGGTACCTTGCCGGCTGCATAATCTGACCAATACTTCATAACGCTGTTTACGCTGCTTATGCAGACTGATAATAGGCTGTACAAACAATGCCATCCGCGATTCATTTAGCGCTTCTTTGATCTCATTCACCCAACGGAATTCACCCGCCTGCTCGACCAGTTGGGCATCATCATGCTGGTACAAATAAACACAATTACGGCCTGATCTTTTGGCGGCAAAACAGGCTGAATCCGCTTGTTTGAGAACTTCCGTGGCACTGATGGTTTGCTGATCAATCTGAGTCATACCAATACTGACACCAATGGTAAACATCTGTGAGTTCCAGATAAACTGGAACGACTCCACTACTTTACGGATCTCATCGGCAACCCGGTGCGCCTGTTCTACATCACAATGCTCCATTAAAATACCGAACTCATCACCACCCAGCCGGGCCAGAGTATCGTTTTTACGGGTTCGTTTACTAAGTTGCCGGCTCAACTGCCGCAGTAACTCATCTCCGGCAATATGACCGCAAGTATCATTAATCACCTTAAATTGATCTAAATCCAGAAAACATAAAGCGTGCTGCACATCGCTGTTATGTACCTCTGATACCAGATGCGCTAATCTGCGCTCAAATTCACTGCGGTTAATTAAACCGGTCAAATCATCATGTGCAGCCCGGTGAGACAGCTCTGAGGCCATTGCTCTTGCCTCAGTCACGTCCTCCTGAATAGCAACAAAGTGGGTGATTTCATGTTGATGGTTTTTAATGGGTGCGACATAGACACGTGCCCAGTAAGCTTCACCGTTTTTACGTTTATTTTCCAGTTCACCAACCCACTCATCTCCATCAGTGATGGTCCGCCACATCGACTTACAAGCCCCTTTGGTGGTGAAAGCAGATTTGAATAGCCGTGGGGTTTTGCCGATACTTTCCTGCAAGGAGTAGCCACTGATTTGTTCTGAACGAGGGTTCACATACTCAATCACACCCTCACGATCTGTGATCATGATGCCATTGGGGCTGGCTTCCACAGCACTTGAGAGTTTTATCAAATGAGCACGATTTTCAGATAACTGCTGATTCGCTTCACGCAGCTCTGTTGTCCGCGCCTCAATCATGCTTTCACGCTGGGCAACCTCCCAGTTCAGATCATCCAGCAGTCGCTGATTTTTTTCCTGTAACTTCAGACCATCAACAATATTCCGGTTACTGCGTCTCGCCATGGACGTCATCATCAAGTAGTAAAACAACAGGGCTAGCAGTAAAAAATATGAAAGTGCCTGAGTGTCAGGCGCGGCATGTGCCTGATAAAGTGTGACACCGGTCAACATGGAAATTTGTGGAATGGTATAGACCAGATAAGCCGGAAACCAAGCTGCCAGTACCGGCACCCCGGCGGTAATAACACCGCAGACCAGTACATAAAACAAAGTATTGATCTGGATGTCATCTATCAAAAAATAAAAAATGCTAACCGCGCCCCAAGTGATGCCGATGACAAATGTCATCCACATGTAACGCTTTATCCATTTTTTGGCTGGTGTTTGATCCGAGCGATAGGTAAACACAAACCACAGAACGAGCCGTAGTGAAGATAACGCCAGAATAACCGTTGACCATAACTTGAGCAGTGCAGCTTGTTCATGATCTGAAAACAACCAGAACATGAGTATGGCAACTAAAATAATTGCCCCGTTTGAATAAGGTGCTTGCTGATATAACAGTCGTGCCTGCTGCCGGATAATGGCGGCGTCTTCCATAACCAATTTTTCCATTAAATACCATTAAATATCAGTGCCAGCTGACAGAAGTGTCTCGATTGGCGCTGGCACCCCAATACCGTAACCCTGCGCGTAATCTACGCCAATTTCCCTGAGTTTGTTAAGAATGGCTTTATTTTCAACGAATTCAGCAATTGTCGTCAGACCCATCACATGACCAATTTCATTAATTGATTTGACCATTTCCAAATCTAACGGGTCATCGAGCATATCTTTAACAAACATGCCATCGATTTTCAGTGAATCAACCCGCAATTTCTTTAAATAGGCAAATGACGACAATCCGCTGCCAAAGTCATCCAGCGCAAAACTCACACCCAAAGCGCCGAGCCGTTCAATAAAAATGGTCGCTGCCCGTAAATTGGCAATAGCCGCTGTTTCGGTAATTTCAAAACAGATTTTACTGGCCGGCACCGGTAATGCCATCACCGCCTCATGAATGTGATTAAGCATGTTCTCATCGCTGAGTGTCAGCCCCGATAAATTCACTGACAAACTGTCGATATGGGTTATCGCGGCGGCATGTTCGCTTATCCATTCAAAGGTCTTATTAACCACCCAGCGGTCGATACGGGTAATTGAGTTATAACGCTCCGCCGCCGGCAAAAAAGCACCGGGCGGTGAAAGACTGCCATCGCGCCGCCTAAGTCGCAGCAATATTTCATAGTTGAGCCCGGTATTGGCCGGATTGACCGGCACAATCGGTTGTACATAAAGTAAAAAACGATCCTGATCCAAGGCTTCGCTGATTTCGGCACTCCACTGAATTTCTCCACGCCGTTGTTGCAAGCGGGCGCTATCTTCGGTGTGTACTTCTACCCTGTTTCGGCCGGAATCTTTGGCGGCATAACAGGCATTATCAACATTACGCATTGCCTCAGTGCTGTCTTTGGTATGCAGATCAATCACCGTCAAGCCGATGCTGGCGCCGATGGTGAAGCTGTAACCTTCCCAGTGGAAGCGGAAATCCTGCAGCAGGCTTATCACCCCCTCACAAGCCTGATAGGCCTGATCGATTGAGCAATGCTCCATCAAAATAACAAATTCATCACCGCCCAATCTTGCGATGGTATCGCGGGAACGAATATTGGCCTGCAGTAACGATCCAACCTGACGCAACAGTTCATCACCGGCAATATGCCCGCAGGTATCGTTAATAACTTTGAACTGATCCAGATCCAGAAAACATAAGGCATGTTCACCATGATCCAGTCTGGATGAGTCAATCACCCGCCGCAGCCGCAGATCAAATTCACGGCGGTTAATCAGTCCGGTCAGCAGATCATGGCTGGCCTGATAAGAAGTCTCTTCGTTGAGCCGGCGTGCTTCGGTAATATCCACCTGAGTTGCCACTACATGGCTGACCTGACCATCACTGTCCAGCATCGGCGCAATCAGCTCCTGGGCCCAGTATAATTCGCCGTTTTTCTTGCGATTTTGCACTTCGCCGCGCCATTCCTGACCCGACATAATGGTCTGCCACATTTCATCATGTAACTTCTGTGGATCTTGTCCGGCATTAATCAAATCCGGCCACTTACCGACCGCTTCTTCCGGCCGATAACCGGTAATGGTGGTGAATTTCGGGTTTACATACTCAATATTGCCGTCACGATCCGTCACAATAACGGCGTTAGGACTATGTTTGACGGCTAGAGATAATTTTTCCAGCTTGAGCTGCGATTTTTTCAGTGCCGTAATATCGTGCAGGATGCCCTCAACCCCAATGACCTCACCATACTCGTTATAGGCGGGCATTTCTTTCACCGCCAGAACATGGATCTCACCAAATTTGTCGAGCATTTCGACTTCATAGGCCATGGTTTTGCCGGACAAGGTCTGCCGCGTGTTTTCCGCGACTTTCCGGTTCAACTCGGTATCCGGCAAATAGTTGGAATAATGGTCGTTCAGTTCAGTGTGGGCATAGCCCAATATGGATTCCACTGACGGGCTGACATAGGTGAACACACCATTAACATCATGTGAATACAGCACATATTCATCTTTGATATTTTCAATCAGCCGCCGGTATTTTTCTTCGCTTTTCCGCAACAAGTGCACATGCTGTTCCAGTGCCTGCGTTTTGTCGGTTACTGCCTGACGGATTTGCGCCACCCGGCCACTTTGTGACATCAGCCAGGCTCCTATCAGGCTAAACAACACTAGGGCGCTGATAACAATGCCAAACACCGACCAGCTGGTATAGCTTTTTAAATATTCAGCCGACGGCTGATAATGGAAATGCCAGCGAAAGTCTTCATCAAGCTGTTCTATCTGCTGTAGATCAGCGCGTTGTGAAGATGGTTTTGCAAAATCCGCTGTCTGAAACAACACTTTGCCAGTGCTATCTGATAAAGCAAACTCGACCCAGCGGGTGGCACCAGAAGCTGCTATTGGCGTGAAAAAATCTTCGTAATCAAAGACATGCACAACCACCCCGGTCAAGGGCCCCACCCCATCACGCACGCCCAGTAAAAACATAAATTTACCGGGCAAGTTAGCGGCCAGCTGGTTAAAAACCGGGCTGACCTGCAAACTGGCAGGCGCCTGCCATGCCTGCTGGCAAAGTTCCTTGTCTGATGGCGACTGACACATCGCCATACCGGCCAGCGGCGGCAACATGGCATCCGTTTGTTTGATTGGTTTGATATAACGTAACCAATACGGCTGTGCTGGATCGCTGGTATTTTTTTCTATCCAAAGTGCTGCCGATACATCATGACGGTGCTGGCTGAAATCATTCAGATACGCCGAAAACTCAGCAAAAGTAACTTCTTCGCTGTGTAAAAAATACGAGCGCATAGCTTGTAACAACAAATGGTGAAAATCCAACTCATTTTTAACCAGCGAATGCGCCTGCTGCACATTTGCCTGAAAACGCTGCTCGTCGACCTGAGCCTCATGTTGTTTGGTTTGCCAGATAATCGTCAGTAACAACGCCAGCATTAACAGCATTGGCAATGCCACGGTAAATTGCCGTTGTTGCCAGTCGCTGCGTGGTTGCGCCAGAAAGATCAGTATGACCGGTGTCAGGATCACCACCCCCAGCGCACCGCCCAGCCACCAGATAAGCAGTGTTTGCCACCAGTCAGCATGGGGCAGCAATGCAAAAAAAGCCTGAATACCTGTCGCCAGTAACGCCGGTGGTAAAGCCGCAGCAATACCGCCCAGCAGGAAAAACCGGACGATCTCTGTATCGGTTTTTAAAGCCGATGGCCAGACTGAAAAGGATTGCAGTAAAAATCGGCCAAGCCCGGCGTGAATAGCGGCTTGAACACCAAGCAATAAACATAGCCACCAGCCACTGCTACCAGCCGGCATAAATAGCTGCCAGCCGACCAGAAAATCACCGATAAAAGCTGCCGGTAATAACCGGTATCCCCAGATCAATACGGCCGCCAGTGCAATACCGGCCGGCAACCAGACCGGCGCCGCATTGATTGGCATCATAGCCAGCGGCGACAGCATCCAGGCTGTCACAAAATAGGCTGCTGCCACCAGACTATTCAGATAAATAAATCGTTTCCAGTCCACAATGACTCCGCTGCTTTTCAGCGAGTGTAGCGATTTTTGCTACTAAAAGGTATGTCGATAAGTCCCCTGAAAGCAAAGGCTTCACATAAACTTTACTGTGGCATGTCACTCTAATCTGATAATGCATTCACAAAGAGGTTTTATGGCGACTTATTTACTGACTGGTGGCACCGGTTTAATTGGCAGCGCCATCACCCGAAAATTGCTTGGCAACGGTCATCAACTGATTATTCTCAGCCGCGATACCGACAAAGTTCGCCGCATGTTCGGCGAACAGGTTACAGCGATTGATGATTTGCAACAGATCCCGGCCGCAAAACAAATTGATATCGTCATCAATCTCGCCGGCGCGCCGATTGCCAACAAGCGTTGGTCTGATAAACAAAAGCAAAATCTGCGTGATAGCCGCATTGTGCTGACAGAGCAACTTATTAGCTGGTTTCATCAGCGCTCCCAAAAACCAGGCGCGCTAATTAGTGGCTCTGCCGTTGGCTGGTATGGCGATCAACAAACTGAGCTGATTACCGAACACAGCGATTACCGCGACGATTTTGCGCATCGGCTGTGTGAAGACTGGGAGCAAGCCGCGCTGCAAGCCAACGCGCTGGGCATTCGGGTGGCGATTGTCCGTACGGGTCTGGTGATTGCTAAAGATGGCGGTTTTTTAGATAAAATGCTGCTGCCGTTTAGATTGGGGCTTGGCGGACCGATAGCCGACGGCCGGCAATATATGCCGTGGATTCACATTGACGATATTCGTGATTTGTTTATCTTTCTGGCAGAGCATGAAAGTGCAAGCGGCGTATTTAACGGTACGGCACCTGCGCCAGTGAGCAATCAGCTATTTACCCAAACCCTGGCTGCTGCCCTCGGCCGACCCGCTTTCTTCCGGGTGCCGGCCTGTGTATTAAAAGCAACACTGGGGGAAATGGCCAGTTTGCTGCTCGGCGGTCAGCGGGCGATTCCGGAAAAAGCCCTTACTGCCGGTTTTAGCTTTCAATATACTGAGCTGCGTCCCGCACTGGATGCAGTATTGTTACCAAAATAATCGAGAACATTATGACTAAACGTGCCGTTTTGCTGGCCAACCTTGGTTCACCGGACCAGCCTGATACGCCTTCTGTCAGGCGTTATCTGAACCAGTTTTTGATGGATCCTTATGTGATCCAGCTGCCCTGGTTACTGCGGCGGATGATCGTCGGCTTATTTGTATTACCGTTTCGGCCGAAAGCCTCTGCTGAGGCCTATCAGAGTGTTTGGCTACCACAAGGTTCGCCGTTGATTGTGTTATCAGAACAACTGCAACAGGCAGTACAGGCAAAAGTTGATATGCCGGTGCATTTAGCTATGCGTTATGGCAATCCCAGTATTGAATCGGCGTTACTGAAAATTGCAGAAGATCCGGCTATTACCGAAGTACTGTATATGCCGCTGTATCCGCATTTTGCCGACAGCACGGTGACCACCTCAATTGTTGAGGCAGAGCGGGTTATCGCCAAACACAAATTGCCATACAAGCTGCAAGTATTGCCGCCTTTTTATCAGGACCCGCAATATATTGATGCGCTGATTCAACAAACCCAGCCGCATTTACAAGCTGATTTTGACCATTTAGTGTTCAGCTACCATGGTCTGCCGGAATCACACATTACCGGCCGGGATCCATCAGGTGAACATTGTCTGAAGCGCGCCGACTGCTGTATGCAGCCGCATCCGGCGCAGGCAACCTGCTACCGGCATCAAGTCATGATGACCACCAAAGCATTTACTGAAAAGCTGGCTTTACCTGCTGATAAATTTTCGGTCGCTTTTCAGTCACGTCTTGGCCGGCAAGTCTGGCTGGGGCCAAATACGGAAGATGTTTTGGTGGCGCTGGCTGGTAAAGGCGTTAAGAAAGTGCTGGTAATGTGTCCGGCTTTTGTGACCGATTGTCTGGAAACCCTTGAAGAAATTGCCATTCGTGGCGAAGAAGTGTTTATTGAAGCCGGCGGCGAATCTTTGACGCTGGTGCCCTGCCTTAATGATCATCCAGCCTGGGTGAATGTCCTTGCTGACTGGGCGCAAACGCGCTGACTAGACCCGGCCGATAAGCGGCTGACGCACTACGGCGCTGGTATATTCACCGCCCGGACCATAAGCACTGCTTTCTGGTTCCCGACCGCGCAAAATACTCACAGCCCGTTGTAAATATTGACGGTTAACGTTAACGATACCGCCATTGATTTGATTATGGTCACGACAACGTTTGGCCTGTACTTTTAATTGATCAAGCAGTGACGTTAATGCGCGTGCCTGATTGTCGCTTTGATTGGCAACAAAGGCTTCAATCCCTTGTTTACCTGCCGGAAAACCTGCCGTTTTCAGAATCAGATCGCGTTGCCGGCCGAGCTGTTCAAGTTGTTTGATCAGCGGTTGTTTGGCGCGTACACATTGATCCAGCGCAGCGCTGTCAGACTGCGTCAGTGCATTACGCTCGGTTTCCAGAATAACGGCCAGTTGCTGGGCCAGTTGAAGTTCCGCCTGTAAGGTGGAATGCAGTTGTTGTGCCGCGGTCATCGACATGGGTCTGTCCTGCTTAGAATTGACCCTCAAAATCAATCATATTCTGTGCCAGTTTTTGTGAATCGACCTGATATTCACCTTTTTCAATGGCTTCACGCAGCTCAGCGATGCGCTGTTGGTTTACTTCCGGCATGCTGGTAATCATTTGTTGCAGTGCCTGCAACTGGCTGGCATCGTCAGTCAACTTGAAAGTATCTGCTGCCGGCGCATTATCAGCTCCGGTTTTCGTCGTACTGCTTTTGCTATCCGCTGCGTTGCTGCGCGGGTTATTCACCCCGCCCGGCGCATTGGATTTGATGTTATTAATTTCTGACATTGCTGTCTCCAAAGAGGCTTATACAACATTATCGGCAAAGCCTTGGCAAACTTAAATAAATTTCTGTTTTACATCGTTTTAATCCGCACCACCCCAGCGGCATCAACAATACCTTCGACCACTCTTTCCGAGCTGGTGTTTTTCACCTTGACCCGCTGACCAAGGCCGGCATTGGCTAATGCTTCACCGCGCACCCGGACTTCCATATTGCCTACTGCTGCCACGAGGGTAATCAAATCACCACGATGCACCAATGTTTGCGATTCAAACTGTCGGGCTTCAATAATACTGCCCATAGACAGCGGTGATTTTAGCTGTTGGCCGATAAGGGCTGAAGCATCACTTAAATAACCTTTACGCAAACTGGCGATGTCACGCGGCGCCAGTTTTATGTCGTCTTTTGTCAAAATATGATCGGCTGACAAAGCGCGTCGGGTGACCACCACATCCTGCATCACTTTGATCTGCGCGGACACATACACCGTCCAACTAACCGGCGCATGGCAACGAACACCTATTGTCATCTGACCTGATCGCAGTTGATCATGATTGGCAAAGGTATCCAGCGCACTTTGACAAGCTTGCAGACGCAAACGTTTATCCAGCGAGCTGATACTCACTTGTGGATTAGCAAAACGTGCCTGTGCTTCACTGACAGCATGCAAGTAAGCGGCATGTTCAACCTCGTGCAAAGCATGCAATGAAGCCGATTGCGCCGGCGACGTCAAAAACATGACACTTGCCAGCAAGCTAGTTAATATTGGTAAACGCGACATAAGACATATCCCCACAACATCACCGTTGCGATGTGTTTTTCTAATAAATTCATTGCAAAAGTCATACCTGAACCAAACTACAGAAATACCCTGTTTGGCCGATAAGCCCAGAAACAAAGAGGAAAATCTATGACCAGCCTGCTTGATGGTGTTAACCAACGTACCCGGCTTGCCGGCCAAAACCGGCTGGAATTGCTGTTATTCCGCCTCGGTGGCCGGCAACGTTATGGTATTAATGTGTTTAAAGTGCGTGAGGCAATTGCTTGTCCGCCATTAACGCGCTTTCCGGGCGCAAATCCAGTGGTGCGCGGGGCAGCAAAAATCCGTGGCCAGACGATCAGCGTCTTTGATTTAGCACAGGGTATTGGCAAACAGCCGATTGCTGACCCGGCACAGAGTTTTGTCATTATTACCGAGTACAACCGTTCGGTTCAGGGCTTTCTGGTCAGTCAGGTTGAGCGGATCGTGAACACCAGTTGGGCCGACATCCTGCCGCCGCCATCGGCTTCCGGCAGCAACCATTACATGACTGCCGTGACCCGGGTGGATGATGAATTGGTGCAGATCATTGATGTTGAAAAAGTCATGGCTGAAGTGTTGGGCATGGATGATGTGGTGTCAGCCGACTTAATTGCTCAGTTCAGCCGCCGGAATGCCAGTAAACAATTACATGTACTGGTCGCCGATGATTCCAGTGTGGCCCGTAATCAAATCAACCGTACGTTGGCACAGATCGGCGTTGAATGTACGCTGGTCAATAATGGCAAACAAGCGCTGGATTTATTGCAGGAATGGACGGGGCAAGGCATTGATATCAATCAGCATATCGCACTGCTGATTTCAGATATTGAAATGCCGGAAATGGATGGTTACACACTGACCAGCGCTATCCGGCAGATCCCGGCACTGAATGGCCTGAAGATCCTTTTACATACTTCAATGAGCGGTAATTTTAATAATGCCCTGGTCGAAAAAGTCGGCGCGGATAAATTTATTGCCAAATTCGCACCGGATGATTTGGCGGTGACCGTGCAGGAAATGCTCGACGTTAAATAAAAAAGGCGCCTTGCGGCGCCTTCATTTTTTACTGCGGTAATAATGGTCCGCGGCCGCTGGTATCAGCCGGCATCGGGATCTGCGACGCACGTTCTGTCACCATATCCGCCTTGGCCCGCATCAGGTTGGTACCGACAAAACCACCTACCCGATAAGCCCATTTTGAGAACTGTTTATTGAGCTCTTCAATTTCCTGCTCAACGGCGGCACGGTCTTTCAGCACACCCAACTCGGCAATTTCTGCCGGTACATTATCAGTTGCCGAATCATCATATTCAGCACGGAAAGTCGCATAGTAGAAGCCATCAATAAATGAAGTCTCTGAAATCACTTTCAGCCCGTCATAAGTCAAAAATTCTGCTGTTACCACTTCAGAGTCACCGCGGCTGAAATCCTCAATCGGTGTCACATCTTCCAGTCGCAGCTGATGCAGTGAACCGGCAATGTCGTAGCCTAATTGCTGATATTTAAAGATCGTTTTATCCAGATCTTCCGGCGTACCGAATTTGTCTTTTTTGCCAAGATTAATCAGCGTTGCCGTGTCACCATTAGGCTGAATAATATCAACTCTGGCAATACGCTCACGGGCAATATTAACGATTTCACCATCGATCCAGTTAAGCATCAGTGGGCTGATTTGCAGATAGCCTTCAGCCAACCAGGCCTGATCTTCACCGCTACGACGCACATAGGTCTGACGCGGACCGGTCTGAATAGTCACATCACGGGTTTCACCCAGAATAATGCCGGCTATCAGCTCATCCTCGTTAAACATTTTGATTTCCAGTGCTTCACCGGCTTTATCAAGACCCAGCACTGAGTGCAATTCCGGCTCATCGGTTTTGGCTTCAAGAATTTTGGCATCGGCAACGTCAATCAGCATGCGTTTGACCAGATCAAAATCAGCGGGATAGCCGTAGTAATCTTTAACGACCCAATCCTCACCTTCACCACGAAGCAGGGTAAATTGACCTTCTTCACCATCAAAGACCAGCTTATTAACGTCACTGAGCTGGGTAAATAGCTCTGGATATAACAAAGCGAAATCATCGGTATCATCTTCGCTTTTGTAGATGGTGACCAGCATCAAAAGCACCATTATTCCGGTCAGGATGGCGAGAATGGTCAGACTGTTTAATTTTTTTAGCATCGGTTGAAACCTGTATCTTGAAAAGACTTAAACACAGCGCTCGGCGCTCAGACCTTTAACCGGCCTTTACTGCGCTTACGAATCCGCAGCCAACCGGTTATCACTGCCAGAATCGCCACCAGAATCGGCACCGCGCCGATATTGACGAATTTAACGGTGGTTTCCAGCGCATCAATATCACGGCGCAGGTTGCCTTTGACTTCGCGTAATTCCAGCTCAGTCCGATCGGCCAACAATCGGGCTTCGTTGATTTCTTTTTGCTGCTCTGCCGTCAAAATGACTTCACCGCTGCCGGTACGTTCCACCTGCATCCGGGCGATTTTCTGCTCGGTTTCCTGCAGTCGGCGTTCCAGCTCACGCTCTTTGGAGCGATAACGGCGTTCAGCTTCACGTTCAATTTGTTCAACCAGGGTAAATGGCCGTGAAAAGCCTGAACGCGAACGGACACTGATAAGCCCTTCGGTGCCGGTCAACTCTTCAACTGAATTGAAAATGAAGTCGAGGTTATTTGACGTGTTAAATGCCAGGTCTTCACCATAAAAATCCTGAGTTTGCACCCAGAACCGGTCATCCAGCATATCCACATCGGCAACGGCAATCACATCGATTGGCTGCTCAGAAGCATCCACGTGGTCGGGCATTTTTTGTAATTGTCCGCTGTTGTTGCGCGCACCTTCAGGGAATATCGATTTAACATTACCAGTGACGCGAACCGCCATCGGATAGCTGATGGTACCCGGCTGATATTTGGTCAGCAGGGCGACCGGATCATTACGGAATTGTACTACCCGCTTATCTACCAGCATGGCTTCATCACTGGAAGAAATCAGCGGTGTAAATGTTGTGGTCGCGCCATCAAGCTGTCTGAAATGGCCGCTGGTCGCCATATTGATGCGGCGTAATCTTTCCGTGATCCGCTGTTCTTCACTGAGATTGCTTTCATCGAGTCCCAGCCACAACACATAATCAATCGGTTCACCATTGCCGAAATCCACTTTCCGAGCGGCTTTACGATCGGCAACCACATCTTTGTTATCACGCTCAAAACCCCATGCCTCAAACAGTTCAGGCATATTGGAACTACGCACGGCAGTCATGGCTGCCATGGGATTTTCCGGATCTTTTTCAGGTACATCGACTTCGGCAAACGGATCCACAAAACTGATAAGTTTGCCGCCTTTGAGGACAAACTGTTCAATGGCGTACAGTGTCGCCTCGGTCAAATCCTTTGGATGCACCACCATCAATACATCAATTGATGACGGAATACGACGGATATCGGCCGGTAATGTGGCAACGTCATACATCATTCGCAATTGCTGCATGATAGGCCACGGTTTAGCACCATCATCACTTTGTACTTCGCCTTTCAGCGGATCGTACTGTTCACCGTCAATTGGCAATGAGCTGAGTACCCCAAGATTTTTACGATCGGCATCTGATAACTGATGTACCAGACGGGTCAGATCATATTCCAGCGTGTCTTCTTTCTCCGGCTGGAAGAATTTGATCAGTTCAACACCATCCAATTGATTAGTACCGGCCAGACCGAAATACAGCGGATCTTCTTCGCCTTCAATCGGAATCGACTGCAAACCATATTGTTCGGCACGATGTTCATGATTCGAATACGGTTTGGGATTAATAATTTTCAGCTTGATCATGCCACCGGAAGCACGCTCATACTCCTGCAACAGTTCCTGCACCCGCTGGGCGTAACTTTTCAGTGAGGGCAATGCCTGCGCCACTTCTTCTGAATAATACAAGCGCAGCGTTAACGGTTCCTGTAATTCAGACAGAATGTTCAACGTACCATCCGACAGGGTATAGAGCTGATCCTGCGTTAAATCGACCCGCGCTGACTGCAGATTGTTATTGACCACGATAATAAATGACACAAACAGGATGATGGCCAGAATCAAGCCTGTTTTTGATAGCAGTTGTTTATTCATCTAGCTTGCTACTCCTAGTCGGCTTTACGGGCATAAACGATCAGCGCATTGGCGAATAACCAGATGGCGATCAAAGCCGCGAAATACAGCATGTCACGCATATCAATCACGCCCTTGGAAATGGCGTCAAAATGCGTCAGAAAACTGAAAGAACTAATGGCATTCACCAGCGTTTGGGGTGCCCAGCTACTAAAGAAATCGAGCACGATGCCAAAGCCTGATAAGACAAAAATCAAGCTGACAATCAGGCTGATAACAAAGGCAATGACCTGATTTTTAGTGGTGGCCGATATGCATGAACCAATTGCCAGAAAACCACCCGCCATCAGCAAACTGCCTAAAAAGCCGGTGAAAATCACACCGTTATCGGGGTTGCCTAGATAATTCACCGTGATCCACAACGGGAAGTTCAGAATCAGTGCCAGACCGGTAAAGGCCCAGGCGGCGAGGAATTTACCAATGACCGCTTCAAACACCGAAATCGGCAGCGTCATCAACAATTCAATGGAGCCGCTTTTACGTTCCTCTGCCCATAAGCGCATCGAAATCGCCGGGATCAGCAGGATATAGAGCCATGGATGCATGGAAAAGAACGGATACAAATCCGCTTCACCGCGGGCGAAAAAATTACCAACGTAAAAGGTTGAAAACCCCGCCAGCAACAAAAAGATAATGATAAAAACGTAAGCAACCGGCGTCGCAAAATAGCCATTGAACTCACGTTTCATGATGAACCAGATATTACGCATATTCATTATCAGGCTCCCACAGAATTTTTGGTGGTAATGGCGCGGAAGACTTCATCAAGCCGGCCATTTTCAGCGTAAAGTGAAGCGATTTCCCAGCCCTGTTCGCGGATTTTTTCCGACAGGCTGACGGTGATGTGCTGCGCATCTTTCGGGAAGACACGAATGCCATGACCATCGCTGAGAATTTCGGTTTCGGCGACAAAATCCAGCCCACCGACATAATTCGCCAGTGCCGTGTTGTCGACGCTGTTTACCGTCAAGACCACCGCATTGTGATAACGCGACATGGCTTCCAGCTCAAACGGCGTACCGTCGAACTCAACTTTACCGCGTGAAATCAACACGTTGCGGGTACACAGGGCATGGACTTCTTCGAGAATATGGGTAGAAATGATGATGGCTTTGTCGTGCGCCATTTCGTTGATAAGGGTGCGTACTTCGTGTTTCTGATTGGGGTCGAGACCATCGGTGGGCTCATCCATAATAAGTACCGGCGGATTATGCAAAATGGCTTGTGCCAGACCAACACGGCGTTTGTAACCTTTGGAAAGCGTTTCAATCGGCTGAAACATGACTTCCATCACCCGGGCTCTTTCTGCAGCAGCAATCACAGCATCTTTTTTGGCTTTTCCGGAAAAGCCACGGATATCGGCAATAAATCTCAGGAAGCTGTCCGGCGTCATATCGGCATAGGCTGGCGCCCCTTCCGGCAGATAACCGATGCTGGCTTTAGCGGCAATCGGGTTTTCCAATACATTGTGCCCACAGACCCTGACTGTACCTTCGGTGGGTGTCAAAAAGCCGGTGATCATTTTCATTGTGGTAGATTTACCGGCACCGTTCGGTCCCAGAAAACCAAGCACTTCACCTTTTTTAACTGAGAAATTAATGCCGTCAACGGCTCTGATCTCGCCGAAATGCTTAGCCAGATCAACAATCTCGATTGCTAATGTCATACCTAAAGCGTCCCCCGCTTTTTTATAAGGTTTTTCGTAAACCGTCCATTATTCAGACCCAACACAAGCGGCGTCAAGTCAATTCACATCTTGCCAATATTTGCATCCTGTATTTGTCTTCCTGACGACCTGCGCATAAGCTAGGTGCAACATGACTTTTTTCAAGAGCCTGTTTATGACCTTTGCCAGCCAGTTTCAATCCCTGCGTCAGCGTTTTTCTAAGCTCAAAGACCACATTACAGACCGGGCCACCCGCAGCCGGTTCGGTCTGTTTGTTGCCGTTATTATCGGCGTTATCCTCAGCATTATGCTGTTACTGATGCTGTGGTGGAGTCATACACCTGCCGCTTTTTCAGTCAATGAAGAAGCCCGCACTCAGGCGGCGGCCAACCAGCAGGATGTGGTCACCGGTTACACCAGCACCGCAACCTTAGTCCGCTTGGCTGAAACCCTACTCGATAAACCCGGCGGTTATCTCAGCAACGACGTCACCCCCCCATCGGTTTGGATGGACAACATGCCTAACTGGGAGTTCGGTGTGCTGGTACAAATTCGTGATTATTCACGGGCACTGCGTAATGACATCAGCCGTTCGCAATCACAATCCACCGAAGATGAAGATTTAATCATTGCTGAGCCACAATTTAATTTTGATTCCGAATCATGGCTGTTTCCGCCGACAGAAAGTGAATACCGTGACGGTATCGCAGCCCTGAAACGCTATTTAAACCGGCTGGCCGACAACGGCAGCGATGCGCAGTTTTATGCCCGCGCAGACAATCTGGCAGCCTGGCTGGCGATTGCCGAAAAACGTCTGGGCAGTTTGTCACAACGGTTATCAGCCAGCGTCGGTCAGGTCAGAATTAATACGGATTTAGCTGGTGATCCCAGCGCCCATCAATCTACCGTCACCGAATTGGAACAATTTCGCAAAACGCCGTGGCTGCAACTGGATGATGTGTTTTATGAATCGCGCGGCAGCGTATGGGCCTTGATCCACCTATTAAAAGCCGCAGAAACCGATTTTGCTGACGTGCTGCAAAAGAAAAATGCCTTAATCAGCTTGCGGCAAATCATTCGTGAACTGGAAGCCACGCAGAAAACTGTCTGGAGTCCGGTGATTTTAAATGGCAGCGGTTTTGGCTTGATGGCTAATCATTCACTGGTGATGGCCTCGTATGTCGCCCGCGCCAATGCGGCAATGATTGATTTACGCCGCTTACTGGAACAAGGTTAGGGGCTGGTAAACCAGCCCCTGCCGGCTTATTCAGCGTTGGGATAAAACAGCTGCTGACCGTTGACCTTAAAGTCAGCGATTAACTTCTGACCGGCTTCACTGGTGATAAAGTCCGTGTATTGTTTTGCCAAATCAATACGCGCATGGCTGTGTTTTTCCGGATTCACCGACATGATGTGATACGGGTTACCCAGCGCTTTATCCCCCTCGTTGAGCACCACCAAATCCATCTTTTCAGCAAAGGCGATTTGGGTGCCGCGATCGGTGAGCGCATAGGCCAATTTTTCATCAGCCAGTTTCAGCACGGCACCCATCCCCTGTCCGGCGGCGATATACCAACTGCCTTTGGGTTCAATATCAGCCGCTTGCCACAATTGCAGCTCTTTTTTATGCGTACCGGAGTCATCACCTCGCGAGACAAAATCCGCACCGCTTTCAGCAATTTTTGCCAGTGCTTCAGCGGCTGTTTTCGCTGATTTGATACCCGCCGGATCGTTTTCCGGGCCGACAATCACAAAATCGTTAAACATCACCGCCCGGCGATCCACAAAATAACCCTGTTCGACATATTCGAGTTCGGCCGCCGGCGCATGCACCAATACAATATCCACGTCACCATTGGCACCCAATTTAAGGGATTTGCCGGTGCCGACGGCAATCACTGCCACTTGCACGCCGGTTTCAGCCTGATAATGTTCGTGCAGATATTTCAGCAGACCTGAATTATCGGTACTGGTGGTGGTCGACATTTTCAGCAGATCCTGCGCCTGCACCACCCCGATGCTCAAAAACAGCGCCAGCAGTGTTGAGGCTAGCAAATTCATTATTCTCATCATCGATTCCTTCAAATTAAATTAAAACGCCCACTGGCTGCGTAGCTGGAAAATTTTCGGTTCCAAGCCATCCTGCGGGCCACCATCCACCTCCAGCACGTCAATATAGTTCGCAGAAAAACGCAAACCACCCACGGGATACCAGTTGACACCCAGCGTCATGCTGTCGGCTTCGCCACCATTAACCAGACCATCATTGAGATCCACATTGCTGAGCCGCGCCGCCAGTTCCCAGGCACCAAAGCCACCTTTACCCAGTGGACTGGTGGGTTTGATCATGCCAAACGAACCATTTTTATAAGGCCGTGCGTCAGCGGTCAGAAAATAACTGGATTGCACATACCAGCCACTGAAATCGGCATCTGCACCATTATCAGTTTCAACATCTGCCTGAATATATTCACCCTGAGCAGCAAACGGACCGATAACGGTCGCGAGTTCCAGACCGGTTTTAAACTGGCTGTCGGCATTCATCAAATCACTGGTATCAACCACCAGCACATTGGCAACCGAGGTTTCCGGTTCCTGACGGAAACGGGTGGTATTAGCCGGTTGCAAATCGCGATAATTCAGCCCCAGACCAAAATGCAGCACTTTACCGGCCTCATTTATCGGTGCCCAGGTGCCGCGGGTTCCCCACCCCCAGCCTTCATCCTGGTCATTACCGCGGGCGGTCAGCGTATCGCCGAACAAACCGCCAGCCAGCGTCCAGTGTTGATGATAATGGCTGGCCATGACACCGATATGACGTCCGGCTGCAAAAGCGGATGGCAGCGCCCGCTCAGTGAATACCACGTTATTGGAACTGGTCTGCTCCTGCAGGCTGAACGGATCTTTAAAATGACCAACTTTAAATTCACTGTCTTTCAGACCTTTATAACTGAGCCAGGCATCAGCAATGCTGTCGCCGGCAAAATCGTATTCCAGTTTAAAGTGCCAGTCGCGATACACTTTGCCAGCTAAATATAAACGGGCGCGGCGGATTTCGGTGCCATCACCATATTCCCCATCACCACTGTAACCCGCCGCATCAGCCTGTACGCGGCCACCGATTTTAGTTTCAAAATCACCATCTTTGCTGCGCACCGCCAGACCACCTTGTGGCACAACTTCAATACCGCTTTTTTCCTGCTCAGCAAGTTTTTGTTCAAGCTCTGCCTGACGGGCATCTAAGGCCTTTTCACGTTCGGCCAACGCTTTTGCTTTCGCTTCCTGCTTAGCTGACGTTTGTTGCATTTCAGTCTGTAAACGCTGGTACTGTGCATCGCTGACCATACCGTTTTCATGCAGCATTTTAATCAGCGTCTCCATTTCCGAACCGGCCACTGCCGCCGGACTGACAAAGCAAGCACTTAACGCCAGCGCCAGATAGTGTTTTCTGAACATTTTTCTCTCCAAATAGGCAAAATTAATCTTATTTAATAGTGTTTAATTTCAGTTTAAACGCTTATAAACTGATTAAAAATATGATTAAATTTGCCAATGGAATTTCACATCGATTTTAACTGGCAAATTCAGACCGGCACTGAAACCCGGGCATTGGAACCGCTGTTACTGAATTTACTGTCAGCAATCAACGAACACGGCGCCTTGCAACAAGCCGCCAGAGAGGTGGGTGTGTCATATCGGCATGCCTGGGGCATGATGGAAAAATGGCAACAGCTATTTGGTTTGCCATTGATTGAAAAGCAGCGTGGTCGCGGCACCCGTCTGGCGCCAGCCGGACAGTATTTATTGCAGGCGCATCAACATTTACAGGCGCGGCTGCTACCCCAACTCAGTAATCAAGCCACACAGCTGCGTCATCAATTACAGCAATTACAAGCGGCCAGTCAGCCACAGCGGCTGAAAATCTTTGCCAGTCATGGTCTCGCAGTCGGTGCTTTGCAGCGTCAGCTGCTACAGCAGGATATTGCCGTCGACTTACACTTTCATGGCAGTCTGGAAAGTTTGCAGGCATTAAATGCCGGCGATTGTGATATTGCCGGTTTTCATATTCCGGTGGGTGAACTGGGGCGTCAAATGGCGCCGGATTACCTCAGCCTGTTGGATCCACAAGCGATCACGCTGATTTATCTGGTGCGTCGTCAGCAAGGGCTGATGCTGGCCGCCGGTAACCCTCTAAATATTCAGTCACTCGCTGATTTACAACATCCTCAACTGCACTTTATTAACCGGCAACGGGGTTCCGGCACACGCTTGCTGCTGGACCAACTGCTGACGGCACAACAGATTGATCCCGTGCAGATTAATGGCTATTCACAAGAGGAGTTCACCCATATGGCGGTTGCCGCGATGATCGCCAGCGGCGCGGCGGATTGTGGTTTTGGTATTGCAGCTGTGGCCGAAAAGTTTGCGCTGGATTTTCTGCCGCTGTGTCATGAACATTACTGTTTGGCGATCCCCAAAAGTCGTATCGAGGACAATGCGGTTCAGGCCATGCTGGCAACGCTTAGCGGAGCTGCATGGCGTCAACCGCTGCAAGGTTTGTCTGGTTATGATCTTAGCCAGTCAGGACAAACCGTGCGTTTCAGTGAAATATTTGGCCGCTGATTACGATGGATGACGCTGCCAGTGGCCGGACTTACCGCCGGCTTTTTCTTGCAGTTGAATATCGGTCATGACCATGCCGCGATCGACGGCTTTGCACATATCGTAAATCGTCAATAACGCCACTTGAACCGCGGTCAGCGCTTCCATTTCAACACCGGTCTGACCAGCTGTGGCCACCGTTGCCTGACAGTCAACCGCGTGATTATCGTTGTCCAGCTTAAATTCGACGCTGACATTGGTCAGCGCCAGCGGATGGCACAGCGGGATCAAATCACTGGTTTTTTTTGCGGCCATAATGCCGGCAATTCGGGCAATGCCCAGCACATCACCTTTTTTATGATTGCCCTGCGCAATCAGCTGCAAGGTCTCCGGCAGCATAACAATCCGGCCACTGGCGATTGCCCGGCGCTGAGTCACATCTTTGCTGCCGACATCGACCATATGGGCTTCACCGGCTTGATTAAAATGCGTTAATTCCGACATGGTCAGTGTTATCCTTTAGTTTTCTGTAATCGCAACAATAAACCGATGTCTATTCAAGTCAAATTTTTTGCCAGCTTGCGTGAACAACTGGGCCGCAGTGAGTCTGAAATTTCTGCCGCCAGCACGGTTGCTGATGTCTGGCAGCAAGCGACCAATGGTGAGCCTTTACCCGAACGCATTTTGGTCGCTGTGAATCTCGATTATGCAACGCTCGACAGCGCCGTTAATGACGGTGATGAAGTAGCGTTTTTCCCACCGGTGACTGGCGGCTGATATGGCCACGCAGATCCTCGACAGCGATTTTTTGCCGTATCAGTGGCTGAGTGAGTTTGACCAGCAACTGTCCCCCGCCCAAAGCGGTGCCGCGGCCAGTTTTATCGGCACCATGCGTGACTTTAATGACGATGCCAAAGTCACGCAGATGACGCTGGAACATTATCCGGCGATGACCGAAAACTACCTGCAAAAACTCGAACAGCAGGCCCGTGATAAATGGCCACTGGATGCTTGTCTGATTGTTCACCGCGTCGGTGCTATTCAGCCCGGTGATGCCATTGTCTTGATTGGCTGCTGGTCAGCGCATCGGCGGGCGGCTTTGGATGCCTGCGCGTGGCTGATTGAAGAACTGAAATTTAATGCGCCTTTCTGGAAAAAGGAACAACGCCCGGACGGCGAACGATGGGTCAGCGAAAATACTGACGGCACCTAGGAGACCAAAATGATAACTGCTCTTTATGCCAGCTTGGCGGCTTTGTTAATCGTCAAATTATCGCTGGGCGTGATTGCAATGCGCCGCAAACACAAAGTCCGGCTGGGTGATGGCGGCGTCGAAGAATTACAAACTGCCATCCGTATTCAGGCCAATGCCATCGAATACATTCCGATCGCGCTGCTGCTGATTTTATTTCTGGAAATGATGGATGTGTCATTGTGGTTCATTCATCTGGCCGGCATCACACTGTTGGTCGGCCGGCTGATTCACGCGGCTGGCCTGAAAAATAATGATGGCAAAAAACGTGTTCTGGGCATGCAAATCACAGTTTTCCTGATCATTGTGCTGGCTGTTTTGAATATTTTTTATCTGGCGCTGGGTTATTTCAGCGTCTGGTTCGGAGCTTAATCGGCTTTATCTGTATCCAATCCCAATTCATGCCAGATATCGTCAATGCGTTTGACGACAGCCGGATCTTTTTCAATCGGCCTGCCCCATTCGCGGTTGGTTTCACCGGGTAATTTATTGGTGGCATCCATACCCATTTTGGAGCCCAGACCCGACACCGGTGAAGCAAAATCCAGATAATCAATCGGCGTGTTTTCAATCAGCACGGTATCGCGCGCCGGATCCATACGCGTGGTAATCGCCCAGATCACATCCTGCCAATCACGCACATTGACATCATCATCGACGACGATCACGAATTTTGTATACATAAACTGCCGTAAAAACGACCAGACACCCATCATTACCCGCTTGGCATGACCGGCATATTGTTTTTTCATACTGACTACGGCCATGCGATACGAACAACCCTCCGGCGGCAGATAAAAATCGACAATTTCCGGAAACTGCTTTTGCAAAATCGGTACAAAGACTTCGTTGAGTGCCACACCCAAAATCGCCGGTTCATCAGGCGGGCGGCCAGTGTAAGTGCTGTGATAAATCGGATTTTTACGCTGAGTAATCCGCTCGATGGTAAACACCGGAAAGCTATCGATTTCATTGTAATAACCGGTGTGATCGCCATACGGCCCTTCCGGCGCCATATCGTCTGGGTAAATAAAGCCTTCCAGCACAATTTCGGCATGCGCCGGCACCTGCAAATCACTGCCGATACATTTCACCAACTCGGTTTTACTACCACGCAATAACCCGGCAAAGGCGTATTCTGAAAGCGTATCCGGCACTGGCGTCACCGCACCGAGAATGGTCGCCGGATCGCAACCTAACACCACCGCAATCGGGAACGGCTCACCGGGATGCGTTTGATGCCACTCTTTAAAATCCAGTGCCCCGCCACGATGTGATAACCAACGCATGATCACCCTATTTTTGCCAATCACCTGCTGCCGGTAAATCCCCAGATTCTGCCGGGTTTTATGTGGGCCTTTAGTGACCACCAAACCCCAGGTAATCAGCGGCGCGGCATCTTCCGGCCAGCAATGCTGAATTGGGTACTGGCTCAGATCAATCGCGTCACCTTCGATGATTTGCTGCTGACATGGCGCGTTTTTGACCACCTTCGGGCCCATATTGAGCACCTGCCGAAAGATCGGCAATTTATCCCAGGCATCTTTCATGCCCTTAGGCGGCTCCGGCTCTTTCAGAAAAGCCAGCAACTTACCCACTTCACGCAAGGCTTCAACTGAATCCTCGCCCATGCCCATCGCCACCCGTTTGGGTGTACCAAACAAATTCGCCAAAACCGGCACCTTGCTGCCTTTAGGATTCTCAAACAAAATCGCCGGCCCACCAGCACGCAACACCCGATCACAAATCTCGGTCATTTCCAGATACGGATCTACCTCAGTGGTGATACGTTTGAGCTCGCCCTGTTTTTCCAGGCCATTGATAAAGTCGCGCAGATCGGTGTATTTCATTGGTTATGACGAATTATTAAATTGGCTGGTAGCTTAGCAGCTTATGAATTTTTTTAGGGCCTAGTCCAGTTACATCATAAATCTTAAGTTTAAATTTAAGCTCAGTATCCATTGAATTACATATAGTCAATTGATTTAAATGAATAATGACTAAGCAGGTTTGTTTCGACTCGTTCTGCTAATCTTCAAACATTATTTAGTTGATTATTCGGATAGCAATGATGAAACAGGAACCAATACTACTAACGCCGAGATGGTGTGAAGAAAAAGACATTCTTAAAGGATGGATTATTCTGCACAAGAGTGTGACTCATCCGCGCGGCCTTCGACATTTAGACTATGTGAAACTAACTTGCATTGATACAGAAAAATGGATTTTTAGTAGAATTTTTGGACCTGGAAGCAAGGAATATGGTGGAGACCTCACCTCAATCGTGAAAGAGTCAATATACCTTGATGCCCATTATCAACAACGTTTGGAGTTGGATGACAAACTTGGCGATAAACAATATGAGTTTGAACTCAAAAAAATTGGCCCCCTACGGTATTATATAAACGCGGTTCGATTCCATCCTGATGATGGTATACGTATCGGTGCATTTCTTGGAATAGTATCTTTATTCTTAGGCTTCCTTTCAGTCGCTCTATCGGTACTCAACAATTGAACCCTAACTCCCCGTACTGGTGCTTTCAATGTCCGTTAAAGAATTAAGACTTAAAAAACTCACCCTTTTAGAAGAGCAAGTTAATAAGCTTGGTATTGATGTGAAATATGTATGTTTGTCGATTTCATGCAGTTATCATAGGGCTTTACATGGGAAACTGTTTGATGCTGAACAAATTAAAGAGATTTATTCTTTAGAGAATATTCAAGACGACTGCAATTGTAGTTTCACTCAAGTTCTAGTTGATCATCTGGGCAACCCAAATAATCCTAAAACTATTGAAAAGATCCGCTCACAATCAATCGATTAAACAACTTTAGACACGTTCGATAAAGGGTTCAAAGCTTTGTTTGTTAAGGCTACAAGCTAAAAAAATTTACCCATGTCCCGTTATACGCTGACGAGTAGCGGATTTTTGTCAGGAATAGAAACTTACCTGTCTGAGCGTAGCGAGTTTGGTAAGTTTCCCTGACAAAAAACGCAACGCAGTGGAGCCGCAGGCCAGCGTATCGGGTGCCCTTTCTTTTGGTTCGTTTTCTTTGGGCAAACAAAGAAAATGAACGCCCCGCGGCAGCGTTCCAGATCAGGATTTAACGCCGCTGCTGGATTATAGATTCCCACCTGCGTGGGAATGACGAGCGTTTTGCTAGGTATCGCAAGCTCAACCCAACCTACAGCCAATCCCAAAATCTTCTTTTGTGCTGCCGGTAAAAATGGTTATCTCAGGATAAGAAATCGGAATGTCTGATTCGTGGCATCCATGCCATTCACCCTTCGGGCGCCTCCGGCATCCAAATTTGTTCCAGACAAATTTGTGAGCGCAGCGAGTTTGGTAAGTTTCCCTGACAAAAAACGCAACGCAGTGGCGCCGCAGGCCAGCGTATCGGGTGTCTTTTCTTTTGGTTCGTTTTCTTTGGACAAGCAAAGAAAATGAACGCCCCGCGGCAGCGTCCCAAATCAAGGTTTCATTCCAATTGTTGGGCTTAGTAAACTCAGCGCCAACCTACAAAACTTGAACAACGGATTGTACAAGTAGTCACATACACTTATACTTGTACAACAAATTGTACAAAGGTGCTGAGATGAAAATTATTTCCTTTTCTGAAGCCAGAAACAGCTTAAAAGCGGTGCTTGATGGCGTCGTCAACGATGCCGATGCCACGGTGATTACCCGCCGTGATGCCAAAAATGCCGTGGTGATGTCGCAGGATTATTACGACAGTTTGATGGAAACCGTGCACTTATTGCGTTCACCGGAAAACGTCAAACACCTGAACAAATCGATTGCTCAGTTCAATGCGGGCAAAGCGAAACCGCGAGTGCTGATTGATGACTAAACGGCTATTATCATGGACTGACGAAGCCTGGAAAGATTATCTCTACTGGCAAAATCAGGATAAAAAAACACTGCGCCGGATTAATAAGTTAATCGCTGAAACCATACGCGAACCCTTTACAGGTATTGGCAAACCCGAGGCATTGAAAGAAAACCTGTCCGGTTTCTGGTCACGGCGGATTGATGATACTAACCGGCTGGTTTATGCCGTTGAAGACGCAGCCATTACTATCATTTCCTGCCGTTATCATTATTAAATTTTGGTAAGTTGGGTTGAGCTTGCAAAATCCAACATTTTTCAAAAACTCCGGTCAGATTTGTTGGGTTTCATTGCATTCAACCCAACCTACAGCTAATCCCAAAATCCCCTTTTGTGTTGCCGTAATTTTGCCAAATCAGCTTGCCTGCAAGATAATCACAGACTATTGAGAACTTTATCGCATCGCGTTTTTGTGCAGTTTATTACGCTGTTGCCCAACGCAAAGCGAATTATTTCGTATGGAAGTTATATGAAAAAATTGCTCACCATTGTTCTACTAATGACGACATCATTGGCGTTCGCTTACGAATACCAAATCGAAAAGCCGGTGCTGGAGAGCGTTTCAACACCCGGTCATGAATCCATCACCAGTCTGGCATTAGACTGCCTGCATCAAAGTAGCCTATCCGGCCAAAAACCGGCCAACTGCCTGCAAGGTAAGGACATTATCGGAGCTTACAAAAGCGGTAACAGCTTTGTAGTGCCGACAATTTCCCCACAAAAAATTACTGCTGAGGAATTGATGGATGTCTCTTCCTGGCCTGATGATCCCACCCGGCTGGGCGGTAATATCGGGGCGGTGATTAATTTGTTTCAGGCTTGTAACGATTTCTGGAGCTTTCTGGGGTTTAAGAATCCTTACGAAACGATTTCTGGCGGACTGGCCTGTAACTCACACTTTGGCCTGTTACAGTTTTTTCATGCTCAGGCATCTTCAACCGATGAACCTTATCTCAGTACCAAAAATAAAGTGCTGGCATGGATAAAGTTCAACTACAGCATTGTGCGAGATGCCAACCTCTTATCCGAACCCTATTGCCGTTATTTTGACGAACTCAAAGCAGACAGCGGCGCCTATGAAATGGCCAGCGCTTTTTTGCCTGATGATCATCAAGATCTGGAACAGTGCCAGAATAATTACACGCTGAACTGGATATACAACAGCAGTTGTGAATCGCTGGCATCAGATAAATGTGAAAGTGTTGAAGATACCCGCACTGCGCAAATCACGGCTTTAGGCGCCATTATTCATGTCATACAAGACTCATACTCACAGTCACATAATCAGCGTGGCAGCTGCGCTGAGCAGAAAAATATGCAGCCGGTATCGAAAATCAGCTGTTTACCCATTGAGCAGTACTACACCTATAACGCACAGGATGCCGGTAAACATAAGGATTCTGATGTGCTGCCCATTACGATTGATGCTTCTTGTCAGACGGCAACAGATGCCAAATTGCCGATTGATGATGCGGTGACCGCCACCGCCCGGGTGCTCTGGTACGCCTCGCAGGGAGAAGACGCTTCTAAGTTAATGGCTTATCTGAACAGGGCCGTATTTAGCGATCCTTATATTTATGCAGATGCAGCTACGCAAAGCCGGCCTGAATCCGCAGCAGGCATGTGTTATCTGCCCAATACTGCTGATAGCAATGTTAATAGCCAAGTTGATTTCCAGCAGCGGCTGATGGGTCAGTAAATAGCTTAAGTGTTGGGCTTCGTAGGCTCAGCCCAACCGACCATCGAAACAGACGTATTGTTGTCACCTTGCGTTTGCACGCAGTCAACCCAATGTATTAGGAGTATGCTTAAATAATGCTGTGAAGTCAGTCAGTTGGAGGTTGTTATGGCTGGAGGATGGTCCCGTGACGGGGCGGTACAAGATCAAATTGATGCCAGTGTTGAAGATGCCATTAATCAGGCACGTTCGCGTTTGCCCAAAGGCGAGAGTCTGACGCATTGTGAAGAGTGCGATAAGGCCATTCCTGAAGCGCGTCGTCAGGCGATTCCTGGCGTACGGTTGTGCGTGAAGTGTCAGGAAATTATCGACAAAGAAAATAAAAACGCTGGCTTGTTTAACCGGCGCGGCAGTAAGGACAGTCAGCTACGCTGAATGACCTTGGTGTTTGCATAAACCAGCTAAAGGGCACTTTTGTGCCCTTTTTGCGTTCTGATATCGGCAAATATTGCAAAGTTGTGCTTTGACGCCCCTACTAGATTGATTTTGTTTTAACAGTTACAGTTCACGAAATCTTGATTCGCCAACATTTATGTTTTGCAAAACATGTCCGGTGTTTTATCGGGCCACCATGAAAAAGAGAGAGAATATGAAAAAATTATTAGTGATGTTGCCTTTAATTATTAGCGCGCCGCTGGCAATGGCGATTGATAAGCAGGATGAAGAAAATTACAAACTGAACTACAGTAAACAATTACACCCGCTTGTTATTGAAAAACTTAGCGCTGATCGGCCTGAAATGACTGCGCCGGCACTGAAAGCTGAAGCCAATGCTTATGTCACTAAAATGGCAGAATGTCAGTTGAAAGGTCTTGCTGACTTCCCCGAAGAATACCGTGAAAAGGCCATCATGCCAGTCGCTCAGGGCGCGAATGTTGCCGAAACCACCAACGCCTTAAATCAGCAAATGCTGGCCGATATTGAGGCGGGTAAACTTTCTAAAGATCAGGCAATGATGATGATTGGCAACGCACAAGAAGCCGTGCAAATGTGCCTCAATTCATAACAAACACTCACTGATGCATAAAAAAAGGGCCTTTCGGCCCTTTTTTGTTTAAGCAGCAATGCCCGAATGCCTGAGTAAGGCATCGATCTGCGGCTCACGGCCACGGAATTCGATAAACAACTCCATCGGCTCACGGCTGCCGCCCTGCTCCAGAATCGCCTGTAAAAATTCCAGCCCGGTTTGCCGATCGAATATGCCGTTTTCTTCAAACTTGGAAAACGCATCGGCGGATAACACCTCGGCCCATTTGTAGCTGTAATAACCAGCGGCATAACCGCCAGCAAAGATGTGCGCGAAGCTGTGGGCAAAACGATTGAACTTCGGTGGTTTGACGACTGATACCTCATCACGCACCTGTTCAAGGATCTTATCCACCTGATTTGGCTCATTCGCCGTAAATTCAAGATGCAATCGGAAATCAAACAGCGAAAATTCTAACTGGCGCAACATCATCATTGCCGATTGGAAATTACGCGCAGCGATCATTTTCTGATACAAATCATCTGGCAGTTTTTCACCGGTTTGGTAATGACCGGAAATCAAATCCAGCGCCTCGCGCTCCCAGCACCAGTTTTCCATAAACTGGCTGGGTAATTCGACGGCATCCCATGCCACACCATTGATCCCCGATACGCCAGCGGCATCAATTTTGGTCAACATATGATGCAGACCGTGTCCGAATTCGTGGAACAGCGTGGTCACTTCATCATGGGTAAATAATGCTGGCTTATCACCCACTGGCTCAGAGAAATTACAGGTCAGAAACGCCACCGGGATCTGCACGCCATCACGGGTTTTACGACGCACTTTGCATTCATCCATCCAGGCACCGCCGCGTTTGTGCTGACGGGCATACATATCTAAATAGAACTGGGCGCGCACTGCGCCATCGTCGCCGACAATCTCAAAAAAGCGCACATCCGGATGCCAGACATCCACGTCTTTATTTTCACGGATATCGAGACCATACAGGCGATTGACCACCGCAAACAGGCCATTAACGACTTTGTCCTGCGGGAAATACGGTTTTAATTCTTCCTGCGAAATCACATAACGCTGCTGACGCAGTTTTTCAGCAAAGTAGGTGACATCCCAAGCTTCAAGACTGTCCAGACCCGATTCCTGCTTGGCGTATTCACATAATTCAGCGTATTCCTTTTCCGCAATCGGTTTGCTGCGCGCGGCCAGATCGGTCAGAAAATCCAGAACTTGCTGTGGTGTTTGTGCCATTTTGGTCGCCAGCGAGCGTTCGGCATGGTTGGCAAACCCTAATAACTGCGCCAGTTCATGACGCAGTTGCAGAATATCCTGCATCACCTGCGTGTTATCCCACTGACCGGCATAAGGCCCCTGATCAGAGGCTTTGGTGGCAAAGGCGGTGTACATTTCTTCACGCAGTTCACGGTTGTCGGCATAACTCATTACCGGCATATACGACGGGAAATCCAGCGTGAATAACCAGCCTTCCAGCCCCTCGCGTTTGGCCATTTGCTCGGCCATGCCAATAGTTGATGGCGGCAGACCAGACAACAGACTGTCATCGGTAATGTGTTTTTTCCATGCGTGGGTAGCGTCGAGCAGGTTTTCTTCAAATTTGGCGCAGCGCTCGGTCATTTGTTGTGACAATTCTTTAAAGCGCTGGCGATCACTTTCGTTTAACTCGACACCGGATAAACGAAAATCACGCACCGCATTATCGATAACCTTTTTCTGCGCGGTATCGAGTTTGTTGTATTCCGCACTTTGTTGCAGGGTTTTATAGGCCTGATACAAATCTTCGTTCTGGCCCAGTTCAGTGCCGAAATCACTGAGTTTGGGCAGGCAGGCATTGTAAACTTTGCGTAATTCCTCAGAGTTCATGACTGAATTTAAATGACTGACCGGTGACCAGACTTTATCGATCATGACATCCAGTTCTTCCATCGGCACAACCAGCGTTTCCCAGGTCGGTTGCTGCAATCCATCCAGCGTCTCTCTGACCATTTGCCGGGCCTGTGTTAAGGCCTCATCCACCGCGGGTTCAACGTGCTCAGCCTTTATCTTTGAAAAAGGCGGTAAAAATTCGTGATCTAATAAAGGGTTACTCATAGCCATCCTATTCCTGTAATTAGTCATATTGACGGCGATTCTGGCTGGCTGCGTCATATTTCTGCAACCAAAAAGTCACATCGCTGCAATAGTCTTTCGTTAGTGTGCGCTCAAGTTATAGATAGGGGCGCATTATGCAAACACAAGTAAGTCCGAAACAAAAACTGAAAGTTCGCAGCGTCTGGATATCAGACATCCATTTAGGTTTTCGCGGCTGCAGCGCCGAATTATTGCTGGATTTTTTGCATCATACCGAGTGCCAGTATCTGTATCTGGTCGGTGACATCATTGATGTCTGGGAGATGAAAAAACGCATGTTCTGGCCGCAGGAACACAATAACGTGATCCGTACCCTGCTGGGCAAAGCCAAACACAACACCAAAGTGGTTTATGTGCCGGGCAATCATGATGAAGTGTTTCGTGATTACGATGGCATGGTGTTTGGTAATGTCGAAATCAAACATGAAGCGATTCACACCACGGCGGATGGCAAAAAACTGTTGATCCTGCATGGTGATGAATTCGACAGCGTGGTAAAAATTTCACCGATGCTGGCCAAAATCGGCAGCCGGATGTATGAATTTCTGCTGCGCGCCAATCGTTACGTCAATCTGGTGCGCCGTAAAATGGGCTTTTCCTACTGGTCACTGGCAGCGTTTTTAAAACATAAAGTCAAAAACGCTGTGCAATACATCAGTAATTTTGAAGAAGCCGTGGCCCATGAAGCGGCAAGACAAGGGGTTGATGGCGTGGTGTGCGGCCATATTCATCGGGCTGAAATCACACAATTACATGGTATTGACTACTTCAACTGCGGTGACTGGGTGGAAAGCTGTACCGCACTGGTCGAACACCCGGATGGCCAGATGGAGATTTTAACCTGGACAGAAATGGTTGCTGAAACCAAAGCCATCGCCCAGGCCGCCTGATGAAAATCGTCATTGTCACCGACGCCTGGGAGCCGCAGGTCAACGGCGTTGTGCGCACGCTGGGTAAAACCCGTGATTATTTGCAAAGCTTTGGTCATGAGGTTTGCCTGATAACACCGCAACAATTTAAAACCGTGCCCTGCCCGTCTTATCCCAGTATCCGCCTCGCGTTATTTCCGTATCGCGGTATTAACCGGCTGCTGCGTGAATTTAATGCCAATGCGGTCCATATCGCTACCGAAGGCCCGTTAGGTCAGGCGGCGCGGCGCTGGTGTCTGCGCCATAGGGTGCAATTTACAACGTCTTATCACACGCAGTTTCCCGAGTATTTACGATTACGGGCACCGATTCCTTTAAGCTGGAGTTATGCTTTTTTCCGGCGCTTTCACAAGCCGGCCGTACGCACATTGGTACCCACTGCCTCTCAGCAGCAACGGCTTATTGATCGCGGTTTTGATGGGGTCGAAGTCTGGGGTCGCGGCGTCGATACCGCCATTTTTAAAGCGGATAATCCGGTTACGCTGGATTTGCCCAGACCGATTTTCGTCAATATGGGCCGCGTGGCAGTTGAGAAAAATATTGAAGCCTTCCTGGATTTGGATCTGCCGGGCAACAAACTGGTGATTGGTGATGGCCCGGATCTGGCGATGTTGCAAAAACGTTATCCGAACGTCACTTTTGCCGGTGCCAAATTCGGCGACGAACTGGCCAGTTGGCTGGCCACCTGCGATGTGTTTGTTTTCCCCAGTAAAACCGATACTTTCGGTCTGGTCATTCTCGAAGCCATGGCTTGTGGTCTGCCGGTGGCCGCTTATCCGGTGACCGGGCCATTGGATATTATCGAAAATGGCAGTACCGGTATCGTTGATGAAGATCTGTGTAAAGCTGCTCAGCAGGCTTTATCGCTGAATAAAGCGGATTGTATTCACTACGCCAGCCTCAATAGCTGGACCGCTTGCAGCCGCGTGTTTGAGTCAATGATGTTCGATAATTCGCCGCAAACAACTGGCCTGACCACGGCTGAACCTGCCCGTTAAATAACCCGCTTCGTTGTAATTACGCCACATCAGCGTTTCACGTATGACCTGATTACAACAGATCACTTGATCGGTGCCGAGCCGGCGTGAGATTATTTGCCTCACTGTGCAATTTTTTTCAGGGAACGGCCCGATGACTTATTTCAACTCTGCGCGCGCTTTGGCAATGATTGCCATGCTGGCTTTTTTAAGTGGCTGTGCCAGCACTTATAATAATCCTCAAGATCCGTATGAGGGTTATAACCGGGCTATGTACAAGTTTAATGACGCGCTTGATAAAGCGGTGATTAAACCTGTAGCACAAGGTTACGACGCGGTGGTGCCGGAACCTATCAGCTGGGGTATCAGCAATTTCTTCAGTAATCTCAATGAAATTACCGTCATCATCAACGACCTGTTACAAGGTAAGTTTCAACAAGCGGCGCATGATGCCGGCCGTTTTGGTTTGAACACTACCGTTGGTGTGTTGGGTATTTTTGATGTTGCCGGCCATGCTGGTTATAAGAAAAATAACGAAGATTTCGGTCAGACTTTAGGTGTCTGGGGTGCAGAACCAGGTGCTTATGTGGTTTTGCCACTGTTTGGTCCACGAACGGTACGTGACAGCTTTGGTCTGGTTGGCGATATGTTTACGGATCCGGTCATGTACGTTGAAGGTGATGATGCACGGCTGGCGCTGGCGGGTACCCGGTTAATTGATACCCGCGCCCGTTTGCTGAAAGCCGGTAAAGTGCTGGATGAAGCGACCGATGATGAATATAGCTACGTGCGTGATGCCTATCTGCAACGCCGTCAATATCTGGTTTATGATGGCAACCCACCTGAAGGTGAAGATGACTTTGATCTGTTTGATGATATGCAATAAAGCAGATCTGATAGCAACGAAAAAACCGGACCCTGTCCGGTTTTTTTATGCCCGTAGACAGAAACCCACAGCGTTTAATGGCCGATTTCACCAGCGCTCAGGTATACTGCACGCTTTGAATTACAGCTGAATTTTTTGACCGGAAATGACACTGGAAGCTGACAAATTAACCGCATTGGCCATTGCCGTCATTGATACCGAAATCAGCGCGGTACAAGCACTGCGCGCCCGGATTGATAAGACGTTTATCAAAGCCTGTGAATATTTACTGGCTTGTCAGGGCCGTATTGTGGTTATCGGCATGGGCAAATCGGGTCATATCGGCGGCAAACTGGCAGCGACCCTCGCTAGTACCGGCAGCCCGGCATTTTTTGTCCACCCCGGCGAAGCCAGCCACGGGGATCTGGGCATGATCACCGCGCAAGATGTGGTCATTGCTTTATCAAACTCCGGTGAAACCAGCGAAATTCTGACCATCTTGCCGTTAATCAAACGGCTTGGTGTGCCCCTGATTGCCATGACCGGCCGGCCGCATTCTACTCTGGCGCAATGTGCCAGTGCCCATTTAGATGTCAGTGTTGAAAAAGAAGCCTGCCCGCTGGGACTGGCCCCCACTTCCAGCACCACGGCAACGCTGGTCATGGGTGATGCGCTGGCGATCGCTCTCTTAGAAGCACGCGGTTTTACCGCCGAGGATTTTGCCTTATCGCATCCGGGTGGCAATCTCGGCCGGCGATTATTGCTGCATGTCAGCGATATCATGCATAAAGATGCTGCTATTCCCAAGATCCACGAGACGGCCCTGCTTGGTGACGCCTTGATCGAAATGAGTAACAAGAGTCTGGGCATGACTGCTGCCGTTAATGATGCCGGCGAACTGACCGGTATTTTTACCGATGGTGACCTGCGCCGGGTATTGGCGCAGACGGTGGATATCCGTACCGCCAAATTACAAGATCATATGACCCGTAATTGCAAAACCGGCCGGCCGGATATGCTGGCTGCCGAAGTACTGGCATTGATGGAACAACATAAAATCAATGCCCTGCTTATCGTTAATCAACAGCAACAACTGGTCGGCGCACTGAATATGCACGATTTGCTGCGCGCCGGTGTTGTTTAATCAGGAACTCCCATGCAAGACATATTGGCTCGCGCCAAAGACATTAAGCTGCTGATTTTTGATGTGGACGGTGTGCTCACCGATGGCCGCATTATTATTGGCGATGATGGTCAGGAATATAAGGCGTTTCACTCGCGCGACGGTCACGGTATGAAACTGCTGCAATATACCGGGGTCGAAATTGCCATTATTACCGGTCGTACCTCAAAAACTGTTGAACACCGGATGAACGGTTTGGGCATTAACCATGTTTATCAGGGGCAGCGGATTAAATTACCAGCCTATGAAGAGCTTATTGAAAAACTGGGGATCGCGCCGCAGCAATGCGCCTATGTCGGCGATGACTGGGTGGACCTGTCGATTATGAGCCGTGTTGGCTTAGCGGTTGCCGTACAGGATGCTGATGCCCGGGTGAAACAACATGCGCATTGGATCACGCCATCTTGTGGTGGTCAGGGCGCGGCACGTGAGGTCTGTGAATTGATTATGGAAGCCCAGGGCAATTTACAGGATCAAATTGAACGCCATTTTTAATTTATCGTGGCCAATTAGACTGCTGCTGGTCGCAGCGGTTTTGCTGACTTTATGGCTGTTGATTGATAACGACACCAGCAGTCAGCCGTCAGGTGATATGCAAGTCGAACGCAGCAGCGATTACAGTATGACCGACTTTACCATGACGGTGATGGATCTGAATGGTCAGCCACAGCGTATTATTGAAGGCAGCGAAGCGTCACATTACCCGGAAGGTGATCGTACCGAAATCATTAAGCCCAATGCCCTGCATATTGCCGTCGATAACGATGACTGGATCATGCAGGCTGATCGCGCCGATACCACTGGCAAAGGCGAACACATTAAGCTGACTGGCAATGTTATTATCACCAACAAAGACCAGCCGGAAATTCAGTTACTAACCGAATTGTTGCATCTCGACACCATCAACAATACGGCCTATACCGACCGCCCGGTATTGATGCGCTCGCCTAATGGTGACACCCACTCAGTGGGTTTCCATGCGGCGCTTAAAGAAGAAACTATTAACCTGCACTCCAGGGTACGAGGACAATATGATGCGCCAGCTGCAAACTAGTCTGCTGTTATTTTGGCTGCCAATCAGTGCCTGGGCATTACCCAGTGATCGCGATCAACCGATTAATATCGAAGCCGATCATGCGCAAATGGACGATGCTTCTGGTGTTGCCCAATACAAAGGTGACGCTATCCTGACGCAGGGCACATTACGCATTGAAGGTGATGTCATCACCTTTTATTACGATGAAAATAAACAGCTGAAAAAAGCGGTTGCTGAAGGCAAACTCGCCACTTATAAACAAGTGCATAAACAAGGCGAAGAACCGGTTCGGGCCAAAGCACTGCGAATGGATTACATGGCCGCTGATGAAAAAATTTACCTGATTGGTCAGGGCTATGTCTGGCAAAACGGTGATGAATTCAAAGGCAACCGCATTGAATACGATATTGCCAAAGATGTGGTTTTTGCCAATTCCGGCCCGGTTGAAATTGACGGTGAAACCCGCACCAGTGGCCGTGTCCATGTCACCATTCAGCCACCGGGCCAGCGTGATAAAAACAAAGCACCGGAAACACCAGCCGCCCCAGTGAAAACCACACCAGCGCCTGAACAAACCAGCGATACCCAATATCCGACCGGCATGATTGAAACCGCGTTGAATGTGCGCACCGGCCCTGGTGTGCAATATGAAAAACTGGCAACGTTTGCCGCCAATACCGAGGTATTGATCCTCACCCAGCAGAATGACTGGGCACAAGTGAAAGGCATTATTGATGGCGAGTCGGTCATCGGTTGGGTGAATCAACGTTACATCAAAGCCAACTAAGTTCGCTGTAGTTTATGAGTAAACTTTCTGCACAGCAGCTTGCCAAGCGTTTCGGCGACCGGCAGGTGGTGAAAAATATTTCGCTGGAAGTGAATAGCGGTGAAATTGTCGGCTTACTGGGGCCCAACGGTGCGGGCAAAACCACCAGCTTTTATATGATTGTCGGTCTGATTCCGGTCGATCACGGTCATATTTTTCTGGATCATCAAGAACTGACGCATGATCCTATCCATCAACGGGCACAACTGGGTATCGGTTATTTACCTCAGGAAGCGTCAGTTTTTCGCAAGCTCAGCGTCGAAGATAATCTCAAAGCAATTATCGAAACCCGTACCGATCTGTCTGCTGAGGCGCAGGATGACTTACTGGAACGGCTGCTCGATGACTTTCATATCAGTCATATTCGCAGTTCACTGGGCATGGCGCTCTCCGGTGGTGAACGCCGCCGCGTCGAAATTGCCCGAGCGCTGGCCATGGAGCCGCAGTTTATTCTGTTGGATGAACCGTTTGCCGGTGTCGATCCGATTTCGGTACTGGATATTCAGGGCATCATTAAAGAGCTGGCCGAGCGTGGTATCGGTATTCTAATCACCGATCACAATGTGCGTGAAACCCTCAGCGTCTGTCAGCGCGCCTATATTTTTAACGAAGGCGAAGTGATCGCCCGCGGCACACCTGATGAAATTCTGAAAGACAAAAAAGTGCTCAGCGTCTATCTCGGTCGTGAGTTCCGTCTCTAACGACATAAATACTGGCAGCTAGCGAGCTGTGCAGGTTAAGATGCGATAAACCTGCCAACAAGAGTATTTATGCCCCGCTACCCGCTACTTCTGCTGCTTTTGTTAATGCTCCCCAGTAACATGGCCAGAGCTGCAGCGCCGTTGCAACATGTTGGGCAGAGCCTTTGGCAGTTATTTGCCGTTTTATTATTCTTTATCGCCGCATTACTGGTCATCAGTTTTGGCCTGAAACGTCGCCACGCGAAACAGCTTAATGCGCTGGTTGAATCAAAAACCGCAGAACTGGAAGCCGAATTACAGCGCCGCAAACAACTCGAATTACACGCCAAGCGCGAAAGTGAACGACTGCAAACCTTGCTTGACCATACGCTAGAAAGCGTTATTACCATTGATGCTAGCGGCAATATTCAACATTTCAATAAAGCATCGACAGCACTTTATGGTTACCAGCCGGAAGAAATCATCGGCCACAATATCACCCAACTGATGCCGGCCCAGTACCGGCCAATGCATGAGCAAGGTATGGCGCGATTTTTAAACACTGAACAATCGAAAATTATCGGTCAGGCGGTGCAGGTTGAGGCACTGCATAAAAGCGGTCAGGTGATCCCGATTGAGCTGACTTTAAGCGCTTTTCACTGGGAAGATCGTTATTTTTTCACCGGCATTGCCCGTGATATTTCACTGCGTAAAGCTGAACATCAGGCACTGATCGCGGCCAAAGAAGAAGCTGAAAAAGCCAATCAGGCCAAGTCAGAATTTTTATCGTCCATGAGTCATGAACTGCGGACACCACTGAATGCGATTCTCGGCTTTGCCCAGCTGCTGAAAAGCGATGCTAATGCATCGCTCAGTGAAGACCAGCAGAACAACATCAGCATTATTCAGCAAAGCGGTGAGCATCTATTGAAGCTGATTAATGATGTACTGGAATTATCAAAAATCGAAGGCGGCAATATTGAGGTATCGCTGGAACCTGTCGATATCAGTCAGGTGATTGTTAACTGCCTGCCATTATTGCAATCGTTGGCCAATGAAAATGAAATCCGTGTTGATATTGCTCCATTGCCTGCCCAGTGGGTGATGGCGGATGTCACCAGGCTCAAACAAGTGCTGATCAATCTGCTCAGCAATGCCATTAAATATAATCGCCGGCGTGGCATGGTCAGTATCAGTAGTGAGGTGATTCACGGCTTACAACGGCTGCGAGTCACTATCGCTGACAGTGGCATCGGTATTCCGGCCAATCGGCAAGCGAAGTTATTTACGGCGTTTGATCGGCTGGGTCAGGAGAATTCAGGGATTGAGGGCTCTGGTGTCGGTCTGGTCGTCACCGAAAGGCTTATCAAAGCCATGCAAGGTTTTATTGGTTTTGATAGCCGTGAAGGTGAAGGCAGCCGGTTTTGGGTTGAATTGCCATTGGCCGCCTGCCCCGCCGATTTAGCCACTGACGATAATGCTGTGTCAAATGCTGCCGGGCAATCAAATCTCCAGACCACAGCAAAAAAAGTGCTATATATCGAAGACAATCCGGCCAATATCAAACTGATGCAGGCCTACTTCCGCCAGCATCCAGAATTTGAGCTGCACAGCTGCAAAATGGCTGAAACCGGTTTGAAAGTCATGCAATCACTGCGGCCGGATCTGATTCTGATGGATATCAACTTGCCCGGTATCAGTGGTTTGGAAGCCACCAAGCAAATTCGTCAATTACCGGAAATGCAAAACGTACAAGTCATCGCCATTACCGCTGCCGCTATGCCTTATGACCAGCAGCGCGCCAGTGGTTTATTTGATGCTTATTTGACCAAACCGCTGGATTTTAATGAGCTGGATAAGCAACTCAACAGCCTGGTCTGAGAGGTTATTCGCTGGCCAGCGGCGGATGGCCCGGCAAATCTGGCATCAGCAACCGTGGCTCAACCATGGTGCCATTCAAAGCTAATCCTAAATGTAAATGCGGCCCGGTTACCCGGCCGGTCGCGCCAACAGTGCCGATTCTTTTACCCTGCACCACCTTATCGCCGGCTTGAACATCGATCTGCTGTAAATGACAATAAACGCTGATGAGTCCCTGCCCATGATCAATAAAAATGGTTTTGCCATTAAAAAAATAATCACCGGTGTCGGTGACCGTACCATCGGCCGGCGCCACAATCACCGTGCCGGTTTTGGCGGCAATATCAATGCCGCCATGGGGTTTACGTGGTTCACCATTAAACACCCGGCGACGGCCAAACAAGCCGCTGATACGGCCTTCTACCGGCCAGATCATTTGCCAGTTAGCAGGCTGACTGTCATCAAAGTAATTTAATACCGCCTGAATCCTGTCTGTTTCCCGCTGGATGCGCTGCAAGGATTGACTGTCCGGTGTCACCTGATTTTGATCTTTAATATTAATGTGTTGTGTCGGATACGCTTTATCGTGAATCTCAAACAACTGGCTGCTGCGCATGTTGCCATCATCAATAATGATGCGCTGGGTGCCGGCCGGAGTATCCAGCGGAATCCCAATTAATGCATACCAATGCTTTTTGTGCTGTGTCACCAGCACCGGTTTTTGCTGAAACAACACTTTGGGTGCTGGCGCATTGCTTACAGGTGCCAGTTCAACCACCATCATTCCGCCAGGCACTGGCAGTGATTTTGGCACAGCCAGCGCCAGTGCCGGCAAACAGGTCAATAACAAAAAAACGAAAGTTTTAATCATCGACTTTGCCAGTCACCCGACAAGCCAGCGCCCCGTGATGTAAACGAATTTTTAATGCCTGATCCACCGTCACACTGTCGCTATTGGTAATGACCGAACCGCCGGCATCAGTGGTAATGCTGTATCCCCTATCCAGAGTATTCAGCGGACTCACCGCCGATAATGTGCGGATGTGTTGCGCCAGTTGCTGTTGGCAACGCTGTAGCTGATGACGGATATTTTTCTGTAACTGTAATTGCAGATCCAGCAACCGCCGCTGACTTTGTTTAAGTTGGCTGTCATGTTGTTGCAAAGTACGTTGCCAGGCTGTTTTCAGCTGGCGCTGGCGTTCATCCAGCCGCAGTTTTTGCCGGTCAATCTGTGCCTGTGGATGTTGCAAGCGAGCCGTCAGATAATCGGTTTGTTGCTGTTTTGCCTGCAAAAACCGCTGCATGGCAGCTTGTTGCTGACGATTTAAACGGCTGATGATTTGTTGCTGCAAACGCAGTTGTTGCTGGGGTTTTGGCAAACGTTGCTGCAAATAACGCAGATGCCGCTGTTGCTGCTGTAACCAACCGGTTAGTCGTAGCGTCAGCCGCTGATAAAGCTGCTGCACATGCCGGCTTAACTGGCTGGCATCGGGCACCGCCAGTTCCGCTGCGGCCGACGGCGTCGGTGCCCTGACATCGGCGACAAAATCGGCAATACTGAAATCAATTTCATGGCCCACCGCACTGATAACCGGCAGATCACAGCTAAAGATTGCCCGCGCCACCCGTTCATCATTAAACGACCATAAATCTTCCAGCGAACCACCGCCCCGGCCGACGATGAGTACATCACATTCCTGACGCGCATCAGCAGTTTTGATGGCCTCAGCGATCTGTGCCGGTGCCATTTCACCTTGTACCGCAACCGGATATAAAATCACTGCAACTGATGGAAAGCGCCGTTTTAGTACACTAAGAATATCGTGCACCGCCGCACCATCAGGTGATGAAACAATGCCAATGGTTTTGGGCAGCGCGGGTAAGCTTTTTTTGTGAGCCGTATCAAACAGGCCTTCCTGACCCAGCCGCGCTTTCAACGCTTCGTAAGCACGTTGCAGCGCACCACTGCCCGCCGGCTCCATATGCTCAACTACCAGCTGAAATTCGCCACGTCCCTCGTATAGGGTGACTTTGACGCGCAATAACACCTGCATGCCGTTTTCCGGGGTAAAGCGCAGTTGTTGATTACGGCCGCGGAACATTGCGCAGCGCACTTGCGCCGCAGCATCTTTGAGCGTGAAATAAATATGACCTGAGCCGGGCATGGCCAGATTGGAGATTTCGCCTTCCACCCATAACAGCGGAAACGAGCCATCCAGCAGCAGCCGGACTTCTTTGACCAGCCGGGAAACCGGATAAATATCTTTGACGCTACGCTGGGCTAATTTTGACTGTCGATCAGACGACACAGGTGCTGCCATAAGTCACCGAGTTCCTGATATAATTTGCCGATCATACTACAGGAAATTCAGGAACCCACCCCATGAGAATTGCGCAAGAAGCCCTGACATTTGATGACGTGCTGCTGTTGCCCGCTTATTCAAATGTGCTGCCGCGTGATGTCAGCCTGACCACGCAACTCACCCGCGACATCACCCTCAATATCCCGCTGATTTCATCAGCAATGGATACCGTCACCGAAAGCCGTCTGGCAATCGCAATGGCACAGGAAGGTGGTCTGGGTATTCTGCACAAAAACATGACCATCGAGCAACAGGCCGAAGAAGTCCGCCGCGTCAAAAAATTCGAAAGCGGTGTGGTCCGGGATCCGATAACCGTCAGCCCAAACACCACCATCGGCGAAGTGGTGACCCTGACACGCTCACATGGTATTTCCGGTGTACCGGTGGTCGATGGTGATGACTTGGTGGGTATCGTCACCAGTCGTGATCTGCGTTTTGAAACACATTATGACAATCCGGTCTCATCAATCATGACCGGCAAAGACAAACTGGTCACCGTCGGTGAAGATGCCAGCCGCGAAGATGTCCTGCATTTATTGCACAGCAACCGTATCGAAAAAGTACTGGTGGTGGATGACAACTTCCACCTGCAAGGCATGATCACCGTGAAAGATATTCAGAAACAATCGGATAATCCGTTTGCCTCTAAAGATGCGCAGGAACGCTTGCGGGTCGGTGCCGCTGTCGGTATCGGCGCTGAAAGCCAAACCCGTGTTACTGCATTAGTCGCTGCCGGTGTTGATGTCATTGTCGTCGATACCGCCCACGGTCATTCACAAGGTGTGCTGGATATGGTGCGCTGGGTGAAACAGCATTTTCCGGAGTTACAAGTAATTGGTGGCAACATTGCCACTGCTGAAGCAGCCAAAGCATTGGTCGAAGCCGGTGCAGATGCCGTTAAAGTGGGTATTGGTCCCGGTTCGATTTGTACCACCCGGATTGTTGCCGGTGTCGGTGTGCCGCAGATTTCAGCCATCAGTAATGTTGCGAGCGCATTGGAAGGCACAGGTGTACCGCTGATTGCCGACGGTGGTGTACGTTTTTCCGGTGATATTGCCAAAGCAATTGTTGCCGGTGCCCATGTGGTGATGGTTGGTGGCATGTTTGCCGGTACGGAAGAAGCGCCGGGTGAAGTTGAGCTTTATCAAGGCCGTGCTTACAAAGCGTATCGTGGTATGGGCTCATTAGGCGCCATGGCACAAAAACAAGGCTCCAGCGACCGTTACTTCCAGGAATCCAGCGAAGCCGACAAACTGGTACCGGAAGGTATCGAAGGCCGGGTGCCATTCAAAGGTAATTTAAGCCCGTTAATCCATCAGTTGATGGGCGGTTTGCGTGCCAGTATGGGTTATACCGGCAGTGCCACTATTACGGATATGCGTACCAAACCAGAATTTGTCCGGGTGACGGCGGCTGGCATGAATGAAAGTCATGTCCATGATGTCACCATCACCAAAGAAGCGCCGAATTACCGGATTAGCTAAATATCCATTGCCGGCCCCGCAAGGGGCCGTTTTTATTGTCAGCAAGAGAGCGTCATGAGCAGCCCTATTCACGATCACCGCATTCTAATCCTCGATTTTGGATCGCAGTACACCCAGTTGATTGCCCGCCGTATTCGCGAAGCCGGCGTGTTTTGTGAGCTGCGCAACCCGGAAATCAGCGCTGAAGAAATCCGCGAATTTAACCCCAAAGGCATTATTCTGTCAGGCGGTCCGGATTCTACCATCGGTGACGACGCACCGGCAGCGCCCATGGCTGTGTTTGAAATGGGCGTGCCGGTATTAGGTATTTGCTACGGCATGCAAACCATGGCGATGCAATTAGGCGGCGTGGTTGAATCCTCTTCGCATCGCGAATTTGGCTATGCGCAAATTCGCGCCCGTGGTCATTCTGCTTTGCTGCGCGATATCGAAGATCATGCCACCGAAGAAGGCTTTGGCATGCTGGATGTCTGGATGAGTCATGGTGATCGGGTGATGCAGTTACCTGAAGGCTTTAAGGTGATCGCCAGCACCGACAGTGCACCGATTGCCGGTATGGCCGACGAAGATCGCCAATTCTATGGTGTGCAGTTCCATCCGGAAGTCACCCACACCACGCAGGGTCAACGCATAATCGAGCGTTTTCTGACCGAAATCTGTGGCTGTGAGTGTCTGTGGACTGCAGCCAATATCATTGAAGACAGTATTGAAACCATCCGCCAGCAAGTCGGTGATGATGAAGTGCTGCTGGGTTTATCCGGCGGTGTCGATTCATCGGTGGTTGCTGCGTTATTGCATAAAGCCATTGGCGATCAATTAACCTGCGTTTTTGTAGATAACGGTCTTTTGCGTCAGCAGGAAGGCGATCAGGTGATGGCGATGTTTGCCAAGCATATGGGCATTCGGGTGATTCGCGTAGATGCGGAGGATCGTTTCCTTGATGCTTTGGCCGGTGAAAACGATCCGGAAACCAAACGTAAAATTATCGGCCGTGAATTTGTCGCGGTATTTGATGAAGAAGCCGGCAAACTTAAAAACGTTAACTGGCTGGCACAAGGCACGATTTATCCTGATGTGATTGAATCAGCAGCGGCCAAAACCGGTAAAGCACAGGTCATCAAAACCCACCATAATGTCGGCGGCTTGCCCGAGCACATGAAACTCAAGCTGATTGAGCCATTACGTGAATTGTTTAAAGATGAAGTCCGTAAGCTCGGTGTTGAACTCGGTCTGCCACGCGATATGGTCTACCGCCATCCCTTCCCGGGGCCAGGTCTTGGTGTACGCATCCTTGGTGAGGTCAAAAAGCAATATGCCGACATTCTGCGTAAAGCCGACCATATCTTTATCGAAGAATTACGTCGCCACGATTTATATGACAAAACCAGTCAGGCCTTCGCGGTATTTCTGCCAGTGAAATCCGTTGGTGTCATGGGTGATGGCCGTCGTTATGATTACGTAGTATCGCTGCGCGCCGTGGAAACCATCGACTTTATGACTGCCCGCTGGGCACATTTGCCTTATGAATTTCTGGATCTGGTTTCGCGTCGCATTATCAATGAAATTGAAGGAATTTCCCGGGTCACCTATGATATTTCCGGTAAACCACCAGCGACGATTGAATGGGAATAAGCTGTCGACACCTGCTGATTTACGGTAATGTGCAAGGCGTAGGCTTTCGTGCGGCCACAGCACGTCAAGCCAAAACCCTGGCGCTAAATGGCTGGGTGCGAAATTTACCAGATGGTCGGGTAGAAATACTGGCGCAGGGTGATGACAGTTCATTACAAGCTTTGCAAGACTGGGCCGAACAAGGGCCGCGTTTTGCGACCGTGGAAAAAGTCATGGCACAACCAGTGGCCGTCAACGCTGATTTAACCAGCTTTGAGATCCGCTGAATAAACGGAGCAGACAATGGCCCAAAAATTTAACAGTCAGGGATTTTTACTGCGTTTCATCTTCGCGCTGATCCTGGTGTTTGTCACCTATAACCCGAGCGGCATCAGTTATTACCACTGGGCCAGTGAGATTTTTTCCAGCCAGGACATGTCAATCAGCCCGCCTTTTGCGCTTATCAGCATTATTCTACTGATCGGCTGGACGGTTTATATGCGGGCGACATTACGTTCACTGGGCGGTTTTGGTCTGATCCTGGCATTTGCCTTCTTCGCCATTATCATCTGGTGGCTGGTGGATCTAGGCCTGCTCGGCATTGATCGCTTTTCGGTATTAACTTACATCATTCTGCTGCTGACCTCCGCGGTACTGGCTGTCGGCATGTCCTGGTCACATATTCGCCGGCGCTTATCCGGCCAAACTGATGTCGATGATGTCGACGAATAAAACGCGTTTGACTGTCATTCCCAAACACCCCTGAATTCCGGAATGAAACACTACTTTTTATTGTAAGCAATTGCTACTATTTGTGTTGCTTCAATTTCTTGCGGTTCATCTTCATGTCAAAACAAATCAAAAAATGGGTAAGCCATTGGCTTGCTGTTGCACAGGATACTGGTCTGGTTATCGTCGCAATTGCTACGCTGGTAGCCATTGGTATTGAAATTAATTTCATGATTGATAATGGCACCGTGCTGCTGACCGACCTGTTGCTACTGTTTATTTATCTGGAAGTGCTTACCATGGTCGCCGTCTATTATCAATCTGGCGAATTACCGATCAAAATACCCCTGTATATCGGTATTGTGGCGCTGGCCCGTTATCTGATATTGGATATGAAAAATATTGATACTTGGCGGATTTTGGGCATTTCGCTGGCAATCCTGTTACTGGGCCTATCAATCATCGTCATTCATTACTGCAAAAGTAATTTACTGGATAAAGCTGCCATCAAGCGCGAGGGATAAGCGATTTCAGGAGGCCTTGGCTAATAGTTTGCCATGCAGCACATTATTCAGCGACACGGACTGTTGTAACAATGCCTTCCAGCTACCCTCAAATTCCAGCACTGCGAGCGTTGCCGGCCACATTACATCCGGTGCCAACGTAAATTGCTTTATCTGAGCACCGGCTAGACGCAGCAGTAATTCGCTGAGCCCGGGATTATGTCCGACCAGAATCGTACACTGTGCAGTATCCGGTACCGACTGCAGCGTTGTCATCAAATGCTTCGCTGAGGCCAAATATAAACTGCCCGAGACATTTTGTACCGACTCCTGTTGACCGAGCCCCAAACGAATTATCTCTGCAGTCTGCAATGTTCGTTTAGCAGATGACACCAGCCAACAGTCTGGATTGAGCGCTGCCTGCTTTAACCAGTCGGCAATACAACGGCTTTGTTTTTCACCACTGCTGGTCAGCGGCCGGTCAAAATCCTGAAACTGTGGCTGCCAACTGGCTTTGCCATGACGCAGTAATAATAATTGTTTACCCTCAGCCATTATTGATCCTGTAAAAAACTGACAAAAAAGGCGCCGCAGCGCCCTTTTTATTTACTGCTTAATATTAAACATCATAGGTTGAAGCCGAAACATCACCACCGCGACCCGTCCAGTTAGTATGGAAAAACTCACCACGCGGTTTATCCAGCCGCTCGTAGGTATGGGCACCAAAATAATCGCGCTGGGCTTGCAGCAAATTGGCTGGTAAACGTTCGCTGCGGTAGCCATCATAAAACGATAAGGCGCTACTGAACGTCGGTACCGGCACGCCCAGACTGATTGCTGTGCCAACCGCTTTACGCCAGCCTGGCAGCGCATCGGTAATAGCCTGAATAAAGAAATCATCGAGCAGCAGATTTTCTAAATCCGGATGCCGGGCATAAGCGTCACGAATATTACCAAGGAAACGACTGCGGATAATACAGCCGCCGCGCCACATTAGCGCGATACCGCCATAATTGAGCTCCCAGCCATAAGTCGCGGCGGCTTCACGCATCAGCATATAGCCCTGCGCATAGGAGATAATTTTTGAGGCATACAAAGCGTCACGAATGGCATTGACCATTTCCTGCGTATCACCCTCAAATTTACCGGTCATCGCTGGTAATTTTTTCGAGGCCACCACCCGCTCATCTTTCCGTGCTGACAGGCAGCGGGCAAACACGGCTTCACCAATCAGCGTCAGCGGAATACCCAGTTCCAGCGCGTTCATGCCGGTCCATTTGCCAGTACCTTTCTGGCCGGCCGTGTCGAGGATATGGTCAATCAGCAGACTACCATCCGGTTCTTTGACTTTAAGAATATCGCGGGTAATTTCGATCAGGTAAGAATCCAGCACGCCTTCATTCCATTCGGCAAATACCTGCTGAATGGCATCACCGGACATGCCCAAGCCTTCGCGCATCATCTGGTAAGCTTCACAAATCAGCTGCATATCGCCATATTCAATGCCGTTATGGACCATTTTCACGTAATGGCCGGCACCATCATTACCCACCCAGTCACAACATGGCTCATCATCAACATGCGCAGCAATGGCCTGAAAAATTGGTTTGACCGCAGGCCAGGCAGCATGATTACCACCAGGCATCAGTGACGGTCCGAAGCGGGCACCCTCTTCGCCCCCTGACACACCACTGCCGATAAATAAAATGCCTTTTTTATGTAATTCATGAGTGCGTCGATCACTGTCATTAAACAGCGAGTTACCCCCATCGATAATGATGTCGCCTTTTTCCAGATAGGGCACCAGTTGTTCAATAAACTGGTCCACAACCGGCCCGGCTTTGACCATCAGCATCACCCGCCTAGGTGCTTTCAAAGCTTCGACAAACTGCTTCAAATCATGAAAACCAATAATATTGGTATCTTTGGCCGGCCCATTGATAAATTCATCAACCTTACTGGTGGTCCGGTTGTAAACGGCAACAGTAAAGCCGTTATCGTTCATATTGAGGACCAGATTCTGGCCCATTACTGCCAAGCCAACCAGACCAATATCCGCTTGCCGTTTCTCAATTACTGTCATGATTAATTACACACCTTTATATATTCACCAATAGCTTCGCGGGACGAGCCCACCACAATTCTGCAAGAACCGGCGTTATCACATTCCATGGCGCCGGCGACTTCAATTAATTCACCCTGATAAGCCTGGCCCACATAAGTGTGGGTGAAGCAAACCACTTCCGGCGTGCGCGGATGATCGATCATATAACGCGCCGGAAAATCGAAGGCATAACGATCATCGGTCACCCGGGCTTTGGTGATCTGACTGCCTCTTTTCATAAAATGCCGGTGATCAATTTCCAGTTCATTGGCTAAACAGACCATACCAATATCGAGTTTGCTGCCGTCGATAACCGCTTTATTGAATTTTCGCTGCTCATGCCAGGTAAAGCTGTCAAAATCCAACGCACTGCCACGGCGCTGATAATTATCAAGCATTAACTCAGCATCCAGCGCTTGCAAATGCCCGGCAAACACCGCTTGTTTGACAGCCTGACGCACCGCATGAAAAGCATCCCGGCCATACACCACCAGATCAATATCAGAATCGCGGCGCTGCTGGTTTATCAGCATCGAACCGGTAATACCCAACTGCTGAATATTGATACCTGCGCTGGTTAAGATGCCGGCAAGTTTGTGTAATTTGGCTGTAAGCAGGTCTGCGGGCGAAGTGTTCAGCAATCGCTGAAGCTGCTGTTCCGGCTGATGATGAAAAACAACCGCCGCGGGTGGTACGGCATGAAACGCCGCATCAAATTGACTGGAATGGTATAGATATTGAGGATAATGGCGTTTAAGTAGCCGGTTGGCGGTATCGGTATCGACTTTTTGCCAGCGCCCGTCAGTATTGACGTAACGTAAAAAAGCGCCGATTTTCTGCTGATGCGGATGATAGGAAATAACCGCAAAGATCAAACCTTCAGCGGTTTCGATGAAGTCTTTAGGTAAATACGGAAAATCAGCAGCGCGCAAGGTTTCCTCCTGAATACCCTGAATGATGCCATAGTCTGGCTAATGTGACTTGCCTGTTATTCCAAAGATACCGCGAATCGCCAGGGTCAGTAACACTAACAGCCAAATATCGATGATCCAGCGGCCAATGCCGTCTGGTAAACGCCCATTATGCACATCCCGAAGCACCTGACTGACCGAAACACCATTACCGTAAAGCTGTACTTCCATCGCTTTAAGACTGGCCGTTGGCATTCTTTCTGGCGCGCTCCAGCTGACACCTTGCAAAGACATTAACTCCCAGCGATCCAGCAAAAAATTACCCCGCCACATACCATTGCGGGTTTGCAAAACCGGTTCGTTGTAATGCACACCGATATTCTGAATTTGAGGTGGAATGCCGGCAGCGGCGCCCAGCGTGTCAATATATTCACCGTCTTTACTGAGCAATATCAGCGCATCATCAGTCGCCAGTACCAGCACATGCTCAAGTGCTACTGCACCGATTAGAGGCCTTGGCAAACTCAATAAAGGCTCAGCATTCACATATAACTGCTGCTCAACCGCCACAATGACATGGCCTTCCAGCAAAAATGCCTCGTCGGTTTGCAACTCACCAATTTGGTAATGACGCTTTAACCAGTCGGAGTTGACCATCAATTTATCCAGACCGAGCGCTTTATCGTGATTCAGCAGCACCGCGGTGCCGATCCACAACAGCAAGGTAATACCAATCAGTATTTGCAGCAGTCTTAACAACAGCTTTGTTGCCAGCAGTTTCATAGGTGTTTTACAAATTCCATACTCAAAAGCCCTGCAAGCTTACCGGATTTGCGCATAAAAAAAGGGGAGCAAACTCCCCTTTTTTCATAAATTGTCAGCTGATTTTTTAAAAATCGACAATCACACCCGCATAAACGGTTCTTTCAATATTTGGCCGCGCGCCGAACGGTTGACGGGCAACGATTTCCTGACGGTCAAAGACATTTTCAACTTTCAGGAATACTTCAGGACCTGCTGCAAACTGATAGCGGCTGATCAAATCCATAGTAAATAACGCATCAGTCCGGTCAAAACGGCTGTCAGAGTCGTTACAACCTATAGATACACAAGTTTCATCGATATATTTGGCGACAGCATAGTTATTCCAGCCACTGCTGTGCTCCAGCCCAACCCGGGCGCTGAAAATATTCTCCGGAATATTTTGCAGATCCTGACCGCTGACAAACTCATCTCCTGAAGTGGTTTCACCATCTGTATAGGTGTAAGCCAAATCAACTGGGATCAAGAAATCACCCGCGGTGAACAAGGTGCCCATCTGTAATTCCAGACCTTTTACTTTGGCGCCACCAACACTGAATGAGCCCGATTCTGCATCGTTGCTACAAGGTGAAGCGACTGAACACTGCTCAACAAAATTACTGAAGTCAGAATAAAACGCAATGGCTTCACTATAAAACACACCTTGTTTGAAACGGACACCAGCTTCGTAGTTATCACTCAGACCAGGTTCATCACCATCATCTGAACTGGCACTTAAAGGCAGCATCCCTTCATGATAGCCGGCCAACACCTGCCAGTTATCAGTCAAATCATAGGTTGCTGAAATACCCGGTAAAAATTCGCGATAATCATTTTCAACACGATCCGTCACGCTGGAACGTGCAGGCTCACCATAACGACGGGCTTTAGTTTCGACATCTTCCATCCGCAACGAAGCACTTAACAAAAGACGTTCGGTGACCTGAAAATCATCGGTGATCCACATGCTGAGCGCTTGGGCTTCTTCTAAACGATTATCACCACCACTTACTTCGTCAGCATTTGTATCTGTATAAACCAGTCGACCATTAACTTGATCATAATATTCAACAGGCTGGAAGCGATCCGTTTCGTCAAAGTGCTGGCGAGCACCGAAATTGATATCGTGAGCACCTAACAACCAATTAAAGTTTAGTTGCGCACCATAAGAATCATAAGCTCGGTTATTATTTTTGTATGCAAGATTTCTATTGCCTGGCGTGCCATCACCAACATCTTGTGTGCCATCCAGGATTGCTTGTGAATTCGCATTCCCCTGATTGGCCTCATCAATTAAATCGCCATCATATTTAAACCAGTTACGCTGAAACTCGTTATGGTATAGCGTGACATTTGAGCTGAAATTATCTGCCCATTTAAAGGTATGGCTCAGATTAATACCGGTATGGTCGTTATCCATATTATCGATTTCAGTCAGGCCGTAACGACGATTTTCATCATCACGGAAATCAGCATCGGTTAGGCCGGCATAGGTCTCATTTGAATCTTCAAACGAACGCTGAAATTTGAATAAAACTTGGTTGCGCTCGTCTTCCCAAGACAGTTTGCCGACATAGTCTTGACTTTCGAAACCGCTATCCTGGCTGCTGCGGTCAATATCCTTGAAGCCTTCATTATTACGCTGAACGGTTTCCAGCAGAAAACCGAAACCACCTTCTTTACCACCATAGTAGGCGTGCGTATCAAAAGAACCTTCATCGCTGAGCATCAGCATGGCGCGGCCTGAGTTTTCTTCAGGGATCGGCGTTGACACCAGATTGACCACACCACCCACGGTTTGCGGACCATGACGCAGCAATGGTGCACCTTTAAGAATTTCAATCGAATGTAAACGCATGGCGGTTGGGAAATAATAGGCTGCCGGATTAGAATATGGCGCTGGCGCAATCAATACGCCATCTTCCATCAGCGTGATATTCTGACTACGCTCCGGGGCAGCAGCACGGACACCGATATTCGGTCGCAGGCCCAGACCATCTTCTTCCAGAACATACATACCGGGGACGGTTTTCATCACTTGATGAATATCCGTCGTGGCTTCCGTGGTCAACTGTTCGTTATCAACATAATAAGCCGAGCCGGGTAAGTCACGGGCGGCTTCACCACTGCCGATTACGGTAAAAGCATCCAGGTTTGTTACATCTTCTTTTGCTGTTGCCGGAAGGGTGAAGCTGCTAATTGCAGCGGCAGTCATGACTGCAAGAAGTTTTTTCTGGTTCATGGAATGTGGCCTGTCAGATCTAACAAAAACGCACACTATAAATAGTAATCATTATCATTACAATATAGATTGTTAAATTTTGTTAACAGAAAAAAGCTACATCATCACCCGCATGCTATGTTGTCCGGCCTCCCGCTGGCGCAGGTGAAACATCGCTTTGCTAATATCAATGGCATAGTTGGCAAACTGTTGCTCGGTCATCCGCAGCGTCAGCGCCCCCATGTTGACATGCACCATCTGACAGTCGGCACAAAACTGAATATCGCAGCCCGGTGAACTGAAGATCGTTTCTGGCTGGCAGCTGTTGGTCTGTTGCATAAATACTCCTGTTATAAAAGCTCGCTGACATCACAATGGGCAAGGTGGCCGCGATGCAGCTGGTAACTTAGCCACCAGCGACGGGCCAGCGATTGCCATAGTTGTTGTTTGAGCGGATGTTCGTCTTGTTCGGTCAGCAGACGATAATTGCGGGCAATTTGCAGTGCCAGACAAGCGCTGGCGTGTTGCCGGTAATGGTTTTCCAATTGGGCATTGGCACTGAGCAATAACTGGGCGGCCCAGTTTTCGTGTTGAGAAGTTTGCATCATTGATTTTTCAAGCGACTGGCGGCGGCCGCCAGCAACATGCTCCATACACTTCGTTTGGAAGAGGAATCGAGACAATTGAAGTCGGCAGCGTGCAATTTTCCCTGACGGATCAGTGTTTCCAGCCGCTCCTGACGAAACGCCAGACGAATGGTCTGGCGCTCATTTGGATAGGGTTTGTTGAACTGCATCGGGCGTCACCTCAACGATCAGCAATCAGCTGAGATGCAGTATAAATAGCAATTAATCTAAATGCAAATCATTTTCATTTAGATATTTTAATGGTGATTAAACCCTTGATTTAAGGTGAGTATGAACCCGTTCCATAATAACCGTATCCACGGAATGGCCAGTCATGTTTCGGGTTATAGGGTCGTTCACGATCACTATATTCTTGCGGCCAAACCTGACTGTTTGACAGCGTGATAACCGGCATACGCAGCGATTTTTGATCGACTTTACGGGTTTGTTCACCATTAACCTGACCGAGCACGGTCACCACAGCACCTTTTTCATAAATCAGCGGATCCAGAAAACCACTGGTTTGCACAATAAACCGGCCAGCACTGTTACCAGTGGTAATCGGAATGCCATAACGGGTTAACGGAAATTGCACCACGGTCATTTCAGCCTGATTTTCATCATTTTTGACCTCAGCAACCACCCCTCCCCAGCGCACGGCTTTGCCTTGATATTGACTCAGATTCGTCATTACCTGCGAAAATTGTGGATCGCCGGCAGGTGGGTACTGAATAGATGATTGTGTAGCGGCGCAGCCACTGAGTAATACTGCAACGATGACGGTAAAAATTTTCATAACGTGCATCCTTATAATCTGCTGTGATCCATAGACTGTTTGCCGGCAGTCAAGTTCAGTTGCGATTTAACGCTTAAACTTTTGTTTGCGAAGTGCTTTTTTTTCGGCTTTTTCGGCGCGTAATTGTTCAAGTTCCACTAACTCTTGCTGCATCATGGCCGGGGTTTCCAGCGTCAGCGGCCCCAGTTTGCCGGCGCGCAGTTCGGTCAGCAGAATCTTGCTGATTCTTGGCAAATCGGCAAAACCGCCGGCTTTTAAACAGCCTCGTTTGCCAGCCAGAATTGCCAGCGCCTCTGTTTCATTAGCAGGCAGTTCGTCAAGATTAAATCTTGTCTGCAAAGCCTGCGGATATTGTTTTAATAAATAGGCAACGGCATAGAGGGCAATATCTTCGTTTTCAAACGCCGTTTCTTTAATTGCGCCACTGACGGCCAGCCGGTAGCCGGTACCCGGGTTTTCCAGGTTGCCCCACAACACACCGGGGGTGTCATGCAATACCATGACATCATCAATTTTAATGCGTTGCTGCATTTTAGTAATGGCGGGTTCATTACCGGTTTTGGCAATTTGCCGGCCGGCCAGTGTGTTGATCAAGGTCGATTTGCCGACATTGGGAATGCCCATGATCATCGCCTGAATTTTTTGCACACTGTCTGCTTTATGCGGCAGCATTTGTTTAACCAGTTGCAGGATCCTCTGCCGGCAATCATTTTGCTGAGCGCTAATAGCAAGGGTTTTAACGCCCTGCTCCTGCTCTAAATAATCCTGCCAAATTTGCGTTTGCGCCGGATCGGCAAGATCGCTTTTATTGAGTAATTTGATACAGGGTTTGTCACCACGCAGTTTGCCAAGCATCGGATTGGCACTGCTGAAGGGAATCCGCGCATCCAGCACTTCGATCACCAGATCGATTTCCGGCAGCCGTTTTTTTATTTCCAGTCCGGCTTTGTGCATATGACCGGGAAACCACTGAATTGCCATGCGCTAACCTTTAAAAAGTAATTCGCTGGCCATTATACGGTGCTGCCGGTTATTGACTTAAATACTGAGTGATATCGACGTCATCAATTTGCTCAGGCGGTAAGAAACGTTTGGCATATTGCAGGTAAACACCACTACGTAAAAACAGCTCAAAGACGTCTCGATCCACATGCTGACGCTCAACCATTTTGTGCAAAATATCCACTGCCACACTGACCGGTTTGGCTTTTTTATAAGGTCTGTCCGCAGCGGTTAATGCTTCAAAAATATCTGCCAGCACCATAATACGTTCCGGAATCGACAAATCATCAGCGGTCAGCCCACGCGGATAACCGGTGCCGATCATGGTTTCGTGATGGGTTGAGGCGTAGCGTGGCACACGAGACAGTTCCGGCGGGAATGGCAGGTTTTCCAGCATTTTGATGGTGCTGATAATGTGCTCATTAATTTTGAAACGATCTTCCGCAGTCAGGGTACCGGCGCGCACCGTCAGGTTATGCAGTTCACCGAGATTATAAAGATGCTCAGGCACCGTCATCTTGATGCCGAATTGCGGATCAAATTCAACGCTGTGCTGATGCGTAATAATATGTTCAGCTTTATCTGCCAGTAAAAACTCCGTTGCCGGCAGGCTGGCTGGCGCATTGTCAAAACGATCTTCTTCAATCGGCGATAAGCCCAGCCGGTCATTAAAGTGTCGCTGCCAGGTGACATTGGCCAGCGATTGCAGACGCTCAATTTGCGCATCGTCCATGGATTCACTGCCGATATTGCAGTGGGCAATAAAGGCAAAATCATCCTGTAATTGCTGCTGCGCTGCGTCACATTCAGCGCGGAATTGTGCCTGCTTATCGGGTTCGGCAGTACAACGTTCCAGATAGGTAATTTCAGCATCGCGCCACAACACTTCAAAACGCATGCGGATCTCATGAATGCGGTTATAAATAGTTTCGAGTTTGGTGCCTTTATCAACGATATGTTCGGGCGTGGTGATTTTGCCGCAGTCATGCAGCCAGGCACCGATCTTAAATTCACGCCATTCTTTTTCATCTCGGAAGCGGAAGCTGTTAAATGGCACATCATGGGTCTGCTCGGCTTTTTCCGCCAGCATAAAGGCCAGTTCCGGTACCCGCGCGCAATGCCCGGCGGTGTAGGGTGACTTATCATCGATTGCCTGAGCGATTAACTCAATAAACGCTTCCATCAGCGCTTCTTGCGATTTCTCATGTTCTTCAATGGCATGTGACATTGCCATCATCGACGTTGCCAGTTCGCTGATTTCAACGATATTACTGCGCACCTGCTCGACTTCACTGAAACGACGCTGTTTGATTCGTTCGCTGTCCAAAGCCAGATTACGCACCGCGCGAACGATTGGGGATGCAAACAGCCAACTGACCGGCAGTAACAATAATAAAATCGCTGCCGTCACCCAGATTGATTTTTGCACTTTATCCAGTGCCGGTGCCATCACACTGGCAACGGGGGTGATAATGGTAAAAAACTCGTTTTCATTAGCGCTGTCAGTCATCGGCTGGATATAGACAAAATACTCTTCGCCGTTGAGACGCATCATTTGCAGGGTTTTCTGGTTTTGATAGTTGGTTTCGTTAAGCAATTCGGGATAAGGCACCGCACCCGCTTTGAGTCCGGTGCCATCAGCGGCCAGCCATTTTTCAGACAGTGCAGCCCGCTGTGTGTCACCGAGATTGGCTAAAGCCAGATTAAAAATTTCGGCTAATCCTGCTTTATCGCGGTTAATTAAAAAGTGCAGATTGGTCGGTAATTGGGCACCACTGACATCTATATTTTTATGTACCGTTAAATCATCAAAGAAATACTGCTCGGCGGTATATTGCAAAATAGCCGCACTATCCATGCCGGCATCGGCTTTACCGTCACGAACAGCCTGCAAAACCTGCCGTACTGAAGCGACTTCAAGAATGGTGATCTGCGGAAAGTTATCACGCAAATTTGCGATCAAAGACCAGCCCTGTGGAATGGCAACTGTTTTGCCATTTAAATCGGCAAGCCCGCTCACCTTTTGTGTTTTTGTGGTGACTATGCCGTAGGGCAGTTCAAGAAACGGGTCGGTCATTTGCCCCAGTGCCCGCCGGTATTCATTGTCATAAACCGGCTGAATCACATCCAGTTCACCACCGACAAACATTGCCGCCATTTCCTGCCAGTTCAATCCATTCAAATAACGCAGCCGCAGGCCGGTCATTTCAGCAATATAATCAAGCACATCAACGGCATAACCATATGGCTGGCCAGCCACTGCAAAATTCACCGGCGGCCAGTCCGTTTCATTGGAAACCAGCAAGTATTTATTGTCTTCGATAATTTTTTGTTGTGCGGCGGTCAGAGTCAGCGCTGGTGCTGGCGGTAAGCTATCAGTGATAGCGACAGCCTGATTGGAAGCAATGATTTCACCACTTTTCTGATACAGATAAATTTCGCTGTCACTGCCTAAATCCTGCGTTTTGAAAAAGTCGGATAAAGACGACAAGGCAATATCCATCGCCAATACGGCATTACTACCGGGGATTTTGGTCGAATAAGTTTGACCGGGCGACTGAATATGCTGAAATAAATACGGTTCAGTTTTAAACACCTCGCCATCTTTGGCTTTTATGAACCATGGCCGGTTACTGGCGTTGTAATCGGTCGGATGCTGACGACTGTCACGCAGATTAAAATCGGCATCAAAATATTCAAAGCGGCGGAACCTGTCATCACCCCGACCGCTCACGGTAATCGTTACCCAGCGATCCGTGTCGTCTGCGCGTAATTGCTCACGCAAATTTTGATCGGCTTCCAGATTAACCAGCTCGTAGAAATCACCATCCTGATGGCCGACATAAATCGCATAAAACATCGTGTTGCGATTCATCACCTCAGCAAATAAGCGGCGGGTTTCCGCTGAAATAGTTTTGCCTTCGACCAGCCGGGGAAACTGAGCCATGACACGGGTGGCGGCAATAGCACGGCTGTCGACGGCGGCAATATAATCACGGGTGCTGGTTGCCGTTTGTTGATAAACCGCAGAAGTCGCTTCAGTCGCGAGGGTTTTATTGAAAAAATATTGCAGACCAATCGCCACCGCGGCGATCAGCAGACTAGAAATAATAAAGCCGGCAATCACCGTGGCACGGATAGATATCCGTAAGCCCCGCCCTTCAATCGGTAATGCCATACCTGCCCTCGCCTGTTGCAATCGTTATCTTAATTTAGGTTGATTAAACCGCTTTTCAATCCGCAATACAATGCTTGCGCACTATCGAAGGTAATCACTGATCTCAACTGAATCAATCTGCTCCGGTGGTAAAAACCGCCGGGCGTAGTCGAGATAAACGCCACTTCTCAAAAACAGCTCAAACACGTCAGCATCGACATGCTGTTCTTTAACCATTTTGTGCAAAATATCTACCGCCACACTGACCGGTTTAGCTTTTTTATAAGGTCGGTCAGATGCGGTCAGCGCTTCAAAAATATCGGCCAGCACCATAATGCGTTCCGGTATCGACAGATCGTCTGCGGTCAGCCCGCGTGGATAGCCCTTGCCATCTAATCTTTCATGATGGGTTGACGCATAACGCGGCACATTGGCTAACTCCGGCGGCAGCGGCAATTTGTCGAGAATTTTGATGGTGCTGATAATATGTTCGTTAATTTTAAAGCGATCTTCGGCCGTCAGCGTACCGCGGCACACTAGCAGATTATGCAGCTCTCCCCGGTTATAAAGATATTCCGGCACCTGCATATTGATGCCCAGACGGGGATCAAATTTTAGTGGTTGTTCACGCCGTTCGATATGTTCCGGTTTATCCGCCAGCAGCGTTTCACTCACGGGTAAGCTATCTGTCACATCCGGATAACGTGATCGTTCCGGCTCAGATAATCCGAGCCGGTTATCAAAATGCCGCTGCCAGCGGTACTGGCCGATATGTTTTAATTCGGCCGCATCGGCTGAATCAAGAAACTCACTGCCAACATTACAATGGGCCACCAAAGCAAATTCTGCCTGCAATTTTTGCTGGCGCGCAGTGCATTCGGCACGATATGCCGCTTCGTTTTCAGGGGCAGTCAGCCGTTGTTGCCAGTAGTCAATTTCTGCATCACGCCATAACACTTCAAAACGCATACGGATTTCATGAATGCGGTTATAAATGGTTTCCAGCTTGGTGCCTTTATCGACAATATGTTCCGGCGTGGTGACTTTGCCACAATCATGCAGCCAGGCAGCAAGACGAAACTCACGGCGCTGCTCGTCGTTGGCAAAACAAAAATCTGCAAATGGCGCCTCATTAGTCGCCTCAGCAGCATCGGTGAGCATAAACGCCAGTTCCGGCACCCGTTCACAATGCGCGGCGGTGTAGTGGGATTTATCGTCAATAGCTTCTGCAATCAGTTGAATAAAAGCCTCCAGCAGTTGCTTCTGGGCCAACTCATGTTGTTGCAGTGCCATAGCCATACCGCTGATAGCTTCTGCCAGGCGTTCGATTTCACGGATGTGTGTGGTTATCGGCTGTAATTCATCATATTGGCGTGCCTCAATAAGCCGGTTTTGCGCTGTCATTTGTTTGATGGGCCGAACAATAAATGAGGCATACCACCAGGCCAGCGGTAACATCAGTAATAAAATCAGGCTGCTCAGCAAAATCGACTGTTGCACTTTGGCAATCGCCGGCGCCAGCACCACACTAACCGGCGTCAATACTGCAAAATATTCACCGTGCGCCGCTTGCGGCAAGATATTCTGCAAATAAACAAAATGTGCTTCGCCGTTGATATCCAGTTCACTGAGCGCATTGGCATCGGCATGTTCGATTAGCCTGAGCAGTGACTGATAGGGCACCGTGCCCAATTGTGTCACACGTTCATTAACTTCCCCCAGCCACTTCTCTGCCAAGGCCTGGTAATGCGTATCAGGGAGCGCTTGTAAGGCCAGATCGAATAAGTCGCGTAGTGCTGCCAAATCGTCATTAAACAAAAAATGTAATCCGGTTGGCAGCTGCGTCTCTTCGAAATTGAGCGGAGAATGAATGCTGACACCATCAATAAAGTATTGCCGCTGGGTGTATTGCAAAACCGCGGTATTATCGAGACCGGCATCCGCCTGACGATTTTTGACAGCGGCAAACATCGCCGCGACATCATTTACTTCCAGCACATTAATGGCCGGAAACTGTGTTTTTAAAGTATCGATAATCGACCAGCCGCGCGGGATCGCAACGGTTTTACCAAATAACTCACTGATGCGCCTGACCGGCTTTTTTTCCGGCAGCGTCAACACACCATAAGGTAAATCGAGAAATTCCTGACTCAGCGCCCCAAGCTGTGAGTTTTCCTCTGAATCTGACAACGGCTGCAGCACATCCAGTTGGCCGGCTTTGAACTGGTTGACCAAATCCGCCCACGACAGACCATTCACAAATTGCAGCTCGACACCAATCATCTGCGATAACAAGCGCAGCAAGTCAATGGCATAACCATAAGGCTGCCCCGATACTGCAAAATCTATCGGTGGCCAGTCCAGTTCATTTGAGACCAATAAAGACGGCGATTGCTGAACAACTTCCAGTGCCGAGTCACTGAGTGTCAATGGCATCACCGGCGGTAATTCGCCGCTGTTATCAGCGCCCTGATTGGAGGCGATTAAACTGCCATCCTGCTGGAACAGATATATTTCGCTGTCTTTGGCAACTGGCTGAGTCAGCAAAAAATCCGATAACGCTGACAGCGTAATATCCACCGCCAACACTGCTTGTTGCCCAGCCAACCGGGTTGAGTAGGTTTGTCCCGGTGCCTGCAAGTGCTGGAATAAATAAGGATCGGTTTTACTGACTTTATCGCTGCCAGCATTGGTAAACCATGGCCGCTGGCGTGGATCATAATCAGTCTTTTCACTGCGGCTGACCCGTAAATTAAAATCCGCATCAAAATAATCAAAGCGGCGTTGTTTTTGATTTGCATCGCCGGTGACCGTCAGTACAACCCAGCGATCTTGTGGCGCAGCCTGCAATTGCCGGCGCACGATGGGATGCGTTTCGAGATTGATAAGCTCATAAAAACTGCCATCAGCAAAACCAATATAAATGGCATAAAACAGCGGTGTTTCCTGCATGAGTTCGGCAAACACCTGCCGGGCGGCCGGCCGGATCCAGTTACCGTCAATTAAATCCGGATACTGACCAAGCACTTCCGCTGCATTGGTTGCTTTGCTATCTGCTGCCGCTAAATAGTCTTTGGTGACATTAGCCGTTTGCTGATAAATAGCCAGTTCAGCATCACTGGCCAGATCCCGGCTGAAATAATATTGCAGGCTGATAGCAGCGATTACTGACAATGACGTTATCAGCAAAAACACACCAACAACGGTCACGCGTATGGTGAATCTTAAACGTTGAAATAAACTCCCTGGCGACATAGTCAGCTTCCTTAGCTGATGGTTCAGACCTGCTACAGCAGAACATCGTATATCTATTTAGGGCCGCCCAAACCGCACACCTTCACGGGGTATAATGCGCCCTGTTTTGCAGTTTATGTGTATTCGTTATTTTTGGATAGCGCACAACCGTCATTAATTTTAATCAGGTTTGAATCGGCTGATGCAGGCTAAGATAAAACACTATGTAATTTTCTGTTGTGGCTGGCTTTGCGTCATTCTTGGGCTGATCGGTGCGCTATTGCCGGTGGTACCGACCACACCTTTTATGATTCTGGCGTTAGCGTGTTTTGCCGAAACCTCACCGCGGTTTCATAAAATGCTGCTTAATAACCGCTGGATCGGCCCGCCACTACAACAATGGGATCAAACCAAAACGGTTCGCCGCCGCATCAAGTATCAGGCGGTAGCCATGTTGATTATCGCTTTTAGTTTTTCGATTGGTTTGTTATGGGGGCAATGGTCTTATCAGCTGGCGTTACTGGCGCTGGCAACCGTCATGATAGGCTTTGTGCTGCAACTCAAAGAAGCCGAGCCCAAATATGACGATTAAAGATTTACTGACCGCCCGCCATAGCACCCGCGCCTTTCTGGATAAACCGGTGGCGCAGAAAACCATTATAGAATTACTGAATATTGCCCGGCTGGCGCCTTCCGGTGCCAATACTCAGCCGTGGCAGGTGGCGGTATTAACCGGCGATAACAAACAACGTTTGACCGATGCGCTGGTCAATGCGTTTGAAAATGGCGAAAAATCCATTCCTGATTATGCGTATTATCCGACTGACTGGCAGCCACCTTTTATTGATAGGCGGCGGCGCTGTGGTTTACAGCTGTATCAGAGCCTGAATATTGAGCGCAGTGACAAAGCCGCCCAAAAAGCCCAATGGGCTGCCAATTATCGTGCCTTTGATGCGCCGGTGATGCTGCTGTTTTTCCTCGACAAAGCCATGCAAACCGGTTCTTATCTGGATCTGGGCCTGTTTTTACAATCGCTGATGCTGGCAGCCACCGAACAAGGTCTGGCGACCTGCCCGCAGGCGGCATTGGCTGAATACCCGGAGATTGTTAAAACCCAGCTCGGTTATCCCACTGATAGCCAATTGGTCTGCGGCATGGCGCTGGGTTACGAAGCTGTTGATGCGCCGGTTAACCAATACCGCACTGAGCGCATCACGATTGACGAATTTACCCGATTTTTTACCTGATTCTTGGAGTTTTTGATGGATTTAACGACTTTTATCGCCAAATTAAACGATGATCCGGCCGCAATCAGTTTTGCCGAGACTATGGCGGTTATTGATGCTTATTATGATTTCACGCCGACGGCGTTTAAAAATGCCGGTCTGGATAATGCTGCCGGACAAAATAATGGCTCATGCAAAATTTTTGCTTTCGGTTTGCATCAGGATCTTAATGAAGCGCACACATTGGCCTGTTTCGGCGATTATTATCGACAGGATGTGTTACTCAACCCAAAAGGCGATGACCATCAGAATATCCGCCATTTTCTCAAACATGGCTGGGATGGCATCAGCTTCGCTGGTGAGCCGTTAAGCCCTAAATAACAAAACGGGCAGCCGTTTAAACAGCTGCCCGAGTTAACTTACAACAGTACGCGCTCGATACCGCCGGCTTTAGCATTGTCGATAAAGCGGGTATGCCAGTTATCGCCAAGTATATGTTTGGCGACTTCAACCACAATGTAATCGGTCTCAATACCGGTATCTTCACTGTAGCGGGACAGGCCCTGCTGACATGCCGGGCAGGAAGTCAGCATTTTGACATTGCCGTTTTTGGCTTTTTCTTCACCAGTCAGTTCCATGATGCCTTTGGTAATTTCTTCTTCCTTACGGAAACGCACCTGTGTGGCAATATCCGGCCGCGCCACGGCAAAAGTCCCGGCTTCACCGCAGCAGCGATCATTGAGCGTCACATCCTGTCCCAGTAAAGTACCGGCAACACTGGTTGATTTATAGGTTTTCATCGGCGTGTGGCATGGCTCGTGATACATGTACTGGACACCATCGACCCCTTCCATCTTGACGCCTTTTTCCATCAGATATTCGTGAATATCCAACAGCCGGCAGCCAGGGAAAATCTGCTCAAACTCATATTTCAGCAACTGATCCATACAGGTACCACAAGACACAATCACCGTCTTGATATCCATGTAGTTCAGCGTATTGGCAACCCGATGGAATAAGACGCGATTACCGGTGGAAATCGACGTAGCTTTGGCATCATCACCAATCGATGCCTGCGGATAGCCACAACACAAATAGCCTGGTGGCAGAACCGTTTCGGCGCCCACTTCATAGAGCATCGCCAGCGTCGCTAAACCGACCTGACTGAACAAGCGCTCAGAGCCACAACCCGGGAAATAAAATACCGCATCCGATTCTTCATTCACTTTGTGCGGATCACGCAGGATCGGCACCATTTTGTCATCTTCCAGCCCCAGCATACCGCGCGTCGTTTGCGTCGGCAGATTGCCCGGCATCGGTTTTTTAACAAAATGTACCACTTGTTCCTGAATCGGCGTTTTACCGGTAGTCGGTAATGGCCGTTTTTTCTTGCTGTTAGCCAGCAGTCCCATGTACTTGGCAGCACCATGGGCGAGCCGCTGGGCTTTGGCTCCCATCTGCACCAAGGTTTTGTGCATGATTTTCACGGTCAGTGGATCTTTGGCATTTAAGTAAGCCATGGCACTCATGGTGCCGAGGCTGACATTACGTTTGCCTTGTTTTTTCAGCACGGCGCGCATCTTCATGGTGACATCACCAAAGTCGATATTCACCGGACATGGATTCAGACAGCGATGGCAGATGGTGCAGTGATCAGCCACATCGTTCATTTCATCAAAATGCCGCACCGATATACCGCGACGGGTTTGCTCCTCATAGAGGAAGGCTTCAATAATCAGACCGGTACCAAGGATCTTGTCGCGCGGTGAATACAGTAAATTCGCCCGTGGCACATGGGTGGTACATTCGGGTTTACATTTACCGCAACGCAGACAGTCCTTAATGTCGTTATTGATTTCGCCAAGCTCACTGGCTTCCAGAATCAGTGCTTCCTGCTGCAGCAGTCTTAAAGACGGTGTATAGGCATTATCCAGACCAGAACCTGCCAGCAACTTACCGGCATTAAAGCGGCCATGCGGATCGACTTTTTGTTTGTAACCGGCAAATGCATCAATGGTGGCTTTATCCAGATACTGCATTTTGGTCAAGCCGATACCATGTTCACCGGAAATAACACCGCCCAGTTTGTCTGCCAGCGCCATCACCTGATCGACGATGCGCTCAGCTTCATGCATCATCTGATAGTCGTTGGAATTGACCGGAATGTTGGTGTGCACATTACCGTCACCGGCATGCATATGCGTCGCAACAAACAAGCGGCTTGAACGGTTTTCAGCATGGACTTCATCCAGCTTGTTACGCAACGCTTCCAGTGCCTGTCCCTGAAACAGTTCTTTCAGTGGTTTTTCGACTTCATGCCGATAGGATATCCGCAAATCCCGGCGCTGTAATACGCGGAATAAGGTATCACCGTCCTGAACCGCTGATTTAGCATCGTCAGACAATAAATCAAACAGCTCAACAGCTGGTGTATCCAAGCTATCCAGCAGCCGCTGCCAGCGGGCTTTAACCACCAGTAAATGTTCACAGGCAGTGTCGATTTTGGATTGCAAAATGGCATCGTTTTCAGCGCTGTCATCGAGCTTTTTAACAGTCTGTTTCAGCTCTTTCGGCTGATTTGTTAAGCAAGTCAGAACCGCATCAGCCGTTTGCAGCTTATTGCGGGTTGATTGCACAATATTGATACGTTCAATGCCGTCGTTATATTCCGACAAGCGCTCCAGCGGAATCACCACATCTTCGTTAATCTTGAAAGCGTTGGTGTGTTTGGCAATCGCTGCGGTACGTGCCCGATCTGCCCAGAATCGGGCGCGGGCCTCAGGGCTGACGGCAATAAAGCCTTCACCGTCACGGGCATTGGCCAGTCGCACCACCTCTGAGCAAGCTTCCGCTACAGCATTTTCATCGTCACCGACAATATCAATCAACAGCACCATTTTGGGTGCGATACTGCGCGGTGCTTTGGTGCTGTAATCAACGGCTTTGACGTAACGCTCGTCGAGATGCTCCATACCGGCCAGCAGGATTTTTTTGTTGCTGTCGAGATAGTTTTTGGTCTCAACAATTGCTGGAACGGCCTTACTCAAATCATTGCCGAAAAATTCCAGACAGACAGTACGGATATAGTCCGGCATCCGGTGCAAAACAAACACTGAAGAGGTAATCAGCCCGTCACAGCCTTCTTTCTGAATACCGGGCAGACCACCAAGGAATTTATTGGTCACGTCTTTACCGAGCCCGAGTTTGCGTAACTCACGAGCCGGAATACGAATGACTTCTGGTTCTTCAATGAGGGTTTGACCATCGGGCTGAAAGCGGCTGATCTTGAATTCAGCCATTTCAATATCATGGATCTTGCCCATATTATGGTTAAGCCGCTCGACTTCCATCCAAGTGGCATCGGGGGTCACCATGCGCCAGGACACCAAATTATCCAGCGCAGTACCCCACATCACGGCTTTTTTACCACCGGCATTCATGGCGACATTACCGCCAATGGTAGAGGCATCCTGTGAGGTTGGATCGACAGCAAATACCAGCCCGTTTTTACCGGCCAGATCCGATACCCGACGCGTCACCACGCCGGCTTCAGCACGAACCGTGGCAACGATATCATCGCGACCCGGTAACTGACGGCGCTCAACAGCACCCAGACCTTCCAGTTTTTCGGTATTCACCACCACACTGTCGGCACTGAGCGGGATAGCGCCACCGGTGTAACCGGTACCACCACCACGCGGAATAACGGTTAAACCCAACTCAATACACGCAGCGATAATTGCCGCCATTTCGGCTTCACTATCAGGCGTAATAACGGCCAGCGGAAATTCCACCCGCCAGTCAGTGGCATCGGTGACGTGGCTAACCCGCGACAGACCATCAAACTTTATATTATGTTTTTTGGTGACACGGCTCAGTTTGCGCATCACCAGTTTGCGGCGCTCGGCAGTGGCCAATAAATCACGTTCAAACTTCTCGACTGCCTGACGGGCGGCCTGCTCCAACTGCAAAGCAAGATGGTTTTCGTTTTGGGTGGCACGGTTACGAATTTGGTCCAAGCGGTGATGCAAGGCATGACGCAGTGACTGCCAGCGTTTACTGTTTTCGACCAGATCATCCTGGATAAATGGATTACGGGTAATTACCCACATGTCACCGAGCACTTCAAACAGCATTTTGGCACTGCGGCCGGTTTTTCGCTGCTCTCGTAATTGTTGCAGAATGTCCCACATCGGCTCACCCAGATAGCGAATGACAATTTCGCGATCAGAAAATGAGGTGTAGTTGTAGGGAATTTCGCGTATTCGGCTCGACATAGCGGTTCAGCCAATCCTTTATTTAAAAGTGTGAAATGATGAATCGCAAATTTTAACACGAAGCCGGATAATATAAGGCTGTCATCTACATTGCGTTTTTGCTTTTTTCCGGGGACGACCGTTTTCATGGACTTTTTACAGATTGTTGCTCTGGCGGTATTGCAGGGTTTAACTGAGTTTTTGCCGATTTCCAGCTCGGCACATCTGATTTTACTACCGATCATTGCCGGCTGGCAGGATCAGGGTTTGGCTTTTGATGTTGCGGTGCATATCGGCACATTAGCGGCGATTGTTTTTTATTTTCGCCAGCAGCTACGCACCTTAATTTATGACTGGCTGCGTTCTGTTCAATTACGCCAGCGTGTTGGCGACAGTAATCTTGCCTGGGCGATCGGTTTTGGTACGATACCGGCGGGTCTTGCCGGCCTGTTTTTTAACGATGCTATTGAATTTATGCTGCGCAATCCGCTGGTCATTGCGGCGACTACCATCGGTTTTGGTCTGCTGCTCGGCTGGGCCGACTGGCAAGGTAAGCGGATCCGCGATGAACATACATTGCGCTGGCAGGATGTGCTGTTCATTGGTGTTGCTCAGGCGATTGCCTTGATTCCCGGCACGTCACGCAGTGGTATTACCATGACGGCGGGCTTAATGCTGGGTTTAACCCGGCAGGCAGCGGCCCGGTTTTCGTTTTTATTGTCCATTCCGGTGATTTTTCTGGCTGGCTCACTAAAAACCGGCGAGCTGATAATCGCCGAAACCGATGCCAACTGGTCGGTACTGATTTTGGGCGCCGTTTTCTCGGCAATCAGTGCTTATTTGTGTATCGTTGTCTTTCTGAAATTACTGGAACGCATCGGCATGTGGCCGTTTGTGATCTACCGTTTAATTCTTGGCGCGATTCTGCTGTGGTTGTTTCTGTAAATGCTGTTGACAGTCGCCGCCTGAATCCGTAATATTCTCCCTCTTTATTTGGACCGCCTGCGTATTTTTTCAGGAGCAACCCGCGGAATGAAAACCATTAGTGCTAAACCAGCCGAAGTTCGTCGTGACTGGTTCGTCATCGACGCCAACGGCAAAACGCTGGGTCGTATGGCGACCGAAATTGCCCGCCGTCTGCGTGGCAAACACAAAGCGATTTACACACCACACGTTGATACCGGTGATTACATCGTTGTCATCAATGCAGAGAAACTGCGTGTTTCTGGTAATAAGATGCAAGACAAAATCTATTACCACCACACCGGTCATATCGGCGGTATCAAAGGTATTTCTCTGGCTAAACAACTGGATAAAGCACCTGAGCGTGTTATCCAGACTGCGGTCAAAGGCATGTTGCCTAAAAACCCGCTGGGTCGTGCAATGTTCAGCAAACTGAAAGTGTACGCTGGCAGTGAACATCCACACGTCGCCCAACAACCTCAAATGCTGGAAATTTAACGGATATCGTCATGGCAGATTTATATTACGCAACAGGTCGTCGCAAAAGCTCCACTGCCCGGGTTTTCCTGAAACCAGGCACTGGCAATATTTCAATCAACACTCGCACGCTGGAAGACTACTTTGGTCGTGAAACTTCACGCATGGTCGTTCGTCAGCCGCTGGAACTGGTCGAAATGCTGGAAAAAGTGGATCTGAAAATCACCGTTCGTGGTGGTGGTAACAACGGCCAAGCCGGTGCTATCCGTCACGGTATCAGCCGCGCGCTGGTAGAACTGGACAGTGAACTGAAAACCGAACTGCGCAAAGCCGGCTTCATTACTCGTGATGCCCGTGCTGTTGAACGTAAGAAAATCGGTCTGCACAAAGCACGTAAGCGTCCACAATTCTCCAAACGTTAATCGTTGGAGTGATCCACAGCTTATTAAAGCCACCCACCGGGTGGCTTTTTTTTGCCTGTTATTCAGGCATCAGACCTTTGCAAATCATGATAGATTTGTAAAATAACAGCTGTCAGCATCGACAAGGAGTTTGCTATGTCTGGTTTTTTTCGTACCGCTACCCTGTTAACAGCTTTATGTTTACCTATCAGTAGTTTGGCTGAACCACCGGAAATTGCTTTATCCGCCGGGATGTTTGAAGTTTTTGAAACTGACAACGCTGCCGAACTTGGCGCTGAATACCGCTTTTCACCGCAACATTGGGATTTGGTGCCAGCCATTGGCTTGTCTGCTAACAGTGATGGTGGTTACTGGGCGCATGCCGGCTTACGGTATGATTTTTTATTCGGTGAAAAATGGCTATTAACGCCACAACTGGCTTTAGTGGCTTATCAGGATGGCGCTGGCACCGAACTGGGTAGCGGTTTTTTATTTCGTAGTGGCCTGGAACTGGGCTATCGTTTATCAGCATCATCTAAGCTATCGATGACGCTTTATCACATGTCCAATGCTGACTTAGCTAAAAATAATCCCGGTTCTGAATCGCTGATTGTCAGTTACAGCTTTACGCCCGACAACTGGCGCTAACGCCGTTGGTAAAGCTGGCCTTTGCCTTCAGGCTGCGTTTTAAAGCGGCGATGCACCCATAAATATTGTTCTGGCGCCTGCCGGATCTGCGACTCTACCCAATCATTGATGCGCTGCGCATCGGCCAGTTCATCATCGGTTGGATAGTTGTCCAGCGGCGCACCAATATCGATTAAGTACCGGCCATCCGGTTGTCTGATGGGCATATAAGGCACCACGGCCGCGCCACTCATTTTGGCAATACGAGCGGTCGCCGGAATGGTCGCCGCCTGCACACCAAAGAATTTAGCAAATACACAGGTACGGCGGCCAAAATCCTGATCCGGCGCATACCAGACCACTTTGTTTTTTTTCAATGCCCTGAGCATGCTGCGCATATCCGCCTGCAACACCGTGCCTTCACTGTGAAACTGACGGTATTTCAGCATCACGGCATTAAACAGCGGACTTTTTAGTTCGCGGAACATGACATAAGTGGGTTGCTTCAGCATGATCAAGCGACCACCCAGTTCCATGCTGGTGAAATGGCCAGTGAGCAGAATCACCCCTTTACCTTTTGCCAGTGCTGTCTGAATATGTTCTAGACCACGATAATCAACCCGCTTGGCGAGTTTGGCATCCGACGCCCACCAGCTGAGGGCGGTTTCCAGCGGCATCATGCCCATGGTCTGCATATTACGGCGCAACAGATCATGACGCTCCGCATCAGATAATTCCGGAAAACACAGTTCAAGATTACGCCGGGCGATTCGGGCCCGATCTTTGGCAAACAACCACATTAACTGGCCAATCAGTTTGCCGATGAAGCGTTGCCAGCTCGCCGGCAAAAACACCGATAAGCGCATTAAACCAAGCCCCAGCCAATTGGGCCAAAAGCGGGGATGTAAAAAACGTTTTTGCAAAACTGTCATGTTGGCTATCAGCTGGAAAATTGCGCCTATGCTATCATCCTCCGGCATTAACCGCCCAATAACGAGCCTGCTTTGAAGCTGATTTATACCCTGCTGTTTTATCTTGCGATCCCGTTTTTATGCCTGCGCCTGATTTGGCGAGGATTACGAGCACCGGCTTATTTTAAACGCTGGCCGGAACGCTTTGGTTTTATTGCCGCCAGAACCAGTCGTCAGCCGCTGATTTGGCTGCATGCGGTATCAGTGGGCGAAGTCGAGGCCAGCCGGCCCCTGATCAAAGGACTTCGTGAAACCTACCCACAACATCAGTTGCTGATAACGACCATGACGCCGACGGGCAGCGAACGCGTGAAACGTTTATTCGGTGACAAGGTGGCGCATGTTTACTTGCCTTACGACTTGCCATTTGCCATCCGCCGCTTTTTAAAAGCCATGCAACCGCAATTTGGCATAATTATGGAAACTGAACTGTGGCCTAACTTGTTGTTAACCTGTGCGAAACAGAAAATCCCACTGGTCATCGCTAATGCCCGGTTATCAGCACGCAGCGCTAAAGGTTATCAGCGGTTTGCCAAATTCAGTCGGCAAATGCTGCAAAGCCTGCCACTCATCGCGACGCAAACACAGGCCGACCGCCAGCGGTTTCAGGATTTGGGCGCTGTTGCCGAACGCGTGCATGCCGTTGGCAATCTCAAATACGAAATCACCCTGCCCGCCAGTTTGAGCGAACAAGCTGAAGCCATGCGTGCCATGTGGGGCAACCGGCCAGTGTGGATTGCCGCCAGTACCCATGAAGGCGAAGAAGACATCATCCTCAATGCCGCAAAACAGGTGCGTGGTCAGTTTGCTGATTTACTGTTGATCTTGGTGCCGCGTCACCCCGAACGCTTTGACCGGGTAGCCGGTTTATGTCGTCGCAATGGTCTGAAAACACTGCGTCGCAGCGACAACAAACCCTGCCCGTCATCTGTTCAGGTATTGGTAATCGATACTATGGGCGAATTACCACTATTTTATGCAACGGCTGATATTGCCTTGATTGGCGGCAGTCTGGTGCCACATGGCGGCCATAATTTACTGGAACCGGCAGCACTTGGCCGGGCGGTGGTGACGGGTCCGCATTATTTTAATTTCACCGAAATTACCGAGCGGTTTCTGCACTTTGGTGCGGCCGTTAAGGTCACTGGCAGCGCGGATTTAGCAACCACGGTTATCGGCTTACTTAATGACCCCAAACGGCGTGCTGAGATGGGTGAAGCGGGTCAGGATTTGATCCGTCAGAGCCAGGGGGCCAGTCAACGTTTATTAAATCTGATCAAACGGCATATCCAGCATGCCGGATGATGTTTTCTGGATGCAGCAAGCACTGAATCTGGCTGCACAAGCACAAGCTACCGGTGAAGTGCCGGTCGGCGCCATCATCGTGCAGGATGATGTGTTACTGGGCGAAGGTTTTAATCAGCCTATCAGCCGCAACGATGCGACGGCCCATGCTGAAATCATCGCCCTACAGGCTGCTTGTCAGAAACAACAGAATTACCGTCTGCCCGGCGCTACGCTGTATGTCACACTGGAACCCTGCGTTATGTGCGCTGGTGCGCTGGTTCATGCCCGTATTGAGCGGCTGGTCTTCGCAGCCAGCGAACCGAAAACTGGTGCGGCCGGCAGTTTACTGGATGTTTTCAGCTTGCCGAATCTTAATCATCGGGTTATTTGTGAGTCCGGCGTTTTGGCTGAACAGAGTAGTCAGTTGTTACGGGACTTTTTTCGTCAGCGCCGCTGATTTTGTGCGCTACTTCCGGGTAGTTTTTTTGCCCGCCAACGACAATCAACGACAAACCACCTAAACTTTAAAGGATGCAAATCAGTCTTTATCAGGTGATAATTCTTTGTCGACTTCAACAATAAATGCCATT
>FYBJ01000019.1_pt1 | contig 86682 bp, 88 predicted proteins | sample 1134611 | NCBI WGS metagenome assembly FYBJ01 (sample SAMEA104116008, study PRJEB20421) | marine metagenome | isolation source: marine
TATAAACATAGAGTAAAAGCAGAAGTAATTTTTTTAACACATAATGAAAAAAGACATATAGATAATTTATATAATAATCAAGAAGCTGAAAATTTATTATGGTGTCCTAGTATTCAAGAAGTTAAATATTCTGGACTTAATAATTCTAAAAATATTAGATATAAATATAAACTTAAATCTAGATGGATAGAAGAATTTAAAGAATTACATAAAGAAATAATTGGATGGAATACAATTAGGTATTGTTTTAATTTTTTATTATTTTTGTTTTTAAAATTTATAATAATATGAAAAAACCTTTAAATATAAGTAATCAAAAATTTAATAAATTAACTGCTATTAAATATATTAGTAATAAAAATTGGTTATTTGAATGTGAATGTGGTAATAAAGTAATTAAAAATTCTTCTGATGTAAAAAGAGGTAAAACAAAATCTTGTTCAAGAAAATGTACTACTGGTAACCCTAGTAAACATCCTTTATATCAAACCTGGGATGGTATGAAAAAAAGATGCTATCAGCCTAATGCTACAGGTTATGAAAGATACGGAGCTATTGGTATTACTATTTGTGATAGATGGCTTAATTCTTTTTGGAACTTTGTTGAAGATATGGGTAATAAACCTAAAAATAAAACTTTAGATAGAATAAATAATAATTTAGGATATTTTAAAGAAAATTGTAAATGGTCAACAAAAAAAGAACAAGCTAATAATAGAAAAAATAATATTTATATTATCTATAATAATAATAAATATACTTTATTTAATATATGTAAACTATTAAATTTAATACATAGTACTGTTTATTATAATATAAAAAAATCTAATTTAACTCCTCAAAAGTATTTTGAAAAATATATTTTTAAAGTAAAAGATTAAATAAAACATAAATAAAATGATAATAGCAATAAATGGTAAAATAGGAAGCGGTAAAGATACTGTAGGAAGTATTATACAATATTTAACTTTAAATAATTTAAAAAAATATCCTAACTATACATTTGAGGATTATATTACAGATACTACAACAAATACTGCAAATAGTACAGATTGGAAAATTAAAAAGTTTGCAGATAAACTTAAAGATATTGTTTGTATATTAATTAATTGTACTAGAGAACAATTAGAAGATCAAGAATTTAAGAATAAAGAATTAGGAGAAGAATGGTGGTATTATAAAGTAAATTGGTATTCTAAAGATATATATAAAGAAAAACTTATATCTTATTTAAATACTGATGATGAAATATATGAAGATGAAAAAGAACAATTAATTAAACCTACTCCTAGAAAACTTCTTCAATTATTAGGTACAGAATGTGGTAGAAATATTATTCATCCTAATATATGGGTTAATAGTTTATTTAGTGAGTATCAAATGTCTGATTTAGTTAAAAATAAAATAAGAAGAAAAGGACTTTCTATTAATTATGAAATTCTTAAAAATAGTTATCCTAACTGGATTATTACTGATATGCGTTTTCCTAATGAATTAAAAGCTATTGAAGATAAAGGAGGAATTACTATTAGAATTACTAGACCTATAAAAGTCACAGATTTAGATGGTAATATTTATTTTTTAGATTATGAAGATTATTTAAAAAAAGCTAAATTTGATGGATGGAGTGTAGTAGAACAACACCCGTCTGAAACTGCTTTAGATAATGCAGAATTTGACTATACCATTGATAACAATGGTACTATTGAAGAATTAATACAAAAAGTAAAAAATATATTAATTAAAGAAAATATATTATAATGGCTAAGAAAGAAAATCCATTTTTTAAAGGTAAAGATAAAATTATAAATTTTGATTTTAATAATACAATAGGTCAACTAGAAAAATCTATTAATGATGTAGAAACTATATTATCTGAAGAAGATTTTAGAGACTACTGTGATAATTTATATAGTTGTATAGCAATAATAAGAGCAAATAAAAATAAATAAATATAATGGCTAGATTAACAATAGAAGAAAGAGAAATAATAACTAAGTATGTTAAAGATGTTAAAAATAAACTTATTAAACTTATAAAAGCAAATAATACTAAAGATTTACTAAGACTTAATAGTGATTTTTTGTATGAACTAGATAATTCTCTTTTAGCTAGAGAATATAATAAAATAATAGAGGATGCAAAAGAAATAAACGAAAATTAGACGATCTGCCGGCACATCTGGATATGTATTTCGCATACTATTATAAAGGCAAAAACCCCCTAAATATAGGGGGTTCTCGGCTTCTGTGAGCATCATTTAGACCAACAAATCAACGCTCGAACTACTCAAAATTTTACTTAAATTCTTGTTTCATATTAGTTTCTATTGCTTTAACAGAAGTAACAAAAGGAACAAAAGATTTTATACTTTTCCATAACTTATTATCTCCTGCATATATTCCATTTTCAATTACAGGTTCTCCCATTATTGTATCTTTACTAGCTTTTAATATATTAGCTACATCACCAACTAGACCCATAGCAGGAGCAGGATTCTTAGCTATTTTATAAGCTTCAATAGGATTAATATAAATAGTTAATTCATTTTTAACTCTATTAATCATATTTAAAGTTACATTTAAAGCTTCTTGTTCTTTCTCAGGTATTTCATCATCTCTAAACATAAATGATAATCCTAAATAAGCACCATACATAGCTAAATAAACAGTAATTTCACTTACTAATTTTCGCATATTAACAGCATCCACTTCATTTAAACCTTCTCTAGTAAAATCTACTTTTTGACCAACTATATTTAATAGTACGCTTTTTAAAGTATCTAATAAAAACCCTCCATAACCAAATTGTTTAGCATAAGTACCAGCACTTCTATATCTTCCTTTAAATTCTACTTCAAGAATACTATCATAAACTTCTGGTTGCCATCTTTGTTTAATACTTTCAACTAACCAACTTCTAAACTGTATTAAAGCTCTACCTCCAATACCTTGTTTAAGTTTCATAGGAGAACTAGGATCATAGTTACCATGAACTCTTTTAATATATTGAGTTATTTTAGCATTAGTTTTATTTATAATTTGATTAGGTTCTTCTCCGTATTCTTCTTTCCACTTTCCATTATTATCATACCCTTCCCAAAGACTTATTTCGCCCTTATCTGTTTTTACTTTTGTTTTCTTATAAAAAGCAATCATAATAGGAGATTGATTAAGGTATTCTGTTCTTTTCTGTAAATTATAAGGACTTAAAAATCTTAATTTACTACCTAAACTACCTTTAACAGTATTAGCATAAAGTTCATGTGAAGCTTCTTTAAGAACATCATTTCTATCCATTAAACTTCTAATTTTAAGAGCTACGTCATCTTTACCACTCCACTTATTAAATGTAGCGTTTCTCCCTATACTATTAAAGGAAAGTTTAATAGCATCTAACATTTCTTTTTTAGTAATAAGTCTGTTATCATTACTTTCAATTAAATTACTTGTAACACCATAACCTAAGTTACCAATACCTGCAAGTAAATTCCAACCCATTCCTTTAAGTTGAAATAGTTTAAGTGCTTTATCTCCTATTTTACTATAAACAATATTTCCTCCTAAATTTTCAATAGCAAGTTTACTTTCTTCAATAGAATTATTTAAATATTCTTTTCTTGCTTCATATTCTTCTTTTTTAATCTTACCGTTAGTAAATTTAATTTCTAATTGTTCTAATTCTTCTTGCCTCTTATTAATTACATCTTTATAAGTATCTTTACTTTTTAACTCTTCTTTAGTTAAAATTCGTTTATCTGAAACGCCTTGTAATTTATAAGGTCTATCAAAGAAATTATCCAAATAATGACTAAACATTTGTTTTAATGAAAAATAAGCTACTGATTTAGGTTTAAAAGCCATATCACCAAATATATCTTTCATAAATTTACCATCAGGATTTCTTTCACTCTCTGGCATTTCATTTATAACTAATTCAGCAGCAGTAACAGCATCTTGTATTCTACTTTTATGTTTATAAGTTAAAGATAAACCTGTATAAGCTTTAAGAATTTTACCTAAATCTTTTGATTTTCTTTTAGCTACAATATTATTATAATCTTTTTGAACTTGTTTATAAAAATCTGCATCTGGAGCAAATCCATCATTTTCTATATCATATTCAGCTAAACGTCTATTTAGATATTCTGTGTATTCTCTTCTATTATTATTAAATAGATTAAAATCCAAGAATCTATTTTCTTCTCCTGTAGTTTTATCTACATCTGTATATTTAGTATCTGATAAATCATCTACACGTAATGATTTCTTAAAATTAGAATAAATATCATTAAAACTACTTGCATAACCACTTTGTGTTATATTTTCATAAAAAGTCTTTTCTAGTTCTGGAAGACCATTAAATCTAATGGCTTCTTGCGCAGAAGGAGGTAAATACTTTTTAAGTTCTTCAAAAGCTGCTGTATAAGCATCATAAAATTTTAATAAATCTTTATTATCTAAAATAGTTTTAAAAGAAGAATCAAAGTTATTAATATCTTTAGGCACGTTTACTAAATATTCATAACCTCTATTATAAACTTTCTTTTTAATAGTACTACCATCTTCTTCTATTAATTCTACTTCTTTAATAAAATTATCATTAACCTGCGCATAATGTATATAAGGAGAATTTTCAGCTTGCCATAATACATATTCATTATATGCGCTAGGATATAATTGTTTTAATTCTTCTTTATCTTTAGCATTATTTAATAATAATAAATCATCTAATTTTTCTTGTTTATCATTATTATAAAGAATATCAAGTTGTCTTTGCTTTTCATAATAATAATCAAATAACTTAGTTCCTAATAAAGATTTAAGTTCTTTAATATGTGCTTCTTTTTCTTCTTTATTACTTGTCTCCCTATACAATAATAAAGGGTTAAAATATATAGTATTCTTTTTTAACCATTTATTAAGTCTTTCACCAGCTTTAAGTCGTTTTTCTTTATCATCTTGATTAAGAGTAGAAAATTGATCTTTTATATCATCTATAAATTCTTTTTTAAACGGACTTACTAAATCTCCTGTTAATGTACCATCTTCATATTTTTGCAACATTATATCAAACTCTCCATTCTCTCTAGTAGCATAAGTCTTTAATGTAGGCATAGCATCTTTTAATATACTTTCTATATTTTCAACTACATCAAAAGTTTCTCTTTTAGTTTGATTAAAAGCACGTTGTACTTTTTGGTGTACAAAATCTAATAATTTATTTCCTACTCTGGAAATATCAGCCCCTTCTCTATTAAATAAATCAACATCTTCAAAATTCTTAAAATGCTCTTCTAAATTAATTTTATCTCCAAATTCTCTTTCAATATTTTCTTCATATAACTTAATAAGTTTTTTACTAAGATTTTTAGTTAAATTAGTAGATTTATTTAATATATTACTAAATTCTTCTACAGCAAATTTAGCATAGTTTTGTTCTTCTTCAGTAAAATAGTTCTCAAATACATTATTCCAATTACTAAGTATTCTTTTAATATACATAGCATCTGAAAAAGCTAAAGTATCGTTATTTAAAATTGTTTCTACTTCTTCTAAATCTCGTTCAGCAATTTTAGCTAAATCAGCTAAACTATCTAAATTAGCTATCTTATCTAAATTTTCTTCACTAGCTAATTCTTCTAATAGATTAGTTATAAATCTATATCTCTTATTATCTCCACTAGCTTTTGCTATATTAGCTATATCTTTAAGCTTTTTAATTCTAGTGTTTCTTAAAGCTAATAATCTATTTTTTCTATTCTCATTTTTTTCTTCATTAGTACCTCCTTCTAAATTAAATAAAGTTAAATTTTCTGAATTATTAAAATCAGTAGTATTTTGTCTTTCAAAAAACTCTTTGTTTAAATCTATATCGTTAGTTCTATTTTTATCTTGAACTATAATATAGTTTTTCTTATGAGTTTTAACATCTACATTTTTAAATGAACTTCTAATAATTCCTGCTAATTCAGCAGCGTTTTCTATAAATTTATATTCATTTTCAAATTTAAGATTAAATACTCCATTTATATCTTCTACACTCATAGAAGATTTTTCTAATTCAGCTTTTAATATTTTCTTCTCTTGTTTATTTAATTTATTTTTATTATAGTTTTTAATTAATATTATAGATTTAGCAATAGCATCCTCTAATAAAGAATCTTTATTAATTCCAGAACTAAACATAGATTGCCATTTAGCTTGTTCTCCTATATTTACTCTGTACGAACTTAAAGAATTAACAGCTCTTATTATAAGCTTAATAAAACGTTCTAATAAAGAATCTTTTTTATCATAGTTTATTTTATTTAAAGAGTCTTGAAGTTGTTTATTTAAAAATACACCTGCAATAAATTCATCTAAATCTGTTAAAGGATAATATTTTTTATATAAAGAAGATTTAGGAACATTATCTTTAAATAATATATTATAAACATTATTTAAATCTATTTGATCTTCTGTACTATTTTCTACAGCAGATCTTAAAGTATTAAAAATTAATTTATTAAAATCTTCTCTATTCTTACTAGCATTTAATCTTTTAATAAAATCTGATTTATTCACAACTTTATTAATTAATACAGCATCTAAATATTTCAAAGAATTTAAATTAGAAAGTAATTCATTATAATTAGCTTTCTCGTCTTCATTTAAATTATTAATTAATTTAGTTCTTATATCATTTAAATCTTTTCTATATTGAGAATTAGAATTAGCTTCAGTTAAAGTAATTGAGTGTAGTAATTCTTCTATAACTGTTCTATGAATATTTTTAAATTCATTATCTTTAGTTATATCAATACTATCTAAACCTTTAACATTAAAATTAATTGCAACTATTTTACCTCCTCTTTTAACAACAGAACCAGTAGCCCCAGATTTAGTAATATTAATTTTTAAATTTGGATTATTAAGTAATAAATTAGGAATAGAATCTAATAATAAATCATATGTATATTCTCTAAAAGAATCTTTATTAACTTCTTTAAGATTGTTAATAAGATTATTTAAACTTTCTTCTGTATTATTAGTAATACCAAGTCTCTTTTTAAATCTTTGTATATCTGTAAGATTTTGTTTTTCTTTATTAATTGTTTGTTGTAAATCAATATTAGTATCAAAATCTTTTCCTTCTTCTAATAATTCAGTATTAAATACTTTTGAATCTAAAGCTATAGACCCTCTAAATATAGATTTATTATAAATTTTAATTCTCCCATCTGATTCTTTTTTAGAAATAAGTTCTACGTTATCAGAACCATATGTTTTATTATATAAATCTAGTTTAGAATAATCATCACTAAATATTCTAGTCCAATTTCCTTTTGGATTAGCTCTATATCTAAAAAATAAATTTTTCTTTAATAAAGAATTTAATTGAGTTTTATTATAATTTTGTCTATAATCTTCTAATTTAAAAGCTTTATTATTATAAGGTATAATAGATTCTATATAATCTACTGTACTATCAAATTCTAAAACATTATTATCTAAATCGCCAGCTTTATCTATAATAGAATATTGAAACTCTGTAGCATTTTCTGCTATTCTGTATCCTAATAATTCTTCACCTTCAAAATATATTTTTACTATTTTATCTAAATTAGGATTAGTAAGTTTTTTAGAACTAAATACTTTATTTTCTAAATCTACATTAGCAGTAGGTAAAACTGTTTCTATAGATTCTGGAAAATGTTGAGCAAATTGTACAATGTATCTATTTACATATTTACTATGTGTATCGGGATTTAAATTATTAAGATCAAAATTTCTAATATTATCATTAATACCAAAAGCTTCAAAAACTTCAAAAGGTATATATTTAATAAATTGTTTTCTGAATTGAACTCCTCCAGATAAATACTGATGTCTTATTAAATCTAAAGCAATGTCTTTACCTCTATATACTATACCATCTTGATTATAATATTCTTTATTATCTTGTAATAAATCATAAATAGAATTAGCTAAGAAATCTAAAGATGTAGTTTCTTCTAAAGCATTAAAATTAATTTTAGATAATTCTGTATTATTTCCTTTAAATAAATCTAAAGAATTTAATAACATATTATTTTTAAATAAATTAGGATAATCTCGTCTAACTTGTTTAAGAATTGTAGCTAAAGATTTATTATTATCAGTATCAGAAAATAATCTAGTTCTTTCAGATTTAATATTTTCATAAAATAAATTATTAAATAAATCTGAAAATAAAAATTGTTTTACATAATTAAGACTTTTCTTTCTAAAATTAATTTCTTGTTTAATAGTATCAAATTGTCTATTACCTTTTAATAATTCAAAAGTATATTCTGTAAGACTACTTAATATATTATCAGTGAAAGGAAATAAATCTTTTCTATTATATAAATCATTAACAGGTTTTAAAGCATATTCATACATACCTCCTAATATAGTAGTAGGCTTAACGTAATAAATGTCATCATTAAACTCTTCAAAGTAAAAATAATCTTGTTCATTTAAACCATCTACATAATCTGATTCTTCTTGTTTAGGAACAACGGCTACATCTCCTAATAAATTAATAGCATTAGTAATAGGTAAATATAATATATCTCTAATTTGTTGTTCTTTTCTTAAAGAATATAACATAGAAGAACCTATACCATTAGAACCGTCTATATTAACAGTTTCTTGAAGTTTTTGTATATTTTCTAAAGTTTTTTGTAAAGTAATAAATTTATATAATATTGCAGTTTGTTGCTTATTATAGAAATCATTAGTAGTTTCTTTTAATTCTGATTTTGATTTTCTATTTGTAATATTATTTTTAAGATCAACTAAAGAAAAATTAAAAGCACTATCAGGGTCTTTATTAATTACCTCCCAATCAAAATCTATAAATTTAGCATAACCGTCTTCTGGTTTATATTCTATATAGCCACCATAATTTTCTTGCATTTCTATAAAACGTCTAGTATTATTATATGCAATAGAAGAATCATTAACTTTAGTACCTAACTTTACATAATCTCTTATAATAGGTTGATTTACAAAATAAGTAATAAATTCAGGATCAAAACCTAACATTGTAGTACCTATAATAAAATTATAAGTTTCATTATTAAAATTAAGTTTACTTAAAACTTGTAAATTTTCATTATCTACAGCAGTTGTAAGTAAATTAGAAATAACATCAGATTTACTCATGTTATCATTTCTACCTAAAATTTGTGTATCAGATAAAGCATTAGATTTTCTTGAAGAATTAGTATAAGAACCAATACGTATTTTTTGTATTTTACCCTCTTTAACTAAATTATATAAATCTTTATCTTTATTTTGTAATATAGCATGTAATGTAGAAGCATTAGCAAATATACCAATAGCACTAGCTCCATTAACTCCATTTAGATATTTAGATTTAAATTGACTTTGAGATATAGGACTAAATGATTTATCTTCATTATATTGTTCTTCAATATCTTTAGCATATTCTTCAAATATATTTTTATCTAAAGGTCTATGAATCTTAGCTTGAATATCTTTATTAGATAAAACAGCAAATTTAATATCAAGTATTCTATTTAATATTTGATCCCCACTTAATTCCTCTTTATTAATATCGGGAGAAATTACTTTAGATAGTTTTCCTTTATCTTCTGTATATACATAAGAATTAGTATATAATTTATCAATATCAAAATCACTACCCATTTGAACAGTAAAATCAGAAGGAGCTAAAATCATTTCACTATATTGTTGAGGTAAAAACCCTACAATTTTCATATAAGACATTGAATTTAAGCCTTGTGTAGGTATTCTATATCCAAAATATTTTAATAATTCTTCTGGTACTTTTTCAGTATCTATATAACCTTCATTACTTATTAAATTTTTAGCTTCTATTATTTTACCATTAGAATCTCTAAATTTAGAAGCAATCATTATTTCAGCAGGTAATATTTTACCATCTTCTTCTCTTTGTCCTTTAAGTTCAAAATCCCCTCTTTCTATCCATTTTTTATCAAATACAATATCACTATTATTTTTAATAAAATCAGTGACATCTTGACCTTCTTTTATAACAGGTTTAAATCCAGCATTAGAAGCTAATATAAAAGAATTTCCTGGGGCTTCTATTCTACGTATTTTATTATCTATTATAGAAATTAATAAACTTTCTATTTTAGAAGAAATAGTAGAAGTCCATAAAGGCATTGCAAATTCATACCCTCCTTTACCATCTTCTTTAATATTTAAATAACTTAAATTACTTAAACTAAACCCTCTTTCTTCAAATTCATTTTTAAGAACTTTTTGTAGTTCTCTAAGATCATATTGACCTGTTTCATAATCATAATTTAATTCATCAACTAAAGTATTATATTTATTTTTAAATAGTTGTACATATAATTGATTAAATTCAGTTCGTAAGGCGTCTCCTGTTACATTATTATTTGTTATTGGGTGTTTGAATGTATTTACATTTAATATGTCAGCAAATAGCAATTTACGTTGTTGTGAGCCGTCTGTTACTCCTATTTTATTAATAGGATTATCTAACTGGATTTTGTGTGCTTTTCTAGGTATATCTAAAGTATGTTTTAAATTATTACCTTTCTCATCTTTGAAACTAATATTATCTTTAATAGTTCCATTATTATTAAATATATTAAGATTTTCACTAGGACTACCAACTTTCACTGCTGTTTTATAAAATACAGTATCTACATTATCACGTAACATAGCTTTACGTAATTTATCTAATTCTAATCCTTTAGTTAAATTACTAAGTAAAGGTAAAACAGAAGGTTTAATATATATAGTACGCATTATATTACCATCTTTATAATTTGTACTAAATACAGGTTTATTAGAATTTAATAAATACTTTTTAAATGTTTTATTTATAAAATCTAAATCACTCTCATTTAAACTACTCTTATTATCTAAAATATTAATACGTTTATAATCTTTTTCAGATATATTACCTCTTTTAAATTCTATAGTACTCCATTCTTTAACAGTAGAATAACCCATTGCATCTGTACCAGCAACACCATTCCTATATAAAGCCGCTCCTTGTTTACCTAATAAAGATTCTAAATAAGTAATATTTGTACTATTAGATAATCCTTTAACATTTTTAGCATCTTGTAATACAGCTATTTTAGTAAATTCATTTTCTTTACTTATAACATCTGTACCAGGTGCTATTTGTGCAGCTAATCTTTTACCAATATTATCAAATGTATTTCTAATTATTTGATCTGTATTGTTACCTTTTTTATAATATAAAGCAGGATCACCTGCAAATAATTTAAAATAATTAGCATTACTAATTAAATAATTAGCAACAAATTCATAAGCTAATCTATTAGGATTTATATTATTTCCTTTTTTAATAAAAGAATTATCTACAAATTTTAAATTACCTCTTGAATTTATAATATTATTTTCTCTCCATTCTTGTAGTTTATTTTCCTTAAGAAATTCTATATGTAATATTATTTCTTCTTTTATAGCAGCTTTAGCAAAAGGATCAGTTTCAATATCTTTTAAGCTACCGTCTTCTTCTCTAATTATAGAATTATAATTTAAACTAGGAATAAAATAAAATAATTTAGAAGCTTCATTATAATTTTCTATATTAACGTTAGAATTATTTTGTGATGCTCTTATTCTATTATATTCAGGTAATACAACTTCATTTAATAAAATATCATAAATAACATTATCAGCATTTAAATTACTATCAGAATCTAAATCTACATTATATATAATAGAATTTAATCCCATAGCTGTTTTCTTATCTGAAAATGTAGGAGCTAACAATTTACCAAATCTATATGTTACATTTTTCTTTTTACCATCAAAATTAAAACTTAATAAATTATTATTAGGAGCTATACCTTTATTATAAAATAAATTAAGTGCTACTTGTTCATAACCAGCACTAGACATTTTATTTAAAGTTTTAGCATTAAAACCATATTTAGTAACAATATTAGAATCAAAAGTAAAATAATCAAATAAATTATAAATTTTATTATTTTTAAATTCTCCTGTACTTTTATTAAATATTTGATCTAAGAATAATCCTGTACCTTGAAAAGGGTCTGAAATAATATCATTAACTACTTTAGGATTAGTTTTAAGTTCTTTAACTCTATCAGTCAAAAATTTATTTAAAGCAAATCCATATACATTATTGCCTTGACCATTAGTGTAAGAAGCTGCAAATAAAGATGTTTCAAAACTACTTGCATATCTAGCAAAAGATTGTAAATAACTATCATTAAATATATTATTACTAGATTTATTAAAGTTTCTTACTTGACCCTTTTTATCAATAAGATTATCTAGTATAACACCTATAAATCCAGTATTATTACTAGCAAAATTAGTAATAGATATATTAGAATTTTTAGTTTTATATTTTCTAGTATAAAAATCATATAGAAAATCTTTACTAAAATCAAAACCTATATTTTCAAATTGTTTTTTAATACCATTAATAATAGTATCATCAGGTTGAAAAGCTTGTAATTTTAATCTATCTCTAACCCCCATAGTTAGAGTTCCTTTAAAATCTTTTAATAATTTATTAAATTTATCTTTTTTATACTGTTTAATACTTTTTTCAATTAATAGAGCTTGTTCTTTAAAATCTAATAACTTTTCTTTATCTATTATAACTTCATCATTTTCATCTACTGTTACAATATCAGAAGTATAAAATGAATTTTCCCATTCTTTTAATAATTTGCTAGCTATATTAATAGAATTAGTAGGTTTATTAGTTAGAGATAATTTTTCTGTAGTACCTAATTCTACATCAGAAGTATTATAAAAAGAGGTAAATGTATTAATATGATTGACTTTAGATTTACTCATATTAGTTATAAAAGCATTTCTGTTTTGTATATCTAAAGTTTTTAGTCTATTAACTAAATTAACTAAATAAGGTTTACTATTATAATGATAGCTAAGTTCTTTTAATATAGCATTAAATTTATCTGTAGATTCATATAGACCACTATCAAAATTATAAGAAGCTTGTGATATTATACTTTGTATTTCAGTATATAATTTATCAAAAGGAACTACTACATCTAAACCTAAAAAAGTTTTATTAATTATTACTTCTTCTCCATTATCTTTTTGACCTATATAATCAGCATCTTTTATACCTATTAATAGATTTTTAATATTAGCTGTTAATTGATCTTTACCATTTAAGCTAAAATAATAATCACTATCATAATTAGTCCTTATATTACCTCCATCTGGTTGCTCTTCTTCATTATCTATTCTAGTAGAATTAAGTAAAGTATAAGACTTTAATCTATAAACTGCAAAAGATGATAATTTATCTATATTATTTAAAGCAGTTTCTATAACATCTAAATAATAATTATGATTAGCAACCATATCTTCTAAAGTCTTTATAGGACTTTCTGACTTACTTAAAATTATATATAAAGGATTATCTTGTAAAAAAGCTAAAGCTGTATAATCTCCATTAGCTTTAATTAATAAATCTAAAATTTTATTTAGTTTTTCAATTTTAGATGGTATAAGTTTTTTATAAGCATTAAGTTTAGAAGCAAATTTATTTTCTATACTAGACATAGTAATATTATCATTACTATTTAAACCTATTATAGTAGGTATAGAAGCCTCTGAAACTACCATAGAAACTAAACTATTAACAAATTTTTCTTGAAAAATAACAGGGAGATTTTTTATAAAAGAATCTTCAGCAAAATCTTCAATTATTTGTTCAGCTAATTCAGTATTTGTTCTTAAAAAAGTTTTAGTTTCTTCTGATAATTCTTTAGAATCAATTTCTAAACTTTCACTCTCTAAACTAAATTGATAATCATCATTTAAATCATCAAATTCAGAAGACTCAATATCACTTACATTTGTGTTATATACAGGAGTAAAGAAAATAGAATGTTGAACACTATAAATATCTTCACCATCTATATTTTCACTTTTAAAATTAGTTCTTGTATTTTCTTTAATAAAATCTGCATAAGAACTATAATCAGTCTTAGAAATAGTACCTCCCTCTATTTTAGTAAAGGGAGAAAAATTTGTTTTCTGTATATTATTTCTATTAAAATTAATTGTAGCATCTGCTAAAATTAATTTAAGACTCTCTATAGCAGCATCAATATCTTCTTTATTATTTCTAAAATCATTATTGATTTCAAATTCAGATATAGTTATATTTTTATTACCAGCTTTTAATATTAATTTATCTTTATCTTTATTAAAGAATACAACACTATAATCATATTTATTAAGTTCAGTTTCAAAATTAAAATCATCAGAAATAGATTTAAGTTCTATATAATCTCTTAATAGATTTCTTAGACTTTCTATAGAAGTACTAGAATTTTCTCTAATATTTATTCCTTCTTTTTTTAATATATCTATATTAATATAATCTTGTGCATTAAAATCAGATTCTTTATAGAATTTTAGTTTTATAATTTCAGCTATTAAATTTACTTGATTTTCATTTAATTTATTTTTATGTAAATTTATAGGTACAACCCCATCTCCTTTAGGAATCATAGCAACAGGAATACCTGATATTAAGTAATCGGTATTTATTTCAATGTTAAAAGGTCTACCATTAGTAGTTTCTATTGCTCCATTTATAGCTAATCCTATTTCTACATTTGGTAAATTAGTAGAAGTTAAAGTAAGTTTATTATCCTGTATAAAATGACCTTCACCTTTAGCATCTATTTCTGCATAAACATCATCTCCTCTTAATACAGATGATCGTAATACATTTAAATTTTCAAACTCTAATTCAAAGTTAGAAGATTCTGCTAAATTTTCATCATTAATAAATTCAGGTAAATGTAAATAAGCATCTTCCAGTATTTCTCCATTTAATTTAACAGCTATAGGAGCTTTTTCTACTCCTAAATATTTTTTAGCAATAGGATTATTTATACTTTTAATATATGTAAAAGTATTACCGTCTTCTTCTATAGTAGTGTATTTATTACCAAAATTATCTATAAACTCTGGTATAACTTCAAAAGTTAATACATCTCCAATTTTTATAGTGTTCTTAAGTAATCTTTTATCAAGTTCAGTATTTATAATGCCTGTACTTCTAGTATCAACTAAATTTTCTTTAGATAAAAATCTTTCACTAGAAATAGATTTAAAAGCTAATTTAGAAACAGTAGTAGATTTAGCACTTGTAAAAGTATTTTCATCTCCTTCAAAATTAACTTCTTCTAATACTTTACCTTCTTTTATTACAATGTTAGCTTTTACTGCTTGTTTATTACTATCATTAATTTCTTTTAAACTAGGTTGTAAAAACTCTTCTTGTCTAGTAGATTTATTAAGTCTTTTTTGTTCTTCTTGATCTTTTAATCTTTCTTCTTTATTTTTTACAATAGTAGAATAATACTTATTTAGTCTCTTTCCAGTTTTAAAAGAAATAAAACCTTGAAGTTTATAAAAAATACGTTTTGTTAATTCAGTACCTAATTCATCGTTAAGAACATTAATTATTTTATTAAAACTATCATTATAATTTAAGCCGTTATTTTTTAATAAAGAACTAATTAAACTATTAAATTGATTTATAGTTTTTTCTTCTGCATTTTTTATAGAATCTAAAAACTCATTAGAAGTTTTATCTTCTAAATTATAACTTATACTATCTATTTCGTTTGCTATATTTTTAGATGTATTTTTATCTAAAAAATCAGTTAATGTTTGTACAGAAGTATCTTGACTATTAAGAAGTTGATTTAAAGAATATTTAATATCATCGCCATTAATGTTAACTAATTCATTATATAAAGTTAATAAACCATCTACATTTTCATCTGATTCTGTTTCTGAATAAATATCTTTAATTAAGCCTTTAATTAATCTTTGTTTAAACTGTTGATCTGAAGTCTTATTATTTATCTGAACTAATTTATTTAGTATAGTTTCATCTGTTATATTTAATTCTTGTTGAAATTCTTCAACAGTAACATCATTTTCATTTAATAATTCTCTAAGATCATTAGGTTCTTCTACATTATCAGTAATATTTTTTTGACTTTGTTGTATTTCTTCTTCTAGATTTTCTTCAACTTCTTTTTCTTTAGTTTCTCTTTTTTTCTTAACTTCTTGTTTATTTTGTTTTTCTTTTACTTTGTTTTTTACAATCTCTTCTTCATATAATTTTTTACCTTCTTCAATTTCTTTTTTAGCTTTTTTCTGACCTTCTTCAGAAACAATTTCATTAAAAGATTTTTCACTTCCTTCTATTTTAATTTGAATATCATTATTATTTTTAAGTAAAGTTTGAAAAGCAGCTAAATTAGGATTATTATTTAATTCTGAAGTTAATATATCTATTTTATTAACTTTTTGTTTAATAGTATCATTAACTTCTCCAAGTTTTAAATCTAATTTTTTTAGTTTGTTTTCTTCTTCTAAAATTAATTCTTTTGCACGTTTGATTCGATCTTCAGTAACATTAATTTGATTACTAGAATCTACATCTTTATTTCTTTTTAAAGATTTTAAACCATCTTTATCTTTAGCTAAATTAATTTTTAACTTTTCAATATTATCTTCTATTTTTATCTTTTCTTCTGAAATAGAATCTAATTCTGCTTTTAATAAATTTGTATTATTAAATTTGTATTCGCCTAAGTTTTTATCAAATTCAAAAGAACCTTCACTTTCTTCTGTAAGTTTACTTATAATAGGATTTAGTTGTTCTAAATAAGAATCTAATATTTGATTATTCTTACTAAGTAAATCTTTATAATAATAAGATTCTGAAGCATAAGAATAAGCATCATCTCCTTTATATAATCCAGATACTTTATTATAAATATTTTCTAATTCATTTAAAGTATTAAGACGTTCTTTAAGAACTTCTCTATAATTATTATTTTCTGAAATATCGTATTCTAAGCTTTCTGCTTGTTCATCTGTTAAACCTATAAGGTTTTCTATGGATGATTTAAAAGTCGCCCCCAAACCTGCCGAGAACGCTTGATATGCTTGATTTACGAATAATTGTTCGGATAATTGACGGGCTAACTTTTCATCATTATTCTGTCTAGCTTTATATATTTCATTATGAAGTTCTAATTGTTGATTAACACTAGAAAATATATCAAGTAAATCACTAGACTTAGTATTACTATAAGATTCGTATTTAGATTTTAAATCTTCTTGTTGTGCTAACCTTTTCTTATATCTAGTATAATCACTAGTTCTTTTACCTGTTTTTATATCTTTAGAAGTTGGAATATATTGACCTGTTAAAGTTAAACCAGTTTGACCAACTCCACCAATAGCACCTAATAAAGCAGATTCTAAACCTTCAGCAGTCATTAAATCTTTAAAAGCTTTACTAATATCATAATTTTCATCTGTCGCAAATCTTTCTGATAAAAAGTTTATACTTTCTTCACTAGCTTCTTGAACTGCTTCTAAACCTAATTTTGTACCACCTCCTTTAAGAGTTCTTTTTCTTATTTGACCTGCATTAGCAAACTTATTACGTTTTATAAAAGGAGCTAAACTTGTCATATTTAGAGCAATATTCATTTGGTTAAAATTAAATGCTCTATCTGCTGTAGCAGAAGCTATTTCTCTAGCTTGTTTTTCAGCTTCTTCTTCTGATAGTCCTTTACGTATTAATTCTTGTTTAGTCTCTGCATAAGTAGTATCATAAACTTCTTTAGAAGTACCAATACTTTCAGCAGTAGTAAGTAAAAATGAAGTAGCTAAAGTATCAGTTATATTAGCTATATTAAATCCTCCTTTAGAATTACTAGCAAATTTAGCTAAATCATCAGCACCATTTAATAATGGAGATTTAAGTAAATTTGTAATACCAGTAGCTCTACCAGTACTTCCTAAAGCTTGTGTAATTTTAGTACCTAAATTTAAACCTCCAGTAGCATAACCTAAAGCTATAAAAGCTCCTATAGAAGTAGCTAATGAACTACCTCTATCAGCCCACCAAGCAAAATCTCCTACATCTAAAGCTTTATTAGGATTTTCTGCAAAAATTGGATTTTCAGTATTTACCCAATTTTGAAATTCTTGCATAGTTTCTGAAACAGGATTACCATAAGAATCTCTACCTGATATAATATTAGCTAAACCTTCTACAGAATTACCTGCTTGTTTTATAATTTCAGGTACTATATTAGCTATAAATCGTTTAGTAGCATTACCAAACTGTTCAGAATTAGATTGATTTAAAGCTCTATTATAATCTAAATATTTACCTTTTATAGGGTTTTTAATATAATCTCTGTAATCTTCTACACCTTGTCCAAAATCAATAGTATTAAGTCCAGAAAATTCAGAAGGATTAAAAGCAATATTACCTTTTTTCTTTTCTATAAATTTAGCATTAAATTCTTCTGGAGATAAAGAAAAATCTGGTTCAGAATCTTTATTTAAAACTGTAACAGAATCTGGTTCTTTATCCTTTAAAGTATCATCTACATCATCATCAGAAGCTATAGAATTTAATTTAGGAAAAGGTTGTTCTAATTTAGGAGAATCATCTTTTAATTCTTCGTCACTTAATTGAATAGTACCAATAGGAAATTCCCCTTTATCATTAGAAGGGGAATTTTGATCTAATAGTTCTTTTTTTTCTGTATCTGAAATAGATACATTTTGTTGGTCTTTTTTCATAGCTTAATTTACTTCAATAAATTTTTTATGATATTTTGTATCAAATTCTATATGTAAGTGATCTTTATGATTAGGGTCATTATATATAATTTTTGATATACCGTATTTTGCTCTTTGCTCTGGGGTCATTTTTATAAGTTGTGCAGCAGCTTTATTTTTAATAACATCTAATGCACCGAAACTTTTATGAACTGAATTATCTGCTCCACCTTCTACTTTATTATTTTTATCTCTTCCTCCCCCTGATACAAATAAACCTAAATTATTAAATAAATATTTAACTCTATTTATACCTTCATCATTTAACGCTAAGAAAGGTAAATTAACTTTTACTCCTATTCTATTAGCATCTACTACATCTGTTAATGGTGTATAACCATTTTCTTTAGAATAAGAATTTTTAAGTTTATCTACTCTATTATTAATAGTAGTAGGATTGACATTATTTTGAAAATAATTATTAGGATAAGGGTATAATAAATTTTCATCAACTTCATTTATATTAAATGAGCCTCTATTAATGGCTCTATCTAAAGTAAGTTTTTCTAATATTTTATTAGGATGCCCAAACTCATAAGGAATAAATCCATCTTTTATTTGAATTTGACCATCTTCTCTACGTTCAAATAAATTATTAGAACTATTTTCATTATAATAATAATATTTAGGACTTACTTGCTTTCCATTAATTACTAAAGGATTTCCATCAGAATCTAATAAATCTTTCCCATAACCTAGTACACCTTTTCCAATAAGATAGTTTCCATCTTTATAAACTTCAGTATTATTATCTAATACTAAATAATTATTTACACCAGTATTATCGTTTTGATATGGTATAATATCAAATTGTTTATCTGCAAATCCAAATTTATGCAATTCTCCTTCTTTAGCAGTAGTTAAAGGTATTTGAGAAAACTCTTCTGTTAATCCATTAGCAATATTTAAAATATTATTAGTAGATTCTAACATATTTCTTTTATCTTTTGGTAATGTTTCTACATTAGTTTCTGTTAAAGCTAAATTTAAATCACCAAATATTTGTTTTACTGTATCGTTTACTTTTTTACCATTTTCATTTCCTCCAGTAAGATCAACTAACATTCTTACTTCTTGTCTATCTTTAATATTTTTATCTTCTGCATCAGTTGCAGGTATAAAAATTTCTCCTACTAAAGCTCCATTTAAATCAGTGCTTACTAATCTAAATTCTAAATCTTTTCTATTATCTTCATTTAATTCTAAACCATTATTTTTAAGAACCTGTGAAATAGGTACACCACTTAAATCCGTAAAATTATTAAAATCTCTTACAATAGTATCTGCTATAGAAGATAAACCTTGTTGGTATTTACGATATATTCTTTTATCTTTATTAGACTCCTCATCTACTTTAATATCAAACAATTCATAAGATTTATATAATGAATTATTATTAGGATTTTGTTTTTTATATTTATCTACTCCGTTTTTAAATCCACTAGCATAGTTTCTAATAAAAGAGTTACTATAATCTCCATCATTTAAATATGAATTTAATTGACTATTAAATAATTCAGCAAACTGTTCTTTATTTAATTTTGTACCTTTCTCTATTTTATAATTGGGATTTATATCTTGATATAAATCTTCTAAAATAGTAGTGTCTTTATTAAATTTATCAAAATCTTGAGAAGCATCTTGTTCATCTTTTAAATAAACTTGATAACTAGAATCTTGATAATCTTCTAAAGAATCTATTGTTTTATCTTCAAATACTCCTTGACCACTTTCTCTTACTTTAATATTAGAATTTTTTAATACATTAAAAGCATTAGAAGCACTTGCTTTTACTGTATTATTCATTCTTTGAAGTTTTTCTTCTGCTTCTGCTATTTGACTTCGTTTAGAGTCTAACATAGTATTATTAATACTAGGGTCATCTTTAGCTCTAATCTCTAAATCAGCTAGTTCACCTTTTAATGCTTTTACACCATTAAATAAATTAATTCTATTTTCATTTAATCTTTTTTGATTAAATATAGGTTGACTATCAGATGTTCCTATTGTAGGATTACTAAAAAAGCCTACATCTAAATTAGAATTAGTATTTCCAGAATTATTAGAAGAATCTAAATCTTGTTTAAATTTAATTAAATCTATTTCTGTAAATCCAAATTTATTAGCAGCTATATTTGCTTGTTTATTTAATAAACTATTAACTTTAAATTGTTTAGCTGTATTTAATATACTTTGTTGTTCGTCAAAAGGTAAATCATTTTCAGAAGCATATTTTCTTTGTAATTCTATTTGTTCATTAAAACTATTTAAATATGCATTTAAAGTATCATTATATTTTTTAGTACCTTTAGCAAAAGGTATATCTTTAGATAAAACAGCAGTAACATCATCTAAATCAAATCTCCCTTTATTATAATAAAGGGAATTTACGTCTATTGTTGCTTCATCTTCTAATGATTTAGTTAAATTAGCTTCTTGACCTATATAATCTAAAGCTAATCTTTCAACATCTTGTCTACTTATTTGTTTGCCTTTTATAAGATTATCATACCCAGGTATTTGTTTATTTATAAAAAATCCACTTCCATCAGGATTTTGTGTAATAAATCCATCAGCTTTCATACCTTCTATATAATCTCCTACTCCTTCAGCTACATTTTCATAAGTATAATTACGTATTCCTTGATATGGTACATATTGCATATTACCTTCTTCATCTACAGGTGCTTTAGAATTTAAAAGATTATTTTCAAATCTTGCAAAATCTTTATAACGTTGAGGTAAATCACTATCATCTAAGTTTTTAATATCAGCTTGATATTTTGCTTCGTCTCTTAAAACATTATTAATATTATACTTTTTATAACCATCTATAACAGATTCATTAGCAGAACCTACCATATCTTCAAAATTACCTCTTTCTTTAGCACTATTAAATTCATCATCAAAATCTTTATTAAATTGATCTATAAATCTTTTTCTATTTTGCCCAGCAGAAAGATTTAATAAAGCATTTTGATTTGTTAGATATTCTTGTTTAGCAGTATCAAATCTGTTAGCTTGTGTTTGAGCTAATAAAGCCTGTTCTTGAACTGTATCTCCTACTTTAGTAGGTACATAATTACTATATGTATTTGTAAAAAATCTTTCCATTATGATGCTATTGTTCCAAATGTACTTGTTCTAGTAGCAGAATCTGGTCGTACAAAGTTTGATGTTTTAAACCCTAATAAAGCTTCTAATTCTTTTCTAGTAGATTCATCTAAATCATCTCTTTTTAAATTTTCTCTAATAAAAGAATCAAATTGACCTTGTGATTTTAATCTATTAATTTCAGAAGGATTATCTAATATTGTTCTTAATTTTAAATTAGAATTATTACCAGCATATATATTTCTATATAATTCATTCTTTTCTTTTTCTAATTGAATAGAATCATTATATCTAACATTTGCTCCGTAATCATTTACAGCATTAGCAACATTTTGTGTAAGTTCCTTAGATATTGCTAAACTTCTATTTAAATTTTGTTGATTATTTTGATCTATTAATCTATTATTAGCAAAAGCAACTCTTTGTTGTTGCCCTATTGCTTGATTTTCTAATTGCCGTTCTTGATTTTCTTTTTGAGCTAATATTCTATTTTTTTGCTCTGTTCCTTTTAATCTAGTACCTATAATATTTGCTCTAGCAGTATTAGAATTACTAGTATTATTTTGAACAAAATTAGATATTTTATTTACTTCATTATCTACATTAGATAATCTATCATTTACATTCACTTCTGTATTAAAACTCTGTAAAGGAGTTAAAGAAGGCTTAGGTATTCTAGGTTTAGTTAAAGTAGAGATTAAATTAGCAGCATTATCTATATAAGGAGCTACTTTTTGTCCAAAATCTCCTCCACCATAAGTATATCCACCATCTTGTAAATATCCTCCTTTTTTAAACTCTTTAGAGGAAACATATTTATTATCTATATTATTTTTATTTTTCATTTCTTCTTGATTTTTAAATAACATATTTTCTTTATAATCAAGACTTTCTATTTCTCTTTCTAAAGTATTTCTTTGTAAACGTGTAGCATTTTTTAAATTTTCTTCTTTTTTGCCTTTTTTAGTAGCTAATTTTTTAGCCTCTTCTGCAAAAGTATATTTACTACCTTCTGGTTTCAATACGTCACTATAAACATATTGACCATCTTTAATAATTTCTTCATCTTCAACCTCAGCAATAGGTTGATTTTGTTGATTATATAATTTTATACCAGATGTATTATCTATTGTAGATTCATTGTGCTTATTTCCTACAGCTTCTTCAGAATCAGAACTAACTGGTATTAAATCTCCTCCTTTAGCTAAATAAGAACTAGGCATCTTTCCTCCATTTTTCATATAGAAAGAATCTACATATTGACCTTGTGTATCAAAATTATCCAAAACTTGTTTATCTTGAATTTGTTTTTGATTATTTAATAGTCTAGAAGCTCTGTTTTCAGCTTCTTGTTGAAATCTATTAGCTTTATTAGATGATAAAACATTTCCTAATAATCCAACTCCTGTATTTATTAAAGCTCCATATATAGCTTTAGGTTTATTAACATACATAATATTATCTTTTACTTATTCTTGACATCATATTAACCCCATTAACAAAAACAGAATCATCAGAATCATTATTCCATATAAGTCTTACTACTATAAATTTACTAATAAAATATGACTTATCAAACCATTCTTTGTTAATATTTAAATTAGTTTCAATAATATCTCCCTTTACATTAAGTATAGGGAGATTAGGTGATTTTAATACATCTCTAAAATTATTTACTCTCCAAGTACCTTCTGCATTTCTTAATACATCAAAATCATCTGTATTTAATTCTATAAAATTACTACATTGATAATCATTAAATATAATTATTTTATCTATTGTTTTTCCTTCATTAGTGATTTCTCTAACTTGAGTATTTTTAGATACTTCACTTATAATTTCTAATACATCATAAGTTTTAGTTGTTTCACTATTTTTATTAAAAATAATATCTAAATAACTTTCATATTTAATACCAAAATAAGTTCCTTTAAAACCTCTATTAACTATATGCGATACACCATAATTATAAACTTCTCCTTGATATTGTATATTTTTTATTGCTAATAATTCTTTTTTAAATTCTATATATTTACTTGCAATAAGATCATGATTACAAACCCAATAATTAGAATCTAAATAAAAAGACAATGCAAAAGAATTGTTATTAGGCTTTTTTATAAATGTTTTTGTGCTTGGAGTAGATAACCCTGCTAATAATGTAAAGTATCTATTAGCGTCTACCATATCGTTTGTAGAAACGTTTATTTCGGGGTATAATTTGTTTATAAATATACGATTAAATTCATAATCATAACCTATGCTAAATCCTATAAAAGAATAAGGATTATCAATAGGAACTAATCTATTATTAACTTCTTCAAAATAACTATTTTCAAATTCTAAAGAATTGTATAATTCATTTCTAAGTCCTATAGAAGATAATAATTTAACTTTAGGAGTAGCTAATATAATTGTACCTTGTCTATGATCTATTGTTATATACCCTTCTTTAGTAATTTTACAAGCAAATTTATGTTCACTACCTATATAACCTTTTGGTTCTAACGTAATAGAAACAGGCTCTCTGTCAAATATATCTCTAGTTTGTAAAAATGCATCTGTATCTTGTGTAGTGATTACATCTTTTACTTCTGCATACTGTAAATCAAATCTAAGTTGAATATATAAATCTTTGTCATTAGAACGTAATGCAACAATATCTCCTTTATTATATCCTACATCATAATAATTATTAGCAAAAAATGTTCTTAAAGCATTTATTAAAAAACCTTCAGTAGGAGTTATTTGACTTCTTATTATTCGTTGTTCAAATAATTCTATATAATTATCTTCAAAATTAAAAGCTTTAAAAGAAGCTAAATCATTTAAAGAAGATAATTGTAAAGGAAAATCTACATTAAAACCATAAGGCAAACTATTAAGAATTTCTTGATCTGCTGTATCTCCAGCAAAAACAGTTTCTTCAACTGCTTTAGGTTCAGCAGCTGTTTTAAATTCTAAATAAGATTGATTAAAAGAAGATAAAGTTTTATAAGAAAGTTTTTGTGTATTATATCTAACAACATTCCCTACAAACGGTCCTTCACTTTCTCTAGTTCTATATTTAATATTACCTATAATTTCAGAAAAATAAGTATCTCCTAATTCAAAAACATTATTACTCGATATGTTATTGTTAATTAATTCTATAGTATTTAAAGAAGAAACTACAGTATCAGCACTTAGATTATATAAATTATCTTTAAAAGATAATAAAGCTACATGAGCATATCTAAGAAAAGCATTAGGAAAAAATGTAGACCCTCCAGATTCATTAGAAGAAGTTGTTATTAGTTTTCTATTGTCTGCAATAGTTTGATCTCCTCCGTTTGGGTTAATTGTTTCATTTATAAGAAATGAAGTATTATCTTTTACAAAATCAACAACATAAGAAATAAAGAAACCTCCATCTATATATTGAGAACCTTGTTCTGAATTATTAGGTAATTTATATTCAGAAAAATCTTTATTAAAATAATATTTATTTTTATTTAAACGTTCTCTTAAAGCATTTGAATCTCCATCTACATCTGTGTCCATATCATTAAGCTTACCATAGCCTTTAACTAAAGTAACATTAAAATCTATAGAAGGTTTAATTTTTTCTAAATCTGGAGAATATAAATAAGCTTTATTAAATGTAAATTCATCATAAAAATCTTCAGAAAAAGTATAAAAATAAGGGGTAAAAGGTATTTTATTTTTTATAAGTTGATTTATATAATCTGGATTATTAGTAGGACTAAAATATGTACTACAAGGAACCATAACACCGTTAGTAACAATTAAACTATTTCCTATAGTTCTTTTTGCAAAACCTATTCTGATATTTTTTATTTGTTGTCGTACAGCTAAAGGTATAGAATTAAAATTATTTATTTTTAATCCATTTACAACCCAACTTTTATCTAAGTCAGTTGTATGATTATCTAACCTAACATCCTCATCCATTATTCTATGATAACTTACAGGAGTGTTTCTTAAATCTTTTCCTCCTAAAGGACTTCCATCATAATCTACTGTACTATTATAATTATCATCATTAGGATATATTTCTTTATTTTGCCAAGCACCAAATTCTAAACTAGACCCTCTATTTTCAAAATGGAATTTCTTATAACCTTGATTTTGATTAAATCTATTTAAAGTCAATTCATATTTAGATTCAGTAGTAGTATTAAAAGCATCTTGAATATCATCAGAAGTAATATCTGTATTAGGAATATGAAACCAAGAAGTTGTATCTCCATTAGTTAATTCACATTGAATATAAAAAGCATATATTTCACTATAACATAAAATAGGTTTTTTTAAATCTACAGTAATAAAGTTACCACTACTAGCAGAAGATTGTCCTATTGTATTAGGAGCTAAAGTAAGAAGATTAGCATATTTCTGAAATTTAAATTCTGGATTCTTTCTTACTTTACCGATTAATATAGAATTTTTATGTTCTGTTATAGTTTCTCCAGCATTAAACCTTTCTTTAGGTATTAATAAATCTTCATTACTAATACTTATAAGTTCCTCTAAAGATGTTATATTATATTCTAAAGTAGAACTAGAAATATTAATATTTTTAGTTATATATGAATTATTTGAATTTTCTCCTACTATATAAATACCTAATTTAATAGAAGTATATAATTCAAAATTAAGATCAGAAAGACTTATTTTTAAACCTTTAGAAGAAATAGTAGTAGAATTTAATTCTCTTTCTTTTAATACTGCATATGTATTAAGTTCTTTAAAATTAGTTTCTACTTCTTTATTAGCATATTTAAAAGTAACATAAGCATAAACCCCATCAATAAAACCATCAGAAGTATCTACACTTATTTTCCCTTTATTAATATTGGGAAATAATTGTAGTTTTTCTATGGTAGTGCTATCTATTCCTTGTATATTAGGCTGACCATCAATAGTTAATTGAGCTATTTTCATAGTATTACTATCTGAAAATACTCCATCACACCATACTACTATTAAATCTCCTTTATAATCATATTTATATATACCTTCTATAGGTCTATTAAAATCTAAGACCCCTGTGATTACTTCTACAAGGGTTTTTTTATTATAATCATATAAACTAACTAATCCTATTCTATCACTTGTTCCTTCTAATAATTTAGAAAAATAAATAATATGCTCATTAGTATCTATAACACCTTTTATTTCTCCTCTTACTAAATGATTAAATTTAGTACCTGCTTCATTTACAGGGCTATTAAATTTCTTAGTAAGCAAAATATTTCTAGCATTTTGCCAAGTTCCTTCTGGATTATTTAGATAAGAAACATCAGTAACTTTACCTTTAAATATTTTCATTATGACAATTTTTGTATTAAAACTCTACTAGCTAAAGTATTTAAAATAACTGTTCCACTTATAGATTGTTGAAAACATTGAAAACTTAATGTACCTTGAGTACTAAAATTAACAATATCTATTACTGTATCGCCTGCTTCATTATGTCCTCCAGATGATCTTATATAATTCCCTCCATATTTTTCACTGTATACAATACTATCTTTTAATATTCTAAAACCAACATTAGGTCTTTGAGCTGTACTAGTCATACTTATTTCTAATATAACTTTATAATTACCAGCAGGTAATGTTATTATATTATTTAATATAGATGAAGAAGCTATAGTATTTATAGTAGGAATATTATTTAAAGGTAAAGTTATATTTATATCATTCATATTTCCTAAAGCTGAAAATAAAACTCTCATACAAGAACTAGGAGCTCCATCTACACCAGGTAATCCTTGACTACCATCTGCTCCTTTTAATCCTAAAAAAGGTATTCTTATCCAAGCTAAAATTCTAGCATCTGTCCAAGTACCTACTACAGTATTAGTTCTATAACCTAATAAATCTTCTCTAACATAAGATAAGGGAGTAGTTAAATCAATTATTCTACTACCTCCAGAAAAAGTAACTGTTTCTGCTAAAGCATCGTTTTTCATTAAATCTATACTAACAGAAGTTCCTTCAATTTCTCCATGTAAAGAAACTGCAAAAATATCACAATCTAATAAAGGAAAATTTACATTACCTACTGAACCATTACCTCCAGACCATTGTCTATTATTATTTGAAAGATTTCCATTTTCTTCTACCCATATAGGAAATACAGAATAACCTTGAGTTAAATTATTTTGTATATAATTTCTTATATCATCAACAGTAAGTCCTCCTACAACACCTTGTCTAGAAGCAGCTAATTTATCATCTCCTTGAGCAGCCATATAAATATATTAAGGTAAATCTTGTAATTGACTTATATTAAAATTAATTTCTTGACTACCATTTACTGTTATAGGATTAGTAGAAGCTGTTAAAGCAGAAGAAGCAGGACTATGTACAGCATTAAATGCAGTAGGAGACATTAAACCAGCATTAGTTCCATCAGCTAATGGTATAATAGCATTACTTCCTGTATCACTTACTACTTCGCCTTGACCAGGACTTGGTTGATAAGATAAATTAGTAGAAGAGGATATTGCTATATCCATACTTTCTTGTTCTTGTATTTTATTAAAAGTATAAGGTCCAGTTCCAGTAACTCTATAAATAGCCCATCCACTATCTACTGTAACATCTCCTGTAGCATCTGCTACAAATACTCTATCTCCTATTTTTAAATCTTCTTGGGGTGTCCACGTTCCTGCATCTCTAGTAGTTATAGTTGCAGTATTTACATCTCTCACTGCTCCTAAAAAATCTCCTATTTGTTGAGAAGTCATTTTATATCTAACTCCCCCTCTTTCTACTATTAATAAATCATTATTTGCTAAAGGCATAATTGTATTTTTTTATTTTATTTATATCTATTAAGGTAATTCTGGTAATTCTTCAAAAAGTAAAAAATCATTATTATCATATGATAATAATGAAATTAAATAATTTGTAACATCTTCTACAGTATTAAAAGAATCATTATTTTTATCTCTTATTATTTGCCATCTTGAATCATATACATTTTTTAATTTACTTTTACTATAAAAAGTAATATGTTCTCCAATATTATTCATAACTAAAGAACTAGGAGTAAATTCTCCTGTTCCTTCTATAATAACTGATCTATCTTCTTTATATATTCTTCCCATGACTTAATTTAAAAAAAGTAGTAATTATATCATATATTTCTGCTTCTCCATTTATTTTTGATCTTATTAATGCACCATTTTGTAAAAAAGTAGTTAATTGATAAAAAGGAACTAAAATAGAAACAGGCTCAGGTTCAACAGCATCATCTGGCCCTTGAAATCTTGTGTGATTAAATCTTTTTGGAATACCTATATCAAAATTTATAAATCCTTTTCTTTCATCTAATATAGTTTTTAACATAAATTCTATTCTAATAATATAAGAATCCAATAAATTAGGAACTATAATTTTATTAGTATTATTATCTACTAAAGTTTTCATTAATTCAGTAGCTCCTTCATCTATAAAAGAATCTCCTCTTAGAGGTATTGTAAATTCTTGATTAGTAACTACTAATAAAGGAGAATCAATAGTATGTACAGTATTTATATAAGAAATCCAACCATCGTTTCTACTTACTATATTATCAAGGTTTTCTTTATATTGTTTTCTATTTCTTTCTACAATAAGTAAATCAGCCATAGTTTAATTATTTGGTAAAAATTCTAAATCTTCAAATACTATATGATCGTTTTCTATTCTTCTATTTATCTCTGTTACAAGACTATCTATTGTAAAAGTAGATAAACTATTACTAAAAATATTAGTAACTGGGTCTATATTATTACTATTACCATATTCTTGTCTATCTATATTATTAAATAAAGGACTAGTTACATTTTCTGTATATCTTCTAATATCTTCTACAGTAGGAAAATTTACACTATTTCTAGCTCTAGGATACATAACATTCCATTTTTGTTCTGCTTCTTGTCTACTAATAACAGGATGTCTAAAACCACTTAAAGACATTTTATATATTAAAAAATAAAGTAAAGCTTCTTTTAACCAAGAATCGTCTGGAAATAAAATATAACCTTCTTTATCTATAGGAAGAGATTTATATATTAAACCTACTTTACCTTTATAATCATTAAGATTTAAATATCTACCTTCTACATACCCATACAGTCTTGTTTTGTTACTTTCTTCAGAAGCATTAATAAGATTTAAACCATTATTTTTTAAATCAAATATATAAGGACAAGAATTTACATCTAATATAACATATTCTAATAATTTAGAATTACAAGGAATTAAAGCTCTAGTTTCTTCTGTATTTATTACTTTTAAACACTTTCTATAATATATATCTATTTCAGTAAGTTCTATTCCTCTAGTTATATGTCTATTTAAACTAGATATATAATTAGTGTTTTGAATATCAAAATCTAGTAAAAATTCACCTATAAAATCTTTAGCAGAAGTTAAATTTATTTTAGCATTTATACTCATTAGTTAATCTTTTAAAGGATAAACATTAGGATTAAATTTATTAGTACGTTTATAATCAAGAAAAATAGAATATAAAGAAGCAGTCATTTTAGAACCAATTATATCAAATAACATAATACTATCATTTATATAATTTATAAAAACATCTGTTTTAGGATGAAGCACTTGCCATTTAATTCCTTCATATTCTTTACCTTGTTTTTCTGCTTGCTCAGCTTCTTTTTTATAATAAGGTATTAGCCCTTTATCTAAAAGAGCTTGTTTATTTTTATTACTTACGTTCCAATTTACAGGAGCTCTATTTCTTTTAACTCTTCTAATTATTAAAGACCCTAAATTATAACCTAATTTAAATACATATTGTCTTTTAACTATTTCTTTAGATATTTTAAGATTAAATTTCTTTGTTATTAATAAATATGTACTATAAGAAATTAATTGTTCTTTAAGAGATTTTAAATTTTCTTTTTCTTTGTTATATCTTTTAATATTATTAAAATGTGTTTTAAGATATATTAAAAAAGCTTGTTTAGTATAAATATCTAAATCTATTACAAGACGTTCTCTTAAACTACCATTGATATCTAATGTAGGATTATTAAGTAACTCTTCAAAATTAGAAGTAGTTTCTCTTTCTATATATTCTTTATAAGAACTTAATAACTTTTCAGAAGATTTTATTAACTTAGAAAAAGTAGATAAGTTTTTTTTAGATTTATCTATTTTTAATTTAATTTCAGCTATATAAAATTTATAAAATATTTGATCTCCTATTTTCATAAATTAGTTTCTTTTTCACTATTTGATTTTATAATCTCATCTTCTCCTAATTGACGTATAGGAAAATCTCCAGATAAAATACCTTTTTTAATAATTGCAATTAAATCTCCAGATAAAGGAAAATCTGCATTATCATTTACATCTTCTACATTATCACAAATATTTACTAAATCTCTAGGATTAGAAAATACACCTCTAACTGCAATTTTACATCTTTTTATTTCATTCAATATTCTTACTTTATTATCTTCAATAACATAATAAGATTTGACTTGCTGAAAAGGTAAATTTTTAATATATTCATATTCTACTAAATCTGTAAGATTAAAAGGCTCATTCATTAATTCTCCTCCTACATAATTATATCTTACTCTACCTCTACTTTTAAATCTAATAGATTCTGGTAAATTATTTTTAGTTCTTTTGTGTTTATTTCCTAAAGCATCTGTATAGTCTTCTAATTCTAAGATTACAGTTTGTTCAAAATCATTTCTATTTAAACCAGAATTAAAGTCTTCTTCTCTTAAAAGTTTTTCTCTATAATATACTATATTATTTTTAATAAGTTCTCTAAGAGTCATATTAAATTGATCTCCTAAAGAAAAAGCAACTTCTTCTGCTATTTGATTTAAAGAAACTCCCATATTAATCTTTTTTGTACTTAGTAAATATACTCTTTTTTAAGCTAATTTGAGCTTGATTCTGCGTATTAAAACTTGCACCCAGTTCATAGCCCCTCTGATTCTTAAACCCTACGTATGCCCCTACAAATGGGCTTCGGACGACATTATTAGGGGTTATGGTTGCCCCTGTTTGAAGCCCCGCCATAATTTCAAATTTTGGATATTTTTCTAGTGTGTTAGTAATAACTTTTTCTTGAAATTCTACTTCATTAAAAATAACATCTATTTCTCGTCCAAGTAAAGAACCTTGTACTGAATCTTTAATACGAACTTTTCCTTTTTCGTATACATAAGTACTATCGTAAACTCTCGTTTGAAGCTTTTCAAGCAAAAATTCAATTTTATCATCTCTATCTTCTAATTCAGCTATTTTATTTAATATTTCAGAATTATTTCCCGATACATATAAAGGGGTAAAAACTTTTTGTACCGTTCTAATTGTATCCGCAGGTATTACTTTAGTTATATATATAGTATCACTTTTAACTAAATTATCATATCCTTGTTTAACATCATCACTACATTTATCAAAAAATAAAAAAATACATAAACCTATAATAACTAAATAAGGAAAATTTTTATTTAAATCTAATTTTATCATAATCAAGGTTTATATAATTCAAAATGAGGCAAATCATCAAAAGATTGATCTATTATTAATACATTATCTTTATCCCAGTTTCCTCCCCATCTTATTAAATGACTTATTTCACCTGCTTCATATAATTCTATAGCACAGCTTTTTATAATACCAGCTACATAACAAAGATGAGGTACATTATAAGCTAATTTTCTTCTAGTAGATAAATCAGGATGATAAATAAAAATATCAGCAGCTTCAGAAGGTTTTTTATTATGTTTTCCTTCTTTTTTATATCCATCTATTTTACTTTTTCCTTGTAAAAATAACATATATTGTCTTTCTCTTTCTCTATGCCCTTCACTTATTCCAAAATCTATATCAGTTCTTGTTATAGCTAAATATAATATAGCTTGCAAATCATTATGACAAGTTTCTATTTCTTCTGTACTTGCTTTTCCAAAATTAAATACTTTCATTGTAGTTATTTTTTAATTCATTTATAATTATTTTTAATTCTTTTATATCTTGTTCTTGTCTTTTAGTTATTCTGCTAACTCGGTCATTATTTCTTTTATCTTCAGATTTTCTATTATTTATTTCAGATGTCAATCTATCATTAAAAGACATTGTAGTAAAATAAAATCCACTTACTGTAAAAGTCATAAATACTATACCAATAACTAAACTAATAAAAGTATGAAGTTTAAATTTTATTAATGTATTATCTACTGTATCTCCCATTTTATTCTTCTAATCTTTTAATTTTCAAATTAGTCTTAAATTCAAACTCTTCTCTTTCTTGCATCCATTCTCTTCTATAGTCTAATTTAGTTTTAATATTATTAATATCACTAGTAATATTAGTAATTATAGGGTCTAATTTTTTATTACTATCTTCTTCTGTAAACCTTTTTACTTTAGAAAATTCACTAAATTTTTTAGATAGTTCTTCTAAATCTTCTTTTATACTTTTTATATTTTCTGTTTGTTGTTTATTAAATTCTTGTTGTAATATATCTTGTTTATTACTTGAAAAATAGTCACTTGCAAACCATATTATAAAAGGAATTAAAAGTAATTGAAGTATTTTAGTTATAGATAAATCTTCAATTAAAGTTTTTTTATTATTATTATTTTCTAATAATTCTATTAATTTATCTAATTTATCTTCCATTAAATAAATATTAATAATTATTTATTAAACTACAAGACCTATTTTAGTTAAAATCCACTTTCCAAAAATAGTTAATATAACAGAAGCTACTCCACCTATAGCTCCGTAAACAGTCAATTTTCCTTTAGTAATTAGTCTTTCATCGTGAAAACTATCTAAAGAATTTTCTACATCTTTTAATCTTTCAGGTATTCCTTTATGAGCTAAAGTAGAATCACTTTCAAAATGAAATAATATTTTATCTACTTTTTCTTTTAATTCTTCAAATTCTTTTTTTTCTATTCCCATTTTTAATTAATCTAATAGTTGTTATTAAGAACATTATTAAAATACCTATATATTCATTAATTCCTAATTTAGTAGGATCAAAAGCTATTTCATCTAATAAATTATTAGAAGAAGCAATAACTGCACATTCTGAAATTATTAGTATAATTAATAATTTTTTATTATTAAATTTATATAAATTATATAAATATTTAATAATTAAATTTATAGCTATTGTATATCCAACAAAAGATAAAGAAATACCTAAATAAAAAGTTTTAAGAGTTTTACCAAAGATTTCAAAACTTCTAAAATAACTCCAAAAACTATAAGTACATATAGCTATAGCAAGAGATATACCTAATATTATACCTCCTGCTATTATTTTGTTATTTATTTTATCCTCTATCATCTGGTCTATTTCCTACATGTTTAAAACCTTCTTGTACAGTACCTACTCCAGCTAAAGCTCCTATTAACCAAAGAAGACTTTGAAAAATAGTTTGTATAGATTCTGCAACATCTTTTTCTTTTAAAGCAAAAACTACTATACCAGTTACTAATACCATAAGCCATAAAGCTATAAGTCTTTTGCTACTGTGTTCTCCTTCTGCTTTAATTATGCTTCCTAAAAAATTTATAAGAGATTTCATATTTTATTGTTTTTAATTGATTATAGGTTTATCAAAACTAGTAAATTTTATATTTTCTTTATTTACACTATATACTATTGCTATTTTTCCATTTTTTAATTCTATCATATTAGGGTATTGTAATCCAGTACCTTTACCATATCCTGAAAAAACTATAGGTTGAGTACCAGAATCTACATTATAAATATTATTATTTAAAAAACTAAAACCATCTGTAGAAAAAGCTGCATATAAAGGGTCTCTTACAGCACCTTGATTATTTCCTACTAAACATATATTATTATCATATAAATTTGTAACAGCTAATCTACTAGGAGAATTAGGAATAGGACTTAAATAAGGGTTTTCCCAATAATAACTATAAAGGCTAGTTTGTATAGCTACAAAACTAGAATCATCTCCTGCAACTCTCCAGTATCTTATAAACTGATCAAATTTATTTTTTACTATTACAGGTTCTACTAATCTTTGATCTCCATTAAAATTAAATAATTGAGAAAAAAGTAAATCAGATAAAGGTACTGAAAAATACCAATCTGGTCTTTTATTAGGGTTATTAAAATAATAATCTCTTATTTTACTTCTTAACTCTGTATTAAAACTATAAATAGGAAACCCTGTTAATGATGTAGGAGAAGTAAAACTACCGTTTGAATTTTCAACCCAATAAACAGTTTCAAAAGTACCATTAGAATTTATTTTTCTAGCTAATAATCCAACACCTTCTCTAACTCTAGGATTCTGTTCATTAAGAGAGCTTCTATCATTTACATCTGCTATTCCATATAATTCATTATCTACAATAGCAAAACCAGCACAAACTATAACTCTACCTCCATCTGTTAAATAACTATTATTTATATTATCTTGAGATTCAAATATAGTTACAGGAGTAGTCCAATTTTGACCATTATCAAGACTTTTAGAATATCTCATATATTCTCCAGGTCCTTCTTCATCTTGATTATGTGTAGAAAATACTACATGTATAACATCATTAAACTCTATTATAAAAGGATGATGATTATAAGTAGCTACATTTGATTGAGTTGGAATCCATATATCACTAAAAATTTGATTTAAATTAGTTAAAGATTGATAATTCCCATCATTAGCTCCTTCCCAAGTTACTAAAGGTTGACTTTCTAAAACATTACTTTCAAAATAATTAGTTTGATATATAGATTGTCTTAATTGAGCATTACAATTAAAATACAAAAAACTTAATAATATTAATATACTATTCTTCATTTTATAAAGAATTTAAATCATTTGTTAATTCTCTTTGAACTAAAGAAGTAATTTCTGCTTGAGATAATACTTTATTCCAAAAACCTAATCTTTTCATTTTCCCATCTAAAAGATTCGACACTTGCCAAGAAGCACTGCCTAATCTTACAGGTGAATTATTATTTTCAGTAGCTACATACGAACCTGTATCAGCATTAATTATAGCTACTTCTATACCATCTATATATAATTTAGTATTAACACCCGTTTTAGTAATTACAAAATGATACCATGTATTAATATTTAAAGAAGATATATCTGAATTTCTAGTTAAAGTAGCACCTACAGAAGTATCTCTCCATTGATTTCTCATTTCAGATACTGATACTAAACTAAATCTATATTCTCCAATAGTACCAGATTCATATTTATTTATAAGCCATTCATCACCTTGTATTACATCAAAATTTATCATAAAAGAAACTGACATATCTTCATCTACAGAACTATTTCCATAACTTAAAGAATTTGAATCAGGTATATCTATATATGAATCTGTACCATTAAAATCTGCTTCAGAACCTGTAAAAATTATATTAGTATTAACACCATTTAAAGAAGAACTAAAATCATTAGAATCATCTTCTAATCTATAATAATGTCTTAAATCAGCTGTATCATAACCTAAATCTGGTTGTATAGTAATAGCATTTACATCTGAAAAATACGTACCATTATCATAATTAACAGTTATATTGTCTCCTTCTGAACCAGTTTCAGAAATATTTAATGTTATTTCATTATTATTAACAAAAGTAAAACTATTTAAAACAGAATTCCCTGTTATAGTTATTAACATATTAGAACTAAATCCAGAACCTAAAACAGTTATATTTTGAGTAGAACCATTATCAATAAAAGAAGAATAACTTGTTACATTTACTTGTCCTGTATAACCTCTTTTAAGATTACCTATAATAGTAAATTCATTATTCCCTCTACATAATAAAGATATTATAGAATTAGGATCATTTACAAAATATCTATTATTTATATCTCTTATTCCTCTTATTCTAACTCCAGACCCTTGTATAATTTCTAAAGTTCCAGAACCTCTTCTTTCTATATTTATAACATCATTCTCTACATAATCACCACTATTTATTTGAACTGTTTGATTATTTTCACTATTAAAAACAAAAACATTATTAAGACCTTTTTGTGTACCATCAAATATAGTAGTAGTTGTAATTATATCATCTTCATAAATAAAATTATTTGAAGAAGAATTTCCTATATTTTGAATTTCTATTCCAGTATTAACTATTAAACCACTAGAACTTATTCCTAATAAATTATCAGTATTTGAAGCATTAGGAACTCTTTTAATTTTAAGCCCACCAGTATGCGTATACGTTTGTGAACTTAAAGATAAAGAAACTAATAAAATTAAAAAACTAACTAAAGATTTCATATTACTTATTTTATATTAATTATAACCATAATAAGATACAGTTCCTCCTGTGTTATTTATATTAAATATACTAAAATTAGGATCAAGTATATTTACAGTAGCTCCAGTACTTATTCTTAAACTACTATTACCTGTACTAGATATTGTACATTTATCTAACCAATAATTACCTGCATCTGTAAATACCATTCCTTGAATTAATCCTCCATTATTAAATCCACCTAAGCATCTTACTCCTAAATTCCAACTTTCTGTACCTGCTCCTACATCTGATACTAATTCTTCTAAAGAACCTTCATAATAAGAATTTATTCTAACTATACTTATACCATCATGAGCAGTTGATATTTGATTATTACCACTATCATAACCATTATAATAACCTTCATTATTATGTTCTATTATATTAGGAACTTCACTATTAGAATTTTGAAAATGCCAATTATAAATATCATCTCCTGTAAAAGATGCAATAACGTTTGAAACTATATGAAAATCTCCCCCATATATAGATAAGAGATTTTGATTCTTTCTTCCATAAGCAATTTTACAATCTCTCATTCTTAAAGAAGCTGTGCTTCCTGTAATATTACTTGCTTTTGTAATTGCTCCATATAAAGTAATATTTTCTATATAAAGAGTATTATCATTTTGAATAGGTTGAATAAATTCAGTAGCACCAGAACGTACTATTGCTATATCTTGATTTACAACAGGACTTTCTCCAGATATTGTTCTTATATAAAGATCAGCTCCATCATAATAATAACTTCCCGGATTAATTAATACATTAGCAATAGAACTTACTAACTTATATTCTTTGTGTACTTTATTTTTTGAAAGTATAGGACTTTTTAAATCAAGAACCCAAAGATCGTCTACTCCTATATTAGCTGTATATACATTAGTAGCAGCATCATGTACTGTAAATACTAAACCATCCTCTTGAAGAGCTCCTCCATATACATCTCCATCATACCCAATAATATTCATATCTATATCAGGTCTATTTCCAGCACCATTCATTCCTAATTTACTTTTAGCATAAACACCTCCTTTTATATAAACTGTATTTGCACTACCTGTAATACAAGATGCTAAAGTAGCTTTTGCAGTAGCTTCAGTTAACCCATCATTTGCATCACTACCAGTAGGTGACATATACATAACAACATGTGGACTAGAAGTAACCATAAATAAATCTCTAAATTCTTGTAGTTCATCTATATTAGTAATAAAAGGTTTATTTTGATTTGAATTACCAGATCGATATATATCTAATCCTACTGTACTTATATCAAAAGAAAACCCAGTAGGAGTAGGAACTTCTTCAGCTATAGAAATATCATCATTTAATTTAATTATAGTTCCTGCTAATTCGTCTGCAAGTAAATTAGCTTCTGTTAATGTATAAGGATTAGGAGTTTGATAAGTTGTAAATCCTCCATAAGTTTTACCTATACGTTGTGTAATAACTTCAGATTCAGTTAAATTTGATATAATCCAATTTTGATTACTATAATCAAAAGATGCAAATAATCTTAAAGCTAAAGCTGCTCCTGTAATAGTATAAGTAGTACCTCCCATTACTGTAATTCCTCCAGTTTGATCTCCAGAATCTAAATTAAAAGTAATTGTTCCAGTAGGTTCATTATTTGTTCCTGTTCCTGTTATTAATATTTCTATGTAATCTTTACCAAATATATTATTTATATCTTCTTCCCATTTCAAAATAAAAGTTGGAGCATCTTTAAGTATAACAACTTTATTTCTTTCAATATCATTGCTTATAGTTAAAGTTGAAGAATTAGAATTTCCATTCTTAGAACGTTCTGTTCTTTTTTGAGTATACACTTGACTATTTTGATATATAATAGCTCTTAGTTGATTATTACCAGAAGGTTCAAAAATAGCACTTTGCGCATCTATAATAGCAACATTACCAAAACTAGGTGTTACATATCCTACTCTAGAATTAGTATCTACTCGTGTTATTTGAGCTAAATCAAAAGTATTATTTTCTACGTATAAATGATCTAATACACTACCTAGATTATTCCCATTTTCTTCGTAACCTATAGCATAACCTATTCCACATGCTTGAGTTTGAACTACTCCTATTCTAGAACCATACAAGCCTCCAGTTCTAATACTTCCAGCTCTTATTGCATCTATTCTACCTATTTCAAAAGAAGCTGTATTTGCTCCTGCTATTAATAAACCTCCGTGTAATCCATATATAGCTCCTGTAAAAGTATTATCAACCCAAGGATATACAGTTATTGAAGTAGCAGTAGTACTTCTTACTAAATGCACTTTACCATTAATTTCTAATAATTCATCTTCTACTATTACTGTTTGATCTACTGAATCAACAGTTAATACAGAAGTTTGACCTGTACTATTAGCTGAACCGTTGTTTACAATACTTGTTACATTTGTTGTATAAGACCCAGTAGTATAAGCACTACCTGTACTTCCACAAGATGTAAGTTGAATAAAATCTATTTTATCCATTATTGCACTACCAGCAGTAGGTAATACTTTTACTCCATACCCTTTAAATCCTTGAACAGATATCTTATCAAAAGTATTTCTACTTAAACTATTAGTAAAATCAACACCAGTAACTTGATTTTTTAGACTATAAGATGCACTAGTATTAGCAGTAGCATTTAATTCTCCTATATATTTTCCATTTCTTGTTGCAATATCAATTAAAGGTTCAATTGAAGCATCATTAAAAGAGCGAAAAGAACCACACATAAATGTCTTATCAGTTCCTGTTATTGATATTGTATCATCTACTTCCCAACTTCCTCTAAAATCTCCTATTAAATTATAAGAACTTATTAAATTAAAATAAGTTTGTAATAAAACAGTATCATTAACTTCTTGTTCTCTAACTCCTATTTGAAATGGATTTAAAATTGTAGTGTTAGTATTTGTAAAATCTAAAGACCCTCCAAGACTTAAATCAAACATTTGAATAGGAAAATCTTGTATATGGCTTTCTACGGTAATAACAACTCCATTAGCAGGTTTAATAATACCACCTTGAAATATGTAATTTTTTGTAAGAGTTAAATTACTATTTATTCTGTATACACCTTCTGTTATTCTTATAGATTCTTCTTGTGCTTCTGCTAAATCAAAAAACGGTTTATCATCTGCAATATCATCTCCTTGTCCTCCCAAAGATTTTATACTTACAAATTCATCTATATTACCTCCTTGATTTAAAGAAGAAACAGCTACTCCACTTTTAACTATTAAACCACTAGGTTTAATAGCTATAACTTCATCAGTAGACTCACCAGTAGGTACTCTTTGTATTTTTACTCCTCCTCCATGAGTATATGTTTGCGCATAAGTAGATACACAAATAAACAATATTAAAAATTTAATTATTTTTTTCATTTTTATTTATTAATTATTAAACTTCATTTAAATCAAAACCATTTACAGTATCTTGATTATAACTAGATATTTCTAAAGGATCGCCAGATACATATTTAGCCAAAACAATAAAGTATTCGTTATTTATTATACTATTTTCTACATAATCTCCAGCTTCTAATATATTGCCATTAGTATTAGAAGGGATTTTAATTATATTTAATTCTAAAGATTGTCTTATACTTTTTGCAAAAGGTATTTTATAAAAATTAAATATTTTACTAGAATAATCAAAAGCTTCTGTAAAAGAAGTAGAAGAATAAGTAAAATCGGAAGGATTAGCTCCTATTTCTGTACCTACTTTTTCTCTCCATTTATAATAATTATTATCTTCACTACAAAAAACAACCATATTATTATAATATGTATAAGGTTTATTATCTGTAAAATCTATAAGATCAACTAAAGTATTAAACTCTATTTTAGGATTTAAACTACTTTGAGTAGGTATATAAAATCCTGTAGGTATATTTGTTGGTTCAGCCATAATTATACTACTTTAAAATAAATTTCAGAAGGAGCAAACTGTTGTTTAGATAAATAAACTTCTATACCATTAGATGCATTAAATAATATATCAAAACTTTCAGTAGTAATTTCATTATTTAATGAATCAAATACTTTAAATCCTGTAGGCGTAGTAGTTCTAAATGCTACTCCTATTAATCCTAATATAGTAAAAGTATAAGGACTACCTGCATTTAATTGTGCTAAATCTATTTGTTCTGCTACTGTAACATAATTTTCAATAAAAGTAGCATATAATGAAGGGTTTGCTCCTAATTCAGATATTACTTGTGGACTAGTTTTATTTTCTATTTGATATTTATAAGCGGTTACTCCCGTAGGAACACTAATAGTATTGAAAGCAACATCTGTAGTAATATTTAAATTATTAATACTATTAATATCTCTTATACTATAATTAAATTTTAAATTTGAATTTATAGAACCAAATACAAAAACATCGTAAGTATTATCAGGAGGATTAGTAGTATTAGCTACAACTATATTATTAGCATTATCATAAATATCATATATTTGATCTGAAGAAGCTCTAGATAACATCATATCATATGCACCTCCGTTAACTGCTTCACTTATAAAACTTATTTCTAAATCATTAATATTTCCATCATATCTTATTCTTCCTAAAGGAAACCAACCTAATCTTTGTACAGTACTTATTTCTAAACGAGATGAAAAAACTACATTAAGATTATTATTATAAGTTGGATTAAGATTAATATTCATTATATTTTGAGGATTATTAGTATCGCTATATATATTAGAACCAGAATCTTTAAAAGCTAAAGAAAATCCAAGAGTTCTACTAACTATAGGTAAGTCAAAATTTATTTTAAGTAAAGCTTCATTTACAGTATAACTTGTAATATCTATTTCATCTCCAACATTTACAACTGTACTAGCTCCTCCACCAGAAGGTTGTAATCCTACACTCATACCTATATTAGATACTAATTTTATCATAGTAATAGAATCTCCTTCTGGGTCAGCAACTGCTCCTAAAGAATATAAATCATTTAAACTTAATAATCTAGTACCATCTGATTCTAAGTTTATATCAAAACCATTAGTAATAATAGGAGGTTGATTTATAATTTGATTTAAAGTAACTTGTATATTATATATACTACTTTCACTATTACCGTCTGTAACTCTATAAGGTAATAAATGTAATATTTTAGAAGGAATACCAACTACAGTAGCATATATTTTATAATTCCCTATATTAGTAAAGGGAATTGAAACTCCGTCAGTTATATCTACATCTCCTGCATCTCTTATTTTTACTATTCCTAAAGGACTATTATTTAAAATAATATTAACAGGATTAGTAGTATTATCATCAGAATAAACAGCATTAAACCAAGACGGATTAATATTAATTTCATAAAGAGTAGTATTGCTTTCTATATTTACAAATATATCTTGAGATATAGGAGGTAAATTAATTGTAGGTGTAGTAATAGTTATTCCATCATTATATAATGTTTCAGAATCTTCAAATTTAAAACCTGTTTTACATAAACAAGTTTTAATGTCTGTTATTAAATATAAATCAGGTATTTCTTTATAACTTGGAGCAGAAGAATCTCCTGCATTAGTAAATAAAGGTGTATTATTAAAGTTTAATGTATTAGAATTTTCAAGAAAATAAATTCCTAAATATTTAGATATTAATTGTTTTTCATACAATTCTATATTATTAGAAATTCCTTGTAAACACTCTTCTTTTATTATATTTTCTATTAATGTATTAGGATTACAAGCTAGTAAAGTAAAAACATTTTGTAGAAAATTACTATAATTAAGTCTATCAGAATCACTATAAGATGTTAATAATTGAGTTTCTAAATATGTAAGTTTAGATACTAAATTATTATATCTTAATGATCTTTTAGAAGCGAATTCTACATCATTACAAGGATTACAATCTTCTAAATATTCATAATTAGTTTTACAAATAAAATCACACATTTCATTTGCTAAACTATTTATAGTATTTGTATAAATTGGAATATTATAAGTAGTGTCTACTCCTCCTTCTGTTATAATTAGTCTATATGTACCTTCTTTTGTTAAAGTATATATTTGATAAGCACTAGAATTAAAGTTATAAGTTGTAACTTCTTCAAGAACTCCATTATTAATAAAATATAATACTCCAGTAGATACTTCAGTAGACTGTATATAAATAAACGTACTTGTTCTTTTAACAGTTTGAGCCATTTTTATTAGATATTTAAAGTAATAAAAAAAGCTTCTTAAAATACATTAAGAAGCTTCATAATTAAAATTAGAATTAATCTTTGCAATAACTACAAATTAAAGCATCTTAAATATCTTATTGATCTCCTGGCTCAACTTGTGTAGCAGCTAATTCAGTTCCTCCTACAAGTTTACCTAATATAGCTGTAATATTAGCTTTAATAGATGTACCTGCTCCATTTGGAATTGCAATTAATACAAAAGGCTTAACATTAGTTTCTCCTACATAAGGAGCATTAAGATTTTCTTTAAAAATCATTTGATCATAATTAGCTGTCTTAACAACAGCTAAAGAAGCAGAGAAGTAATCAGTAGTAAGTTCTCTTGAATAAGAATTACCATTATACATAGAAGCTTCAAATTCATATTGGTAAATATCTTCACCTACACCACTTCCATTAACAGGAAGAACACTTGGAGAAGTGCCATTATCTAATATTTGGTTTCCTTCAATTAAACCTGTAAGAGCTACACTAAGAACTTGACCTCTTTTTTGACTAGTCATAGAAATACCAAAATTACCAGCAGAGCCTAATTTAGCAACAGTTAAAGGTAATTGAGTACTAGCTCCTAATTTAGCAACTAAAGCATCTACAGTTTGTTCAACTGTCATACTAGCTTTTTTATAAACACTAGCAAATACTTGATTAGTTGGGTATTGTTGACTAAAAGAACGATCATAAACAGTAACCCCTACTTCTCCTATATCAGTATCTTCTATAGTAAGACGAGTTTGAGCAGTAGTACCTCCTATAGCTACAACAGCATTTACAGGAGCTACGTAATCTTTATAAGTTACATTATCAATTCCTTTTCTAGTATAAGCCTTAGTTAATTCTACATTTCCAGCTCTATTATGAGCAATAATAAATTCTTTACAATCTACATAATCAGGATCAGCAGCAACGTCAAATCCAAGTAAATCTCCTGCTTCATTGTAAAAACCCATAGCTCCTACTGCAAGATTATCAGCATTAGCAAGTTTATCTACAGTTCCAGCAGCTCCATCAGAAGCATAAGCTACATCATTTAGTACAATAACTCTTTCCATAATATATTATTCAATTAATCTAGTTTCGTTTAAATATTTTTCATAATTATTAGAATCAAATAGACCTTTAATAAATCTAGCAGTTTGTATTATTATTTCTTCACAAACTTCTCTACTAAAGTTTAATCCTTTATTCAAATGTATGTCTATTAAATTAGGTTTGCAAACATATACATAAGATACGTTTTTTATTATAGTATTATTAGGGAAAAACACCTCTCCAAACCCCTTTTCTAAGGACACAAGAGGACTCTCCTGTGTACTTTTTGATAGATGGGATTTCACCCTAAATAACTGATTTTCTTCGTTTAAAACTCTCCCCTGCGATTGAAATTCTTTATTTGAAGTATAATATACTTTATCAATAAAACTTTCTTCTACAGCAACAACTCCTTTACTAGGAGAATCTTCAATTATAGAAACTTGAAAAGTATATTCTAAAGGTGTTTCAAAAAAATAAGTATCATTAATAAATTTATTATCATAAAATTCAAAATAATTAGATATATCACAATCTTCATTATTATCTAAAAAATCTTTTAAAGATATATTAAAAGCTTTTAATAAATAAAAATAATTATTTTTTAAGTAAGTAGAAGGTAAATTATTAGTATCAAATATAGATTTAGATGTTTTATCTATATTAACAGAAACTATAAATCTAACACCTTCTTCAAATCTAGGAAATTTAAATTTAGATAATTTTATTCTTTTAGAATTCTTTTTAAATTCAGAAGCTTCACATTCTTTAAACATATTACAATCTACTCTAATATATTTAAAAACATTAGAAGGTAAAATAAATCTCCCTGTACTTAAAGTAGAGGGAGAAACTATTATATCTTCATTACATATAAGATTCTGAATATCTTTTAATCTTTTACTATCTTCTTGAAAACCTCTTTGTTTAGGATCAGATATATCTCTAGTTCTTTTATTTACAAATAAGTTTACTTGTTCATTGAGTAACCAATCTTTTTCTCTAGGTTCTATATTTCTAGTAGCATTAGAATTTATCTTTTGAACATGATAATCTAAATCAATATGTAATTCTTGAGCTGTCATTTTTTATGTATTATAAACTATTAAGTTGTGCTTTTATAGTATCTTTAATAGCTACATTTTTATCTGTTGTTGATTTTAAAAACTCTACTGTTTCAAGTAGACTTTCTCCTAATTTTTCTTCTCTATCTTGACCAAAGAAATATAAAGAAGTATTAGTAGGATTAAATAAAATACCAGCTTCTACAGCTTTAAGTATAAAAGCTTTTATTTTAATATCTTTATCATTAGCATATCCTAAAAATATCTGAGGATTTTTATTTAAAGCTTCATCTAAATAAATATGTTTTTCTTCTAAAGAAGCAAATTGATTACTATCATCTGGATTTTGTTTATAAAGCCTTAAAATAGCATCAATCATTTTATTATCATCAAGTATAGTAGAAAATAATTCTCTTGCTTGATTTTTTTGTTTGAATGATGTATATTTCTTTTTAGTTTCATTATCTGAACTATGTAGATAAAAAGCAATATTATTACTTTTATATCTATCTTCTGCTTTATTAGATACTTTTCTATAAACTAGACAATATCTAAACAAAATATAATCTCCAATAGTATTATAAGTAACTTCTCCTTTTTTAGATATTTCTGCTTTCTTTTCAAAATCTTGGGCATTTTCAAAAGCTTCTTTATCTTCTTTATTATTGAATTCTACTGTAAATTCTATAATTCGTCCCGGATATTTAATATCTGTAGAAACATTATCATGAGGAACAGGTTCAGATATATTATTCCAATAATCTCTTACTTCTTTTCTCCAATCTTTATCTGTAGGATCAATTCCTATTACTTCTGGTAGATATCTTCTTTCTTCTTCTAGTGTTAAACCACTTAAAGGGGCTTTACCTTTTAAAGAACTTCCTATTTTAGGATTTTGATTAGCAGCATCATCACCAGGTAGACCTGCTTCTAAATCTCTTCTCCTTACTGAAAGTTTTAGAGTTGATAAATATGTTTTTTTCTCTGTAGTTGTTGCTTTGATTTCAGATTCCATAAATTTTTTATTGTTTTATTAAGGGCGGCAATAATTACCGCCCTTTTAACATTATAAATTACTTTATTACTTTTTAATTATGATAAATCACAAGATAGTTTAAAACAGTGATTATTTCTAAAAATAGAAACTCCTAATGTTTTCATCATATGAACAGAAGTTCTATCTTGATCTGTAGCTAGAGTTAAATCTAAACCATTTCCTTTATAATCTCCATAAGACTTACCATATAAAGGAGCCATACCTTGTTCAACCCCTCTAATTAAAGAACGTCCTTTTTCATGTACCATTTTAATATTTTTCATACCATCGTATGTACTCATATCTAAGAAATACATTTCATAAGAACTAAGAGGTTTACCACTAATAGGATGTGTAGGAGAATTTTCTGCTCTACTACCATAATCTAACATAGGTAAATGTTTAACAGTTACAACGTGACCATCTACGTGTTGATATTGAGAAAAATATGCACCAAAAGAAAGATTACGTCCAGCACCACCAATAAATTTACTAGCAGCATCTCCACTTAATAAATTAGTCCAAGCAGAATTAGAATTACCTCTAATACTTCTTTTAATAGCTTCATCAAATTCTTCCATACCTCCAATACCAGTAAATAAAACAATATCCATTGCTTCAGTATCAGTAGCTCCGTACATAATATCAGATATAGTACGAGAAAGCTTTTTAGCTGTTAATTCTCCATAAGTATCTTTATTAGGGATTTGATCATCAATCCCTGCTCCCATAGGAATAGGAAGACCAGTTTCATCATCTATAGTAGTAATATTTCCGAATTTATCACGGTTATATTTAGACCACCATAAGTTTTCTTCACAAGCTTGTTTAAATTGAATTTCATGTTGATATTCTTCAAAAGGCATCCAATAAGATGTTTTCCCTTTCTTAGTATTAAATTGAAATTCTACTGTTCTATTTGCAACATTACCTGCACAAATATAAGACTTACGCATAATACTAATCTGATTCTTTAACTCTCCAGGAGCTTGAGTATTACTCTCATTTCCTTTAGAATCACTTTGCGCAACATTAGCACCAGCAGTCATACTCCATTTAACTCCTAATTGAAGTTCTGCTTCAGGTACTACTTCATTTTCATTACGCCAAATTAGAGTAGCTTTATATCTCCAACCGTCTGCAACTTTTTCTCCTTTTCCTTGAAGTCTCATTCTAGTTCCATTTGGACTAAATACAGTATGATGCATTTTCATCCAATCTGTTTTAAATATAAGATAAATAGGAGCTCCTTTCTTTCCTATATTTGTATCACCAGTTGTAAAGCCTTCTGCTCTTACAAGCATATCTGTATTTCTAAGTCGACCCATAACAGGAAACTTATACTCAATAGAATTAAGAGCAATTTCTTTACGTCCTCCTTTTTGACCTTCTGTCAAAAATGTAAGAGGAAAACGTTTGTCTTCCCTACCCATTAAAAATGTAATGGCAGGATTAATTGTATCAGGTTTTGTAAGCCTCATACGTGCTAGAGAATTTTCAGAAGTAAATCCTCTACCTTCATAAGATTCGTGAGTAAGTATTCTACTCTCGAACTGTCTAGGTAAACTCATAGTTTAATTGTTTTAAATTAGTAAAATTATTTATGTAATTGTGTCTACACTAACTTCAACTTCTCTCTTATTATCTTTATCTTTAGATTTACTTCCCGAAAGTTCTCTAGTTTTTCTTAGTCTAGATCTTAAATTATCTGTTGTTTTTTGTGCTATACCGTCTTTAACAATATCTTCTAATTTATATCCTTTAAAACGATAATAAGCTTCTTTTAATTGTGATTCTGTAGAACTATTATTTCTATCTATTTGATCTTGACTCATACCATTTTTTACAGGTATAGCAAGATAATTAAAGAAATTAGTTCTATCTGATTCTGGTACATTAAAACCTTCTAAATTTCCTTTATCAATAGTAGATTTAACAGTGTTCCAATATTTATTATTTTCTTCTTGAGCTTGCTGCTCTTGTTGTTCTAAAGCTTCTTGTCTTTTTTGATTTTTTTCTTCTTCTTTAGATTGTAAAACTTCTAAAGCTTCATCAAGATTTTTATCAATATCTTCATCTTTTATACCTTTTATAATATTATCTGCTCTAGCTTCATTTACACCTTCTGCGATATAAGATTGTTTAATATAATTTCTTTTATTATCTATAGATAATTCTTTTTTATCTATACTAGAATAATCAACAGGTTTTTGAAATTCAGTTAAATCTCCTCCTGCTAATAAATGTTTTGCAACTTCTCTTAAAACAGGATTAGAATTAAAAAACTCTTGTTTAAATTCTTCTACTTTTTTAGCAGATACATCATTAGCTAATTCTTCAAACCCTTTATCATCATTAGAATAAGATTTGGTCTTACCGTTTTCATCTTTTAAATCAAAGTTTTTAGCATATACATTTAATAAACTATTTTCTTCTGCAATTTCTTCTTTAGATTTAATTATATTCCCTTCTTTATCTACTATATTACCATCATCGTCTGTAGTAAATTTTTCTTGTTCTGCTATATCTTTTATAAGATCATCAAAAGATTTTAAAACATTACCATCTTCTCCTAATATATTTCCATCTTTATCAAAAGATTTTCCTTTATATTCTTCTAATAAAGAATCTCTAAGTTCTAATATATCTTTAGATGGATTTTCAGAATTAAATAAATCTATATTAGCTTGTAAATCTTCTCTTACTTCTTGTAAATCTTCTTCTGTTATTTCAGGTAAATCATTACCATCATCACCGTTATTACTATCGTCAGCTTCGTCTCCTATATCTTCATTTTCTTCATTTTCTTCATCACTTTTTTCTGCTCCTACATTATCTATAGCATCATCTAATAAACTATCTTCCAAGTTATATAAAATTTTATCTGTAAAATTTGTAGTTAAATTTGCTTTAATCATAATTATTATTTGTTAAAATCAATTATTAATTTTTTGATTAGTCATTAAACTTGTTTCTTTTTCTAATTTTTTAATTTCAGATTCTTCTTTATTTATTTTTGAATCTGTTTCTTTTTCTTTTAATTCTAATTCTTTATTTTCTTTATTTATTTTATGTGTTATTTCATTTTCTTTTAGTAAAGCGTCTCTATCACCGTCAATCATATTTAAATCCATTTGCTTTACATCAATAGCTTTATCATAATCTTTATTAGCTTTATATTTTTCAGTTTCTAATTTAGCATTTTCAGTTTCAGCTCGTTTATCTTCAACATATTTATTATTTTCTCTATCTTTCTCTAAATTAGCTTGATTTAATTCTTCTCTGGCTCTTTCTTCTTTAATAATAATTTCTTTCATTTTAGTAAAAGAATTAGTATCCATAGCTTCAAGAACTGGAATAATACTCATTCCATTTTGAGTAGCATTAAACATGTATGCTTGTAAATCATTAATCTTTTTATTTTCTTCTCCACTAAATATTACGTGGACATCAAAATCAGAACTTAAATAATAATTATAATTATCTGCATTAATTTCAAATAAAGCTTTATTACCATCAGATAGTATATAATCTCCTTTAGTACCGTTCGCCCAAGCTATTTTACTTAAATCTAAAAGACCTTCATAATCTTTTTCTTGAAATTTTTCAAAACGTCTAAGTAAATCTTCGCTAATTAAACTACTTCTAAAAATAGCTTGTTCATTATTAGCTTTACCATCACTTGCTTTAGTCTCTCCAAAACGTTGACGATTCATTCCTATATTATCCCACCAATCAGCTTTTATTTGTTCAGCAAACCCAATAACTTCTCCTACATATTTACCAAGACTCATATCAAGAACTTTGATACCTTGTAAAGCTAAAGCAGCATTTGGAGAAGTTTCATCTATAAATAAAGTACTATTAGCTTCTGCATAATACATAGCTTTTTCTTCATCCCATCCTTGTTTACCTTTATTAAGTAATCCAAGAGGAATAATACTTAATTTATCTTTATTTTTATTTATAAGTTTCTCAAAATTAAATTTAAGTACATTATAAATAATTTGATAATTTTGTCCAGATTTTACTAAAGATTTTATTTCACCACTTTTAGTACAAAGTGCTAAACCATTATAAGGAAGTTTTATACGAGAATTATTATTTACTTCACTTCTATCATAATCTAATTCTTTAGTATCAACAAATTCTTCTACTCCATTAAATTCTATATACCAAGTTTCATATACAGCATTTCGATATTCATACTGGATACTTATATCACCAATGTTTTTATCTAGCTTATAAGAATCTTCTACTTCAATTTCGATTAATTCTCCTATAGCATTTTGATATGTAAGAATACCTATCTTTTTAAAAGATTTAAATACAACATGACTATGAACAACAGAATTATCTGTTCTAGCATAATAATGTTTGTATTTACTATTAAAATCTTCATCTGACATATATAACATACCATCAGATGTTCCTAATTTATTAAAAGCATAATCTGTATCTTGTTGTTCAGATAAAGCTTCAACTAAATCATCACTAAGTCTATTACCATGAAAATCTAAAACTTGACTAGGAGTTTTTCTATCATATCTAATAAACCAATCTCTATCTTCTAATCTAGGATTTTGTGTATCGTGAGGAAAACGCCCTTCAAGAGGACTTATAATATCAAATTCAATATCATTATGATTTATCCCTTTATATGTAATAGGGCGACCACATACAAGATAGTTTTCATAAAGGTCAATATACTTATCGTCTAAATCTTTTTTATAACGAATATAATTTAAAGCTTCTTGACCACTTACTACTTTTTCTTCTTTATATGTTCTTAAAAATTCTTCTTTAGCTTGTTTTAGAGGTTTTTGAGATTGAGTATCTCTACCTGTATTAAATCCTGCTTTATTAAGAGCATTAATAGCATTCTGTTGTCTATACTGTCTGTAAAAATCTGTTAGTGCTTTATCTTTTGCAGTAACATCATCAGGATTAGATTGAAGAACAATAGGATTATGATTTCTTCTACCAAATTCAGATTTATATAATTCTACTACTGGAGCAATTATATTATAATTTCTTAGCTTACCTCTAAATTTAGTATATTTCTTTTCTTTAGTATTAAAAGGATTCAATACATATTTATATAGACTTTCATCTATTTCATCATCTAGTAAACTAAATAGTCTAAGTATTTCATAATAATCTTCATTATTATATGTTCCATTTTCAAGATAATACTTAGCAGTTTCTTCTATATTATTTAAGCCAGTTGTTTCATTAGCTTTAAATTTTTCTTTTGTAGAAAGTTTCTGTATAGGAAAAACCATTTATTTTGTGTCTTTAATCAAATATATAAAAATATTCTTATTAATTCCATTCTCTTTCAAAAATACTATCAATATTAACAGCAGGTCTAGCAGGTTCAATCTCTACAAAAAACTGCTCCTTAATATCATACATACCTACTATAACAGTAGACACACGATCAAAGTTACCTTTAGTATTCCATTTTAACAACTCCCGTAAGAAAGGAACGTCGTATATATAGTGCAATCTAAGTCGCCAATTTCCATTTATATCTTTATCTACTTTTTGTAATAGAAAGTCTTTAAGATATAAAGCACCATTGCGTTTACGTTCTTCATTAATATGTATTCCATATTTAACTTTTTTACTTAAAGCTTCATCTTCACTATCAAATATACTTCTAGGCTCTGGTACAAGCATTTCTAATTCTTCTGCTTGTCTAAACCAATTATATGTTGTACCTACGTTTTTCTCAAATTGTATTTTAGCATTAAATCTTTTTCCTGCTTTATACATTAATTCATTAACCTCATCAGTAGTTTCTGGACGACCTATAAAAACCCCCATAAGTCTACCTCCTTTACTAGGTGTAATATTATTTACACGTTCATATACATAAAAACAACCAAAAGAATGTTTAGCTGTTTGTTTTGCTTCTTCCTTATCTACTCCAAATGGATCGTGCCATATTCTATAAAGATTATCAGGTATTTTACCATCTTGTTTAAAAGGGGGATGAAATTCTACATAACAGCCTTTATTATTTCTACCAGGTCTAAGTTTAAGATCAGTAATAACAGGATTTAATTTAAAAGCCTCTTCAGCATCCATAAATCTAACATCTTTAAATTTATAGAAACCATCTTCTAATACTATTTTACCTGCTCTACCTAAATTTTTAAGTAAAGGATCTTTTCTTACTTTAGCTATTTGTTCTTCTATTAATTCAGTTGGAAATATATTATCACTACCTCTACTAAAAGCTTCAGCAGGAGAAAAACAATATTCCATTCCTCTATCTCTAAGCTTCTTAACTAGACCTTTCTTTTTAAGTTTAGCTCTATAAGCTAATTCATATTCTACTGCTCCTACTGTATCACTATTCCCATGTGAATCATAAAAACCTTCTTTATTAGCCCAATCTGGAACAAAAAATCCGCATCCTTCTCCTTCTGCGTCTTTATCAAATAAATTTTCAAAAACAAGAAAATCATTAATATCTGGATCATAAAATAAAGATTCAAATTGTTCCCAATAATTTTCTTCCCCACCACCAGTACCAAATACTACCATAGTACCAGTTATATATTTACCTGCTCCTAATGTAGGTAATGTACTAGATAAAAAATCATCTAAATTACGAGCTTTACCAGCTTCTTCTACAATTATAAAATCAGCATCCTTACCACGTAAAGCACCAGGTTGAGCTGGACCAAATGATTTACATATAATAGAAGATTTGTAACCTCTTTCTACATCAGCAGAAGTAGATAATCTATAACCAAATTTAAGATAATCTTCTGAACTTCTTAATCTACGTTTTCTCCATATAGTATTATCATATATAAATTGAAGGTAATCATTAGTCATTTTAAATGTACCTTCTGGAAATATAGATGAAGAATCATAAGCAGCCATTCCCGTTATAGTATTGGGAAATAAATCTGCTCTATTAGCACAAACCCATCCGTTTTTATAACTATATCCTTTACGTCTGGCTTTACCTATAACTAAATGTTTTCCTTCTATTCTAGCTAAATCTAAAGCAGAAAAATAATAAAAATCACCATCCCAAAAATCAGGAAAATCTATATCTTTTTTAAGAGCTTTTTTATCTTTATCTTGTTTTTGTTTTATAAGCTCTAGAGAATCATCACGTTCATTTTCTAAATCTTCTTCTGATATACGTTTAATTACAGCATAGTTAAGATAACCATAATGTTCTCCTGTTATAAATACATTTCTTCTTTTCCAAGTTCCATCAGAATCTTTAAATAATTCACAAGGTACTGTTAAACCGTGTTTTCTTCTATTAGTTTCTCTACTCCAAAATTTTCTATATTCATATTTATTATATACTCTATCAGCTTTAGTATAAACTCCATGTTCTTGAAAAAACCTTCCTACTTCATTAAGCACTTCTGTATCATAAAAACAAATCTGTCTAGGAGTAAACATATCTTCTCCTTCAGTAGTTTTGCTTCTTATAAATACAGAAAAAGGCTCTTCTACAAGAGGAAGAGTATTAAAATCTAAACCAGTTTCTTTAAACTGTTTAGCAAGTTCAAAACCGTAGCTATCTTTAATCATATTAGAGGTCTAATATAAAATGTTTAATACCTATAGAAACATTTACTAAAGCTTCTTCATTACTTCCTATATAAGAACATTTATTTAAATCTAAATCATTCTCTATAGCAAAATTATATATAGCTCCCGGATTAGGGTATTTAAAATATACATCTCCATTATCATAAAAAGATAAATAAACAGGAGTTTTAATAATTTCTAATAATTGATTTTGTACAGTATTAATATATCTATCAAATTCTGAACGTATAAAAATATCATTAGGTTTTCTATTAACTATAATGTTTACAAAATCAGGTTTAAATTCTTGTATATAATTAAGAACATCATCATTAAATATCCAGTCTTTATAGTCAATAGGATATCGTTTATTACTTTTAGTATTTACTAAAGCTTTTTCTAAATCTATAAATACAGTTGTGTTAAGTTTCATAATAAGATATAAAGAAACCCTCAATTAAGAGGGTTATTAATATTTGTTAGTTAATCTAATATAATCCAATCTTCTTCGAGAACATCATGAACAGAAGGAGTCCAACTATAAGTTGTCATATCCCCCATTACAACACATAATTGATTTCTATATCTTATATCTGCATCTTTTCTTTGTTCTTGAGGCATAGCATCAAAACGTCTTTGATACTCATTTTTAACAGATTGTGGTAAAGAAGACATATTTGGTACTATATGTGCAGGTACACTACTAGGTACTTGCATAAATACAAATAAATTATGTCCATCTTCTTTCCAACCTTGTCTAGTTATTCTTTTACCTTGTTTAAGAGCTTTAATAGCTTCTCCAAAATCTAAACCAGTTTTATCTAATGATTCTAAAGGCTTACCTGTACCCACTGTTTTTTCTGTAGCTTTTACTTGATCCATATTTCTAATTTTTAATTAGTTAACCTGTAATACCAAACCCTAGTTGAGGTGTATTACCATTCTTTTTATTAATTCTTTGTTGATTAAAATGTTCTAACATTCTATTTATATCTGCTTTAAGATATTCAATTTTAAGTAATAAAGGCTTACGTCTCGGTCTTATATGAAATATAGCTAAACCATTTTTAGTAAGTTTATATCCCCATAATTCCATTATAAATGCATAAAGACTAAGTTGAAGTGTATATTTAATACCTTTACAATTTTGAAGATTATCTAAAGGAAAATCAAGCCTTTTATCTACTTTTTTAAATTCTGTACCTTTTACAAAACTTCCACTTGCTGTTTTAATTTTAGGATAATATCCACTAACAAAATGCATTTTATCTTTATTAGATTTCCAATCTACTATCATAAATTCTTTAGTAGAGTGATTAACAGCTAAAACATCAATCATTCCAGCAATCATATACTTAACAGTATATATTTTCTTTTCAGCAATTAATACAAACCCTTTATCTATTAATTCACAAAGATAAAAATAAATAGAGGGATAAGTAGTTGCTAAATCAGTACTATCTAAGTCATTTTTAGTTTTGAATATAGTTAGTTTTGTATTAGTGTTTATAGGTCTAATATATTCATTATCAGTAGCAAACTTATCTCCTCTACTTTCATTTATAGTATCTTCAAGATAATTATGTATTTTATTTCCTCTTATATGAGACTTTTCAGTAGTATCTTTCCAGTTTCCTTGAGTAGCTCTAGCAAGTTGAGCATATAAAGAATTTTGATAAAGAGAATCTAAACTTGTAGGTATTCCAAATACAGTAATTTTATTAAGTTTAACATTCTTTTTATCATACTTAACTTTAATACCTGCATTTTTAAGACCAGTCCACATAGACCAATATCTATTATCAAATTCTTCTGCATAATTACCTATAACTGTAGTAACAGAAGTAAATTCTTCTCCTGTATCTTTTATAGTGTACTTATGAGAAGGCTCATCAAAATGTAAATCAATTACTTGCTCCACGTATCTATATCTTCTTTATTGTTTAATTTTTCTTGTGTACGTATAACAAAACCTTGTAACTCTGCAAGATTAATTTCACTATAAAACATATGTAGTATAAGATATTCTCCTTCTGCATATTGTTCATTATTTATAACAACAGGAGAATCGTTTCTCCCTATATTTAGATAAAGGGAAATAGAGGGTTCTTGACTTTCATCGTGGTCTACAGTAGAATTATTAACTAATTCTTGCATATCAGGGTGAAGAGTTGCTACATCATCAAAAAGTTCTTTTTGAATATCTTTACTGTATCTACATCCTACTGGAGTTTGTCTTTTTCTAATTTTAAGTTTTAAATGCATAATATTTCTAATTTTAATTTAATCTGGGTCTTCCATTTCAAAAACTAAACCACCTCCTACAACTTGTTCTAATTCACTATCTTCTTCTGCAAGTTGCGTTTTTAATTGTTCAAGACTTTTATGTCTTTCTGGTATAGATTTTGTTATTAAAAGAATAGAATTACTATTTTCAATAAGATTTCTTCTAATAGTACCAATAGCTAATTCAGCTTCTTGAATTTCTTTTTCAGTAGAATCTATATTTTTAATAGTTTCTTGATGTTCTCTCATTTTATCTCTAAGCTCTTCACTATATGTGTTTAGAAGTTCTAAATCTTTTCCTATATTTTGAAGTGCTTTTCTAGCATTAATATAAGTATAAGCAGTAGGACTAAGTTTAATATCTTCTATATATTGTTTAATAGCATCTTTAATAGCTTTATCAGGTTTCCATCCTTCTATATCTATTAAAGATGTTACTTGAATAGCTCTTTTATGTCTTCTTTCTTCATTTAAAACAGAATACATATTAAAAGGATCAGCCATTATATAAACATAATACAATTCTTTAAATGCAAAGTATTTTCTACGTCCATCTGGATCACCTTTAACTTTACCTCCTTTGTCTCTTATAATAATAGCCTTATAAGCAGGTATTTGTCGTACTTCTTCTTTATTTAACTCAAGAGTACCTTTTTTAGTATTAATAGAGAATAATCTATCTGAATATTTAGACATTTAACTAGTAGTTATTAATTGATCTATTTTAGCTATATTATTGTTATATTTATCATACCAATATCTTGCTTGTTTAGCAATAGTATTATTTTCTATAGGTTTATTATATTTAGCAACTGCTTCTTCCCATGATATAGTAAAACCAGGTATAATAATTTCAGATTTATAGTAATGAAGCATAGCTTTATTCCAAGCATCTATCATTGCTCTATCTCCATAAATAGTAATTTCTTTCTCTCCTTTTTTATTTCCTCTTATTTCTATACTCATTGTAGTTATATTTCTGCTTCAATTACTTCATTATAAACTTTATTCCAATATTTAACAGAACTTATATTACTTATTTGATCTGGTAAATCTTCAAGTTCTTTTATAACTAATTTACTATTGTTTTTCATAGTATTTTTATTAGCTATACGTTTTTGTTTAATAATTTCTTTATATTCTTCTGGACTTACCTTATCTTTAAGTTTTTCTACTTCTTTTAGACTTTGTGTATAAGCTTGTTTATTTTTAAAAATAAAATTACCTATATAAGGTAATCTAAAACTAATTCCACGTGTCTTTGCTATACTTCCAGCTATAAATTGACTATTAGCTATATTAAATATTTCTTCTGGAGTTAAATCTATACCTTTTTCATCTTTAAGTTCATTTTGTATTTCAAGAACAATACTTCTAATAGTATTATCTAATTTCATAATTCTAATTTTATGATTACAAGATACAAAAAATACTCATTTTAAGCTCATATCCAAGCATATTTATTTTAATACATACTAATATACACCTCCACCTCAATAATAACGGGAGATGAACCCCTGTGCCTTTCTGATAGGTATATATAATAAGGACGATCTGGAAATTTTGACGTATAAAAGTTAAGTTAATGAAATAATTGATAAAGAAGTTATATATAAAGTTGATGAGGTTACTATATGAATAGATAATAAAGATTAAAATATAATAATTGAAGTGGTTATAATATTTTAATTAATATAACTTGATGAGGTGTAAAAATTTTATTTAGTGTCTAAAGTGGTGGAACCTTTCCTATTAGACCCGTAAGCAAGTTTCGAGGATGAAGTGCCCCAGTGCATTTCACACTCATACTAGCGTTAAACTTTTCGCTATAAAACTTTTGCTAGTAGGAGTTTATAGTATTAATCCATTAAAACATTATAAAATGGAAAGATTTCAAGTTATTAAGGCTGTACGTATCAGCAAAGACACAGATGGTAATGCATTAGAAAACAGTTACTATCAACTAAGTCTACAGAATCAAGCTGGAGATGTTCTTGAACAACCAGTTAGAATGAGTACTAAGTACATTGCTAACTTATTCAATCAAGAGCAAGTTGATACTACTGTATTAACACCAAGACAATTACATCGTCTTATTAAAGGTATGACTATTCTTGCTACTATTGAGCAGAAAGTTAAAGGAGAAGAGTTTGTAGCTACAGAGTTCAGTGGACTTGTTAATGTAGGTACAGATAAAGCTCCTAAATGGGAACAACCTGTTAAAGGACAAAAGTATCTTATTCAAGAAGATGGTTACAGAGTTAACTATGATAATGAAGTTGGTATTGACTTCAATGATGATTTAGCAGACAAGTTCATTCGTGAGGCTACAATGCCTGCAAGTGTACAAGCTGCTCCAGAACTGGCTAGTGTAAACTAATTAGTATTCATTTTGTTTTAAGGTAGAGAGGTTACTATTACTTCTCTACCTTTTTTTAATGACATACTTTAATCTATTAATCTAATAAAACTTTATAAAATGAATACATTAAACGTTAGTGAACTTATTGAAAAGATATTAATACCAATGGTACTAATATTTCTTGGACTATCAACAGGTATATTTGATTTAGGAGTTCTTGATTTATATCAAGTAATATTAATACATATTAATGCTATAATAGTTTTAATATTAGGAATAGCATTCTATGATATAGAATATCTACTAGATTTATTTGGTGAAGAAGATTTTATACTTACAGCTAAACAAGATACATTAGTTGATAATATAAAAACAGGTATTGGTATTATGTTATGTATAATAATTATAGTATTATAAATTATGAAAACACTTATAATTATTATAATAATAGTAATATTAATAGCATCAGTAGTAGGTTATCAAATAAGAAATGATAATGATAATTATGATGATTATGATGATTGGACTTTATAATAAATAGATATGGGAACTTTTAAAGAAATTATAGATGCTATTATAGTAGTAGTAATAGTAGTTATTATGCTATTTATATGGATTAAAATTATAGATTTTATTGGAATTATAATTAAAAGATTTAATAAAAAAGATTGATGGATTTAATAAAAAAGATTGATGGATTGAGGGAGTAATAGTTCTGATTAATAAATATATATTTGATGGTTGATAAGTATTTGTAATCGTTGCTATAGAACTATCTCCCTCTTACATTAATACCTCATAATTTATTTATTATAAAATCTCCTCTAAATATTTATAACATTTCTACACCTCAACATAACAAAACACCTAATACATTTAAACAATAAAATTCTCCTTTTTCTTAATACAATAAACCTAATAAAGATAAATATACTACATTAAATAGTATAACTAATAATTATACTATAAATATCTCGAATTATAAATGATCTCTATATTACTATAAAAGGATTAAAACCTAAGTTATTAATAATCAACGTTTTAATTCATTTTGAGTGGTAAATAATTACCACTAGAGTGGTAGAAAATTACCACTACGATTATAGATGTCCAGAGTATTTAAATTTGTAGTATTTTTGTACTTGGTTTGTTTCCCTCTATATTAGTAAAGGGAGTTTTTGTTTAATTACTAAATACACTATTATGAATACTATGAAACTACTTACTACTATTGCTATATTAATTATTATTGCTTCTACTGTTACTATTAAACTTGTATTAGATAAATTATATTTATATGCTAGTTTTGTATTGGTTATTAATTTTTTATTTATACTAATGATGGTAGTAATTTACATAAGAAAAGAGTTATGATTATTCAAGAGTCAATTAATAATATTATACTAGAAAAAATTGTAAAAGCTCTTGAAATAGAATTTACACCTAATTTAGATATATTATTAAAAGATATTATTGATTATGTAACTGCTACTGCTAATGGTTATAATACTTGTTATAAAATAATGTTTTTAGAACAAGACTTAATGCATCTAAGTAAACATACTAATAGTTCTCAATGTAAACAATTATATAGTTACTTACTTGGTATTACTACTTCTATTATGATTGAATATAAAACATTAAACTAAAAACAAATCAAAATGAATATTGCAAATTTACAAAAGATGATTAAGCATCTTAAAACTATAGATAAAGATAAGTTTGATATGGGAACTTATAGAGAAGATGCTAGCTATAATACAATTAAATGTACTACAGTAGGATGTATTATAGGACATTGTGTAATACTAGATAATAATATAAAAGAATTTATAGTAATTGGTGGTACTATTGATTTTACTGGATGGTCAGAAAAATTTACAGGTATTAATATGGTTAGTTATAAATGGGGTTATTTATTTTCATCATTATGGGAAACTGTAGATAATACTATTGAAGGTGCTATTAGAAGACTTGAAAAAGTCATAAAAGGTTTTGAACCAAAACCTACAGATTTATTTAAAATTAATTATTAAATTATGAAACCTAATAGTAAACAATTTGAAGATAAAATAAGAGCTATGAAAGGTTCTGAAATAATAATGGCAATGGTAGAAGGTTTACAAAAACCTAAAACTGTTATAGATATGACTACTTATGGAAAAGCAGTTGAATCTGATTCTAAAGAATTTATTTGTTTTGGTTGTGCCGCTACTAATACTATATTAAGTCTTTGTAATATAAGAAAGCCAGAAAATTATTTATTAGATACTACAGAATTTAATAATGGTTTTAAAGATTATACTAAATTTCTTAAACAATTTGAAATTGGTGTAAATTATATTAGAACAGGTCATATAGATATATATAATAATATAGCTGAATATCTAAGTATTGCTAAAATAAGATGGTATGATGAATTACCTTCTTTAAAAACTTATAATTATAAAGAAAATTTACATCATTATATAAAACTTGCAGAATATAATAAACAACTTAACAATTAAAACAAATAAATTATGAGTACTATAACTACAATTGATTCTAGCCAAAGAATACAAAAAATAAAAGAAATCACAGAAGATATTTTACAAGAAAGTTCAATTAAAACTCTTAAAGATTCTAAAAATCCTTTTGTTCATTCTAAAATGATTTCAAAATCAAGAGCTAAAAAATGTGCTCAAGGTTTACATTTATACAATAGTATTGTTAATAGAGTTTATGATGAAGATAGAAATCCTATAAAAACAGTAAAAAGACAATGTTGTTATTGTGGACGTTCTCCACAAAATAAATCTAATACTATTTAAGCACATTCATAGGTATTAGGTTACGTTCTTAATGTGTAACTTGCTATAAGAGTAAGTAACGTAGTTCTAGCTCCTGTTATTAATTTAGCAGGAGTTTTTATTAATTTTAAATTTAAATAAAATGAATACAGAAGAAAAATTACCAGCAATAAATAAAGTGCCAAAAGCTATAAAAACAATAGAAGAAAAGTTAAAAGCAATTAAAAAGATAACATCTCAATCTAATAAAACAAATGGAAAATTTTATTGGAATCCTAATTATCAACATGGAACACCTATAAATTTATTTTCAGTTAAAGATATAAATTTATTAATTAATATGCATCAATATATTAGAACTAAACATGTAGCATATGCAGAAAGTGCTAAAGAATTAGGTCTTAAAGAATATCCTGCATTTACTTGGTTGGATTACACTTATGAAGAATGGGATTTTGATATTAAAATGCGTATAGCAATTATAAAACAACACACTACTGTAGCTAAACTTGAAAGAGGTAAAGCAGCATTAGAAAAATTCTTAACAGAAGAACATCAAATAGAATCTATTGTATCTTCTTTAGGATTAGATATATAATAATTAATTTTTAAATTAAATAAGAATGGAAAATTTATTTTATGCCTTAGTAACATTTATTATTACACTTGGAGGAACATCTACAACTACTAATCAAGAAAAATTTACTTCTTGTAAAATACTTGAATGTAGTGAATGTGAAGATGGACTTAAAGCTTGTTATAATAGTTGTGATGAATATGATTTTGTTCCTTGTGACGATGAACAATAAAAAGTAGAAAGGGTTTGAACACATTTGACTAAAGTACAAAATGCAAATGGTCTTGTAGAGTGAAATGCTCTACATTTTTATTAATCTTAAAACTAAACAAATGGAAGTTAAAAGAAAAAAATGTAAAGTAATAATGTTACCTGCTAAAAATAGTAATATTGTAAAAGTATATGAATCAAATTCTATACATTTACTTACAGGTAAAGAAGATAATACTAATATGATTTATAATTTAGGCAGGTCTAAACATCTTTATATAACATCTGATGATGAAATTAAAGAAGGTGATTGGTGTTATAGAACAAATAAAAGATATAAAGATAATAAAACTTCTATATTTATAAGTAAATGTTATAAACAGGATAATAATCTTTGGGTAAATTTTAAAGACTCTGATGGAATTTATTCTTGTTTAGTAGATACAAATACTATTAAAAAAATCATAGCAACTACTGATAGATCTTTAACTAAAGATAGTATTATAGTTGGAGGTAAAGGTGCAAGTAGAACAATTACATATACATATTTACCTCAACCATCTAAAGCATTTATTGAAAAATATTGTAAAGTAGGTGGTATTGATGAAGTTATGGTTGAGTATGAAGGTTGTAAATTTGTTTGCGAAAAAGGTAAAGGTACCCCTGATTGTGTCAAAATAGAATGTCAAGATTTAATTCCTAAAATTAATTCTCATAACGAAATTACTATTCATCCGATTAAAGATAGTTATACTAAAGAAGAAGTTAAAAAATTATTAATTGATTTTGCAGCAGATGGATTTTGTGAAGATGGTAAAATAAAAGGAAAATCCCCTGTTGAAACTGCTAAATGGATAAATAAAAATCTTTAAATTATGAAAATACTTATATTTGATACTCTTCTTAAAGATATACCAGATAAACAACACCCTGCTTCAAGTAAACAAGAATGTTTAGTTATTACACCTTATAATAATTCTTTTCTTAAAGCAGGTGATAATAGATTTGTAATACATAAAATATACCCTTCTGATAGAGCTTTTAATAAAAATAAATTAGAAGAATTATGTATATGCCAAGAAATAGATACTGCTAAAGATATAGCATTATTAATAAGTAAAAAAGAACGTGAAAATTTTATAAATTATTAAGCAATGAGACTTACATTACGAGATCAAGAAATAGTTAAAATTAATAACAGAAATGATATTAAATTTAGAATAGTAAATCATTCTTTAGCATTACGTTTAAAACAAAAAGGTTTTAAACAAAAATGTGAACATCATTATGGAGAAAAAGGAGAAATAGGAGGAGATAAAATAGATTGTTTTGCTCCTAGTATTTTATTAGCTGTTAAATGGCTTGAAATTAATTATGGAATACATTTAACAACTTTACCTATTATTAATTGTTTAGAAATTAAAGGGTATAAAATAGTAAAAGATGGTAGAATATTTAATATTAAAGAATATAAAACCGCTGAAGATGCTTATGAAGCTACTTTATATACTTTACTTAATTTAATTAAATAATGTCTAAAGAAAAGATATTAAAAAAAATTAGAGCTTTATTAGCTAAAGCTAAAGACGAAGCTGCTTCAGATAATGAAGTTCTAATTTTTATGGCTAAGGCACAAGAATTAATGTCTAAGTACAAAGTTACTAATAAAGATGTTGATTTAAGTCAAGATGAAATAGTTTGTATATTTTTTGATAGTTATATAAAATATTTTGATGAAATAAATCTTTATATAAATACTGAATATTTAAGAGAGTTAGCAAGTTGTATAGCTGTTAATAACTTTGGTAGAATGACTTATATGGATGATTTTAAAATCATTGATAATAAAGAATATAAGTTTGCACATATTAGATTTATAGGTAAAGAAGAAGATATTATTAATATTGAAGAACAATTTAGATTTTTATATAAAAAATTCTTTAATTTAGCTCTTAAAAGATATGATGAAGCTAAGAAACAACAAGTAACTTTAAATGGTAAACCTATTAGAATTCTTAATAGTTATAAATATGTAAACAAACAAATTTATATACGTTCTTATTTAAAAGGAACTATAAAAGGATTATGGGAAAAATATGCTAAAGTTAGTTTAGAGAATAAAAATAATGAAGAATACGGTCTTATAATTTCTAATTATAAAAATGCATTATCTACTTGGGTTAAAGAAAATCTAGGTGAATTAAAAGCTAGTTCTTCAAGAAAGACAGAAATTAATGATGATGCTTTTAAAAAAGGAAAAAAAGACGGTAAAGAAAATAGTAATAAAAATTATAAACGTTTATTATGAAAGATCAATTAATAAGTTTTAAAACAGCTTTATTAGCTAAATTAAAAGGTTTTGATACACATAGTAAATCATATTTTGGTGCTACAGGTTTACCACATAGAAGTAAACAACATCTTACTCAAAATTCTATTAAAAATGGAGGATGTATTAGATGTACTCAATCTGTACTTCTTAAATTCATAAGAGAAAAAAGAAATGTAGTAATAGTAGTAGATAGTTGCGCTAGTGGTTATTATTGGTTTATGTCTAAAGCTGATACAGGTACTAATTTAGGTAGTGATAATGAAAGCGGAACAAATGATAGTGGTTGTTGGAATAGATTTGAAGATGCTTTAGAAAATGCTTTACAAGTACAACTATCTTATGATTTACCTAAAAATTTAAAAAAATTAAAATCTTGGTCTGTTTACTCAACTGTTGCAAGAAAGAAATTTAAGAAAAATGAAAGATAAATTAATAATACAGGAATCTCCCTTTATCAATGTAAAGGGAAATTTAAAAGTACATCTTTCAGAAGTAGAAGCATTAAAAGGTGATTTATCTATTGTAAAGAAAAAATATTATCAAAGCAATGATTATGTTAAATGTATTACATCTGATAAAATAGATTTATCTTTATATTTTAATTTATCTCCTACTGCTAAAGATTTATTGTATTATATAATAACTCTTCTTGAATACAATAGTCCTACATTTACTCTTAAAGCTAAAAATGCTAGAGTAATATTAAATAAAAAAGATACTTCTTATATTTATAAAGCTATAAAAGAATTAATTAAAAATAATTATATAGCTAAAACTTCTGTTAAAGAAGTATATTGGATTAATCATAATAGATATTTTAAAGGTAATTATACATTTACTATGTATGCACAAAATAATTAAACAATGGAAGATCAATTAATAAGTTTTGAAACAGCTTTACTGGCTTTAGAAAAAAATTTTGATGAATTATGTTTAGATACATATAATATACAAACAAAAAAATTAATAGGTAGATACAAAATAGATTATGAAGATATTGTTGATGAAGAAAGTTTTAAAGAAGAATTTGAAGTAAAAAATTCTACTCTTAATTTAGAATACGCTATAGCTGTACCTACTCAATCATTATTACAAAAATGGTTAAGAGAAAAACATAATATTTATTTAATATCTATTCCTTGGAAAGATCATCAGGCAGATGTAAATGATAAATATAAATTTAGACCTATGATTGTAGGAAGGAAAACATTTAAAGAATATTCTACTTATGAAGAAGCTTTAGAAAAAGGATTACAAGAAGCACTTAAACTTATATAATAAATGAATACAATAACACTTAATCAAGATCAAGATAGAGCAGTAAATATTTTAACTGAATGGTATTCTAATAAAGATAAAGAAAATGAAATAGCAATATTAGAAGGATATGCAGGAACAGGTAAAACATTTATTACTACATACATTATTGATGAATTAAAAATAAATAAAGTATTAGTTTCAGCTCCAACAAATAAAGCAGTATCAGTTATTAAAGCTGCTACTGGATTAGCAGGTAAAACTATACATCAAATATTAGGATTAAATCTTGATATGGATTTAAGTGATTTTGATCCTAATAATCCTAAATTTTCTCCTAAAAGACCTGTTGATGCAGATTATAAGCTTATAGTTATAGATGAAGCATCTATGATTAATAAAGAGCTTTATAAACAGTTAAAAGAATTAGCTGAAAAGCGTAATCTTAAAATATTATTTTTAGGAGATAGATTTCAATTACCACCAGTAAAAGAAAAAGTATCAAGTGTATTTACTGATCCTAAAACAAAAGCTATATTAAATGAAGTAGTACGACAAGGAGATGATAATCCAAATAGTGAACTAATACAATTATGTATTAACGATATTAAAAATAATACTGATTCTGTATTAGATTATATGAACAAAAATTTTCAAGTTATTGCTCCATCTGATATTAATTCTTCTAAAGGATTTATTAATCTCAACAAAATATCTAGTAGCTATACAATTTCAGATTATTTTTATAGTCAAATGAATAATTTTTTAGATAACGAAACTAAGTATATGGCATTTACTAATGCTAATGTAGAACTAACTATTAAAAATCTTAGAACTAAAATATTTGCATTTGATGATTACATTAATAATTGTGATTCTTTAATGGGTTATGTTACAGCTTCTATTAAAAATGGAAAACAATCAATAGGGTTAATTACCAATTCTGTTGAATATAATATAGCTAATATTAGAGAAATGACTATATCAGAAGGTTTAGATGGTTATCAATTAGCTTTAGAAGAAGTTATTACTGGGGCAAATAGATATATCAATCTAGTAAATCTATCTGACGAACAAAATAAGGCAGCTTACATTAGAGTTGTAAGTGATTTAATGAATAAAGCTAAAGCTTTAGGTAGACAACATTGGAAAAATTATTTTAATTTTATACATAATGCTTTAGCATTAGAAACTATATTTAAGAATGGTATATTTTTAAAGAAAAAAGAATTAGACTTTTCTTATGGATTTACTGTACATAAATCTCAAGGTAGTACTTTTAATAATTCTATTGTAAATCTTTCTAATATTAATAATAAAACAAGAGAAAGAGATATTGCTAGAAGACTTACTTATGTTGCTCTTAGTAGATGTAAAAATGTAAATATGATATTGTAATGTTAGAAAAATTAAGTAAATTTACAAATACATTTAAAGATTTTCAAAAATGGTTATTTGAAGTTGCTTATAAAAGAAATAAAGAAACTTATAAACAATTCACTAAATTACCAGAAGATATTTATTTATGGGCTTTTGTTGCTTATCTTGAATATAAAGGTTTACCTCTAACTGATGCTTTTAATTATCATAATTATGATTATCCTAAAGCTGGTTTTAAAGATAAATATAAAAATATGATTCTTAAAGAATTTGAAAGAATAGAAAATAAACAAGAAACAAATTATATACCTTTTTAATATGTATAAATCTAAAGTTTTTAAAACGTCTTTAACACCAAGACAAATTATATTTGCTTGTAAAGATAATTTAACTATTAAAAGTATTTGTAAAATATTAGCTATTTATAATTATAGTAGTGGTAGTGTTTATCATTATAGAGATAAATTAAATTTACATTATTATTCTGATGAGGAAAAAGAAGAACTTAAAAAATATAAGAAATGAGATATTTTATTACAGAAAATAAATCTTATAAAGATTTTAAAGATTTTTATGTTTGTAGTACAGAAGAAATTAAACCTCAACTTATAGAGTTTGTTACAGATGTTAGAGAATTAGGTTTTGATACAGAAACAAATGGTTTAGATGCGTGGATAAATGATTCCTTATTATATGTACTGGGAGATAAAGAAATACAATTTGTTATTGATGTTGTTTCTGTAGATTCTTCTTTTATTAAAGAAATATTTACTATTCTTTATAATCAAAAAACTACTCTTATAGGTGTTAATATAAAATTTGATATTAAAAGACTTTTTAGAGATACTGGTTTACTTTATAAATATGTTTATGATATAATGATTGCTGAACAAAGACTTTGGCAAAAATTAGGAATTAGTGCTTCTTTAGAAGCTATATCTAATAGATATTTAAATCTTGAAGAAAATGCTAATGATAAACGTATACGTAGAGAATTCATTGGTGTAGATAAAAATTATTTTAAATTTGAATATAGACATATAGATTATGCAGCTAAAGATGTTTCCCCTTTATTTGATATAAAGGATATACAAGTTAAAGATATTGATAAAAAACAATTAGGTAATCTTCTTTACCACGTTGAATTTCCTTTAATTCATATAGTAGCTAAAGCAGAACTTAAAGGTTCTAGATTTGATAAAGAAAAATGGATTAATGTATATAATAAAAATCTTGATAGACAATTTGAATTAGAACAAGAATTAGATATAGAATTTAGAAAATTACGTGATGAATCAGATTTACCTAAAGAATATAGATTAAGATGTACTGGAGGTAAATATGATAAAATTAGAGTTAAATCCAGTTTACTTAATATTTTTAATTCTGATGGTACTCCTAAAGGTGTTGATTTATTTGGAGAACCTTTAACATCTAAACAAGTAACAGGTGTTAAGAAAAAAATTGATTTATATTCTAATAATATAAATTATAAAAGTGATTCACAAATAGTTGAAATATTTGCTCATCTTAGAGAATTATTACCTACTAAAGCTGAAGTTTATCAAATACCTAAGTTTAAAGGTAATAAAATAGATAAAACATTTAATAGTTATTTAACTAATACTAAAGTTTTAGATCAAAGACTTATTGATTATCCTAATAATAAAATGAATCATTTTATTGAATTATTATTAGAACATAGAAAAATGAGTACTTTAATTAATACTTTTGGTCTTAAATTTGTTGGTAATATTAATCCTATTACTAATTGTATACACAGTGAATATAGACAAGCTCATGCTGCTACTGGAAGATTTCAATCAGGAGGTGGTAGAGGTTCTAATAAACCTAATATGCAAAATATTCCGGGTATAGAAGATTTAAGAAGTTGTTTTATTGCTAGACCTGGTTATAGTATAATTACTGCTGATTATTCTGGAGCAGAACTTATTGTTATGTGTTCTCTTAGTCAAGATATGGATTTACTTGAAATGTCTAAAAGAGATATGCATAGTGAAATTGCTACTAAATGTTGGAGAGCTGTATATAAATATAGAGCAGAACAATTTAATAAGCAAATTATAGCTAAACATTCTACTCTTAGTCATTTTGAATTAGATCAAGCTTATGCTGAAAATTTAGAATTAAGTAAAACATTTTTTGTTGATAAATCAAAAAGTAAAGTACATCTACGTACAGCTTTTAAACCTATTACATTTGGTGTAATATATGGTCTTCACGCTAAAGGATTAGCTAAATATTTAGGAATTTCTGTAGAAGAAGCTAAAGAAGTTATTAAAACTATTAAAAATACTTTTCCTAAAGTATTTAAAATGGTAGAATCTTATTCTAAATTTGCAGAACGTAATGGATTTGTTATACTTAATAATAGAACTCTTAGTAGAGCTTATTTTCCTAATATTATTAAAGAATTAAGAGGAGAATATTCTAGAGAATTTTATTGGCAAGAAATTAGTAAAGATATAAATGAAGCTAGAAATGTACCTATTCAAGGTACTCAAGCGGATTTTATTAAAGAAAGTACTGTAAGACTTCAAAAGTATATTGATAAGAATAGTATAGATGCTACTATATTAAATTGGATTCACGATGAAATAGTTGTAGAATGTGAAAAACTTTATGATGGTAGAAGTAGTAAATGGAAACATTTTATTAGAGATTTTCCTGAAGGATTATCTTATACAGAACTTTCAGGTAAAAAACATACTGGATTAAATTTTCCACAAGTACAAAGATTAATTATGAATGATACTGCAAATCAATATTTACATAATGTAACTATTGATACAGATTATACTGTTTGTGGTAGTTGGACAAAAGAAGAACAGAAATATCACGATATAAAAGATGGAATAATATGAAATTAGATATAAAAGAAAATAAAAAGAAAATACCAAAAGAAATAGATAAACCTCCATTAACTCCAGATGATTGTTTACCTGTATTTAAAGAGTTGGAAGAAGGTATTAAAAAAGGAGTTGCAGTTATACCTAGTAAAGAAGGTTTATTAAAAAATTCTACTTTAATAGAAAATGAAATATATACTATTGATTCTATTAAATTAGCTTCATTAGGGGATATGAGTGTATGGGTAGTTAATATAAAAACAGGTAAATATAAAATACATAACCCTTATATAGCTTCTTATTTTACATTAAAAGTTTAATAAAGTAATTCAAAATATTAATTATTAATTATATATTAAAATGAAAAATAGAAAAGTAATATATAAAGCAAATAATAATACTTTAAAAGTTATAAAAACTTTAATTAAATTAAGAAATAGTAATAGAATTAAAATAATTAATTATTTAAAAAAAATAGTAGTTTATGAGTAAGCCAGAACAATTTGAGGTTTGGGATTGGGTCGTCACTACTTGGGGAGTCATAAGGCAAATAACTAATGATGATATGATGGATTTGCCTTATGAAAAAATAGAACGATTAGCAACCGAAGAAGAAAAGGAACATCATTTTCTAACAGGTTTTGAAATAGTGGCAGAAATGCCGTGTAACCAATAACAGTAATTAAACAAAATATAGATTATCCAGAATTAGATGATGGATATTATTTAGGAACAGATGCAAATGAATTTTTAAAATAAATTATGAAACAACTTAATGAGAAAAAATATAAAAGACAACTTATAGGTAAAGATCGTTGGTTTAATAGTTTATCATTAGGTTTATCTCATAAAGATAGAAGCGGTTGTCTTAATTATATGACTGGTGTAGGTAAAACTTTTACTGCTATTATTATATTAAAAGAATATTTTAACAAATATCCTAATAGTGTTGTAACTATTTTATGTCCTAGTAATTTAATTAAACAATGGGAGAATAATCTTAAATCTAATTTTAATTATGAAACTAGAAAATTTATTAATATTTATAGTCCAGATTATTTACTTACTAATGAAATTATTTTAAATCCTAGATTATTAATAGTAGATGAATTAGATGCTTTTTATTCAGAACAAAGAGTTAAACTTATAGATAAAACATATATAAGATATGTAGATATTTTAGGATTAACTGCTACTTATGAAGATTTAAATGATAGACATTTATACGTTAGAGATTTTTGCCCTATAGTAGATAAAATAGCAGAAAAAGAAGCTCTTAATGAAGGTTATATTTCTGAATATATAGAATACAACTTAGGAATTGAATTCAGTCCTGAAGAACAAGAAGAACATAAAAAACTTTCAGAATTAATAAGAAAAGGTTTATCTAAGTTTGATAATCAATTAGACTTATGTTATAAATGTATTCAAGGAGGTAAACATAAAGGACAATCTTATACAAGTACTCAGTTTTGCACTGGTTGGGCACAACATAAAGGTTGGACAGCTAATGCACCACAAGAAGTACAAGATTTATGGCATCCTAGAACAGTATTTAGTTACGCAGTACATTTATCTAAAACTATTAGAAAACGTAAAGAACTTATTTATAATAATGGTAGTAAATTATCAACTACTGTTCAAATTATGAATAAATTTGTAAATACTAAATCTGTTATATTTAGTCAATCTACAGAATTTGCTAATACTTTATATGGAATAGTAAATCAAATGCACCCAGATAATTCTGTTATATTTCATTCTAAAGTTGAGACTCAATATTTTCCTTCTCCAAAAACTGGTAAAAATATTAAACATGGAAAAGTAAGATTAAAGAAAAGAGCTATTGATAGAATTACTAAAGGTTTATCTAATCATTTAATAACTGGTAGTAGTTTAGATAAAGGTTTAGATATACCAGAACTAAAATTAGGTGTAACTACAAGTGGAACACAAAACCCTACTCAATATAAACAACGTAAAGGTAGAACTGCTAGAGTAGATAAAAAAGATGAACAATCTGTTTCTATTGTAGTTAATATCTATATGAAAAATTCTAAAGAATTAGATTGGTTAAAGAAAAGACAAGACAAAGGAAGTAATATAATTTATTGGATTGATTCAGTAGATGATATTAGTTACAAACCTAAAAAAATAACTAAAGGAATTGATATAAATGATATATAAAAATGATTTCACACAAACATTATTTAGATTTCCTGTTTAAAACAGGGTTAACACAAGCAGAGTTTATATTTATATTTTTAGTATATAAAAAAGATACTAATTATATAAATAGATATAAAGAACGTTTCCCTACAGAAGATGGTACTATGATAGGTAAATATAATACTAATAGACTTATAGAAGATGGTTGGATAAAACAAGAAGGAGATGAATATGTTGCTGCTGATAAATTTAGACGATTATTTATTAGCGATTCTAATGGTTTTGATGAATTAGTGGAATATTATCCTAAATACTATGAAACTGATAAAGGTGTTAAAATGCCTTTAGTACTTGCTGATAAATTTCAATATTCTCTTAAATATGGAGGAATGATTAATAATTCTATAGCAGAACATAATGAGATTATTAAAGATATTGAATATGGTGCTGAACATAATCTTATAAATTTTAAAATAGAAAAATTTATTGATTCTCAATTTTGGAATGTATTAAGAGAAAAAAGATTAGGAGATACTACAAATAATATTCACGAAGAACATACTTTTGGATAATGGCTGATAAATATATACCTACTGTATTACCTAGAGTTGATGGAGTTGATGCAGCTATAAAAGCTAAAGAAACTATAGAAAGAGAAAGACAAGGCAAACAACTTGGTCTTAAAGTAAGATGGAATGGTTTAAATATTGCTAATAGAAAATATTTTAGATTTAAACAAATTTATTTATTAGCAGGTCTTTCTGGTCATGGCAAATCTTTTCTTGCTAATATTATTCTTAATGATTTTATGGATTTAAAGAATATAAATAAAGATTATAAAGGTAAACCTTTAGTTTTATATTTTTGTTATGAAATGACTGCTGAAGATGAACTTATTAGAACTTTAAGTACTAAAATGAATGTTTCTTATAACAGAATATTAAGTTCTGAATGGGATTCTACTACAAAAACTTATGAAGGGCTTACAGAAAAAGAACTAGAAACAGCTTTCTCCCATTTACATAGTATAGGGAATAGACCTATGTTTTATTTTGAAACAGCAGGTAATTTATTACAATTAGAAGCTACTGTAAAACATTATGATGATCTTTATAAAAAAGAAAGAGATATAATAGTTGCAATAGATCATACTTTATTATCTGAAAAACTTACTGAAAAAACAGAGTTAGAATTAATGGCTAACACTGGTAAAACAGCAGTAAGATTAAAAAAGAAACATAATGCTATGGTTCTTATGTTAGGACAGCTTAATAATAATATAGAAGATTTTAAAAGAATAACTAATCCTAGAGGGCATTATCCTATTAAATCTGATATTTATGCTGCTGGACAAATATATAATGCTTGCGATACTGTAATGACTATTCATCAACCTGCTTTGTTAAAAATTAGTAATTACGGAGAAAAAAAGATGAATACTAAAAACTTAGTTCATTTGCAGATATTAAAAGCTAGACACGGACACGTAGGAAGTATATTTTTAGAAAATAGACTTAATGAAGGTACACTACTCGAAATAAATACTAAAAAAGTAGATGATGTACCTATATAATATTTGTATATATCAAAAAGTTTTATATCTTTGTAGTGTTAAAAGACACGGCAATAAGTATAAGACTTATAACTTTTAACAATAACATAATAAATTTTAATTTATGGCAGAAGAAAAGGGAAGCGCCCCTAAAGAACAAGCTATGAAAATTCCAGAAGAGGTTAAAGATGATAATGATTCTTTAGCCTCTTCTTCTTTTACAGAAGATGAAATTATAGAACCTGAAGTAATTGATACAGAAGAAGAAAATAAACAATTAACTCTTGTAGAATCTGAAGATTTTAATGCAGTAGATATTACTAAAATTAAAAGTGCAGGTCATTTAATGCAACTTGCTAATATTGTAGTTAAGGCTAAAATGTGTTCTTTTAAAAATCCGGAAGATGCTATGATTGCATTAATGGCTGGTAAAGAATTAGGATTAGGATTTACTGCTAGTCTTTCAGGTATTCATGCAATTGAAAATAGACCTTCTTTAGGTGTGCATCTTAAAAAAGCTATACTATTACAAAATAATATAATTTTTAGAAGAGTTCGAGATATGGAAACATATTTTGAATTTGCAGAAGATAAAGGAAACGAAAAATTTTCTACTATTGGTTTTGGTTATCTTGATGAATTAATTGAAATAGCTAAGAGAACAAATAAAGAAGTAGTAAAAAAAGCTATAGATACTCGTACTGAATATATATTTACACGTTATTTTAAAACTCCTAAAGGTATTATTAAAAATACTGCTATTGGTATGTTTAGTATATCTGATGCAACAAAAGCCAAATTAATAGGAAAAAATAACTGGAAAAACTATACTCGTGATATGTTGGCTTCTAGAGCGTTTTCTAGGGGCGCAAATGAAATCGCTGATGATTTACTCAATGGAATGTATAGCTATTCAGAATTAGCCGATATAAACGATTCTGTGACCTATTATATAGACGACAACGGACACGAACAATTAGTAACTGATGAAATGATTAATAAACCTAAAAAAGAATAAGAAAAATGAAGTAAAAGTAAAAAAGTTTAAAAAGTTCTTGGTAGGAACTCTAAATATACCTATATTTGAATATCAAATTAAAATTACAAACAATTATTAATAATTAAAAATTAGAATTTATGAAACTTAATGTATTAACAAACTCTCGTCCAACTGTAGATTTAGGTGAAAAACTTGTTGTAGGATGTACTAATGGTCAAGTAAAAATAACTCCAGATTTTGCTGAAAAGCTTGGTCTAGCACCTGGTAATTATATAGGTGTAGGAACTGATCCTAAAACTAAAAAGATTTTTGCTTTTGTAGCAGGAGAAGATGCTATTGCTAGAGGAAATAAACTAGCTAAGTCTGGTTCTTATCTTACTTTTAGTTCTGCTAATGTATGGAATGAACTAGAAGGTAATATTTCTGAAAATCGTTATTTTGTTGCTGTAGGTGATGCAGTAACTGATGATGATGGTACTTTCTTAGAAATTGAATTTGATTCTGCTGAACCAAAGCAAGAACGTAAAGATTCTGAAAATAAAGGAGATACGTCAGAAAATACAGAAGAAGTAGAAGCAATGGCTGATACACAAACTGAAAATGACGGAGAAGATTTTTAACATAAAGTAAAATAATTTTGAAAAACCTTGTCTATATGGCAAGGTTTTTTTATATTGTAACCCCAAATCTTTTGTATATTATTAGGGGTAATAATATACTTTTTAAAATTCCTCTTAATTCTAGTTAAAGGGAACTTTTACCTAAAGCGCAACTTTTTATTAAACGTTTAATTTAAAAATTTATTATGTCAGAAGAAACATTTAAAGGTTTTGGTATTAATAATGAAACCAAAACAGAAAACAATGTTAAAATGTTACCTCCTCAGAAACTAGAAAAAGCAACTGCTGAATTTCCTAGTGGTTATAGTTTTCCTGTAGGATTCTTAGTTAATGTAGTAGCTACTAAAATTACAACTAAGAATGAAGAAGAAAAAAATGTACTACAATTTGTATTTGTAGATCAAAAGAAAAGACAGTATATCCATACTGAATGGGAAATAAAATCTGATGATGTTAAGTATTCTACTAAAATAGAAAGTCTTAATAGTAGATACGCTCATTTATATACTCGTATTATTGGTAGCTTAGAAGGAAAAGCTATAGGAGCAGATGCTAAATCATTCGGAGATTATTTTGCTAAATTAGCTGAACCTTTTACTGCTGCAAAAGAAACTATTTCTAAAAAGCCATTTTATCTAAAACTTATTTATGATAATAATGATAATTTAGGATTTCCTTATGCTCCTAATTTTATACAATTAAAAGACAATACAGCTTGTATGTTAGAGATAAATACTAAATATGATACAATAGTACAATCTCAAGCTGCACAAGGAATACCAGGAATAGCAGGAGCAACTCCTGCTGGAGATGTTCCATCATTTGAGAATGGATTTAGTTAATATTAATTAATATATTATTATAATAAGCCTGTTATTAATTTAACAGGCTTTTTTATTATGAAAAACTTTGGAATTTACCCTAAAATAACTAAAGATTATATTCTAAATAGAATAAGTCAAGAAGATATTATGGGAAAGTTTCTTAATATTCCTGTAACTAATGAAACATTAAAATCTAATTCAATATCTTCTCCATATAGAACTGATGAAAATGCATCTTGTAATTATTATTATAATGAACAAGGTAGATTACGATTTAGAGATCATACTACTGGTTTAAATTATGATATATTTGATGTAGTAGGAAAAGAATTAGGTGTTTCTTCTAATAGTAAACAAGGGTTTGTATTTTGTTTACATGAAATAGCTAGAGCTTTTAGAATACATAAATATGAAAACTTTTCTGAAGTAAAAAAGTATGATATAATAAAACAAGAGCATTTAAAAAGACAAAAGAAAAGAAAAAACTTAATTGAATATAAAGTAATACTAAGAAAATTTAATTATTACGATAAAGAATTTTGGGGAAAAGGTAAACTAGAATTTAATGATTTAAAAGGTGTCTATTTTATACAAACTATATATGTATCTTATGATAGAAAACCTTTTAAACATTATTATAGTTATAGTCCTTATGATCCTTGTTATGGTTATTATGGGTTAAAAGATAAAGGTACTAAAATAGATTTATGGAAGTTTTATTTCCCATTACGTATAAAGGGAGATAAGAGGGGTACTCGTTTTAAATCTAATGGTTATTTTATACAAGGTTTTCAATATTTAGTTCCTGATAGATTTTGTATTCTTACTAAATCTTTTAAAGATGTAAAAGTATTTAATAAAGCTGGTTTACAATCTTGTTCTGTATCTGCTGAATCTACTGAAATAACACCTCAAGAAGCTTCTTATCTTAAATCAATGTTTGATTACGTGGTTACTTGTTTTGATTATGATTATACAGGTATTAAATTAGCAAATTTATTAAGAAAAAAATATAATTTTCACCCCTTCTTTTTTAATAATTCTTTTGATAATAAAGATGCTTTTGAATATACTTCTATAAATGATATATCTTCTTTACGTACTTTAATACAACAACAATATAATCTTTATAAATACGAAATTAATTTAGAAAATCAAAAATTAATACAAAAACTTAATTTTATCCAATGAAACCTTATATAAATAAAAAAAGCAAAACTTTATATCTTAATAGAGTATTAAATCATCATTTAATTAGTCAAGTTAATCCTTTACTTGATACACAAGAATGTAATATATTTATGACTGTTATTCCAAAAGAATTAATAGATAATATAGAGCAGTTTAATAAATATAAAAAAGCCAAAGATATTAATTCTTGTGTTTCTATGAATGAAGCTTTATTAGAAAAATATCCTTTTTATTATGATGAAATTCTAATGTATGGAGATGCGAATGAACAATATAAAAGTTATGGTAATTTTGAAGGTTTATTAGATAGAATAGTTAAAAGAGATAGTAGAGGCGATAGATTAGATAATGGAAAAGAAGAAACTATATTTTATAGAAATTATGAAAAAAGACAAGAATCTTGGGAAAATGATTGTGTATATATGAATCCTTGTCCTGATTTTAAAATGTCTTGGCAATCTGCTCTTAGAGCTTTAGGTTTTAGAAATATAAAAGGTTTAAGAAATGATTTTAAACCTGCTTATGTAGTTATTTGGTTTAATACTAAACCTATAAATAATGTTATTAACGATTATAATTTATAAAAAATGAAAACTAATTTATACGCTAAAGATAGTAAAGGAAATTTACTTATATGGTCTTGTTGGATTCTTAATAAAGTAAAATCTTGTAGTTTAGGAATATCAAGAGGTCGAGTTGATGGTAATAAAGTTATTACTTGGGAACATAATATTGTACCTAAAAATGTAGGAAGATCAAATGAAACTACTGCTTATGAACAAGCTGAAAGTAGATTAAAAAGTAGAGTAAATAGAAAGAAAAAAAGAGGATATGTTGAATTAACTTTAGAACAAACAGCTTTTGTAGATAGATTGAATAATTTAGAAATAATTGAATACTTATCTCCTATAATATCTAATGAAAGACTTGATGAAGAAGGATTTAAAAAACCAATGTTAGCAGCCCAGTATTACAAGTCAAAAAAAGACTGGCTAGACCCCACAGGGAAGCTCTGGAAAGACCGTAAATACTACTATATACTAAACCCCCACGCACCTAAAGAAAAAGGAGCAATCGCCCCTAAATTCCCTATGATGCTCCAACCTAAAATTAATGGAGTTCGTGCTTTTCTTTATTTAGATGAAAATAAACAAGCTAAAATAAAATCTAAAGAAGGTTTAATATATGATGCTCCTGTACATATTACAGATTGGGCAAATATGAATATAGATATATTTGGTTCAGATGGTTCTTATATATTAGATGGAGAATTATATATCCACGGAGAATCTTTACAAGTTATACAAAGTGCTGTTAAAGCTAGAAATTTAGATACTCAAAGAGTTAAATTTACTTGGTTTGATATCGCTATTGAAGGATTTAGTAATAAAGATAGATGGCAATCTATAAAAACTCTTAAAAGTATATATATTGATAAATATCTGGGATTACCTATTGAAGTAGTATCTACTAAATTAGTTAAAACTGATGAAACTACTCAAAAACTTACTGATGAGTTTATATCTCAAGGTTATGAAGGTTCTATATTAAGAAATCTTGACGCTAATTATGGTTTCGGTAGTAGAAAAAATAATATGCTAAAACTTAAAAGAAGTATTAGTGAAGATTTTATGATTATAGATGTAATACCTCAATCTAAAAGACCTGATTTAGGTATGTTTTTATGTTCACACAATGGAGTAGAGTTTACTATTAATCCTACTTTTGATCTTGATGGTAAAATAGCAATAATGTTATTTCCCGATACATATAAAGGAAAATTATTACAAACTTCATTTTATGAATGGACTGATGCTAATAAACCTTTACATATAATTGATACAGTAGTTAGAGATTATGAATAAATTACTTATACTTCATAATAGAGTTTGGAAATTTAATGATGAATTAGTAGATACTCATTTTGAATCTGAAACTAGTCAATTTTTTGAAACAACAAAAGAAAATTTTATCTTTAGAAAAGATACAAAAAAACTTTATAAAGTTACAGCAGATCATTATTTTAATGTTTTAATTAAACTAGTAAACTTAACAAGTGTATTAAAACCTTTAAGATATACTTATAATATAAATAATTAAATTATGAAAATACCAAATATTGATCAATGTAATATAACTTGGTCACATTTCGGAAATGGTATAACTGTATGGAGAACAGGAGAAGATAATAATATAGGACATATAAATAAATCTAGAGAATGTACTTTTAGAACTTCTTGTAAAGATTATGAAAAAGATTTTATTACTATATTATCTTTAACACTTGACCCTACTATTTCTGTTTCACAACATGAATTAGTTTTCGATGATCGCCCTGTAGGTTTTGATAAGAAAATTTTATTATTATATAAAAAATTAAGTGATTCTGGATATGCAGGTATAATTAGTAATGGGAATATAGTAGATAGACGTATATACCCTTATGCTATAGCTATGCAAAAAAGTTCAATATTAAATATACCTAAACCTAAAAAATTATAATGTAAAGTTATTTAATAAAATAAAAATAAACACTATGGTAGAATATATAGATATTAAAAAAGAGGAAATTAGACCAGATCATATAGGTCAAACTTTTTTATTTGATAGAGATAATTCCAAAGAATTTGGTATTATTTTTAATGTTTCAGAAAGAGGCGTTGAAGTATTATTTGCTTCATCTAAAAGACCTTTGTTACTAGGATTTAATCATAACAGTATAGAAAATATACAAAGAGTAATATTTAATTAAGATATGGGACACGGATTTAATAATATGGGTAGAAATACAACTTTTGCTACTCGTAAAGAAAAAGCTTGGCACGGACTTGGACGTGTTGTAGATAGTATGACAAGTGAAGAAGCTATGATAGCAGGTGGATTAGATTTTGAAGTAGGATTAGCACCTATGTATGCTAGAATCAAAGAGTTTTCTGAAACACCTAGTGGATTATATATAGCTAAAAATGATTTAAACTTTGTTTCTTCTAATTTTGCTACGTATAGAACTGATACAGAAGAAGTATTAGGTGTAGTAGGTTCTCGTTATGAACCTGTACAAAATACAGAAGCATTTAAATTTTTTGATGAAATTATAGGAGAAGGGCATGCAGAGTATGAAACAGTTGGCGCTTTAGGCAATGGTGAAGTTGTATTTCTTACTGCTAAAATTCCTGGAGATATGGTTGTAGCAAAAGAGAATATAGATAAGTATTTATTACTTACTATGTCTCACGATGGTACTTCTAGTATTCAAGCTATGTTTACACCTATTAGAGTAGTATGTAATAACACATTATCTATTGCTCTTAAAGGCACTAATAAAGTATCTATTAGACATACTAAAAATGCTAAACGAAGATTAGATGAAGCGGCTTCTTTATTAGGTATAGTTAAAAGACAATCTGAAAATCTTACAGAGTATTTTCAATATCTTAATACTAAAAAAGTAAATGATGAAGATGCTGATTTAATATTTAGAAAAGCATTTAATATTAGACCTCAAGAAGATGGAAGATTAAGTACTAGAAGTGCTAATAAACTTAATCTTATTATGAATGCTTATCAATATGGTATTGGTCAAGAAAATATTGTTGGTACAGCTTGGGGAGTTTATAATGGTGTAACTTGTTATTTACAAAATCACGCTAATTATAAAACTAATGAAGATATGTTTAAAAATTCTTTTATGGGTAAAGATGAATTAATTAGAATGAATACTGTAAGAGAATTAAATTTAATATGAGTTTAAAAACATTTAATATTAAATATTTTCAAACTAGAGAACATTATGAAGCTGATGCTGATGAATGGATAGATGAAGATTTTTACAGTATAGAAGAATGTAATATTAGATGTAAAGATTTAATGTTTAAACGTCTTCTATATAGATTAGAAATTTATAATAAAGATGATAAGTTTAACCTTATAAAAAGCCATACAATAACAAATTTTAACAGACAAAAATATTATGAGCAGCGAAAAACTAAGTTTACTAATAAGTGATGGTGCAGCTTTACCTAAAGCAAAAGAATTAGTACCAGCTTTACAACAATCTATTCTAGATGGTAATAATAACCCTCTTAAAACAATTATGTTTTTTAAAAAAATGGGGAAAATTGCTGAAGAGCTTATAAAAGGAGAAAATGGTAAAAAAATACAATTTGAATTAGAACAAGAATTTATTAAGTATAATGAAAAAGGTTCTACAGCTCTTGCTTTTGGTAATAAAATAGTTCAATCTAATAGAAAATATTTTGATTTTTCAGAATGTAATGATCCTATATGGGATAAACTTACTGAAATACAAAATAAAACAAAAGAACTATTAAAAACTAGAGAAGCGGAATTAAAATTAAAAGCTAATGCTCCTGCTTTTGGTGTATCTGAAACAAGTATAGATGTTCCTTATATACCTAAATTAATTTTACATCCTAATACTGATTTAGCTTTTATAAACCCACCTAAAACTGGAAGTAAAACAAGTTATGCATATCACGTTTAAGATATTTTATTATATTTGAATTTAATTAATTAATTTTATGGACAAAACAGAAAAAATAAAAGAACCAATACATTTAAGTCTTGAAGAAGCAAAAGAATTATTTAAAAAGTACGAAGCTATAGCTCCTTTTGTAATTACTTGTATGCCTATGCCTATTAAGAAATCTTCTTTAGTAATACCAGATAAAGCTAAAGAAGAATATAATAATGAAGAGTTACAAAAAGTATCCTATTTAGGACAACAAATAATTTCCTGTAAAGAAAATGATTTAGTTAAAGAAGGAGATATAGTTTATCCTACTATTGGTGTTACTCCTCATTTTTTTATTGAAAAAGAAATTATACTAAACTATTGTAAACCAGGTTTAAGAAAATATAGAATTAATGTATTTTACCAACATGATTTTATATTAAAAATAAAGCAAGAATAAATTATGGAAGATAATAAAACAAAAGATGCTATACTTCATAATCATCTTACTTCTTTTAAATTTGATAACGGTGTACGTTTAGATGATAGACTTTCAGGTAGTGAAATTTATCAATTAATGATATATTTATTAAGTAAAAAAGAAAAAACTAATCAAGAAAAAGTTACTGAATTTAATACAACTTTTAATGCCCAAGTAGAAGATACTAATGTAGTAAATGATTTTCAACATAAGAAACTTAGAATAGCTCTTATAATGGAAGAATTACTAGAATTATCTTTTGCTTTAAATGAACCTAGAGAAGATGTTTATGATTTATTTACTAAACTATTTTCTAAGGTTTATACAAATACTCACTTTACAAATAACGGGGAAAATCTTACTGAAACGTTTGATGCTGGATTAGATTTACTTGTAGTGGTTTATGGATTATTCGATACCTTTAATATGGCAAAAGCTGTTGAGGAAGGTATGAAAGAAGTTCATAATTCAAATATGAGTAAACTGTGTAATGGAACTGAAGAACTTACTAAAACTGTTCAAAAATATAAAGAACAAGATATAGAAGTTATTTCTGAACATACACCTAAAGGTTATATTGTTAAGAATAAAAATACAGGTAAAATCCTTAAATCAATTTCTTTTCAAAAACCTAATTTAACTGAAATATTAATTAAACACAAAATTATTTAACATTATGGAATTAGCACTTTTTATAACAATAACTTTATTAGGAATAGTATCTATATTATATTGGAGAAAAACTAGAAGTTCTAATGAATTACAATTAAATTATAATAATTTAAAAAATATTCATAAAAAACGTTTACGAAAAGTAGAAAATTTAGAAGAAGAAAAAGACGGACTAGAAGAAGCTTTAATAAGATTAGAAGATAACAATAATAGATTAAAAGCTGATTTAGCTAAGTTTAAAAAACCATTTACTCTTAAAATGTTATCTACTGACTTAGTAACAGGAGATAACGTAGGAGATTTACAAGTTACTTATAAAGATAAAGATGGTAAAAATAAATCTCTTATAAATGGTACTATGAGTATTAAAGTACAGAAAGGATTACTTAGTGGTGCTTGGATAATGCGTGGAGGGGCTAGAGTTCCTCTTGTTATTAAAGTTCGTAAGTAAGTTAATTAATTAAATTCAGTAATGGAAGCCTACTATTAATTTAGTAGGCTTTATTTTTTTTTTATTATATGGAAACAATAAGTTATGGTATTACTAGAGATTATCTATCTCATTGGGGAGTTAATGAAGCTCTTAGAGAAATAATGCAAAATTTTTTAGATTATGGAGATTATAAAGTACATTTTGATAGAGATACTGTAACTTTATCTAGTAATTATGTTCCAGATGATTTAACTTTTTTAGGTTTAGGTAAATCTGTTAAAAAAGAAGGAAGCAGAGGTAAATATGGAGAAGGTCTTAAAATGGCTTTATTTATATTTTGTAGAGAAGATAAAGGTATCCAGATACAATTAGAAGATAAATATATTAGTCCTTGTTTTATTAAATCTAGTATAGGAGAAGTATTTGCTTTAGAAATATATGAAGGTGTTCTAAGTTCTTATAATAATTTTAATATTCATTTACAAATATCTTTAGAAGAATGGGATAATTTTAATAAAACTATCATTAAAAAAGAAGATGTTATATTTGATGATAATTATTATGGTCAAATAGTAAATAAGGAAAAAGGTAATATTTACTGTGGTGGTTTATTTGTTTCTAATGTTACTAATATTAGTAAAGCATATAATATTAAACCTCAACATTTACAATTAGATAGAGATCGTAAAATGTTACCTCAATTTGATATTAATTGGGCTTGTTCTAAAATAAATGAAGCTCAAGGTAAAATGAAAGTAACTGATCTTACTTATTCAGATACAGAATACATTACTACTATACCTGCAAGTGTTAAAAAACAAATTAAACCTAGATTAGTTGGTAATAGTATAGAAGCTACTTATAAACATAAAGGTAAAACAGTTGTTATTAAAAATAATACTATTACAAATATAGTAAGAAATGATAGTTTTTTTCAAAGAACTGTTAAAAGACTTAAAATGTTTTTACTTAAACAAACAGGCTTATATAAACTTCTAATAGAATTTAGAGATAAACATATTAAATCTGAAGAAGCTAAAAAAGATTTTGAAATAATATTAAATAAAGTGCAAAATGAATAGTATTAATATTAAATTAGAAACTATAGATTTTTGGGGAAAAGCTATGTATAAAGTACAAGATAAAAATATTTATCTAACAAGTACTACTACTATATTTCCAGATAAAGAAATAGCTCCTAATGGTACTTTTGAAGAGATTAATAATTATTTTAGAGAAAAGTTAGACGAATTAGTTATACACGGTTCTGATATTGAAGATGATACTTTAGGAACTAAAGTTAAAAAAGAAATTAAAATTAATATAATATGAAAACAACTTATGATTTTGCAAATGATTTAATTAATTATTTTAATGCTAAATTTATAGGGTCTATATTGTTTGTAGAAGAAGGGTTATTAGAACTTAAAGATGTTAATGATATAGATTTATTAATTGATAAAAAAGACTTACATAATATTTATAAATATTTAATTGATAATAACTTTTTAATAAATAATAATTTAAAACAAATAATTTCTTATGAACAATTTAGTAAAAATATTATATGTACTTTATCTCACAAAGATTTAAAAATTCATTTATGTGTAGTAGATAATTTAAAAAATCAAAGTATTTTTGATATATATACTTTAATATCTAATAAATTAAAAAGAGGAGATGAAAAAGATTTTAAACAAATTAAAAAAATAATAGAAATATTAGAAAATGATAAAAAATAAATTAATAGAATATAAAGAACGTAAACAACTTGAAATTAAATATTCTGGTCGTTCTTCTGATTTTATTACTCCTTCTTTTATTCACGGTTGTTTATTAAATTGTGCTTATTGTTATATGAAACGTAATAAACCAGAAGGATTAAATATAGCAACTAATTCAACTTATATTCTTGATCTTATTAATTCTCATAGTTTATTTGCAGAAATAGAAAAACCAAATCAAACACATTCTAAATATATTACTTATGATATAGGTTGTAATGAAGATTTTGGATTACATCATAAATATCATAATTGGGAACAAATATTTGATTTTTTTAAAAATAATGATAAAATATTTGCTACTTTTGCTACTAAAGTAATACCTACAGAATTTCTTAACTATAATCCTAATAATAAAGTACGTATTAGATTTAGTCTTATGCCACAAAAAATGGTAGATTATTTTGAACCTAATACACCTCTTATAATAGATAGAATAAAAGCTATAAATACTTTTATAAAAGCTGGGTATGATGTTCATATTAATTTTAGCCCTGTAATAGTTCATACACATTGGTTAGATCATTATAGAATTTTATTTAATTTAATTAATAAAGAAGTTAAAAATAAATATAAACATAGAGTAAAAGCAGAAGTAATTTTTTTAACACATAATGAAAAAAGACATATAGATAATTTATATAATAATCAAGAAGCTGAAAATTTATTATGGTGTCCTAGTATTCAAGAAGTTAAATATTCTGGACTTAATAATTCTAAAAATATTAGATATAAATATAAACTTAAATCTAGATGGATAGAAGAATTTAAAGAATTACATAAAGAAATAATTGGATGGAATACAATTAGGTATTGTTTTAATTTTTTATTATTTTTGTTTTTAAAATTTATAATAATATGAAAAAACCTTTAAATATAAGTAATCAAAAATTTAATAAATTAACTGCTATTAAATATATTAGTAATAAAAATTGGTTATTTGAATGTGAATGTGGTAATAAAGTAATTAAAAATTCTTCTGATGTAAAAAGAGGTAAAACAAAATCTTGTTCAAGAAAATGTACTACTGGTAACCCTAGTAAACATCCTTTATATCAAACCTGGGATGGTATGAAAAAAAGATGCTATCAGCCTAATGCTACAGGTTATGAAAGATACGGAGCTATTGGTATTACTATTTGTGATAGATGGCTTAATTCTTTTTGGAACTTTGTTGAAGATATGGGTAATAAACCTAAAAATAAAACTTTAGATAGAATAAATAATAATTTAGGATATTTTAAAGAAAATTGTAAATGGTCAACAAAAAAAGAACAAGCTAATAATAGAAAAAATAATATTTATATTATCTATAATAATA